>ORMF012582258.1_pt1 | contig 11127 bp, 9 predicted proteins | sample 1779871 | NCBI WGS metagenome assembly ORMF01 (sample SAMEA104232316, study PRJEB22302) | groundwater metagenome | biome: forest; feature: aquifer; material: groundwater | place: USA | collected 2011-08-07 | depth 5.4 m
GATTCACCACTGTGCCCGCCATGATTTCTCCACGCGTGGTCTGGACAGCCGCGATCGCCCCATTCGCAACTGTGATTCCGGTGACGTTCGTAAAAGGGTGGATTTCCACGCCGAGGCGGTCTGCGGCGCTTGCGTAGCCCCAGACGACGGCGTCGTGGCGGATGACGCCGCCCGGCGGGTGATAGAGAGCCGCCTGCACCGGGTAGCGCGGATGATCGGAAAGGTCGAGCGCGGGGACGAGCTTCGCGATCTCGTCTCTGAAGATGACCCGGCTGTTCACGCCCAGGAGCTGGTTGGTCTCAGCGCGGACCCGCAGGCCTGAGATCGCCTGGTCGGTGTGAGCGAACGTCAGGTGGCCGCGCTGGCTGAACATGACGTTCAGGCCGAGTTCAACGGATAGCTGCTCGTAAATCTTGACAGACTCGTCATAAAATGCGACGCCCTCTGACGTGCGGTAGTTCGAGCGGATGATCGCCGTGTTGCGGCCGCTCGACCCAGCGCCAATGTAGTAACGCTCAAGCACGGCCACGTTGCGGACCCCGCGCTTCGCCAGCTCATAAGCGGTGGCAAGTCCGTGCACGCCGCCGCCGATGATGACAACGTCATAGGACCGCTTCAGCGGCCTTGGTGTGAATAGCTTTACGCGACGGAACGGGCCAAACACCGGCTATGCCTCTCCCGCCAGGTGGTTGCCAACGGGCACAAGCCCAAAAGGCGCCCCTGCATGCATGACTGATTCCCAAAGGTACGAGGCGTAGTCCCGCGGGGCGAGGACCGTAAAGGCAGGCACGGCGCCCATGTCCTGCCGGGCAAGCGTGACCCGCACGTTTGCGACGGGCGTGTGCACGATCTGGAGGTCAGGTACGGCGACCGGCCCGAGGTCGGCCGGACAAAGTTCGGCGAGGATGCCCCGGGCGTCAGGACCGATGAGCATCAACACGCTGAACGAGGAGCTCAGGTTTACCACGGCTACTCCCTGGGGGCCGGTGAGGTCCGGGACTTTCACGCCCGGCGCGCTCAGGATGATGGCCTCGTCGGGTGCAACCCCCCAGACCTGGAGCTTCGGACCGTTGATCAAGGCATAGCTGATCCTGCCCGGGTGAAATCCGAGTGAAGCCCCGCGGAGCGCACCGGCTGCGCCGGGACCCTGGACGATGAGCTTGTCTAGCGGGCCCCGGTCAATCAGGCCCGCGGCCGATTGCGCTGCTGCTGCCTCAGCAGATGGGTTTCCGTAGTCTAGAGGCCAGCGGGCACCGTCAGCCCGCCAGCGGGCCATGAGACGTGCATGGACAGCCTCAAGCGGGCTGGACCGCACTGGGCGGTTTGCGTTGCCGACAGTCGTCGTCACATCCGCAACCTCGCACCCTCGGGGTCATAGAAGGGCCTGGTCTGAACCTTGCCAGTTGTGGTCTTGCCGTCTGTCCCGACGCCGAGGCGGATGGTCAGCTCACGGCCGTTGACAGCGTCCTCTGCCGGTACCCAGCACATGCCTATGGCTTTATTCAGTGTCGGGCTCCATTTGCAGCTCGTTACCCGGCCTATGGACTGTCCGTTTCGCACGATGGCAGCGCCTTCGGCAGGGACGCCCGCGCCGGTCACCTCGAAGCCGGCAAGGGAGTTCTTGCGGCCGCGTGATTGAACCACGGCCAGGGCGTCGCGCCCGATGAAGTCTGGCTTGTCGGCCTTGACCAGCCAGTCAAGGCCAGATTCGATGGGGTTTGACAGCGCGTCGGTGTCCTGGCCCACGACCAGGTGTAGCTTCTCAAGCCTGAGGACACGCTGGGACTCGATGCCGAAGGCCGCGATGCCAAGGTCGCGCCCGGCTTCGAAGACGGCGTCCCAGAGGTGTGCGCCGTAGTCGGCAGGCACATGGATCTCGTACCCCATCTCGCCGACAAACCCGATGCGCAGGATGACTGCGGGCACGCCCGCAACCTCGCCTTCTATTGCTGCGAGATAGGGCATGGCCTTTGATGAGACGTCCATCGTCGTGAGGCGGGCAATGACATCGCGGGCGCGCGGCCCGGCCAGGTTGATGGCCGCGTACTCGGAGGTCACGTTTATGACCTGCACGTCCCGGCTTGAACCGGCGAGCCACCACTTGAACCACTGCTCTACCGCGTCCAGCGTCCCTGTCGTCGTGGTCAGGAAGAAGCGGTCGGGGCCAAGGCGAGCGACTGTCCCATCATCAATGACAATCCCGGCATCGTCGCACATCGCGCGGTAACGGACCCGGCCGATGCGGAGGTCGCTGAACCGGTTCGGGTGCATCCAGTCCAGGAACGCCCCAGCATCTGCACCGCGAAGCTCAAGTTTGCCCAGGGTGCTGACATCTATGACGCCGACAGCTTCCCGGACCGCCTTGCACTCTTGCCCGACTGATGTATAGAGGAGCGGGCGCTTCCACTCCCCCATGTCCATCCATGTGGCGTCCAGCTTCGAATGGCGGTCGTGCATCGCAGTCTGCCGGACCGGCGCGAGGTGCGGGCCGGCAAGCGCGGCGAGCGGGACAGGCTGGAAGGGAGGCCGGGCGGTCGTGAGCCCGGTCGTTGCCACGCTCTGGCCCGTTATAGCAGCATGGACCCGCGCTGACAGGCTGTGGCACATCTTGCCCTGACAGGGCCCCATCGTCACGGTGCTGTATCGCTTGAGGGTTTCAAGGTTGTCGAAACCCTCACTCACTGCTTGCTTGACGTCTTTCACTGTTACGTCTTCGCAGATGCACACAAATGTCTTGCGGCCCCCAGGAAGCTCTAGATGCGCCGACGCCTGTTGAGGGACAGACGCTTGCTGCTGCGGCTGCACGGCTGGTCTGGCGACAGCCTTGCCATGCGCCGCTTCCGCCGCATTGCGCCCGGCCGCGACGCCCCGCGCAACCGCGGTTGCTTCGTCACGTATGCCTTCAACATGGCCAGCGGCGTAGATTCCGTCTGTCAGGACCCCAGGCACGAACTGGTTCAGGGCAGCGTCGAATCGTGGGCTGACACCCTCGTGTGCTAGCAGAGAAATCACAGGCTCAGGCCTAAAGGAGAGGGCGACAAGGTCGCATTGGACCACCTGCCGCACGCCTTTCACGTCTATGAGCAGTGCTTTGACCGCGGCACGGCCCCTGGCCCGCACTACATCCGCGCCGGTGAGGACCACAGCGCCGGACGCATTGACTCTCCGGGCCAGGTCCTGCGGCGGCTCAGCGTCACGGGAGTCCACGACAGCAGCCACCTTGATCCCGGCTTCAATAAGCTCAGCAGCCGTCCGCCAGCCATGGTCGTCGTCTGTGACTACCACTGCCCTGTTCCCTGAATTGACCCCGAACAGCCGGGCGAGCCGCAGCACCGCGGACCCGAGCATAACGCCGGGCCGGTCGTTGTCCTGAAACAGCACCGGGCGTTCAGCGGCGCCTGTGGAAATGACGATCTGGCTGGCCCGGACTCGGATCATGCTGTTGGCCTGCGTCACGCCGAGAAGCTTGCCTTCGTAAAGCCCGAACGCCGTTGCATTCGCCAGGTGCTCGATGTTCCGTTCCGCCTTGACAAGGGTTGCCAGCCGGGCTGCGGCCTCGAAGCCTGCCAGCCCTGTGATCCTCGAATCGCCCTCAGCCGGGGCGGACTGGGTCCGCAGGTGGCCCCCCAACTGTGGCTGGTCGTCTATCAGGACGACGCTCGCGCCCATGGCTGCCGCCTCGATCGCGGCCAGACACCCCGCAGGGCCGCCACCGACCACGGCGACGTCGCAGTTCAGGTGGCGTTTGCGGGGGTTAAGTTCAGGACGTGCGTCGATGTCGACCTTGCCCAGGCCAGCAAGCCGCCGCAGCACGCCTTCATAGGCGGGCCACATGAACCGGGGCCGGATGAACGTCTTGTAATAGAACCCGGCGGGCAGGACACGGTCAAGGCGGTCAAGCACGCCGATGGCGTCCCGGTGTACAGACGGCCACGCGTTCTGGCCCTTCACGACCATCCCGTCGCGCACGGGCTCGATGCAGGCCCGCACGTTGGGAGTACCGTCGACTTCGACCATGCAATTCGGACAGCGGCCCGCGCAGCAGACAAGCCCGCGGGGACGGTGGTACTTGAAACTACGGGACAGGACGCTGACATTCGCCGCGGCCAGTGCTGAGCCAACCGTGTCGCCTTCGTAGGCCTCATAACGACGTCCGTCGAACGTGAACATCAGGTTGTAGCCGCGCGAAATCGCCTCGCCTGAACGCACCGGGAGCCTACGTTCAGCCATTTCCAATCTCCGGAGCTTGCCCCTTCGGGTGGGACTGAGACAACGGCCGGGCGCATGGCAGGGACGCGGTGGCGACCCGGTTATCGCGCGTGTCCCGCTCGGCCTGAAACCACCGGAGGCAGCCTCGGCTATGGAACCACCAGGCCATCTCGACGCCGGCGACGTTCGCCTTCAGGTACAGGTAGCTCACCCACGTCTCAACAGGGGAACCCGGGGCCGGTCTCTGCTTGACCTCGCCGCCATACCGGAACTCGTATACGTCCCGAGGGCCGCAGAGCGGGCATGGCACGAGGAATGACATTCAGGACCGCCCCGGGAACCAGTCCGTGCCCGCGAGAGGGATCCGCGTCATGGCCGCCGCCTCCATGGTCAGCGCCCGGAGGTCTTCCGGGTCGAGGTCGTGCACATTGGCCTTGCCGCATGACCTGGCGATCATCTGGACTTCGAGCGTCATGGCGGTCAGGAAGTTGGTTACGCGCTGAGCCGCCTCGTCTATGGGTAGCCGGGCCGTCAGTTGAGGGTCCTGCGTGGTGATGCCCACGGGACAGCGGCCGGTGTGGCAGTGGTGGCAGGCACCGGGCCGGGTACCCAGCTTTGCATAGTCGTCAAGGAACAGCGGACGGTTGCAGTTCAGCGCGATGAGAGCAGCAGTCCCGATGTAACAGGCGTCAGCCCCGAGAGCCAGAGCCTTCGCAACATCGACCCCGCTCTTGATGCCGCCTGCCGCGATCAGTTGCACCTTACCGAAAAGCCCGAGGTCTTCGAGCGCCCGCCGGGCTTCGGGTATCGCCGCGAGGGTCGGGATGCCGGTGTGATCCTGCAGGATATCGGGCGAGGCTGCTGTGCCGCCCTCCATGCCGTCCACAACCACCACGTCCGCGCCGCACTTCGCCGCAAGCTTGACATCGTCGAACACCCGCGTGGCGCCCATCTTGACGAAGACAGGCGCCTGCCAGTCGGTGGCCTCGCGTAGCTCTTCGATCTTGATGATCATGTCGTCCGGGCCGAGGAAGTCCGGGTGCCGGGCCGGAGAGCGTTGGTCCACTCCGGGCGGCAGGTCGCGGATGGCAGCGATCTCCCCCGAAACCTTGCTGCCCAATAGCAGTCCGCCGGTGCCGGGCTTAGCGCCCTGCCCTATCGTGAGTTCGATACCGTCAGCCTGGCGCAGGTGGTGTACGTTCGCGCCGTAGCGGCTGGGCAGCACCTCGACAATCATCTTCTTGGAGTTCTCACGCTCTGCAGGGAGCATGCCGCCATCGCCTGAGGTTGTCGATGTCCCGGCGGCAGCGGCGCCTTTTGCCAGGGCCACCTTTGCGTTATAGGAGAGGGCGCCGTAGCTCATCCCGGTAATCATGATCGGGATGTCGAGCTTGATAGGGCGCTCGGCGTAGCGGGTACCGAGTATGGTCGTTGTGTCGCACTTTTCCCGGTAGCCCTCAAGAGGTATCCGGGTAAGCGTCGCAGGGAGGAACGTCAGGTCGTCGAGCGATGGCAGGGGTTTCGCACGCAACGTTCCGAAGCCGCGGATTCGGTAACGGCCGAGAGCGGCCTTCTCCTGTATCTCCTCGATGACCTCGGGGCTGTAGACCGGACTGTGGCGGAGCGAAGGGTGGTCGCTCACAGTGCCGCTCTCCATGTCTCAAGCTCAGCGTGATCGAAGTTCCATAGCTTGCGGCCGGACACGACCTTGCGGAGGCGTTGCGGCCGGTTGAGGCCATGATGGGCGATCATGCCGGCAAGCCTGCTCTGCTCATCCGAGGTGGCGTCCGACACAACGGCGTCGTTGCCGAGCGATGCGATCTCGCCGCCCACGTACACGACTCCCTCGTACATCGAGTCTGCCAGCGCGTCTCCGGCATTGCCCAGGATGATGATCATCCCTTTCTGCATCATAAAGGCCGTCATGTACCCGGCGTCTCCGCCAATCAGGAGCAGGCCACCCTTCATGCTCACGCCGGCCCTTGCGGCGCAGTCCCCCTTTACCACCACGGTGCCGCCCCGGATTGAGGCCGCAGCGCCATTGCCTGCGTTACCGCTGACCGAGACCTGGCCGGACATCATCCCTTCTGCAAGGCCCCAGCCTGCGCTGCCGCGGACTTCAACAGTGGCGCCGTCGTTCATGCCTGCTCCGTAGTAGCCGACGCTGCCCTCGATAACCACATTTCCGGGGGTCAGCAGGGCCACACCCAGATTGTGCCGGGCCACCGGGTTGACGACGGCGACCGCGTTGTCTGCCGCCAATCCTGACCTGATCTCACGGTTGATGGCTCTCACCGTCTGGCCGGTGCAATCGATCTGCAGGGTGTTGCTCATAGGTCAGGCCGCCACCGCGGCAGGTCTCCGCCAGAGCCGGTACACGTTGCCGCTGGGCTCATGGGCGGTCCCTGCGTTGCCAAGCGCGTGGCGGATGGCGACTTCCTCGTTGGCAAGCGCGACGTAGGAGCCGGTCTCGACGATGAGCAGCGGCTTCAGCGCGAACGGGTCGCGGGCGTAGCCGAAGAAGTCGGGCGTGGCCACGAGATAGGTGAAACTGCCGTCCAGGTCCTTCAGCGACGCCGCCATCGCCTCTTCCAGCGAGCGGCCGCGCGCCAACTGATCGGCCAGGTAGACGCCGATCACCTCGGAGTCGTTTTCAGTGAAGAAATGGACACCCTGTTGCTCATAAGTGCGGCGCAGGCGGTGGTAGTTCGTGATGTGCCCGTTGTGGACGGTGGCAAGGTCAGGTACGCCGCGTGCCCAGAAGGGCTGAGAGTGGGAAAGGTCCACCCGGCTTTCGGTCGAAAGGCGGGTATGGCCAATGCCGTGGCTGCCGCGGAAGCCATTTATATCGAGGAGCCGCCCGAGGTTTGCCGGGGCGCCCACCTGCTTGACCAGTTCGAGCCGGTTGCCAAGGCTGATGATTTCCAGATGCGAGGCGGGGACCTCGACCGTAGCGCAGAACTCTGCGGCCGTGGAAGTCCTCTCGATCTCGACGCGTATCAGTCCTTCCACCTGCCGGTGACCGCGTATTCGCGCCACCCTCCCTATGAGGTCAAGCGCTCGGCCTACCGCCGTCTCGTGGTCGATGTTTTCAGGCAGCTTGACCCAGCAGATTTCACGTGAGGGCGTCCCGGCGCCGAACAGCGCCAAGCCCGCGGAGTCCGGCCCGCGCTGCCCCAACGCCTCGAGCATATGCAGCAGGACCGCTCCGGCTGGCGCCTGAGTGGACGACTTGTCCATGTAACCAGCGATGCCGCACATGGTCTGGTCCCCCGCCCATGCGGCTTGCCGCCCGGGCATCTCTAAGAATGGTTCAACAGTGTATCCGGTATAAGTGAATACGCAATGAATACGCAATTGTGCGCATCCGCTCCCACCGGAAGGGGGGGGTGAGGTTCAGGCCTGGTTGCCGGCGTAGCTGCCCATCAGGAGTTTCTTATCCGAGAAACGGTTCAGGGACAGGGACGAGATGTCTATGGTGTGGGCCTTGCCGTCGAGTACCTCCTCGGCCATCAGCTGGCCGATCGCAGGGCCAAGCTTGAACCCGTGGCCGCTGAACCCCACGCACAGGAGGAACCCGTCCACGTCAGCAACCCGGCCCAGGACCGGGTGCCAATCCGGCGTCACGTCGTAGAGGCTGGCATAGCCGCGCACGACGCGAGCATGTTCGGCAAACGCTGGCAGCCGGTGGCGCAGACGGGCAGCGATCATCTCCTGGAAGGACAGGTCCGCCTGGCGCTTGAAGTCGTCAGGGTCGGCGTATTCGATCTCCTTGGGGTGGCCATCGCCCACGAGGAGCATCGTGCCGGCCTCACGGCGCCAGTAGTCGCGGTCAACCCCGTTCGAGACTGGATAACGGGGCATCAGCGACTTGTCGTCACAATCGAGGACGATGTCCTGCTCGCGCGTGATCTGCATGGGCACGTTGATGCCCGCCCAGGCTGCCACACGTGCGCCCCAGGGCCCCGCAGCGTCAATAACTACGGGAGTTTTCACAGTCCCGGCTGTTGTTTCGACCGCCATCACTTTCTTCTTCTGAAGCCGGACCCCGGTCGCTGCGACGCCCTCGTTGATCTCCACGCCGAGTGTACGGGCGGTGTTTGCGAAGCCGAGCGTCGTGGCGACGGGGTCGGCATATCCGCCGCGGGGTTCATACAGACCCGCGCCTATACCCTCGGTGTTGATGCCGGGGATCATTTCGGCGAGGTCATGCAGCGAGAGCATCCGGACATCGACCCCGATCTTCCGGTGCCGGACGACAAGTCGCTCCATCTCAGGCCGCATCGCATCAGAGCCGATCTTGATCCACCCTGTCTGCTGAAATACGTTGCGCTCTCCTGTCAACTCTTCGAACCGCTCGAACATCCGAACCGAACGCAGAGCGATCTCAGTGACGACGTCCTGGGAGTAGTGCTGCCTGACGAGAGCGCCCGAGTGGCCAGTGCCCTCAGCGGCCAGAGACTTCGCCTCGAGCAGGACGACGTCCGTACAGCTCCGCATGGCGAGATGGTAGGCGATGCTGGCGCCCATCACGCCGCCCCCGATGATCACGACAGCGGCGGTCTTACGCATTTGTTCGGTCTCCTCGATGCAGGACCGGGTATGGAAGATCGTGGGCTTGAACCGCACCGGGGCGCGATTTAGTACCTTCAGCGCCCACTCATGGGCAAATAGAGCATCCGTCTGTGGCCTGACAACGCGTCAGTTGTGCTTGTAGCCTTCACTCATGGCGCTTATCAATCCTCCGGGTAGCGGTGCTTCGCGATCCCTTTCTCGTAGAGTTCTATGCCCCAGCCGGTGATGGCCTCGTCCGTGGTGACTTTGACAAAGGTCCAGTTCATCCAGATCCCCGGCAGGGAGTGGCTTTGACGGATGTGATTTTCAAAGGACCTCGTTGGCAACGAGTTGAGGGCCGTCATACCAGCCGGGGGGGCGCGACCGTCGCCGCAGGCTCCGGACCCGGAGCGAGCGGCATGTTACATGAGGCTAAAGCGGCCCTGTCCCCTCTCCCAGCCGGGTGCCGTTCGGGCGCGGGTCAGGGTGAGGGAGAAGTCTCCGCCGTTATTGAGATAGTTCCTTATCCAAACTGCACCGCCGGCAGGGGGCGACCGGATGCTCGTGGCGCGTTGCCCCGCTCCGTACTTCATTGCCAGCGACAGCCTGGCCGCCGTCTTTTGGGGAAGCGATAAACCGTTTGCGAGCCTGCGAGCCTAAGATATGGCCGCAGAAATTTACACGGGGCAAGCCGGACGCAACGCGGCGACAGACGGCCTGTTCCAAAGGAGCCCTGCATGATGAGCGCACATAACGTCTATACCGAAATCGGGGTCCGCCCAGTCATCAACGCCCTCGGCAACGCCACGGTGCTTGGAGGCTCAAGGCTGGCGCCCAAAGTCCTGGCGGCGATGGAAGAGGCGAACAGCCTCTTTGTAGAGATGAAGGAACTTATGGATGCCTCCGGCAAAGTCATCGCAGGCATCCTCGGGGCCGAAGCCGCCCATGTCACGCCCGGCTGCTGCGCTGCGCTCGCCCTCGGCACCGCAGCGTGCATCGCCGGCAAAGACAAGGCGAAGATGGAACTGCTGCCTGATACGACCGGCATGAAGAACGAAGTCCTGATCCAGAAACGGGGACGCCTCAAGTACGACAAGTGCCTGACGGTCGCAGGGGCGAGGATCGTCGAGATTGGAGACGAGTCCCGGTCCGGGCCCGAGCAGGCAGCAAGGTCGCACAGCAGGTTCACTCTGCCCATGGACAGCCAGAGGGACGAGACGTGGACCACGTCCGAGCAGATGGAGAGCTTCATCGGGCCCAACACGGTGGCGATCCACTACCTCGCCCAGGTGGAAGGCGAACCGGGCATCGTCCCTCTGGCCGAGGTCGTTCGGATAGGCAAGAAGCACAAGGTGCCTGTCATCGTCGACGCCGCCGGCCAGGTGTACCCGCCGGAGCGCATGCTCGACTTCGCCAGGGTGGGCGCGGACCTCTTCTGCTTCGGGGCCAAGTACTTCGACGCTCCCAACTCGACGGGCCTCCTCGTCGGGAGGCGGGACCTGGTCGAGGCGGCGGCGATGCAGAGCCACGTCGGGTTCGAGACAACGAGCGAGCGGACGATCGGGCGGGCCTTCAAGGTTGACCGGCAGTCTGTCATCGCTGCCGTCGTAGCCCTCAAGGAGTGGTTCGCCATGGACCACGTCGCGAGGGTGCGTGGCTTTGAAGAGAAAGCGGCAACCATCCACAAGGGCCTTCAGGGCATCCCGGACGCCGAGGTCTCGATTGTCAGACACGGCCGCAAGGTGGGTGCAGTCCCGCCTGTCCCCGGCATCCTGGTGAAATGCAAGAACGCCGAATCGGTCTCCAGCCAGTTGCGGGCGGGCAGCCCGCGGATCTTCCTCCATGTCCCGGCGGAGGGCGGGAGCATCCACATGTCCGTCCAGAACCTCCTCGAAGGCGAAGACAGGATCATCGTCGAACGGGTGCGGAAGCTCCTCACCTCCTGAGCGCACTGCTCGCCGGACGCACGCCGCCCCCTTTGCCGGTCTTTCACAGGGTTAACACCGGAAACGTTCTCAGTCCGTCCGCGGAAATGCTGTAATAAGCGAATGCTGCAAGGACCCTCACAGGAGCCGCCCGCGCTTCAGCGCCGCCTCGGGACGTTCACCCTTACCACTACCGGCGTAGGGATCATCCTGGGCGCCGGGATATACGTGCTGATAGGCGCGGCGGCGGAAAGGGCCGGGAGCGGCGTCTGGCTGGCCTTCGCGCTCGCGGCTGTCTCGGCGGGCCTGACCGGGCTGAGCTACGCAGAGCTTTCGAGCGCGTTTCCGAAGGCCGGGGCGACCTTCGAGTACGCGCGCCGCGCCTTCGGGCCGCGCGCCGGGTTCATCGCCGGGTGGACGATGCTGGCCGCCGGGATCA
>ORMF012336503.1_pt1 | contig 11126 bp, 13 predicted proteins | sample 1779871 | NCBI WGS metagenome assembly ORMF01 (sample SAMEA104232316, study PRJEB22302) | groundwater metagenome | biome: forest; feature: aquifer; material: groundwater | place: USA | collected 2011-08-07 | depth 5.4 m
AGTTTGTTTATTTTGCATTTGCTTGTTGTTAAAAACAACTATAACAAAAAGACCAAGAAATACCAATACCATGAATCCAATAAATTTGCCCATAAGTAAAACGTTTTCCATTTTACCACATCATTGTGTTTTTTGGTAGAAATATTCGTTTGTCTCTAGCAGGCGTTAGCAAAGTGTGGTATACTTTATTTACCGCAAAAGGGAGAATTAACTTCCCGTTACAGGGAAGTTTTTATTGAAAAGTTTATGGCGCAACAGGAAATTACAGATTTATCAAAAATTAGAAATATTGGGATTATCGCTCATATTGATGCGGGTAAAACCACAACTACGGAGCGTATCCTTTTCTATACCGGCAAAACCTACAAAATAGGAGATATTGATGAGGGAACAACTGTCATGGACTGGATGGAGGAAGAAAGAAAACGCGGAATTACGATTGTTTCCGCGGCAACTACTACTTACTGGAAGGGATATAGAATAAATATTATCGATACACCGGGTCATGTAGATTTTACTGCGGAAGTTGAGCGTTCGCTTCGTGTTTTGGATGGAGGAATCACTGTTCTTGATGCGGAAGAAGGCGTTCAATCTCAATCAGAAACTGTTTGGCGTCAAGCAGATAAATATAAAGTTCCTCGTATTTGTTTTGTTAACAAAATGGATAAATTGGGAGCAGATTTATTTGCAACAGTTAAAAGTATTGAAGAGCGTCTTGGAGCAAACCCGGCAATTATGGTTTTGCCAATTGGGATTGAAGCAAGCTTTAAGGGAATCGTAGATTTGCTAACAAGAAAATCTTTGGTTTGGGGATCGGATGAACTTGGCGCAAAATTTGAAGAGTCGGATTCAATTCCAGAGAATATGGCTTCTCAAGTTGAGGAATACAGGCACAAACTTATTGAAAAAATTGCAGAAACAGATGATAGTCTCTTGGAGAAATATCTTGCCGGGCAGGAACCTACGGTTCTGGAGTTAAAACAAGCTTTAAGACGGGCAGTTATTTCATACAAATTAGTACCTATTTTTGCAGGATCTTCCCTTCGAAACAAAGGAGTGCAGCCCCTTCTTGATGGAGTTGTAGATTATCTTCCATCCCCGGTTGATTTGGATCAAGTAAAAGGAATAAATCCAAAAACAAATGAAGAAGAAATAAGAAAACTTACGCCAGATGAGTCATTTTCCGGACTCGCATTTAAAATTCAAAATGATCCTCACGTAGGAAAACTTACCTATCTCAGAGTTTATTCTGGAAAAATTACAGCAGGAAGTTATGTCTATAACAGTACGAAAAATAAACAAGAAAGAGTGGGAAGACTTCTTTTGATGCATTCCAACCAAAGAGAAGAAATACAGGAGGGTTCAGCCGGGGAAATTGTAGCAGTGGTTGGCCTTAAAGAAACAGGAACAGGAGATACATTATGTAATGAATCAAAGCCGATAGTTCTTGAGAAAATTTCTTTCCCGGAGCCTGTTATTTCTTTGGCGATTGAACCTAAAACAAAATCCGATCAGGAAAAGCTTGGATATGCTTTGAAAAAGTTAATGGATGAGGATCCGACATTCCAAGTAAAAACAAATCATGAGACAGGGCAAACTATTATTTCAGGAGTTGGTGAACTTCAGCTTGAGGTAAAAGTAAATACAATGAAAAGCGATTTTGGAGTCAGCGCAAATGTTGGAGCCCCACAGGTTGCCTACAAGGAAACAGTTAAAAGAAAGGCCGAAGGAGAAGGAAAATATATCAAACAGTCAGGAGGCAGAGGACAATACGGACACTGTTTATTAAGAGTTGAGCCCAAAGGACGGGGGGAGGGTTTTGAATTTGTTAATGGGATTAAGGGAGGAGCAATTCCCGCGGAGTTTATAAAATCAATTGAGAAAGGTGTTAAAGAAACAATGGAAAATGGAATTTTGTTGGGTTATCCGATGGTTGATATGACAGTAACGGTATACGATGGATCCTATCATGAAGTTGATTCTTCAGATATTGCCTTTAAAATTGCAGCTTCACAGGCGCTTCAAAGCGCAACTAAAAAAGCGGATCTGACTTTACTTGAGCCAATAATGAAGGTAGAAGTAACAACCCCAAATGAATTTATGGGGGATATAATCGGAGATTTGTCTGCAAAAAGAGCGCAGATTTTGGGAACTGAGGAAAGAAGCAGGGCGACAATTATTCTGTCCTTGGCTCCTTTGTCCGAATTGTCCGGTTATGCAACCACACTTCGTTCGATGTCTCAAGGAAGAGCTTCATATTATATGGAGCCATCACACTATGAAGAAGTACCCAAAAATATTCAAGAGCAAATGCTCGCTAAATCTACATTCACAGGGAGGGTTAACGCCCAGTAAATTTTCTGTACTTTTTCCCGCAAAAAGTACCAAAAGCTCTTTGCGGTGAAAGTCGAGCTGTTTTTGTTCGCTCTCTTATCGGGTGATTTGCACCCCCTCCTCGACAAGTTTGCGAGGAATCCCCCTGATGCGTTCGCTCACAAAAACTTAACGCTCTTTGTTTCAATCGCAAAAAAACAGATTAAGCTTGACTAATGTTTATTCCAGTGTTTAAATAAAGCTGTGAAGAAATGGTTTGCAACTTGGAATAGGCCGGAATATAAAGAATGGGCTACTCCCATTAAAGAAGGATATTTACTTGTTATTATTCGAAAAGAAAAAGACAAATATTTATGCGTTAAAGCAAAGTTAATAATGGGAGAAAAAGGTCTGCCCGGCTTTGAAGTTTTGAAAGAACATTATTTCCCAACATCTCAACAGGCTATAAAGCAAATGAAACAATGGAAAGGAACGCTTCGATGATTCGAATCATTAGGACAAAGTATACTACTACATAGTACTATGCTTTAGGAAGTATCATAGTCTACTTTACCGGTCGATTAAACGCACAGTAAACTTCTCTTTCATTTATCTTAATAGAATGATAAGATTGATACTAATTATGACTGAGGGTTTAAGAAATACTGGTTTTATTTTTCCAAACAGATTGGAGGGATGGCTAAGTCCGGATGAAGGATCCTTACTCTATCAATTAGCGCAAAAAAATAAAAAACTCGGTGTAGTAGTTGAGCTTGGTAGCTATCACGGCAAATCTACAATTTGCCTGGCACAGGGTGTACAAAGTGCAAATGATGGAAAAGTTTATGCGGTGGATATTTTTGAAGGCAATAGATATTCAAATGCTGGTGATTTCTTACCAAGATTTATGGGAAACGTTACTTCTTATGGAGTTAAAGACTCCATAACTCCGATTAGAGGAGATTTTGCAGAAGTTGCTGAAACGTGGGATAAACAAATAAGACTTCTTTTTATAGATGGATCGCATCAATATGAAGATGTAAAGAGAGATTTTGATGTTTGGGAAAGACACGTTGTTGTGGGGGGGGTCATTGCATTTCACGATAGCTTAACTCATCATGGTGTAACTCAAGTCATATCAGAGGCAATGATGTTGGGAAAATTTAACCAGTGTGAAACTTTGGATAGTAAATCAGGGCTTACTTATGTAGTAAAAGCAAAACCAAATGAAGTTGTCTTAGATTCCGACGTGCAAAAATCTATAAGTAGGCTTAATGCTCTTGCCCGAAAAAAAGTTTTGCCAAGACTTGCGTTAAGCATTGGAGAAAAAATTCCATTTGTTAACACCAGATTTATATAGAAATATTAATTTATCAAAAGAAAAATATTCTGAATTTATCAGTATTCAAAACAATAGATCCTTCGCTTCGCTCAGGATGACATTAATAAAAACCCTTACTTAAAATAATTCAGGACCCAAGACATTGCCAAAAGGCTGACTAACTGGTGTCCTGCGTTAAGAAAATAAAGATTCCAGGATTTTCCTTCGAAAAGCACACTGTGCAATAAAAGTGTTGCCTGGAAACCAAGCCACACCCAGAATGCAGTTGCTAAACTTGCCCCAAGAACAGACAAAACATAAGCTGTAACCAAAGATGCTACAAAAAGAATAGCATATGTTTTGGGCATCTCTTTTTTATCTCCCATTTCTTTAAGGCCTGTAAGCTTCATCCAAGCTTTTCCAAATAGAGGCCCGTACCAAATAAACCCAACTACCAGGGATGCAATAGCTGCTGCAACTACTGCTGTTAAATTTGCTGCTGGCATTAAATTTCACCTCCTCTCTTCGATCGGAGGCCACGCTTGTCAAGCAAGCGATCTCGCTGCGCTCCGATCCTTTCATTTTTAAATTTAAAGTTATAGATTTATAATCAACAATTCCGCGCAAAAAGTCAATTGGCTTGATATACTTAATATATGCTAATTCTTCTTTTATTTTCTTTTATATCCGGATTTGTTACGATTTTGGCTCCATGTATGTGGCCGATGTTGCCAATTGTTCTGTCTTCGACGGTAAAGGGAACAGATCACAAACGCCCCTTAGGAATCACCATCGGTGTTATGGCAAGTTTTGCCATTTTCACTCTCTCTGTTTCCTATCTAGTCCGATTATTTCATTTTGATCCTAATATTCTGCGTAGTATTGCAGTTGTTGTTATTATCTTTTTAGGACTAACACTTGTCATTCCTGCTCTTTCTCGCATTATAGAAGGATTTGTAAGTCGCCTAACTGGAATAATAGGTATACAAAAGCAGCAACAAGGCAATGATTTTAAAGCAGGCTTTTTAACAGGTATCATGCTTGGCGTTATATGGTCTCCTTGTGGTGGCCCAATTCTTGCCTCCATTGCAACGCTTGCCGCAACTGGTATGGTTAACACCCAAGTTATCTTGGTAACGCTTTTCTATGTTACAGGAGTAGGTCTTCCATTATTCATCTTTACTTATGGTGGTCAGCAGGTTATCACAAAGACACGTTTTATTTCCGCCTATACCGGGCGAGTTCAGCAGGTATTCGGTATCATCATGATTCTCACAGCAGTTGCAATCTTTTTTAACTACGATAAATTACTGCAACTTAAAATTCTTGAAGCATTTCCAGCTATTGGACGAGGATTGAATGGTTTTGAAAAGAGCGATGTAGTTACAAAACAACTTAATACATTAAAAGGGAAGCTTTCAACAAATCTTCCGGAAATAAATGGATTATTAAATACTAGCTATCCTGCTCCTGAATTTACAGGAATTACAAAATGGCTTAATACTGATCATTCATTAACGCTCGAAGAACTGCGTGGAAAAGTAGTTTTAATTGATTTTTGGACATATACTTGCATTAACTGTATTCGGGCACTTCCGCATGTAAACGGTTGGTATGACAAATATAAAGACAAAGGATTTGTTGTGATTGGAGTTCATACGCCGGAGTTTGAATTTGAGAAAAAAACAGAAAATGTTGAGGCAGCAATAAAACAATATAATATTCATTACCCGGTTGCCCAAGATAATGACTATGCCACTTGGAACGCTTATTCAAACCAATATTGGCCGGCAGAATATTTGATTGATGCTACTGGCAAAATAAGAAGAACTCATTTTGGGGAAGGGCAATACGATGAAACGGAAAAAGCCATTCAAGATTTGTTAAAAGAAGCGGGGAATGTCGTTGGCAGCGATATGATAACTATTTCTGATCAAACTCCCAAAACCCGCATATCCCCGGAAACATATTTAGGATCAAAAAGAATGCAATATTTTTATCCCAATGGTAATTTGGGGAATGGAAGTAAAAATTTTAATCTCTCAGAAAATCCAGCTTTAAATAGTTTCAGTTTGGGAGGAGAGTGGAATATCGAGGATGAAAATGCAGTTGCTTCTAAAAATGCCGTTTTACAATATAATTTCATAGCAAACAAAGTATTTTTAGTTCTGCGTCCTCCTAATGGAGGAATCGGTAAAGTTAAAGTGTTTCTTGACGGCAAACTTACAGACAATTCAAATTGGGGGCAAGATGTTAAAGATGGAATAGTTACAGTTGATAAGGACAGGCTTTATAATCTTATTGATTTGCGCGGTAAAACTCAAAATCACATATTGCGGTTGGAATTTGAAAGTGGCATCTCCGCCTTCGCATTTACCTTTGGATAAATTCCCTAGGTGCAGATACAAATCCATCTCCCAGGTTAACAACTCAGGTTAATAACACACAAATTTTCAAATTGGCTCTTGACGAGACGGGAAAATTATTGTATAGTCTATTCAGCCTTAAACGCGTGAGGCGATTTTTTTAATCTAAAAATATGGCAGAAGTTAAAAAATACCAAAGAACAAAACCACACGTTAACATTGGAACCATTGGCCATGTTGATCATGGTAAGACCACTTTAACAGCGGCTATTGCTACGGTTTTGTCCAAAAAAGGACTGGCGCAAGCCATGAAATACGAAGATATTGATAATGCTCCGGAGGAAAAAGCACGCGGAGTTACCATTAATATTTCCCACATTGAATACGAAACAGAAAAGCGTCATTATGCCCACATTGATGCTCCGGGACACGCAGATTATATTAAAAACATGATTACGGGTGCTGCACAAATGGATGGAGCAATCTTGGTTGTTTCTGCACCGGATGGACCGATGCCTCAAACTCGAGAACACATTTTACTAGCTCGTCAGGTTGGAGTTCCTGCGATTGTAGTCTTCCTTAACAAAGTAGATATGGTTCAAGATGCAGAACTCTTGGATTTGGTTGAAATGGAAGTTAAAGAGTTGCTAACAAAATATCAATATCCGGGAAACGAAGTGCCAATAATTAGAGGTTCTGCTCTTAAAGCCCTTAATGGAGATCCGGAAGCAGAAAAACAAATTATGGCTCTTATGGATGCTGTTGATACATATATCCCAACACCAAAGCGTGATATTGAAAAACCATTCTTGATGCCCGTTGAAGATGTCTTTTCAATCAAAGGACGTGGAACAGTTGTAACCGGAAGAATTGAGAGAGGTAAGATCAAAATCAATGAGCCGGTTGAGATTGTAGGAATTAAAGAAACAAAAGCAAGCGTTGTGACAGGAGTAGAAATGTTTAGAAAGCAGCTTGATGAGGGGCAAGCAGGAGATAACGTTGGATTGTTAGTTAGGGGAATTGAGAAAGACGATGTTGAGAGGGGTCAAGTAATTGCAAAACCGGGAAGCATTACTCCTCACAAAGAATTTGAAGCTGAAGCATATGTCTTAACCAAAGAAGAAGGCGGACGCCATACGCCATTCTTTACGGGTTACAGACCACAATTTTATATTAGAACCACAGATGTAACCGCAGAAGTCGCTCTTCCAAAAGGAGTAGAGATGGTTATGCCGGGAGACAGTACAAAAATGACTGTAAAACTTATTGTTCCGGTTGCTCTTGAAGAAGGACTTAGATTCGCAATTAGAGAAGGCGGAAAGACAGTAGGAGCTGGAGTTATAAGTAAGATAATTGCATAACTTCTTTAGGAAATTTCCCTTTTATCTATAGTTCTTTGATTTTTTTATTTTTTTACAATGCCTAAAGGAAGAATTAGAGTACGTTTAAAAAGTTACGACGCAAGGGTTATTGATTCTTGCTGTCAGCAGATTCTAGATACGGCAATACGCACGGGCGCTAAGGTCGTGGGACCAATACCTCTTCCTACCAAACGTAGCGTTTACGCAGTAAACAGATCACCTTTTATAGATAAAGACGCCAGAGATCATTTTGAAATAAAAGTTCACAAAAGGTTAATTGATATAGTTTCTCCAACGGACAAAACAATCGACAGCTTAACTCATCTGGAATTGCCAGCCGGTGTAAACATAGAAATCAGAATGTAGCCTTTATTTGTTGCATAACAGTAAAGTTTTTGATACAATGAACGCATTAAAATTAATGTATCAAGGTATACGAACAGGAGGTGTTTCTAAAAAGTAGATCGGGCTAGCCTTCCTAAGGAAGACTATAAATTGATGAAATGGGTGGCCTGAGGGTCACTTTTTTTATGGTTTTAAACTTAATATGATTAAATTAATTGGAGAAAAAAAGAGCCAATCGCAAAGTTTCTTGGAGGACGGAACAAGAATACCCGTAACTCAGGTTTATTTGCCTTCCAATTTAGTAGTTTCTATTAAAAGTCAGGAGAAGGATAAATATTGGGCAGTCCAGCTAGGATTAGGTACCAAGAAAAAAGCAAACCGTTCACTTTTAGGACATGCGAAAAAAGCCAATTTGCAGACTGCGCCTAAAGTATTACGAGAAGTAAGATTGATTGACAACGAATTAGAAAATATGCCCAAGGTTGGAGATACACTTAGGCCGTCAGATGTGTTTAAACCGGGAGATATAGTTGATGTTATTGGTATTTCTAAAGGTAAAGGATTCGCAGGGGTTGTCAAAAGACATCATTTTAAAGGAGGACCAAGGACGCACGGTCAGTCAGACAGAGAAAGAGCTCCCGGGTCAATAGGTCAGACTACAACACCGGGTAGGGTTTATAAAGGAAAAAGAATGGCCGGCAGGATGGGCCATGAAAAAGTAACAATTAAAAATTTATTAGTGCTAGATGTGATAGATGAAGGACTTCTTATAAAAGGTTTGGTGCCCGGCGCGAGAAATGGTCTGTTAATGATTGAAAAAGTAGGACAGGCGAAAAATTTTATACCTTTATATGTTGATAAGAAAACTGAAGCTAAGGAAGGAGGCCCCACTTCGTCCGCCTAAGCGGACTTCGAGGGGTAAATAAAAGCAAATGCCAGTTAAAAAATCAAAAACTGTTAAAAAAGTAAAAAAAGTTGTTGCAAAAAAAACAACAAGAGAAAGCGGAGATTTAATGCTTGAAATGTTTGACCCAAAAGGTAAAATTGTGGAAAGCGTTGACTTGCCTAAAGAAATTTTTGGCGCAAAAGTAAATGATAAATTGGTAGCCCAATATGTTAGAGTTTATTTAGCTAATCAAAGAAACGGCAGCGCTTCAACAAAAACAAGGGGAGAGGTGCATGGTACAACCAGAAAGGTATGGCAGCAAAAAGGAACAGGAAGAGCAAGGCATGGATCAAGAAAGGCTCCTATTTTTGTCCATGGAGGTATTGCTTTTGGTCCGCATCCGCACGATTATTCTTTGAGTATTTCCAAAAAAATGAGGAAATTGGCTCTTTTTTCAGCTCTTTCTTCTAAACTTAAAAGCGGGGAAATTAAGGGTTTGGACGGATTTGAAAAGATAGCTCCAAAAACAAAAACAATGGTCGAAACTCTTGCAAAAATAGGAGTAGATGGGGAGAAAAGGAATGTGCTCCTGGTGTTTCCTTCAGCAAAAGAGTTTGAAAATGTTCGTAGGGCTTCAAGAAATATAACAGGTGTAAATATTGCCGATGCAAATATGCTTAATGCCTATACGGTTTTAAATAATAAGATTATGTTTTTAATGAAAGCATCAATAGATTCTTTAAAGGAAAACTTTTTGAAGAAGACAAAAAATTAATATGGAAAACATAGATATTCTGATAGCGCCAATTATAAGCGAGAAGTCGATGGCAGATGCCAAGGAAAACAAGTTTACATTTAAGGTTGCAATGCATTCAAATAAAAGAAATATTAAGTCCTCGGTTCAAGATAGATTTAAGGTTAAGGTCTTGAGTATAAGAACAAGCATTGTGAAGGGCAAAAAATCAAGATTTGGGACAAGAAGAGTTGAGGTATTAAAGAGTCCGTGGAAAAAAGCAATTATAAAATTGGCTAAAGGACAGAAGATTGATCTTTTCGAAGTTGCGACATCTTAATTGTAAAACGACATATTTATGGGAAAATTAAAATTTATTAAAAAGAAACATTCCGGTAGAGATGTAAGCGGAAGCGTTGTAGTCAGACATCAAGGTGGAGAACACAAGCGTTTTATGCGGGTTATTGATTTTAAACGAGATAAAATGGATCTTGCCGGAAAGGTTATCTCTATTGAGTACGATCCAAATAGATCTTGTGAGATTGCCCTTGTCCAGTATGCTGACGGAGAGCGTCGATATATTCTAAGACCGCTTGAGTTAAAGATAAATGATCTGGTAAAAAGCGGCATGAATGTTGAAATTAAACCCGGTAACGCAGCGCCTATTTTGTCCTTGCCGGTTGGAACAGTTGTCCATAATGTTGAGTTGACGCCAAGACATGGAGGAAGAATAGCCCGAGGAGCAGGCACACATGCCATTATTCAGGCAAGAGAAGATAATCTGGTGCATTTGAAACTTCCGTCAGGAGAGGTTAGAAAGGTAAGGGGTGAATGTTTTGCAACAGTTGGAGTCTTAAGTAATGTTGAGTGGAAAAATGAATTTTTTGGAAAAGCGGGTAGAAAGAGAAATATGGGTATTCGCCCAACGGTTCGAGGAGTTGCGCAGAATCCGAGATCTCATCCTCACGGAGGAGGAGAAGGAAGAAGCGGTATAGGTATGACTACGCCAAAAACATATGCGGGTCGTCCTGCAGTTGGTAGAACAAGAAATAAAAAGAAGTATTCAAATAAGCTTATAATACAAAGGAGGAAAAAATAAATATGGCTCGTTCATCAAAAAAAGGACCTTATGTAGACCCAAAACTATTAAAAAAAGTATTGAAACACAAGCAAACCGGTGATAATTCGCCGATTAAGACATGGGCTAGGGCATCACAGATCCCACCGGAATTTGTGGGGCATACTCTTGCTATTCATAACGGAAGAATATTCATTAACGTCTTAATAGTAGAAGGAATGGTTGGTTTAAGGCTGGGAGAGTTTGCTCCAACAAGAACATTTAGAAGTCATGGAAGAGTAGTTGCTAGGGAAATTTCAAAGACATAAAATTATGGAAATTATAGCTATTAGTAAGTCAATTAAAATAAGTCCTAGAAAAGTACGCTTGGTAGCCGATGTTATACGCAAGCAAGAAATTGCTCAAGCGCTCAATTCTTTATCTTTGATTGAAAAAAGAAGTAGTGGCGCTATATATAAAACTTTAAAAAGCGCATTAAGCAATGCATTAAATAATGCAAAGAAAAAACAAGAAGATTTGTTTATTAAACGTATTGAGGTATCTGAAGGGGCGACCCTAAAAAGATATCGCTACTCAACAAAAGGAAGAACACACCCTTTTAGAAGAGGCAGTAGCGATATAAAGATAGTTTTAGAGGAGAAAAATTATGGGACAAAAAGTTAATCCAAAGCTTTTTAGACTTGGGGCGATATATAACTGGAGTAGTCGTTGGTTTGATGATAA
>ORMF010321123.1_pt1 | contig 11124 bp, 8 predicted proteins | sample 1779871 | NCBI WGS metagenome assembly ORMF01 (sample SAMEA104232316, study PRJEB22302) | groundwater metagenome | biome: forest; feature: aquifer; material: groundwater | place: USA | collected 2011-08-07 | depth 5.4 m
GCACGAACGGAAAGACGACGATCGCCTACCTTTTGCACCGCCTGCTCGCTGAAAAAAACAAATCGGCTTATCTTGGGACGTTGTGGTATCAGATGCCGGGTGAAAAATTGCCGGCGATGAACACCACGCCCGGTTCCGAGGTCCTTATCCCTCTGCTCCATGACATGCGCGAGGGAAGCGTCAAATTCTGCGTGATGGAAGTTTCTTCGCATGCGCTTCACCAGCGCCGTGTGCATGGTCTGGAATATGAACTGGCTGTCTTCACCCAGTTGACGCAAGATCATCTTGATTATCATAAAACCATGGAGAGTTATTTTCAGGCGAAGCGGCTTTTTTTCACCGAGGCGCCTCGCCCAAGGCAAGCGCTGATTAACCGGGATTGCATTTATGGCCGCCGTTTGCTGGAAGAGGTCCCGGGCGCCAAGAGCTTTAGTTTAATGGAAAGCGCCGATTATCGCGTAGCGGATCTTGAGGTTTCTTTTCAAGGCAGCCGGTTCCGTCTTTGTTTTGACGGGCGCGAGGTTTCTTTTCAAATCCGTCTGCCTATGCGCCACAATGTGGCCAATGTCGTCGCCGTCCTCGGAGCGCTTCATCTCCTGGGTTATGACCCGGAAGATTTCCGTGGCGCACTGCAAGAGATCCCGGGCATTCCCGGACGGCTCGAGCGGGTCGTCGGGTCCGGGGAATTTCAGGTTTTTGTCGATTACGCGCATACTCCGGATGCCTTTGAAAACGTTTTGGGAGAGGCGCGAAAACTAGGCCCCAAACGCATTTTGACTCTTTTTGGCTGCGGGGGAGACCGTGACCGGACGAAGCGTCCGCTTATGGCCCGCGCCGCCTGCCACTATTCGGACGTGGTGATTCTTACCTCGGACAATCCGCGCTCCGAAGATCCGGAAGCAATCCTGGAAGACATCAAAAAAGGAATTCCCCGTCATAAAATGGCGGGCCCGGAGGTCATCGAGATTCTTGATCGCCGCGAGGCGATTGAAAAACTGATTTCAATGGCCGAACCGGGCGATGCGGTTTTTGTGCTCGGGAAAGGCCATGAGGACTATCAAATACTCGGCGAAAAGAAAATTCCTTTTGATGATCGCCTGGTTGTCCAGGAATGCTTGAAAAGGAAGAGCCGTGTTTTCCTTTCCTGACGCAAGCCGCAATCTCGGCCTGACCCTTCAACTTTCGAAACCCTCCCGTTTTGCCACTGGCGCCTGTATTGATTCCCGCACGCTCATAAAAGACGACCTCTTCATTGCGCTGCCGGGCAAAAATCAGGATGGTCATACCTATCTTGAGGAGGTCTTCCGGAAAGGGGCTGCGGGGGCCGTTATCGCCAAAAGCGTTTTCGATTCGAACCCTCATCGCTTTCTGTCGCACCCAGAACTTTTTCATAACCTTCTGCTGGTTTCAAATCCGGAGAATGCGTTTCGCGAACTTGCTTTCTGGTATCGTGACCGGTTTCAAGTCAAGGCCGTGGGAATTACAGGCAGTGTGGGCAAGACAACGACCAAGGAATTTCTTCATTTTCTTCTCCGGCAAAAATATTCGGTGGTGGCCAATCGGGGAAATTTTAACAATCATTTAGGCCTTCCCCTTACTTTATTCCGTCTTGGCCCGGGAACTGATTTTTGCGTGGCCGAGCTCGGCGCCAACCACCCCGGAGAAATCAGCGCCCTCACCAAACTCCTTAAACCGGAGGCCGGTATCCTGACCTGTGTTTCACCGGCTCATTTGGAAGGGTTTGGATCGCTGGAGGGAGTCTACCGTGCGAAACTTGAGCTGTTGGCCGCTCTTCCCCTTGGTGCCCCCGCCATCTTACCGGATGATGACCCTCTCCTTTTTGAAAGGGTCTTGAAATTAAAAGTCAAACCGGTCCGGGTCGGCCTGGATTCTTCTTCCGATTTCCGGATATCTGATGTGCGGGTTGAAAATTTTCATGTCCGTTTCCGCCTCAACCAAAAATTTGAATTTTCATTCCCCGGCCTTGCCCGTTTCCTTGCCCGCAATGCGGCGATGGCCCTCGCCGCCGCCGAAGCGTTGGGCTTGGCGCTAAAAGACATGCCCCCGGTCTGGGACACGGTGGCATTGCCGGCCGGCCGATTTCAGCCTGTTTTTCTTGATGACGGTGTCCTGGTGATTGATGACAGTTACAATGCGAGCCCCGCTTCTTTTGAGAAGGCCCTCGAAACTTTTCATTCGCTTCAAACCTCGGGCCGAAAAATCCTGGTCTTTGCCGATATGCTTGAGCTGGGCACGGAAGAGAAACGCTATCACGCCGAACTCGGCCGGAAAATTGCCACGTACGGATTCGATTTGGCGCTGGCTTACGGACCGCGAACGCAAGTAAGCGTTGACGCGGCTCATGCGGCAAAGGGTCTGATTCACCATTTTTTAAATGCCGAAGAGGCCGCGGTTTGGCTGGCTCAAAATTTGCGCTCCGGCGATACTTTGCTTTTGAAGGCCTCCCGGGGGATGAAAGTCGAAAAAGTGCTCGAATTCCTTCGCGAGAAAAAATTTACGGTGGCCCGGTAAGTCCGGAAAGGCGGCTTTTTTGTTTTATTTTTTACACCCCCTAAAAGACATTTCCATTTTTTTTAATATTTTTCGCTACATCACTTTCCGCTCCGCGGCGGCCAGCCTCACCGCGTTTGCCTTGACGCTTTGGCTTGGCCCGTTGCTCATTGAGCAGTTGAAAAAAATCAAGGCGACGGCGTTCAATCAACGGGAGTACGCCGAATCCATCCACAACTTTTACGCCCATAAAAACAGTGTCCCTACCATGGGCGGAGTATTGATCGTCTTAAGCGTTGTGATTTCGATGCTTCTGTGGGGCAATTTAACGAATCGGTTTATTTGGATCCTTCTTCTTGTCGTGGTGTGGTTTGCCGGAGTCGGATTTCTTGACGATTGGATCAAACTGCGGTCAAAAAGTTCCAAGGGGCTCAGCTCTGCCACCAAAATGGTCGGCCAACTCTTGATTGGCTTGGCGATGGGCCTTTATCTTTATCTGGACCCCGACTTTGACAAATGGCTATACCTGCCGCTTTTCAAAAAAGGGACGTTGTACCTGGGCGTCCTGTTCATTCCCTTTGTGATTCTCGTGTTGGTGGGTTCTTCCAATGCCCTGAATCTGACGGATGGCCTGGATGGTCTTGCCATCGGCTGCACGCTTTTTACCACGGGGGCGCTTGCCATCATTGCCTACCTCGTCGGCCGCGTGGATTTTGCGGCCTATCTTTCCATCCCTTATGTTGCTGAGGCGGGGGAAGTCACGGTCTTTTGCTCGGCACTTGTCGGTGCAAGCGCGGGCTTTCTATGGTTTAATTCTTATCCGGCCGAGGTCATGATGGGAGATACGGGGTCGCTCGCCTTGGGCGGTGTCATCGGAGCCATCGCCGTCCTTTTAAAAAAGGAAGCCGTGCTTGTCATTATCGGCGGCATTTTTGTGTGGGAAGCGCTTTCTGTCATTTTGCAAGTCGCTAGCTTCAAGTTAAGGAAAAAAAGAATTTTTCTTATGTCTCCCTTCCATCATCACCTGCAATTGAAGGGATGGCCGGAATCGAAAGTAACGATCCGGCTTTGGATCGTCGCCTTGATTTTGGCGGTCATTGGGTTAAGCACGCTGAAAGTGAGATAAGATGGAACTTCCGGGTAAAAAAGTAGCCATTTTAGGATTGGGCAAAAGCGGTTTTGCCAGCGCCCTTTTTCTGCATGAAAAAGGTTTTCAAGTTTTTGCTACGGACCAGGCCGCTTCGAGCCTCGTCGCCGAACGCGCCCATCAATTGCGCGAAAAAGGAATGGAGGCTGAATCGGGCCAGCATACCCGGCAGCGCATTCTCGATTCGGATTGGGCGGTGATTTCGCCCGGCATTCCGCCGACAGCGGAGATTTATCAAGCTTTGCGGCAGCGAAATATTCCGGTTTACAGCGAAATTGAAGTGGCAAGCTGGTACTCGGCCTCCTCACGCATTATTGCCGTGACGGGTTCGGCGGGAAAGACCACGGTAACGACGCTTTTGACGCGGCTCCTTCAGGCGGGGGGACATCAAGCCATCAGTTGTGGCAACATCGGAAACCCCTGGATCGGAGAGTTGAAAAAAATAAACAAAAATGATTTTGTCGTCCTCGAGGTAAGCTCATTCCAGCTGGAACACTGCGAGTCTTTCCGCCCCTCGGTCGGCATTTTGCTTAACCTTGCGCCCAATCATCAGGACTGGCACGCCGACATGGCTGCTTACGTCGATGCAAAACTGCGTCTTTTTCAAAATCAACAGCCCGAAGATTATGCCGTTATCCGCGAGTCGGACCGGTGCTTATTTTTCCCCCGTTATCAATTTCGTGCGGAAGTCATCCCTTTCGGAGAAAGTAAAAAGAATCCCAACGAAGAAGTGGTGGGGATCGTGGGCGGCCTTTTCGGGTGTTCCCAAGCAAACCTGACCCAGGTCTTGCTTGATTTTGAAGGTATCGAACACCGGCTTGAAAGAGTGGCGGTTCATGAGGGAATTGCTTTTGTGAATGATTCCAAGAGTACCACTGCGGCCTCTCTTGCCTGGGCCTTGAAGTCGTTGCCGGATTCAAGTGTGGTCTTAATTGCCGGCGGTCATCCCAAATCCACAGATTTTGCTTCCGTGTCCGAACTTTTGCGTCAAAAGGTAAAACAGGCCGTTTTGATTGGAGAGGCTAAGCCTCTTCTTCGAGAGGCATGGGAAGGCGTTTGTCCGCTGCTCGAGGCGGGGGATTTGACCGAGGCGGTTCGGTCAGCTCATCAGTCGGCACATGCGGGGGATACGATCCTGCTTTCGCCGGCCTGTGCCAGCTTTGACATGTTTCAGAATTATGAAGACAGGGGGCGGCAATTTAAGAGAATTGTGAAGGAAATCATCGATGCCGACCAACAACTTCCTGTGAGGCAGCTCTGAACATGTCCAAAGAAGCGCGTTTTCTTTTCATTGCGGTTTATATCCTTGTGGGTCTTGGGATTGTCATGACCTACAGCGCGAGCGCCATTTTTGCCGAGCATGTGTATAAAAATCCCCAGCATTTTCTGATCCGCCAGGTGCTGTATGTCCTGATCGGTACCGCTGTTTTGTTTACCACCGCCTCTGTGCCGACGCAATTTTGGAAGCGGCATGCGCGGGCCCTCATGCTGCTGGCGATTGCCCTTTTGATGACGGTTTTCCTTCCCGTCATCGGCCGCACCGCCGGGGGCGCTAAAAGGTGGCTTCATCTTGGCCCAGTCAATTTTCAACCCGTGGAATTTGCCAAAATTGCAGTGTGCGTTTATCTGGCCGACTATCTTTCAAGAAAAATGAAGTTCATCAAAAAGGGCAGTTTATACGTTTTTGTTCCGCCCATTATCTTAGTAGGCATGATCTGCGGGTTGACGCTACTTCAACCGGACCTGGGGTCTTGTGCATTTATTTTTATCATCTCCGCCACCCTTTTTTTTATGGCGGGTATCCGTTTACGTTATGTCTTTATTACGGCCCTTGTTTTTGTCCCCGTGCTTTATTTTCTCGTGATTCGGGTGCCGTATCGTCTAAGCCGGATGACGGCTTATCTCAATCCCTGGAACGACCCGCAGGGGAGCGGTTTTCAAATCATCCAATCATTTCTGGCTTTTGCCTTGGGCGGTTTGAAGGGTGTCGGATTAGGCCAAAGCACTCAAAAACTTTTTTATCTTCCTTCCAGTTATAATGATTTCATCCTTTCCGTGATCGGGGAAGAGCTGGGCTTTGTCGGCGTTCTTTTCATGATGCTTCTTTATGTGGTGATCTTTTTTTGCGGCATCCATATGGCGGAAAATGCGGAGCACGATTATGAAAAACTTCTCATCCTTTCACTCACGCTCGTGATTGTTCTGCAGGCGCTCATCAATATGCTTGTGGCCACGGGACTGATTCCCACCAAAGGGTTACCGCTGCCTTTTGTCAGTTTCGGCGGTACGTCGCTTGTCTTCAATTTGATGGCTGTCGGGTTTCTTCTCGGGATGGACCGCCAATCCAGGGAGCGGCGATGATGAAAACGTATGCCCTTTTTGCCGGCCCTTCCGGCGGCCATTTGTTTCCGGCGGTTGCTTTTGCGGAGGTACTGCGCCGCCGTGAACCCGAAGCCCGCATCCATTTGATCACCAGCGGACGCGCCCATCATTTTGTCTCGCATATGCCGCCCCATCTTTTCAATCAGGTGCATTACGCCGGCGATTTTCCCTTACCTTCGGGTTTTTCGTTCCGCAGTGTTTCCTTTGTCTTGGAACTCATCCGCGGCTTCATTTTTTCATCCCGCTGTTTATCCAAGATCAGGCCCGATTGCTGCGTCGGTTTTGGAAGTTACGTGGCCTACCCGGGAATGATTCTTGCCGTTTTGCGGAGAATCCCGACCCTGATTCACGAACAGAATTTGGTTCCGGGAAAGGCGACGCTGTGGTTGGTGCGGCATGTCGATTGCGTGGCCGTGACTTTTCCTGAAACCTTTGCGGCGGAAAAATTAAGGAAAAGGATGGTAACGGGATTGCCGCTTCGCTCCTCGCTTGCGGCGGTCGCACGGGCCGCCATGGCGGAGCCGGTTTCGGTGGGTACCAAGTCCGGGTTCGGCGGGGGAAACGCGGTCGAAGACGACAGACCCTTTCGGGTTCTTGTCGTGGGGGGTTCGCAAGGTGCCCATCGCCTAAATGAAGTTGTGTTAGAAGCTTTTTCCCGTTTTACGCCTGAAGAAAAACGCAAAATAGCCGTTATCCATATTACGGGCAAAACAGATCACGCCCGTGTTTCAGAGGCTTACGAAAAAACAGGGGTCGCCTGCGAGACTTACGTTTTTTTTGAAAATATGCAAGAGCTTTACGGGAGGGCTGACATGGCGATTACACGGGCTGGTGCCAACACCCTTTTTGAATTGGCTTTATTTCGTCTCCCCGCCATTGTTGTTCCTTATCCTTATGCCGGTTCGCATCAGGTGGCCAACGCGGAACATTTTGCTTCCCGCGGTGCCGTGATCTCACAGGCGGAATCGGCACTCACCGTGGATTGGCTTTTTGATCAAGTCTCCCAATTGTTCCATCAAACGGAAGTTCGGAATCGCCTTTCTCACGCCATTTCGGGTATTGGCCACACCGAAGCGGCCGATCGTCTAGTCGATTTAACGGAAAAACTCATGGAGCCTTCGTGACCCTCCTTGACCGGGATTTGATTGGAGATTCCCGCAAAGCCTATTTCATCGGGATCGGTGGGGTGGGGATGAGCGCGCTTGCCCGCGTGTTGAAACATCGCGGCCTAGAGGTGGTGGGTTCCGACAGCAAGGAAAGTCGCACCACGCGCGAACTCACGGCATCCGGGATTCCCGTTTTTATCGGTCAGCAGCAAATCGAATTCGGCAATTCCGATTTAGTCATCTATTCTTCCGCCATTCATCCCGAGCATCTTGAACTGAAGACCGCGCGCGCCCGCGGATTGAAAGTTCATCACCGCGCCGAAATTCTTTCTTCTCTGTTCAACCAGGCAAAGACTTCCGTTGCCATTACCGGCACGCACGGCAAGACGACCACAACCTCGATGATTTCGTTTGTCCTGTCGGAATTAGGAAAATCACCCACGTGCCTTGTCGGCGGCAACGTTTTGAATTTGGGGACAAACACCCTCCTTGGCAATCAGGAGCTTTGGGTTTCCGAAGTGGATGAAAGCGACCAGTCGCACGAGCTTTATGCGCCCAGCTACACGGTGCTGACCAACCTGGAGGAAGATCATCTGGATCATTACCGGGACTTGGAAGATATCCATTCCTCCTTTGCCCGTTTTCTGGCCAATGCCCGCAACCCGGGCCTGATTGTTTATTCCGAAGAGGATCCGGCCCTGCGGCGCCTTGTGATTTCTAGCGGAAAACCCCATCTCAGTTTTGGGTTTTCTTCCTCCGCCGATTTTTCCGCGCAAAATATCGAACGCAGTTTCTTTGGGTCAGAATTCGATTTATATGAAACCGGTGTCTACGCCGCTCGCATGAGTCTTTCGGTGCCCGGCTTGCATAACATAGCCAATGCCCTGGCCGCAATCGCCATTTTGATGCAGTTAGGTCTGGCTCCGGAGGAAATCCGGGAGCCGCTTTCCCGTTTCCGCGGAGCAGGACGGCGTCTGGAAATTAAATGGGAATCTGCCGATCTTGTGGTCATCGATGATTATGCCCATCATCCCACGGAGGTGCAGGCGTCCCTCAAGGCTTTGAATGGGACGGGCCGGCACGTGACTGCCATCTTTCAGCCGCACCGCTTTAGCCGGACGCAGCATTTTTTCAAACAGTTCGGGCGGGCGTTTGAGGCGGCCGACGAAGTCATCCTTACGGATATTTACAGCGCCGGCGAAAAAAATACGGAAAACATCGGGGTAGACCTGATTTACCGGCAGGTTGTAGAATCTGGCCACCCTTCTGTTCAGATTGTTGCGAAGGAAAAAATTATCGATCATCTTTTGAACCGTTCCCAGCTGAACGGTATCGTGGCCTTTCTTGGGGCCGGTGACATCGGAGAAATTGCAGATGAGTTTGCGAATCGATTCAAAAGTCTCGCTACGGCGTAACGTCCTTCTTTCCCACTATTGCACCATGCAGGTCGGCGGACCCGCCCGTTTTTTTGCCGAACCGGCTCGGGAAGAAGAGCTTCTGGAGTGCATCGAATTTGCCCGCCACGAAGGCCTGCCCCTCATGATCCTCGGGAAAGGGTCCAATGTTGTTTTTCCGGATGAAGGATATCCCGGACTTGTCGTCACGCTGATCCATTTCGAACAAGACCGCATCCAATTTGATCCGGAAAAGCCGGAAGTTATTGCCTCCAGCGGGATCCACCTCTACCGTTTCACACTTGCCTGCCGGGATCACGGCCTGGGCGGCGCCGAGTTCTTGGCCAATATCCCGGGAACGATCGGCGGCGCGCTGATCATGAATGCGGGATTTAGCCGTTATCCGGGCCAATCCAGCGAAATCGGCGACATTGTCCAGGAAGTCAATGTGATCAATGAGGAAGGTAAAAAGGAAACATTGAAAAGAAACGATCTTCAATTTTCTTACCGTCATTCCAATTTGGAAGGCCGGATCATTCTCTCCGCCAAATTTGCGCTTTGGCGGCGGCGCTCCGAAGACATTCAAAAAGAGATCCGCGCCAACTTCGATTACCGGAATGAAAAACAGGACTTGCGTTTCCCAAGTTCCGGATCAATTTTTAAGAATCCCGGCTCCGGTCCTTCCGCCGGCAAACTGATCGACCAGCTTGGTTTGAAAGGTGCGCGTGTGGGGGGAATCAAAGTCTCGGACAAACACGGAAATTATTTTGTGAATACGGGAAATGCCAAAAGTTCAGATCTTGTTCAATTGATTCAACAAATTCAAAAAGCGGTTTTGGATGCCACCCACGTTTTCCTCGAACCTGAAGTCCGGATCATCGAAAAACCTTAAAATCGGCGTCCTGCTTGGCGGACGCTCCTCGGAAAGAAAAATCTCGCTGCGTTCCGGCCGCGCTGTCCACCAGGCCCTCAAACGCTTGGGTTTTTCCGTCCAAAAGGTGGACCCCGCCCATCCCGATCGAATGAAAAAAGCCCTGAAGCGGATTGACCTTGCCTTTATTGCCCTTCATGGTCAGGGGGGAGAAGATGGGGTCATTCAGGGACAGCTCGACAAGGCCCGGATTCCTTATGTCGGTTCGAACGCAAAGGGAAGCCGCTCTGCCTTCGATAAAGCGATAGCTAAGAAGATTTTTCTTCGGGTCGGCATTCCGACCCCTGCTTTTGTCCTGGTCAACCGCAAGAATTGGAGAAAAAAACTGGCCTTTTTTCCCGCCCCCTTTTTCGTGAAGCCGCTTCGCGACGGTTCCAGCGTCGGCGTGTTTCCCGTTGAAGATTTGGCGAAATCCGCCGAAACTATAAGGCAGGCCTTGGCAAAGTATGGCCAACTTCTGGTGGAAGAAAAAATCATCGGCCGGGAGTTTACCGTTGGAATTTTAGGAAGAAATCCGCTGCCCGTGATCGAACTGGTCCCAAAACGCGAATTCTATGATTATCGAGCAAAATACACGAAGGGAATGACCCAGTACTTGGTTCCCGCGCCTATTTCTAAACGGTTGGCAGCGAGACTTCAATCCGTAGCCCTCAAAGTTCATCACCGGCTGGGCTTGAGGGACATGTCGCGGGTCGACATGATGGTCGATGATGCGGATCGGCCTTTTGTTTTGGAGGCCAACTCTATTCCCGGGTTTACCGAGTTAAGCCTTTTGCCCAAAGCGGCGAGGGCCAAGGGTCTTTCGTTTGAAGCGTTGTGCGGCCGCCTCATTTCCTTTGCGAACCAAAGGCGGTCCATCATTAGGAGTGATTCTTCCAATGGCAAAAAAAAGACGTAAAAAATCCAAAGGCTCAGCCCTTGCGGGCCTTAACGTGTTCTTCCGGGCCTCCGGCGGTTTGTTCCGCAAGGCCTTTCCCACGCTTGTCATTCTCGTGCTTGCCGGCGGGCTCTTTCTCGGCGTGCGGGATGCCCTTTACGCGGACCCGAGTCTCTCCATTCAAAAAATCTGGGTCGATCCTCCGGAGTCCATTTCTGTGGCGCGCCGCCAAGATCTGGAAATGCGACTCATCGGAAAAAACATTCTTCAGGTCGATTTAAAACTCATTGCGCGGGAGCTTGAGCGGAATCCTGAAATCCAAAATGCACGCATTGTCCGGCATCTTCCTTCCCAAGTGAGCATCGAAATTGAAAACCGCAAACCCGTGGCCCTCATTCGTTTTTCTTCGCGAGGGTCGTTCGGTCTCATCTCGGAAGATGGAATGATCCTCGATGTCTTGAAAGATCGCACGGCCTCGTTCCTCGTTTTTGAAGTTTTTAACGGAGAGGCTAAAGAACCGCAAATCGGATACCGCTTGAAAAATCCGGGATTTAAAGAAGCGATCAAATTTGTGCATGCCTTTTGGGATCATCCGCTGGCGCGGCTTGAGACGGTGACAAAGATTTCGCTCGATCATTTGGGAAATGTGACGATTACGTTGGGCGAAGGACCGGATGTGCATCTGGGCCGCGAGCCCGTCGAGCGGCTTGCCGCCATTGAGAAAATTTCCCACTTGCTCGATAAAGAAGACAGAAAAAAACTTGACTACATCGACC
>ORMF011075344.1_pt1 | contig 11123 bp, 8 predicted proteins | sample 1779871 | NCBI WGS metagenome assembly ORMF01 (sample SAMEA104232316, study PRJEB22302) | groundwater metagenome | biome: forest; feature: aquifer; material: groundwater | place: USA | collected 2011-08-07 | depth 5.4 m
AATTCGCGCGCGAGGTAGAAGGCCGCGCGTTCGCCGCGCAGTTCGATCGGAACACCATCCGAGTCCGGTCGATGCTGCCAGGGCGTCTTGCCGAAACGCTGGTCGCGGTCGATGCGCGTGATCGCCTCGGGGCCGTGGCCGTTGTTCCAGGCCGCCGCGAAATCCGCTTCGGTGAACGGTCCCGCCGACCACCAGTCGGAGTCCGCGAGCGGCAGCTCGCCCGCGATCGCCGAAGACGCGCTCGCGAGTTCCGCGCGCAGCCGACCCGCGACGTGCCCCGCATAGCGGCTCTCGCAAGCGACCTCGATCACGACGCGCGTGCCACCCTCGAAGCCGAAGGACTCGTCGGCGACGAGCATCGCGGTGCGCGAGCCTTCGCGCCGGTGGCCCTCGAGCGCCCAGCCGTCGCCGGTGCCGCGGATCGCATTGAGCACGTCGAAGTCGCCGTTCTGCTGCTCGTGGTCGGCCCAGGCCCAGGTGAACGCGATCGCCTGCGTGCGCGACGCGTCGGCGCGCGCGATCGCCGTCGCGCGGATCATCGTGATCACCGCATTGCCGTTCGGCGCGAGCCCGATGCGGCCGTCGGGGAACGACGGGTCCGCGAGCGCATCGAGGCGCAGGACGCGCAGATCCGTCGCGTCGGTGTCGAGCTCCAGCTTGACCGTGTCGCGATCGGGCTTGCCCGAGAGGCGCGCCGAGCCGTCGTCGAGCCGTTCCACCGCGGCATCGCTCCGGCTGCTCGCCGCGACGAGCTTCGCATCCCGCCAGACGACGCCGTGCCGCGTGCGCAAGGCCGTCTCCCACGCGGCGAGCTCCGCGACGACCGCCGGTTCGACCGCGACGAGCTCTTTCTCGACGTCCGCCGTCGCCTTGGCATTCGCGGCGAGTCGCGCCTCGAGCGCCGGCGGCGCATGGAAGATCCGCGCCGGATACGCGCGCGCCGGTTCGAAGTCGTTGGGATAGACGCCGCGCTCGTCGACCGAGTCGAAGTACGCATAGAGGCTGTAGTAGTCCTCCTGCGTGAATGGGTCGTACTTGTGGTCGTGGCAGCGCGCGCACGTGAAGGTGAGACCCATGAAGGTCGTCGCGATCGTCTCGATGCGATCCGCGACGGCCTCGACGCGGTACTCGGCATCGATCGCGCCGCCCTCGTCGTTGATGTTGTGCATCCGGCAGAAGCCGGACGCGATGCGCTCCTGGTCGGTCGCGTCGGGCAGCAGGTCTCCCGCGAGCTGCTCGATCACGAAGCGGTCGTAGGGCAGATCGCGCGAAAACGCGCTGATCACCCAGTCGCGGTACGGCCAGGCGGTGCGGATGTTGTCGTGGTGGTAGCCGTTGGTGTCGGCATAGCGCGCGGCGTCGAGCCACATCTGCGCCATGCGTTCGCCGTAATGCGGCGACGCGAACAGTTCGTCGACGAGTCGCTCGTAGGCGTCGGGACGCAGATCGGCGAGAAACGCGTCGATGCGCTCGGGGGACGGCGGCAAACCGGTGAGGTCGAGCGTGACGCGGCGGATCAGCGCTTCGCGGTCCGCTTCGACGGACGGCGTGAGGCCCTGCGCGTCGAGCCGCGCGAGCACGAAGCGGTCGAGCTCGTTGCGCGGCCAGCGCGTGTCCGTCACCGCGGGCAGGGCCGGCTTCTGCGGCGGCAGGAAGGCCCAATGCTCGGCGAAGGGCGCGCCCTCCTCGATCCAGCGCCGCAGCAGCGCGCGTTCGGCGTCGTTCAGCACGCGCCGCGAATCCGGCGGCGGCATCATCACCTTCGGATCGCGCGACTCGATGCGGCGGATCAGCTCCGAGGCTTCGGGCTTGCCGGGCACGACGGGGATCCGCCCCTCGCGCGTGCGATGCTGGCCGTCCGCCGTGTCGAGCCGCAGCTCCACCTTGCGCGCCTTCGCATCGAAGCCGTGACAGGCAAAGCAGCGATCCGAGAGGATCGGCCGGATGTCGCGGTTGAAGTCGATGGGGTCGGGCGCCTGTTGCGCGAGGGCCGACGAGACGGCGAGGAGGACGGCGAGAGTCGGGCGCAGCGCGAGCACGGGCGGCGAAGCATAGTGCCCTGCGTGGGACGGGGGAGCGTGGGCATCGGCCCTCTGGTCGCGAGGCGGGTCGCCGTCGCCTGCCTCCCCTGCCTGCTGCTCTCGACTGTGCCGCGCCGTCGCCGTAGGGTCGCGCGCGATGAGCAACCCGGACTTCGACCGTCGCAACTTCCTCTTGCTCGTGGCCGGGGCCGTGTCGGCGGGCTGTCGCAGTCCGGGGAGCGGCGCCGGGGCGGCGGACCTCGAAGCGGAATTCGTCGGGCTCGAAGGTGGCGGACGGCTCGGCGTCGCGGTGTTGGACACGGGCGACGGCACGGTTCGCGGGCATCGCCTCGACGAGCGCTTCGCGATGTGTTCGACGTTCAAGCTCGTGCTCGCGGCGATGGTCCTCGACCGCGCTGGCGCCAGTGGACGGGCGCTCGATGCGCGGCTGCGCGTCGGGCCCGGTGATCTGCTGGCGCACGCGCCCGTCACCAAAGCGGCAGTCGACGCGGCGGCGGCGCGCGGCGCCACCGCGGTCGAGTTGACCCTCGCCGAACTCGCCGAGGCGGCGCAGACCACGAGCGACAACACCGCCGCCAATCTCCTCCTGCGCGACGTCGGCGGCCCGCCGGCGTTCACCGCCTTCTGCCGCCGCCACGGCGACGCGACGACGCGCCTCGATCGCTTCGAGCCCGAGATGAACGACGTCCGCCCGGGCGACGCGCGGGACACGACCACGCCCCGCGCCATGGCGCATCTCGTCGCCCGCCTGCTCGGCGACGCGCTCGCACCCGCGGCGCGTCAGACCCTTTTGCAATGGATGCTCGCGACGACGACCGGCGCCGCGCGCGTGCGCAAAGGATTACCGGCCGACTGGCTCGCCGGCGACAAGACCGGCACCGGCGGTGGTGACGGCGTGACCGCCAAATGCAACGACGTGGTCTGGATCGAAGCCCCGGGCCGCGCGCCGCTCGTCGTCGCCGTCTATTACGACACCGGCGTCGTCGCGGATTGGCCGAGCGACGCCGACGAAGCGGTGCTGGCGGAGGTGGGCGGCATCGTGGCGCGCACGCGCTGATCCCTCCGGAAGTGTGACCCATGTGCCCGGTTGCCCCCGCTCGATCCAGCGCGCACGGTCGCTGGTAGGCGGGACGCAGCCGTTCGGTGGTGTGCGGCAACTATATCGACGCAGGACGATCCCCCGCGCGTCGGAAGGCATCTGCGACCATGTCACGAACCTGCCGGTAGAGGTGCCGTCCAGCCGTCTCGGGATCCAACCCTTCGGCCAAGAAGACCGCGTCCGTGAACGAGCGAACATCGACAGGCGGGCTCGCCTTGAAGCGCTGTTGCTCATCGGGCGAGAGGCAGAAACCAAGGTGCACACAGAGGTCACCGAGCAGCCTGTCGACTTCAGGTGGAGTCAGCACCGCAGGTGATGCTTGGCCAACGTCTTTGCCACTACGGCGCCGGCCGGCCTTGCGGCCGGTCGCCTCCTGCGGCTTCTCGAACGCCCATCGAACTACTCCACGATCTTCTGAGCCAGGATGGGGCTCAGGAAGTAGAGGAGGAAGCCCTCCGCCGCGACGACAGCCTGCGAGAGCAGCGAAAAGAAACCAAACTCGGCAGCCACGCCGGTCAGGTTGCCGCCCATCTCCCTCATCGCGCCATGGATGGCTCGACTCGCACCAAAACAGGCGACCACAGTCGTCGCGAGCATGATCGTGCCGACGAGGATGGTGACGACTGCCACCAGCCTGAGAACGGTTCTGACTGTTGTTTCACTCCTGCGAAGTTACCGACGTGGTGCGTCGAACGTTTGAGCCCGCCACCTGCAAACGCTGCCGAAGCCAGCCGTAGCAGGTCGGCTGGAGCAAAGGTTTAGGCGCCAACGACATGGCACATGCCCCAGGCAATGTGAGGAAAGTGCCTATGTGAGAATCCATCGGTGACCGCAGAGCTGGACGGAGGAACAAGAAGTATGAACACAGAGGTGGGCTCGGTGCTGCCAATAGGATAGCCCTCCCAGCGTGCCGCAAGAAGCAGCAGCGTGTGCTCGACCTGCTCGTAGACAACCGGAGCATCAAGCTGCACCAAGTGCCAGTGGAGCGGGCTGTCGCACGACTGCGGCGCGGCGACAACCAAGCCCTCGCGGGGCAGCTGCTTGGCGAATGATTCATTCTGGTCGAAGTACTCGATGCGTAGCCGCATGGCGCCTAACGTCTGTGGCGCTCAACTGCGCGCCCTCTTGGGCGTGTCAGCTGCTGCGCCGTGTTGGGCCATCCTACCACGCACACTCTCTCAGTGACGCAGATCACTTGTTGAGTTGCCTTCGACGAGCGCTTTCGGATTCAATAACACGCTTTACGTCCTCTTTCGGAAGCCGCAGGTCAGCAAACGCGCTCGTCTCATGATTCTCAATGCCCAGGACGTGAAGCTCGCGGGCCAAGGTGTCCTCGGACATGATACGCACCCTCCTATTGACTCTCTGTGCTGATTCCACGATCGCATCAGCGTAGGCGGCATACGCATCTTGTCGCTCGCTGACCAATGTGTTGAACTCGCGATCACCATAGAGGCCATCGTTGCCGTGCTCCTCCGCACGCAGAATCACTTCCCTGTGAATGCGATCTGACTCGGCTTTCTTGGTCGCTGCAAATTCCGCCAGATTGGCATCAGACACAGCCGCGAATCGCTTCATTATCTCTTTCCCTTTTGGGACGAGCATCCAGGGCTCATCTTGCCAACCAGGATCATCTGGATGATCAGGCTCCGGAGAGTTAGGGTTCTGCACAGACTGGCCAACGAAGCCAAGTGCGAGAACCGCGCCTACAAGAAGCAGCGCCTTAGTCTTTCTTGTTAACCCACGCCACCACCCAGCCAACCCGGGCGACTTGCGAAGTGGCGGAGGAGGAGGCTGCTGCGGGATCGGATCCTCTGCTTGGTGTGGCTCCATGGTCCTCTACGTGGTATCGACCGCATCCGGAGTTACGGCTAATCTCTTGGTGTCAGGTAGTTTCAGGCTACGGTGTGTCATACACATCGGTCGGCGCAGGACTTTCTCGTCGAAGCCACTCCAGTGTGGCTCGAAGTCCCGCGTAGTGGATACTCCTGTGTCCCATGATGCAGAGTCCGGCAAGTGCCTGAGCCACGTTGCAAGCAAGTAGCTGTGGGAGCACGAACCAGGTGGCGTGCCCGCTGGACTGCGGATTCCCCAACGCACGCCCACTCTCGTGCGTTCCATTCCAGCGAATTACGAGGGCTGCGTTGTCGTCCCATTGGCCAAACGCGATTGCCACGCCGCCCGGACCATCATCGAAAACAACATGACGCAGCTCCCAACGATTCTGAGGCGCAGTCACGTCTTGAGGGTGCACGTAGGTCATAAGCAACTCGGTTCTGTAGCAGGGGCCGCCCAACGTCTTTGGTGCTCAGCCGCGAGCGCAAGCTTGGGGGAGCTCGCCGGATGCTGCACCGTGTTGGCCCGCCGACTACGGTGGAGCGAGTTCGGCGAGCAACTCGTTTCCGACCTCGGCAAGGCGCTTGGCCCGATTGCGAACCCATGTCTCGTAGCCCTCATACGAGAGTGAGATGGTCGCGGGATCGACGAACTGCTGCGCGAGCTTCTGATCAGTGATCTTGTACTTCTGGATGTAGCTCATTGGGTCTTTGGCGCTGATCCGGATGTTGATCTCTGGACCGATCACGGCGATGTTGGCCAAGGCATCGATCAAGCTCTCGTCGACCTTCCCTTCGAGGTACTTCTTCGGGAAGATGTGATGCCACTGGGGCCGAAAGTCGGCCAGGAGAGACACGCCCTCGAAGCCGATCCGATGCCCGTGCTCATCCCAATCCTGGGCCTTGTTCCGGTACACGAGCAGGTACAGCAGAAAGCGGCCAAAGCGGCTATCACCGTAGTCGCGAAGGAAGTCGTCCGCAGTCAGCGGATCCATGTGAGCGAATCGCCGCAGAAGCCGGATAACGGCGTCGGAGAGCGAATTGGCCTCGTGCACATCGCGAAGGTCCTCCTCAAGCGACGTGGTCCCGGACCCGCTGTACCGCCCGAAGCGAGAGGCTTGCAAGAACCAGTAGAGGCTGAATCGGAAGCTGGAGCTGTCATCAAACTTCTCCACCAGACTCACCATCGTGACCAGGGCGGCCTGAGTAGGCATCGGATCTGCGCTTAGAATCCCGTACTCGCGGACACGAGCAATCAGGCGCTTCCAGGCGTTGGCGGTTCTCTCCCACGCCGGCATGATGCTCTTCGGTTCCCAGAAGGCATCGGGGATCTCACGGAACCGCACCTTCTTGCTGCCAACTCCGGTCACTGTGCGGAACAGGAGGTTGGGGTCCAGGTCAAACCCAGACTCGGCCAGGGACCTGAGATAGGGCAGGAACGTGTCTCGCACCCAGCCTGGGTTCTTCGCTGCGACGACTCCCAGATAGATGTCTGCCTCGGTGACGCGAGTACCACGACTGTTCAGCCGCGAGAAGATCTCGACGACATCCTCAAGTTCATGATCGACCGTGACCGCAACGAGATCCTTGTCGCGGATCTTTCGAATGCGATCGAGACGAGCGTAGACCTCCATGGCGTCCATCCCGTCACAAAGACCCTCGATCTTGATTTGCCGCGCGAGATCCTGAAGCGCCTTCTGGTCCTTCTCTCGGCTGGTGTCGAGCCCAAGTAGTGATCGAAGCGGAATGTAGCGATTCCCAACCGCCTTTCGGATAACGGCATTGGCAACCCAGAAGAACGGTGGGTCCTTTGCGTTGACATCAAAACGGATGTCGAACTTCCGAAGCGTCTTGTTCCACTCATCAACGGACGGCCACCAGTAAGGCTTGCGACCGCAGAGGATGCAGAGGGCGGAGCTTCTCTGCTGTCCATCGACGACCCATAGACCGGGTCGCTGGGCATCGTGCGCATGCTGTTCTTCGGTGGGGCCACGACTATTCCACACGAGCAAGGCGCCGATCGGGTAGTCGTACCAGAGGGATTTCGCGAGGTCGCGCACCTGAGTCGCGTTCCACACGAAGCCTCGCTGAAACTCGGGGATGCTCCAGCTGTGGTTGACGGCTCGCTCGACGATTTCTCGGATCGTAATCTGTTCGTACGCCACTCGGTGTCTCCTGTGTCAGTCAGTCAGTCCCGTTGGGGCCCGGACGGGCCAAAACGAATAGGATCCTATCCGGATGAAGCCGCGCGAATGCTCCAGCTTTGCCGAGGGCAGGTTCGCGGCTTCGTCCGGATGGGATCAGTTGAACGAAGCCGCGCCGCACACGCCTATGGGCATCCGATCCCGGCGACGTAGGTCGCCATGGCGACACCCGCGCGGATGAGTTGCCCCATCGTCGCGCGACTCGTGCGCGCACTGGTGTCCAAGGCCCTGCGAAGCACCCCTCGCCGACGGCGTTGCGGGGCTTCGACCCAGTTCGCGGCTGCACGGTACGCACGGTCGCCATGGTCGCCGTCGGACGCGGGCGACGCAAGCCAAGGGACACCGCGGCAACGGCGTGTTATGAGGAGTCGATGACCCGCGATTCGCGGGAGACGGCGCGGAACTCTGTCCACACCAACCGGCCCGACTTGCAAGCAGGGCATCGATCGCTGGCGACCGCCGCCGGCATCACGCCGGTCAACGCCGGAGCAGGCATCGGCGCCGCCAGCAGCAGGCGGCAGGTTGCGAGCTTCACAGCCCGCCGGCGGTTGGTGAGCAAGCCGTAGTGCCGGATCCGCGGGAAGCCGCGCGGCGACACGTGCAGCAGGAAGCGCCGTAGGAACTCCACGCCGGGCAGGACCACCGCGCGCGTGTGCTGGCTGTCGCCGCGATCGCGACAGCGAAACTTCACCTCCGCCTCGCCGACTTCGAGGACGCGGCGGTTGCCGATCGCGACGCGGTGCGTGGATAGCGCGAGGTACCTCAGGACCTGCACCGGTCCGCCGAAGGGCGGCTTGCTGTAGACGACCCACGGCGTCGCCATCGCTCGATCCGGGCACTCGGCGAAGGCCGCCGCTCCGCGCAGGTGCCGCAGCGAGCCCTGGAGCCGCATGTCGCCGGCCTCGTACGCCGCACGCATTTGCGCGACGAACTTGCCGCGGAACATCGCCGCCAACAGTCGCCGCGAGCATGCTCGTCCCACCCAGGGTTCGGCCGTCGTGCACTCGAGCCGGTCGCGTCGCTTGCCGGTGCCCGGCACCTGGCGTGAAGCGCCTTCTCGCGGTCGATGCCGAGCCGACGCCGCAGCGTCGGGCGGCGCTGGGCAATGCGAGAGGAGCAGCGCGACCATTCGCCGGGCTGCTCGCAGAAAGCGCGGGCTTGGCCCAGGAGCGCGAGTACCGCTGCTTTCCCCACGCCGCGGCGCAGTTCACAGGCGCGCGGCAATGCGCAACGCGACGAGCGTTCCCTCGTCGTGGTCCATGAACAGGTGGCCGTGCAGGATCCGGATCGCCCTGGTCTTCGCGCCCTCTCCCGTCAGCGCTTCGCGCGTCGGTTCGTCGACCAGGCTCGAGGTGAGCGCCGCTTCGGATTCGAACGGCACGTGCCCTTTCGCGTCGACCACGCAGAGCAGGAGCAGGAGATCGTTGCCCCAGCCCTTGGCTCCCATGGGCGCTTTGCGCACGGTCGCCCCCATGATCAGCGGGGAGCTGTCGAGTTTGATCGAACCGTCGCCGAGCACCTTCCCTACGAGCACTTGCGGCCTGTGGCCGAGGCGTCGGGCGAGTTGCTCGCGGAGGTCCTTCGGGTTCACGTCGTGCAGCGACAGCAGGTACTCGAAGGTCGCCCGGCTCTGCCGGCGGATCGCCGTGACGTTCCACGGATCGCCCGCGATCTCCTCGACGGGGTGGTCCCGCAGCAGTTGCAGCGCTTCGTCGAACTTCGCGTCGGCGCCCAGCGCGTCGGCGAGCAGAGCGAGGTTCGTGGCATCCGGTTGCTTCCCCCAGCGGGCGCGCGCGATCTCGACCGACTTGGCGGTCTGTCCCGCCATCGCCAGGGCGCGGATGAGGAGGGGCTCCTGTTCCGATCGGGTCTCGGCATCGATGTCCTCATCCTGCAGCACGGCGAGCGCTTCCTCCCAGCGACCCGCGCAGGTCAGGAAGAGTCCGCGCGCCCGTCGCGCGTCGGGCAGATGGTCAGCGAAGCGCCCATCCGCCGCGACGGCGTCGTAGTCCGCGAGCGCCTCGTCGAAACGGCAGTCGATGAACAGGGCCTGATGCATGAAGACGTGGGCCGGGATCGTCACGACCTTGCCCTCACGTGCGCGCCGGAATGCCTTCTCGGCCGCAACCGCATGCTCGCGCATCGCGACGTCGGTCGCTGCGTCTCCGGCAGCCGCGATGTGGCTCATGCCGAGGAAGTCGAGCAAGCCCGAGGGGTCCTCCTGGTTCGCGAGGGCGAGTTCGCAGACGTGGATGCAGCGCTCGGCCTGCTGGACGCGGAACAGCATCTGCGCGGCGGCGAACCATTGCTCGTGATCGAGCGCCTTCGGGCTCGCCTCGATCGCCGCGATCGCCGCGTCCACGGCTTCCGATGCGCCCGCGGACGCCTCCGGCGCGGCGGGCCGCTTCAGGCTGGCACGCAAGGCACCGACGAGTTGTTCACCCGTCGGACCGGGCGAGGCCGGCTCCTGCGTGGGAACGACGGCGGCGAGGACGAGGACGACGAGCAGATGGCGTCTCATGGCAACGACTTCGCAGAACCGGTGCGCGGATCAGCCGGGCTGAACGGTCGAGGCGAGCACGAAGTTCGATGCGATCGAGCGCACTCTGCCGGACGACTCACGCGCGCAGCGAGACGCTACTGTCTCCGCCCATGCGCGCCATCCTCCCCCTCGGCCTCGCGTTGATCGCGCTGTTCCCGTCCGCCGTCTCCGCGCAGTCTCTGACCCTATACCCGACTGCCGACACCTTCGCCGACCAGAGCCAGCCGGCGGCGAACTTCGGTTCCGCTCCCGAACTCGGCTTCGGCAAGAACTTCACCTACACGCCGAGCTTCACGGTGTGGTTCATGCGGGCCTATCTGGACTTCGACGTCCTTCCGATCCAGCTCACGGGGCGCTGGCCGACGCGCGTGGTGCTGCGCTGGTATCAGAACCGCGCCAGCGCAGCGGGCTGCCTCGACGTGACGGTGCATCGCGTGACCTCGGCGTGGACCGAAGGCGGCGTGAGCTGGCAGAGCAAGCCGACGCACGATGCCGCGGTGATCGCCAGGGCCTGTGTCGGGGACTCGTCGGGAACCGGCTGGAAGCAGGCCGACGTGACGGCGCTCGTGCATGCGTGGTTGTTGGGAGCGTCGCCGAATCTCGGGTTGGTGCTGAAGGACCCGAGCGAGAGCAACGCCGGCGCTGCGCGTCCGGGCTTCGCGCACAGCCGCGAAGTGGGAGTCGTGCTCGGGCCACAGCTCGTCGTCGAGTTCGCCGACCGCTTCGGCTTCGGGTGTTCGATGAGGGCGCTGCTTCCGATGTCGGATGTCGTCGCGGGGCGGCCACGGCTCGGGGAGTCGTTCACGCTCGGGACGAATGGCCTGATCCCTGGCTCCTGGATCGGCGTGCTCTTCGGGCTCAGCAACACGGCGTGGAGCGGCGGGGCTCTGCCCTGGTCGATGGCGCCGATCGGGTTCTCGCACTGCGACCTGCTGGTGTCGCCCGACATCGCCGCGACCTTCGGCGCCGTCGCCGGCAATGGCTTCGATCTCGTCGTGCCGCTGCCGGCGATCAACAGCCTGGACGGCACGCCGCTCTACATGCAGGTGCTGGCGGTGCCGCCGATCCCCGGGCCTGTGTTGGAGGTCGGGAACGGGGTTGGCGTCGTGATGCGGGTGTGACTCAGCGTCCGATCAGGACGTCGAGCACGGGACTCAGCGACAGCGCGCCGACGAGGCCGCCCAGCGGGTCGAGCGACGCCCAGTGCAGATAGAGCTCGAGGCCGAGGAGGTTGGGATCGTTGGGCACCGGCAGCGCGATCGCCGCAGTGCCGGATCCGTCGGTCGTGGTGACTGCGACGGCGGCGGCGCTCACCTTGGCTGCGCAACCATTGCGGTCGCCGCCGGGCAGGAGCGCAAAGCCGGCGATCAGCTGATCGCCGGCTTTGCGCTCCTGCCCGGC
>ORMF011548607.1_pt1 | contig 11123 bp, 7 predicted proteins | sample 1779871 | NCBI WGS metagenome assembly ORMF01 (sample SAMEA104232316, study PRJEB22302) | groundwater metagenome | biome: forest; feature: aquifer; material: groundwater | place: USA | collected 2011-08-07 | depth 5.4 m
ACGAAGCGATCGGTCTCGGCACGCGCGCCGGCCGAGTCGCGGAGCACGGCGGAGAGCTGCGCCACGTGCTCCTCGATCGTGCGCGCGACGCGGAGAAAACCGCCGTTCTCCGGCAGCAGGTAGTGGAAGTGGAGCGTCCCTTCCTGCGTGCGGGCGAAGTCCGGCGTCAGCAGCGAGAACACCGGCCGGCCGACAATGGCCGACTCGATGAGCGCGCTGGTGTTGACGCCGACGACGGCCGCGCTGTGGTACATCGAGTCGAAGAAGCCGTCGCGGTTCGCCTCGTCCACCGCGTTGTACGCGCCGCGCGGCCACACGACGACTTCGCCGAGCCCGTCGAAGGTCGCCGCCTCCCACGCGTGCCAGTTGTAGGGGTGCGGGCGGACGAGTACGCCGATGTCGCGCAGGGCCGGGTCGTCGCTGGCGCGGAGCGCCTCGATCCACCGGCGGACGAACGACCGCTCGTGCTCGGACCGCGCGATGAAGACCGACGACCCGGTGTAGAGCAGAAATGGCTTGTCCGCCGGCAGGCCGACCGTCACGCAGAACGCAGCACGATTCTGGCTGGCGGTGCGCCCGAACCACCGGTCGAAGAGCTGCGCGCCGGTGACGGCGACCTTGTCCGGTGGGATGCCGTGGAACTCGACCGCCTCGTCCTTCTGGAACTCGTTCCAGACGAGGACGAGGTCCGGCTCCACGCGCAGCAGCCCCTTGTTCGTCAGGTTGTCCCAGCTCGCGATGCCCACGGCCACGCGCGTGCCGAGGCGGCGCGCCGCACGCACGAGGTCGACCTGGTCCGAGGCCGCGTCGAGCAGGGGCGACACGAGGAGGACGTCGGGGCGCTCCTCGTCGAGGAAGCGCGTGAGCGCGCGCGCGACCGGCACGCCGCGCTCGGCGGCCCGGAGCACGCGGTACACGCGGCCGAGCGCCGGCGCGTCGAGCGACTCGTAGCGGTCGAGCCACTGCATCGAGGCGGGCAGCACCTTGCGCTTCATCCGGTCGCGGAGAACGGGCGCGTGGCGGAAGCGCGGGTGCAGGTAGCGCGCGAAATCGAGCGTGCCGCGGATCGCGCGCGCGAGCGCGGTCCAGCGGTCCCCGCGCGGCGGCACCAGCCCGACGACGCGCACCACGTCGCTCACCCCGTCGAAACGCGCCTGCTTCTGCTCCTTGACGTGGTGCACGGCGAGCGCCACGTCGTGGCCGCGCCGGGCGAGTTCGCGCAGGGTGGAATCGTAGTACCGCAGGTACTCCGGCGACGAGATCGCGACGAGCATCTTCATCCTCGGACCGCCCCCGCGCCCGCCGCGGCCTCGCGGTCGCGGCGCTTCTTGTCGGCCTTCTGCCGGGCGGCGGCGGCCTGGACGCCGCGTGCCACCGGCACGAGCGCCCACGCGAGCAGCCGGTCCCCGATGCCGCGCGGCCGGGCCGGTGCCGGCCGGGTGGCCGCGACCTCCTCGACCACGCGCACGAAGTGCTCGGCCGCCGGCGTGTCGAGCCCGTGCGGCCGCACGAACGCCTCGATGAACACGCGGCTGCGCCGCGCGTACTCCAGAGGATCGGCCAGAATCCGCGAGAGCTGGTCGAGGTGCTCCGGGAGTGTCGGGGCCAGGTGCAGCAGGCCGCCGTTGACGTTCTTGAGGTGCTGGAAGTGCAGCGTGCCTTCCTGCGTCGAGGCGAAGTCGTCGGTCTGGATCGCGCAGACCGGGCGGCCGACGATCCCCGACTCGATCTGCGCGCTGGTGTTCACGCCGACGACCGCCACCGCGTGGTACATCGAGTCGAAGTACTCGGCGCGCGCGTCGGCGTCGACCGGGTTCGCGCCGGCTCGCGGCCAGATGCCGACGTTCGGGTCGCCGGAGAGGTCCACATCGCGCCACTGCTCGGCGTTCTGCGGGTGTGGACGGATGAGCAGCCCGGCCTCCCGGAGCGCCGGGTCGGCGGAGCCGCGCACCGCCTCGATCCAGGTGCGGACGAAGCCCACCTCGTACGGCGTGATGAAGGGCGACGAGCACAGATACAGGATCACCGGGCGATCCGCCCGCACGCCGACCCGCGCGCAGAACGCCTCGCGCGTCGTGCTCGGGCGAGTGACGAACCAGTGGTCGTAGGCCTGTGCCCCGGTGACCGCGACCCGCTCCGGCGGCACGCCGTGGATGTCCCACGCTTCCTGCCGCTGCGCGTCGTTCCACACGGTCATCCGGTCCGCCACCTCGTGGATCACCCCCTTCGTCGTCAGATGATCCCAGCTCCCGACGCCGTGCAGCGTCGGGATCCCGAGACTCCGGGCCGCGCGGACGTAGTCGACTTGGGGTGACCCGAAGTAGAGGAGCGGCGTGACGAGCAGGAGGTCAGGTTCGTGCTCGCGGAGCACGCGCAACGGGACGTCACCCACCGGCAGCGCACGCTCGATCCGCCGGAACACGGCGCAGAGAACCCTGAGGCCGGCGCGCGTCCGCAGCAGCGGCAGCGCGGCGAGACGCGACGCCAGCGGCGGCGCCTGCTGGGCTCCCCGCGCGCGCAGGCTACGTGCGAGGTCGTAGCGCGGCTCGAGGTAGCGCCAGTAGTCGAGGCACAGGCGCACCTTGATGGCAAGGATGTGGAACGGGTCGTCCTTGCGGGTCGGGGCGTAGCCGAAGGTGATGGCGCCCGGGACGGCTGCGGTCAGGTTGTCGATGGTCTTCGTGCCGCCAAGGTTGTCCTTGCGGTCGGCGAGCAGGTGGATCCGGTGACCGCGCGCGGCCAGGCTCCGGAGCGCGGGCTCGAAGTTCCGCAGGAACCCGAAGTGGCTAACCGAGAAGAGAATTTTCATCGACGAGACGACAGGTAGACAGGCTCCCGCCCTCTCACCTACAGGAGGCGCGTGAGTGAGCCCTCTGGACAGCCGCGATAGCCGCGGAGCCCGGGGCTGGATGTCCAGGCGCGATGGCTAGCCGCCGTCCGGGCGTCGCGCACAGCACACACGAGCCCGGGCCGGCTGAGCCGGTCTCTGGGAAGTGAAGGTCACTGGACGCGAGAGGTCACCCGAAACGGGGCTGGACAAGGCGCGCAATCTGAGGATTTTAGCTGCATTCTGCCGGCTTATCAATAGGTTACCCGGATCCTCAGCGGCACCGTGCGACTGGGCGGGAGGGCTTACACGGCGGGGGGAAGGGACTGCAGGGCGAGCGTCGCGTCGCGGTCCGGGCGGTGCGCCAGGTACTCGGCCAGCATGCCGGTCGCGAAATTCCGATAAAGCCGGTCGACGGCGACCGCGTTGAAGTCCTTGCGCTGGTACAGCCGGCCGCCGCCGGTCTGCGGCGTGGCAGTGATCCGACCGGCGACATGCGCGCGCACCACCGCCACCACCGCGTCCGCGGCGGCGACGATGGTGCGGTTGCCGAGGTCGTGTGGCCCGTCCTCGACACGGATCTCGGGCCGGACGTGGGCGATGATCGGGCCCGTGTCGATGCCGGCGTCGAGGTAGTGGATGGTCGCGCCGACGTACTCGGGCTCGCGGTTGACGAGCGGCCAGAAATTCGTGCCGGCGCCGCGGTAGTAGGGCGACAGGCCGAGATGGATGTTGATGAGCCGTCCCTCGAACGCCTCGATCAGATGCGGCTTCAGGATGCCCGTGCCGAACACCACCAGCACATCCGGGGCGAGCGCTCGCATGGCGCGGATGGCCGCCTCGTCGTTGCAGCCGGCGGGCCCGACCGTGACCTGCGCCGCGTCCGGCGCAAGCCGAAGCGTGGCGTGTTCGGCGAACCACGCGTCTTCCGCCTGATCCCGAGCGGCGAAGTGTCGGGCGATGACGCCCCGATCGGCATCGCCCTCCGCGTAGCGCATCGGCTCGAACGACTTGCGCTCCTGCCACACGCCGACCAGGTCGAGGTGCGCGGCCACGTAGTTCGCGACGAACTGGTGGCGGCGGAACGTACTGGTCAGGACGAGCGTGCGGATGCCCATCAGGATGGCTCCCGCCCCTTGGCGCGGTCGTGCGCGGCATTGCGCTCGGCGCGATACGCGGCCTTTTCTGCCGCGCGCCGGCGGATCCGCTCCTCGCGCAGGCGCTCTTTCTCGCGAGGCTCTTCGGCCGCGCGCCGGCGCCGCTCGGGGATCGCTGCGGCTTCCTGGTCACTCCAGAACGCCGCTTCCGTGGCAGGATGCGACCGAAGACGCCGCACTGCCCATAGGCCGTAGCGCGCCAGCGCCGACACCTGCGGCGCCGCCGCGGTCGTGCCCCGGTCGAGAAGCGTGTGCACCGCGGCCACGAACCTCGGCGTGGAGGGCTCGTGCAGCCCCTGCGGGCGGACGAACGCTTCGACGAACCGCCGGCTTCGCGCCGGGTCCGGGATGTCGCCGCGGACCGCGGCAGCCAGGTCGCTCACGTGCGCATCGAAGGTGCGCGAGGCCCTCAAGAGGCCGCCGGCCACCTGCAGCAGGTAGTGGAAGTGGATGGTGCCTTCCTGGTTCTCGTGGAACTCCGGCAGCAGCACCGTGTAGATGGGCCGGTCCGCGATCGCGCCTTCGATGAACGCGCTCGTGTTCAGGCCGACAACAGCCGCGCTGTAGTGCAGGGAATCGAAGTAGTCGTCGCGGGACTCGGCATCGATCGGCATGCCGCCCCAGAAGGCCACACCCGCGTGGCGGGCGATGTCCGTGCCCTCCCACTCACCCATCCGCTGCGGATGAGGCCGGACGAGGATATTCACGTGCCGCAGCGCGGGATCGCCGCTCGCCCGAATCGCCGCGATCCAGCGCTCGACAAGCGGCGCCTCGGGCAGCGTGTTCCGGAACAACGACGAGCACACCCACAGCAGGAATGGCCCGTCATCCAGAAGTCCGACGCGCCGGCAGAACTCGGCACGCGGACGCGACGGCTGGCGACCGAACCACTGGTCGAAGCACTGCGCGCCGGTGACCACCACCTGCTCCGGCGGCACGCCGTGCAGTCGCACGGCCTCGTCGCGCTGCGTCTCGTTCCACACCAGCACGCGGTCTGGCACCGAGCGGATGAGCGCCTTGCTGGACAGATGATCCCAGCTCCACACCGCCAGTGCGGTGGGGATGCCGAGCGCCCGGGCAGCGTAGAGGCAGTCGAGCTGCGGCGATGCGACCACGCCGATGAGCGGCGTCAGCAGTACGACGTCGGGCTGCTCGTCGCGGATGTAGCGGCTGATCTCCGCGCTCGGCGGAACGGCCTGCTCGAGGGCCCACAGGATCCGGGCGAGCCACCTGCGCCCCGTCGCGGACGCGAACACGCCGCGTTCGCCCAGCCGGACGATGACGCGGGGCGCGCGCTCGCGGGCGCGCTGGCGCAACCGCGGCATCTCCGCGTAGGCTGGCTCGAGGTACCGCAGGTAGTCGAGCCCCAGGCGCAGGCTGACGGCCGGCCCGTACCAGCCGTCCGTCCGCTTCGGCGCCTCGCCGAAACTGATGCCGTGGAACCGCGCGGCCAGCCGCTCGAGCATGGCGGTCCCGCCGAGCGTGTCCTTGCGCTCGGCCGCGACGTGTACCTGGTGCCCCTCCTCGGCCAGTTGCACGAGGACGGACTCGAAGTTCCGCAGATACGTGAAGTGGCGCGCGAAGAACAGAATCCTCATCGCGGCGCTCCAAGACCGATGGCCTGCTTCACGCGCCCTTTGAGCCGTGCCCAGGCCGCGCGACGCGCGCGCGTCCGGTGGTCATGTGCCCGCTGCGCCTTCTGCCGCGCGCGTTCCGCCAGAACGGCCGCCTTCGCCTGCGCGCGCCCGGCGCGGACGGCGGCCTTCGCGTCCAGTCGGGCTCGCCTGCGCGCGTCCTTTTCCCGTCGCTCGGCGCCTGTCGCCGCCGCCTGACGCGCCTCGTGGTCCCTGAGCCGGGCCTGCCGAGCCTCTCGTTCCCGCTCCCGCGCCTCCTTGAGGCGCCGCTCCTCCTCGGGCCGCGCCACGCGGGCCGCCTCCTCATCGCTCAGGACGAACGGCCGCATCGACGGCCAGCTCGTCACCCGCCGCACCGCGTCCGCGAGCACCCTCGACGCCCCGGCACCGAAAGATTCCGGGGCGGGAGCGGGGATGCGGCCGAGCGCGACGACCGCGTCGACGAAACGCTCGGTCGACGAAACCGAACTCCCATATGGCCGGACGAACCACGCGATGAAGTCCCGCGTGCGTCGGTCGGCCGCGCGAGGGTCGGCGAGGACGTCCCGCAACTGGGCGACATGTTCCTCCATGGTTGCGGCCACGAGCAGCAGCCCGCGGTCACGGTCCGCCAGGTAGTGGTAATGCGGCGAACCCTCCTGGTGCTCACGGAAGCGCGGATCTTCGACCGTCAGCGACGGGCGTCCGAGCACCGCCGCTTCGATGAACGCGCTCGTGATGATCCCGACGACGGCGGCGCTGTGATGGATCGAATCGAAGTACTCGGCCTTCGCATTCGGATCGATCGGATTGCGGCCGCGGACGACGACCCGGCCGAGCCCTTCGAGATCGACGCCCGCCCACTCCTGCGCGCGCTCGGGATGCGGCCGCACGATGATGTTCGCCTCGGCGAGCGCCGGATGCTCGCTGGCGCGCACGCGCCGGATCCACTCGAGCACGAACGGCGCCTCCGGCGGGGTGGGCCGTGACAGCACCGAGCAGACATAGAGGAGCGTCGGCTTCGACGGATCGAGTCCAAGGTCGGCATGAAACAGGTCACGCGACCGCGCCGGCTGCCGATCGAACCACTGGTCGTAGGCCTGGGCGCCGGTCACCGTCACCCGGTCGGCATCGAACCCATGCTGCTCGGTGGCCTCCCGCCTCTGCGTCTCGTTCCACACCAGCAGGCGGTGCGGATGCACGTGGACAACCGCCTTGCCGGACAGGTGGTCCCAGCTGTAGACGGGCATCGCCGTACGCAGGCCCAGCGACAGCGCCGCCTTCAGGTGATCCATCTGCGGGGCGCCGTCGTTGGTGACCGATGCGAGCAGGACGAGGTCGGGAGACTCGGCGCGCATCCACGTCACGAGCGCCTCGGGCGGCGGGATGCTGCGCTCGATCGCCTGCAGCCGCCGCATCCACCGGTCACGGCCGGCCGGCGTGCGCCCGCCGCCCGTCGTCACCAGGCTTCGGGCGCCGCGCGGTGCGCGCGTGTAGGCGCGGTTGCGGTACTTCACCAGCCGGTCGTACTCCGGTGCCGCGAACCGCAGGCACTCCAGCGCCCGCCGCACCTGGCCGGCCAGCGGCGCCAAGCGCCACTCCGTCAGTGACGGCGCATACGTGTGTGTGATTCCCGGGTACGCAGCCGCCAGCCGCTCCACGAGCGCGGTCCCGCCCATGACGTCCTCGACGTCCGCGGCGAGGCGCACCTTGTGCCCCTGCCCGGCGAGCCGGACGATGACGGATTCGAAGTTGCGGAAGCAGCCGAAGTGGAGGGCTCCGAAGAGGATGCGCATCGGGGCCTAGCGCGCGGACGCGCGGTGCTGGATCAGGAACTCGGCGTAGGCGAGATCGCGCGCCGTGTCGATGTCCACCGACTCGTCATCGCTCATCGGCAGGGCGCGCGTGTGATCACCATACAACCGGTGCTGCAGGACGAGCGTGTCCCGGCGGACGACGAGCACCGCCGGGCCGTTGCGGGCCACGACGTGCGGCTTGTCCTGGCGCCGTGTCACCGTCGCACTGCCCGAGTACGGCTGGAGGCGCCCGTCCTCGATCCGCATCACGGACACGGGGTTGAACTGGTGCGGCACGTCGATGACAGAGACGACGCTGTCGGCGTGTGTGGCGACCAGCAGGTCCACGGCCGCGTCGACGTGCGCGGCCTGGCGGAACGGGGACGTCGGCTGGAGCAGCGCGACCGCGTCGATCCGCGGCCCCGTGCGCTCCAGCGTCTCGACGGCGTGGACGAGGACGTCGATCATCGGCGCGTCGTCGGTCGCCAGCGCCGGAGGGCGCATGAACGGCACCTCGATGCCGTGCGCGCGCGCGAGTTCCGCGATGGCCTCGTCGTCGGTCGACAGCACGACGCGCGACAGCCGGCGGCTGGCCTTGGCCGCCGCGAACGTCCAGGTGACGAGCGGTTGACCGCCGAGCAGGCGCAGGTGCTTGCCGGGAAGCCCCGTCGAGCCGGCACGGGCGGGAATCACGCCGACGACATGCATGTCAGTAGGCGATGCGCTTCTGGATGCGGAGGGGGCGCGTCGCCAGGAGGTCCGCGATGCGCGCGCCCGCGCGCCCATCACCATAGAGGTGTTCGCACGGATAGCGTCCGTGCGTCACCTGCAGCCGGACCGCGGCCGCAATCGCGTGCCGATCGTGGGGGGCATCCAGCACGTTGGCGCCACGCTCGCGCCCCCGCTGCCGCGTGCCGACGTTCACGGCCGGCGTCCCCAGGAACGCCCCCTCGCGGATCGGTGCGCTCGAATTCCCCACCAGGCACGCGGCCCGGCGCATCAGCCGCACGAACATCTCGACGGGGAAGTTCTTGTAGAACCGGATGTGCTCGGCCTGGTACTCCTCCCGGAACTTGCGCATGCCGCGCGACACGTCCTCGGAGCCGGCGTCCACGTTGGGCCAGAGCATGATGGTCGGCATCTGCAGGTCCATCAGCGCCATCAGCGTTTCGTGGATCTGCGCCTCACCCTGCCCGTACTCCGTCGTCACCGGATGCTGCGACACGAGGAGGAACGGCTTCGTGACATCGACGTGCCCGCCGACGCCCTCGCGATCCAGCCAGCCGGTGTCGAGGTCGTCGCCGTCACGCGCGACCACCTCGGAGACGAGATCGAGACGGGGGCAGCCCACCACGTGCACGGTGGACGGATCCTCCCCCATCCGGATGATGCGCTCGCCGGCGAGCTGATTGGCCGGGAAGTGCAGGTGCGCCAGCTTGGTCACCGCGTGCCGGATGCTCTCGTCGATCGTGCCGGTGATCTCGCCTCCCATCGTGTGCGCGACGGGGATGTTCATGTACGCTCCGGCCACGGCCGTCGCCATGGTTTCGAAGCGATCGCCGACGCTCACGACCACGTCGGGGTGCAGCAGATCGAACAGCGTCGGCAGCTCAAGGAGCGCCAGGCCGGTCGACTTCGCCATCGTCGCCGGCGTCTCGCCCTCGATGATGATGTTGACGCGCGCGTCCACGCGGAAACCGTCGCGCTCGATGAGATCGACGACCGACCCGAACCGATCCAGCACGGCGGACGCGCCGCAGATGAGCTGGAGTTCGAGTTCGGGATGCGCCAGGACCGCGCGCATCACCGACTTGATGCTGCTGTAGTTCGCGCGCGACCCGACGACGACACAGACCTTACGCATGCAGAACACCATCGGAGAACGGGGGCAGGTCGCGCGTGTCGATGCGCGGCAACTCGAACGGGCGGTCCTCGCCCGGGCGCACGAGGCGCCTGGCGGTCGTGAACGCCAGCGAATAGCCGGCGGCGTCGAGGACGGCGATGGTATCGGCGTTGTACGTGTGCACGTGCCCGTACGGGTAACAGAACGGGACCGAGCGCTGGCCCGTCAGGGCGCGAATGCGGGCGACGCCGTTGGCGACTTCGTCGTGCTGCCCGTCAGCCAACAGCCGTGACAGCACCGGGTGCCGCTCGGTATGGAACCCGACCGTCATGCCGGCCTGCGCCATCGCGCGCACCTGGTTGGGGGTGACGTAGAGTTCGCGGGCGAACGCCTGCTCGTCGCCGATGTGTGCCGCGAAGAGCGCGGAGAGCACCAGGGTGGCCGCTTCGGGCGGCATCTCGTAGTTGAGCCGGTGCTTGGCGGCGACGTCGGGCGACTCATCGTAGCGGTACACCTCGCGGCGGTGCCGGAAGCCGCCACCGGCCGCCACCGACCCGGCCAGCGCCCCCTCCACTTCCGCCGCGAACCGCGATGCGCCGAGCGCCGCGAGCAGGAACTGCGTCTTGTGCACGTTGAGCAGGCACGGGGGATCGTCCAGCGTCGCGCCGGCGACGAAGAACACGCCGGTCCACCCGCGCGCCACGAGCGCGGGCGTCACCGTCTCGGCGTGATCCACGAACCCGTCGTCGAACGTGAGCAGCGCCGCGCGATCGGGCAGCTCCGTGCCGCCGCGCATCGCGGCTTCGAACAGCTCGAAGGTGATCGGGTGCCGGTCGCGCGCGAGCCAGTCCATCTGCCGCTCGAAGTCGCGGAGGCCGAGCGCCTTGGTCGCCGGGTACGGCGTCGTCTCGACGTCCCTGACGTAGTGGTACGTCACCACCAGGCACTCAGCGGACATGTGAGACCTGGCTGGCTTTGGCTTCGCGCGCCTTCGCGGCCTCCAGCCGTCCGGCCGCCGGCTTCTCGGCCTGCCGCGCAGAGGTGGCGCGCGCCGTCCGGCCTGCGCGCGCGGCTCCCCGCCGTCCACGCCAGGCGGACACCATCCGCTTGCGGAGCCTGCCGCGCACTTTCTCGTCCGTCGCGAGCGACCAGAGGTACGCGTACGCACCGACACCGAACATCAGCGGCCACAGGGCGGGCGCCCATGCTGGCGGCGCTTCCGGTGCAGGCCGGCGCGTCGCGACGGCTTCGAGCGCGCGCACGAGAATGGGGGTGGCCGGACGCGCCACGCCGTGCGGACGGATGAATGAGGTCACGAAACGCTCGGCCTGCTGGCGCGCCGTCTCGGGATCGGCGACGACCTCGCGCAACTGGGCGACGTGATCCCCGAGCGATGAGGCGATCCGGAGGAACCCCCCGTTCTCGGGCAGCAGGTGATGGAAGTGGAGCGTCCCCTCCTGCGTCGCCGCGAACTCCGGCGTGTGGATGGACAGCACGGGCCGCCCCACGATGGCCGCCTCGATCATCGCGCTCGTGTTGATGCCGACGACGGCGGCGCTGTGGTACAGCGAGTCGAAGAAGCCGCGGCGCTCAGCCTCGTCCATCGGGTTGTACGCCGCGCCCGGCCAGATTGCGACGGCACGGAGATCCGACAGGTCGGCCGTCGCCCACGCGTGGACGTTGTAGGGATGCGGCCGGACGATGATGGCCAGGCCCGCCAGCACCGGGTCCTGCCGCACGGCGGCGATCCATCGCCGCACGAACGCGATCTCCGCGTTCGACTCGGCGATGAACGACGACGAACAGGTGTAGAGCAGGAACGGCCGGTCGTCGGGCAGGCCCGCCGTGCGGCAGAACTCGGCGCGCGACGTCGAGGGCTGCCGCTCG
>ORMF011079117.1_pt1 | contig 11122 bp, 10 predicted proteins | sample 1779871 | NCBI WGS metagenome assembly ORMF01 (sample SAMEA104232316, study PRJEB22302) | groundwater metagenome | biome: forest; feature: aquifer; material: groundwater | place: USA | collected 2011-08-07 | depth 5.4 m
CGGTTTCCATCGCGCGCTGCGCGTGTGGTGCCCAGGCACCTCGAGGAGGTATCCAAATGAGATTCAACAAGCTTGTTTCCATCGCGCGCTGCGCGTGTGGTGCCCAGGCACTTGCCGGATTATCACCAGCCGGCAATAGCCGCACATCGTTTCCATCGCGCGCTGCGCGTGTGGTGCCCAGGCACCTTGAGATGGGCTACTACGCCGCTATCATGCATGTTTCCATCGCGCGCTGCGCGTGTGGTGCCCAGGCACCTCGATACGACGGCAATGGGGGCGGTGGAAGGCGATCGTTTCCATCGCGCGCTGCGCGTGTGGTGCCCAGGCACCCCGCTGAGATATTAGCAAGGGAGGTAATGGGTTGGTGTTTCCATCGCGCGCTGCGCGTGTGGTGCCCAGGCACACAACACACTTGTCAAGCCCTGTGGGTCTTAGAGTTTCCATCGCGCGCTGCGCGTGTGGTGCCCAGGCACAAAGGGATGTTAACTCCTAAACGGCCCCCGTCCTTTGGTTTCCATCGCGCGCTGCGCGTGTGGTGCCCAGGCACGTAAAGGAGGCTTACAAAAAGCCGCCTCCCGCCGTCGTTTCCATCGCGCGCTGCGCGTGTGGTGCCCAGGCACGAAAATGATTTTCACGTGGATGGTTGCCACATTCATCGTTTCCATCGCGCGCTGCGCGTGTGGTGCCCAGGCACTCCTGACGTGGCCCAGCAAGTCCAAGGGGGCTTAAAAGTTTCCATCGCGCGCTGCGCGTGTGGTGCCCAGGCACTGTAGTCCTGTCAGGTAGATGAGAGACCCGCCGGCCACGGCCAGTACGCTCCGTGGCCGACAGAGCCCTTCCGTGATGGGTAGTTACAGCCCAGACACAGAAAAGTTCGCAAATCCCCGGTTGAGCGCCCCGCCAACGTTGCGAAGTCCCTCCCCCCGCAGAAGCTAACTGGTGAATTTTGCTGAGATATGCCCCATGGAAAATGTTCGCAAGTCCCGGCTCCGGATGGACGCAGGGCGGGATTTGCGAACTCCCCCCGGACTGATGCCTCAAGCGACAACGGAACCCCGCAAAATCATTGCCCCTCGGTACCAGCCTAACAGCCTGCGGCAGGCGAGCTTCGCAACTCGGCAGCCGCGGCCGCGATCAGGGGCCGGTTTGCGAATCTTAGCGGAACCATTTTTGAGCCCCGCATCGCCCCCGGGCAATCGTGGAACCTCGCGCCGTGACTGAGGCAGGACCGTCTCTCCCGCCCGGTCCGGCCATGTTCGCAAACTGCCTGTCAGGTCCGACGGCACTCCGCCGTCTTGAATGGTTAAGCCCACCCCCCGCCCATGCGGGGAGGTCACGCAAATCCCCCTCCTCACCTCGCCGTCGCCCCTCGGAGAGGAGCCCGCGGCGTCAGCCGGGAGAGCGCCACCGCCTGGCCCATGCCCATGGTGGTCTTCAGGCCGACCCCGGCGTAGAAGGCGAAGTCGGCCAGCAGGTGCAGGGCGCGGTGCGCGTCGGGTGACCCGTCCCGCCCCACCGAGAATTCGCACCAGCCAACGAAGCCCTTCTCGGTGAAATCCTTCCCGTTAGAGCCCTTGAATTTCACCGCTTCTGTGCGGAGGTGATGCGCTTCTACCCGGGTCAGATGGCCAAGCTCTTTGAGGACGCCGTCGGTGAGCCTATGGGGGGCGTGTTCGTTCCACTTCTCCCACAGGCTCCTGGACACCTGATCCGGCAGCGGGAACAGCGTGTTGCCAGTCTTCTTGCGAGCCTCGAATGCGGTGGGCGAGACAAACCGGAGGCGAACCCGACCTGGGAGGTGGTCTCCGGACATCCATCGGCCCCAGATGTCTGCGAAATTTCCGGTCCCGGCCCACGGGTGCTCCGAAGCTTCCCTGGCGACCTGAGAAATCTCGAATTCCGTCCCGCCCAGGCGGACCGAACCGATCCCTTCCGCCTCCAGCCCGAGGAGCAGGTCACTCAGCGGCTTCGCGACACTCGTAATCCGAAGCCAATAGCTCCGTCGGTTGGCTGCTTCGCCGGTATTCCCGCCGGGCGTCACCATCGGTTGAAGGGGCGACAGCGTGAAGGGCTTGTGCCGCCTGTCGGGATGCAACTCCGCCGCCAGCCCCAGATCATGCCGCTCCACGAGCTTCAGGAACCAGCCGTGGACAAGCTGCCCAGATAAGCCCAGAACGGGCTCCTGCCTGCTGGCCTGGAGCTGTAAGACCAGACTGACTAGCATGCTACTTGACCTCTATTCCTGATATAGAGGAACCTTCTTCTCACGGTTGACACTTCTCCTAGGCCCAGCACCTGCGCACTTATGGCTTCGTAGGTGCTCTTCACAACGTGTCCCGGCGCACCCATCAGCCTGACAGTAAGCATTCTCCCGACCTATCAGACTTGTGACTCATAGGCTGAAGAGCGCCCACCACAGCCGGCGCCAGACGTTCCACGAACCCATCTCCCGCTGTCTTGTCTCCACGGCAGCCAGGTGTGTTCTCAGTCCGTCGGCCTCTTGACGATACTTCTCAGGGTCGCGGCGAGACCTCTCGGCCCTTTCCCGGCTTTCGTTCCGCTCCTCTTCCATCCGGGTGGCCAGGCTGAGCGCCTCATCGCGATCGGCCTCGGCCTTGACCTTCTCGCGGAAGACTAAAGCGATCAACTCGTCTCCGCTTTCCTCTTCGGTACCGACGTCGAGGGCCGAGGGATCGTGCGGCGTGAAATCGCGGGTAGTGTAGTCTCTCCTCCGACGGTTGGGCAGATCGCGTTCGTACTCATCGTGACGAGTGTAGATCTCAGCCACGTATACTGTTTCTCCCACCTGTCCTCCCCCTATCGGAACCCGCTCAACCCATCCTGCAAGTCTGTGAGCGGTGCTTCCCGGCTTATACACGTCGAGGTCGGTACCCTGGAAAGCATGCAGCTTTTGGGCGCGCCAGAGCGGGTTCCGGACACGATCGAGGATGAGTTCGATGAGCTGCCTTTGGGTGCCGGAAGACTCATCAAGCTTCCTCTTTGCTGACGGCGACAGGATCACCGGCATCTCGCGGGCCCGCTTGAGATGAGCCAGAAGCAAGTGCCCGAAGGCTGAAAGGGTCATGCCACCTTCGTACTCTTCAAACAGACCCTCCATTCTGGGGAAGTTTTCTCCGAGAAGCTGTCTCAAATCATCCCGCCTGACGGCTACGTCCTGCTCAATACGGTCAAGCACCCGTTCAGCAGCACGCAGGCCCGCCCAGTCAAAGTCAATCGGCAACGGCGGGAGGGTCACCAGATCCTCTGTCATCTCGAAAATGTAGGTGACCGGCACCCGGCGGAGCATCCCATAGATCGCGACATAGGGGACGACGGACTTGATCCCTCCACTTACACTGAGCCAGGGCTCTCTGCCATGCTCGACCGCCCGGCTGACATGCCTCTCCAGTTCCGCAACAAGCGCGGGAATTCCTTTACGCTTGAATCTCTCCGCGGCATCAAGCACCAGGTCGGTGATTCGCTTGGCGGCCGTCCCCACGCCGAACACGCTCTCGGCAATTCGCGCATTAGCCTTTGCCGCCTCCTCGGCGTCATCGGTGTCGGTGGCGAGAAAGATCACCTCGTCGTCCTGGCAAGCGCCAAGTGCCCGGAGCGTGGCTAACTCCGCCGACAATGCCTCCATCTCAACACCTTGAGCGCGTAGAGTCTGCACCATAGCAGGGCTGTCGATGGTAACGCCATGCGGTTGAAGCTTCCGCTTGATCGAGATTCCCGTCGGGAGGATGATGGTGCGAGCCACGGTCTCAGATCCTCCAGTCCTTATCGCGGCCCCCGGTCCTGCCGCTTTCGCGATCCTCTCAGAGTTCCGAGGGGTCCCTTGACCATGATTCTGTTTGCGCCAACCCTTCGGCGTTCAGGATGACGCCTCGGTTCCCGCTCTTGCTAGCGCCGGGGACAGGTGCCGTTCTTGCAGCTCAAGCTCAGGCCAAAGAGAAATAGCCGTACCCGACGGCGGTCTTGCCGCCCAGGCCGAGGTTCAAGGCAGCTTCGCGGATCGCCTCCAAGGCCTTTTTTGCCAGATCCTCGCGCCTCAACTTTTCTCCAGCCTGTTGAGCTTGCTTTAGAAGGTTTCGCTGAGATTCCGAGTCTGGCTTCGCGGCAATAACGAATTCGAGCTTTTGGTCAGGGGCAAGAGTGAGAAAGTAGGTCGGGACGGGCGAGAGCCAGTCCGCAGGTGGAACCTTTGGATCGCGGTAGTATTCCCCATAGTGAGGGTTCAGTATGTCCACCTCCAGGCGGGGCCATTCCGACGGGTAGGCATCAAAGAAGACAACCTCGCCCTGAGCGGGCTCGAATGGAATCCCCTCCTCGCGATCCTCCCGTTTCTCAGGACCGAAGATTGCGTGGCGCAGAAAAACACTCCAACTGGCTTCCCTTGCCCAGGCACGCGCCGCCCCTTTTACCGACGAGCCCGGCAGATACGGGACTCCGTAAGTGCGATCGAAAACGAATCCCGTCTCGAACGGATGCGGGATTCCCAGCCCGCTCACAAATCGCCACTGGGCGCTCAGCTTCAACGGTTCCACGCTTTTCTGGTCGAGCCTCGGTTCCAGAAGCCAGCCCTGCTTGTGAAGGGACAGAAGCAGTGCTTTCCGGCGCTCCCGAAATTCCGTGAACCAATCTTTTTCCGCTCCGCTGCCAAGCCGTTCTATGAGTTTCCTGATCCTTTCAAAGAACTCGTACTTCGCCTTTCCCTCCGCGGTCCAATCTGGCGCCCATGTGTTCACGAATTTTGAAAAGGCCAACCCAGGGTGACAACGGGCAAGGTCGGATGGGACGCGGTCCGCGATTCCTTGACGCAGCGGGATCCGCGCCGTGACTGGTTCCTGTGAGCGGCGGCCGCCACCGCCCGCGCCCTGCCCGCCGGGCGGTAGCTGATCCGTCGCCTCTCTGCGCCCAGGATGAGGATCGCGTTCGGGGCCTTGAGGCGAACGTCCGGAGGGCCTCCCCCCTGCCTTCGCCGCCCCTGAAATCCCCAGAACCTCACCGAGTTTGGAGAGGTCTTTCACACGAACCGGCTTCCTCTTGTCTTCGGATCGCTCATCGGCCATCGCTACCTCTCCCCTCCGCCTTCGGCTGTCGATCTAGTTTCGGGATCAGGGCCTCGGCGAACCGCTTGAGCCACGTCGCGAAGACCACAGATTCGTGCTGCGCCCGCGCCCACTCGGGACGTTTAGATTTCAGCAGCGCCGCCATGAGGCGCTCGGTGCCTGCCGCACCGATATCACTAAGAAAGGGATGCTTCTTCTCTTCTGGTTTCTCGTCATCCACGTCCTGAAAAAGCCATCGGGCCAGATGGTTGAGGAGCCGCCCGTGGGCGGACCCCTCCTGGCCTTTGGCCTTGCTCATGAGAAATGCCACGGCCTGTCCCAGCCCGTTCTGGAGGATCATCGTCGGCAGGTTCTGGGCCAAGCCTGTGTAGTCTTCTTTCACATTCTTGTCCTGTGCGGCTTCGGACACCACGCGATAGGCAAACGCAGCCCGGCGGTGGTCCAGAGAGGAACGCCTGGTTTCCGTCGTCATGAGCTCTTTCCTCCCTCGAGCGGGACGCCGTCTAGGCAGTGCAGGCGCATCCAACCGCGCCCGACCGTTTCGTCTCCCCCAATCTGGAGAATATGGGTGATCACCTGCTTCCCGTTTACCGTGTCTTTCTCCAGCACCTGATCCCGCACCAAGTCAAGAACAGCCGCGCCGGTGTGTAGCGATGGCGTGTCGCTCCGCGACGGCATGGCCAGGAGCAGGCTGTAGAAGAGGCAATCTGACGGGAGGTACTCCTCCACCCACATATTGCCTCCGCCCCCGGTGGTCGTTTTCCGCTCATTGAGCTTTATCCGCGTCACAACATCCGTCCCGGTGCCAGGTGAGACCAACCGTTGGAAATCGGTGTCAGAGACAACAACGAGGTACTCGCTTAGCCTCACCAGGAAGCTCCGATACGCCGCGGTTGCAGGTATAAATTTCTGTAACTCCGTGGCCAGCGTGTCCACATTAGTGTCCCTGCCCGCTGTATTGACGGAATACTCTTCCTCCTCCAGGATCAGGGGATCACCCTGTAGCTTGCTCTTTGTGCCGATCTTGCCTTGGCCATCAGTGACCCCGATTGATGGTACGCTTACTTGCTGGGCCTTGTTCGCAAATGCCAGGTCTCGAGTTAGGCGAGTCAGAACGAACGGGCAGGTGACCCACACAAAGATTCCTTGAAGTGACCGGACAGGAAACAGTAGCAGGCGCGCGTCGGTAGGCGACAGGGCGCCCCCATGCAAGTCGCCCTTCTTCGTTTCCGGGCCGAAGATTTCGATCACTTGATCGGATGTTGGCGCGCCGGTTCGTCTGGATTTGGCTTCCGCTGCATCGCGGAGCACGCCTTTCAGGGTGCTAGCCGGGATCACGGGAAAATTCGTATGGCGTTCCCTCTGAATCGGGAGATCAATCGCGCCCCGGGTGGCGCCTGTGCCTGGGTGCAGTGGTGTTTCGGCGTACAGGCTGATGACCTCTGCGGCCTCAAACATGGATTACCTCCTCACCAGGTTCCGATGAAAACATGCCCCAAACCCATCCGGTTGTAATCGAATGCCTCGCCAGGGGGTGTTTCAGAAAGGCATGTGTTCCAGAGGTCGAGGACCTTCACGGAGTCGGCTGAATCCTTCAGCTTAAGGTAGTAGACAGTTTTCCTTGGCACGAAGGCCCGCACAGGCTTCTGGTCCCTTTTCGCCAGGTCCCAGCCGCCAAACCGCTCCGGCCGGTCCATTGCGAAGGCCACCCATTTGCAGGGCACGCCATTGGTCTGGGCGTCCCCTTTCTCCTTGTCCCAACCCTTCGGAACCCATCCTTCCGTAAACCAGGCAGGCTGCGTCAGAACGAGTTTGACCTGAAGCGTACGCTTGACGGCTTCTGCGACGGCAGGCGGGCAGGTTCTCCATGGTGCAGGGTCAGGGTCAGGCCGCTCGATCCCCACCGCGCGCCGTTCACCGCCGAAAGGGGAGACGGGAAACCGGGTAACCGAACTGGCTTGGTTGCCCAAACCAGCCAGTTCCACTCCTACCCCGATATCCTTGCCGTCCCAAGTGTTCAGCCGCACGTGTCGAGCAAAGTAGAGGTGCCCCTCCTGGGCGCGGCTTCGGCTATCCTCAATCTCCAGCCCCGGACGAAGCTCGGTAAGCACCACATCCTCCGGCCGCCACCAGTCCTGACCAGGGGTGAGTACCGGCGCCTGCCCTGACAGATACTGCGCGAAAGCAGGCCAGGCCATCCACCCCGGTACGACTCCGAACTTCTCCCACCCGCCCGGCGGATCCAAGGGAATAAGGCCCCTCGGGAGGTTCGAGCAACGGTCCTTTTTCAGCGCCGGCCTCAGAAGGGCCGTCTGGAGGCTCGTGGCCTTCCCTTCGGCCACAGCCTTGGTGTCGCTATCTTGGGCGATCACGTCGAGGGGAATCGGAACAACCGGATTGCCGTTCATAAACAGCCAGGGACCCCGTACCTGGAGGGTGCCATTGTTCGAGGGCACCCCCTGCACCCGGCCCACGACATCCTGGACGTCGCAATTTCCCTTGTGTTCGCACGTGGAACAGTTCTTCGCGTATTTGGCCCACAGGCCGCATCCGTCATCCCTTCCACCGCCTCCGCCGGGCCGTTGCTTTGCCAGGATCTTGCTTCGGATCAGGCCCTGGACAGTGAACGGGGTTGGGGGAAACACGCTAATGGCATCGGTACCCTCGCCGGCAACGAACGGCCGTCCGTCACGGAAAAAGAGAGTATCGAGGGGCGTGATCGTGTACGTCTGCCAGGCAACCATCACCGTTCCTCCCTCCCACCGCCAGCCAGGAACCTGGCGATCAGCAGAGGCTCGATTGTCGGCTTCGCCCTGGGGTCTTCGCCGACAGCACCCTCACAGACAGCCAGCAGCTCTCGGGCCACCGCCAGTGCCCGGTCCCGCCTTTCCGCTTTGGTCTCGGCATGCTCATAGAGGCGGGACTTTTCGATGAGCGAGGCAATGAACTCCAGCCGGTGATTCGGCTGACCTGCGAGCGGGCCATCGGACGCCCACATCCAGGCGAGTTCCTTCAGCTCATAAACGAGACCCGATGCGATTTGTCTGTCTCTGCCTTTCAATTTCTCGATCAAGTTGCGCATGCGTTCCGCGAACGAGGATCCATCTCGCTCCCACGGGACGGTGACCGTGTCCGACGGCCCCCCACGCTGGAAGCGCTGTATCGCCACCGCGTTCTTCCCCTGGATCTTCTTCTTCGCCAAATCGGTCAGCAAGGTGTGCCCTGACCGCAAGACCGCGCCGAGTGGCGCCTGATGGTGAGCGTAGATGATGGAGCCGCTCAAGCTTGTTCTCACCGGAAGCCGATCGTTCAAACCCCCTTGGGTTAGCCATTCATGGAATAGCTCTTTGTATTTGTTCCGCAGAGCGTCCGCGGCCGAGAGGGCTGTATCCAAGGGCAGCAATGCCAGGACGTCATCGCCTCCAGCGTAAATCACGCGACCGTTGTGCGCGTCGGAATGGACAATGCCGGGGACCTCAGCGGCGAATTTGTTCAGGATTTCGCTGACCTTTGTGGTTGGAACCTTTTCGGCCTCCACCGCCTCTTTGAAGTCTCCCATGTTGTCGCCGTCCATGGTGAGCACCGCATAGTATATGGAGGGGGGACCGACCTCTGCGTTGTCAGCCGCGTCCAGAACAGCGCGGTAGGCGCCCGCAAGGTCCCGGTGCTCGGCATCATCCAGGTCTAACTCATTCTTGACCGCCTCCCCGTACAGGTACCAGTCACCGTCGAATCTCAGGAAGTCCTGAACATCCTTCCAGCCGATTTGCTTGGCCGTGCCGGCGACCTGAACCCAGCGCGGGAAGCGACCAAGAGGATCCGCCTTCGAGCCGAATCCCTTTCGTTTTGCCAATCCCGCGATCCTCGCTTGATAGTCCGTAATCTTTTGGTGGAGTTCCGCACCAGCGGAAGAGCACCCCGCTTGTATAAGTTCCACGCGGTAGAGCACCGTCGCCATCGTAGACGTCGAAGGAAAGACCGAAGGTTCGTCCCCGCTGGCCTCTCCCCGCCTCCAAAGATCCCTGATTGGATTGTTCCGCCATGGGATGAGCCGCTTTATCAGACATAGGGCGCACAGACGTTCGCTGCCATTTGAGCGAATCAGGTTCTTTGGGGCACCATCCTGTCCATTTATGTGTGGAACCCAGTCACGCCAGTTCTCTGTCGCCGCATCGCGTGCCTGGTGATGCTTCTTGTTCTTCCGATCGTAGGTGTCTTTATCCCAAAGCGCCTCACGCTCAGCGCAGACCGTGCAACGGTCCCCCGCTTCCTGGACGGGCGAAAAGTCGCGAAGGCCCTTCCGCGCCGCCAGATTCTTGAAGGCGGCCTTCGAGTCGGTACCCCAGGCCCAGTAGAACTCCCAGGGGGCCTTGACCTGGCGCTCCCAGATCTCCTTAACGGTGGCCCTCGAGGACATGCTGGCAGGAAGGATGCCCCAAATCGCCGTATGGACTTTCTCCCACTCAGTCTCTGCCGCCGTTTTCGCACTCTTCTCTCCGACCACATCTTCCTGGCCGGCCTTGACAGTCAGCACGGCGGTGTTCGGCAGCGCCGCGATGGTCGTATCCCCCGCTACTTTCGATCCGTCGGACCTTTTGATCGCCTCATACATGGGAACGCCCGGCAGATGCGGTTCGACTACTGCCTCCACCCGCGAATCATCCTCAAGCACCTTTAGCGCGTGCCCCATGAGATAGGAGAGCAGGTAGGACCCCACCCATCCATCCGCAGTCCGCCGCGACTGCGCGATAAATCCCTGCACAGGCCCGATGGAAAAGACAAGCGTGGCTCTCGACATGCGACCCTCCTACAGGCTCTTCAGGAAATCGAGGATGGCCTGGTAATTCGGCGGCGCAGCATAAGCAGTGCTCGGCGTGTAGCTCCTTGTTGGAAGACGCTTGTCGTACTCCGGATCGAACCGGATCTCGGCGCCTCCCGTTCCGGGCAGGAAATCCGCTGGAATGAAGGTCACCACGACGGCGACCTTACCCGCATCCACTCCATGCAGGTGCACGAAGAGTGGAGACGCCCGACGATCGATTTGTTGTTGCTGGCCGCCACGGATGACGCGGGCTGTGACGGTAGCCTGATAGGGATTCCAGCCCCTGTCCTTCAGCCCCCCAAACGTGTAGTTGTGCGGAAGTCCAAAGGCCGCCCGCATGGGGGCGGTGGTCGGGACCCCGCCTGACCCCGGCGGACAGAGATAATCCTGAACCAAGTCATGGTCCGGCCAACACGGGTACTTTGGACCCTTCGATGGGGACTTGAACTTGAACCTGGTGGAATTGGACCGAAACCGAATGAATTTGTCGCCGATCCACTCCATGGCGGCCTGCCAGTCCTTGGCGACGTGCGGAACGAAAATGCAGGCATCCTTGAACCAGTGCGAGAAGGCTGCGGTCGAAGGGAGAGTAATCGTTTCGAACAGCTTTTCGACCGCCTCTGGAACCTTCTTGAGAAAGTCGCTGTTGTCGCGCGCCCCGATGGGTATCGGCTCCCCGGGCCCTGGGTCGAGAAGCTGCAACCACCCCCCGCCCCCCCCCCCCCCCCGTCCCGCCTCGACCGCGATCCGAACCCTCCAAGGTGCGTCCAAAGCCATAGTGCCTCGTAAACCCGCTGTTCATCCTCTTCGACCGTCCGAGACCGGAAGTTCAACTTAAACCGAAGTTCACAACCGCTGTCAATGAACTCGCGCACTGGCTCGAACACGGTGGTGGGCTTCTTCGCCGCTTTTCTGTTGTCCCTTTCTCGTTTGTCAAACTGTCTGAGTGCAATCGGCCCGTAGCCCATATAGCCAATCTCTATCGGCCACTCGCGGTAGGCCGCTGGCCTAGCAGCCAAAGAGGTTATGGGGGGATTCCCATTGAGCGTGATACTAAACACGCCGACACCGGTATCCGTACTCCCAAAGATGCGTTGCTCCTCCTCGCGGACCTTCCGCAAATCCCCGCCCTGCCTCGCCCCCTCGATGAACCGAAACCAGAAGCGGAGCGCCCCCTTGATCGAAGGCGGCCGAAGCTCGCAACTCTTCTCCTGCGCGCCACCCAGAA
>ORMF011592684.1_pt1 | contig 11121 bp, 13 predicted proteins | sample 1779871 | NCBI WGS metagenome assembly ORMF01 (sample SAMEA104232316, study PRJEB22302) | groundwater metagenome | biome: forest; feature: aquifer; material: groundwater | place: USA | collected 2011-08-07 | depth 5.4 m
GTGCGGCCGATGGGCGACTGTTCGCCCGCGGTGTCGAAGGCGTAGTAGTACGTCGCGCCAGGTACAAGGCCGCCGACATCCACTTTCACCGTGTAGTCGCGGGCAGCTGATGTCTGGGCAGTCCCGCTCGAGACGATGCGGCGAAGCTCGGGATCAGCGCCAATGCGCCAGCGAACGTCGACCGGTTGCGTGGTTGAAAGGTCGGAAGGGGTAACCCGCGTCCAGAGGATCAGACGGTCGGCGAGCGGGTCGCCGCTTGCCACGCCGTGTTGAAATCGCGCGCCGCCGGAGGCTGTTGCGCGCTGCTGCTGCGCGAGCAGGGGCCACGCGAGGCTCGATGCGGCCGAAGTCCAGAGAAACTGGCGGCGCGTGAGCGGAGTCACACGCTAGATCAAACCACGAAGGCTTCTAAAATGGCAGCCTTCGTGGCTTGAAGGTTACTTCGTGGTTACGACGGTCGTGGCGAGCACTGCCGGCGCCGGGCGGATCGGGACCGGCTTGTAAGCGTAGACGAAATTCCGCAGCACGGGATGATCCGGGAAACCCTCGAAGTGGAACTGCTTCATCTCGCTGTAGGCGCGATCGGCGTTCCATCCGTCCTGCGTCATCCGGAACAGCGCAGTCATCGTGCCAGTGCGATGGCGCCCTCCCGCGCAGTGCACGAACACCGGCTGGTTCGCCGGGTCGTTGACGATCTTGAAGAACTGCGCGATCTGCGCTTCCGTCGGACGATCGGTCGTCGTCATGGGAATCCGGTAGAACTGCATCCCCGCCCGCTGCACCAGGCCGGGCTCATCGGAGCGGCCGTCCTTCTGAAGATCGATCACCGTCTTGATGCCCATCGCCGACAGACCGGCCCAGTCGCTGGCTTTCGGCTGCGCACCGCGGAAGTAGTTGTCGTTAATCTTGCCGAAGTTGTCGACCCGGATACGGCTGAGCGCGGCAGTCGACATGACCGGCGCTCCATGCGAATCGGTCTGTGCGAGCGCCGGCCCGGCCAGCGACAGCACACACAGCAGAGCTCCCAACGCCCGGATGCGAATCTTATTCAAAGCCATGAAACTGAACCCTTCCCTGATTCAAGACGTCGGTAGCTCCGCCGTAGTTCTGTAATAGACGGCGCAGCGGAAAATTAGTTTGCTCTGGAAATGCCGGCTCTCTCGAACGGGTTAACCCATTGTAAGGGACGTTACGTCCGCCGCTGCGGTATCGATCAGAACGTCACGCCTCGGATTGCGACCGGCGCGGTAGCGTGGTCAAACCTAAAACCGGACGCTGTAGACGACCGCGAAGTTACGCCCCATTTCGGGAGCCAGATCCTTCAGGTAGTTCAGGTGGTTGTGGTACAGCGTGTTCCCCGCTGTCAAGCACGGCGTCGCGCAACGTTCCGCGGGAGGCGACGTGACGATCCTTGCGCGGATCGAAAGCGATCCGGCCGGCGTCCGGCGGCTGACGGTCCGCATCGAGGACACCGGTGCCGGTGTCTCGAGCGACGCGCTGCAGCGAGGTCGCGAGCAGGGCGTCGGACTCCGCAACGTCGAGCGGCGGCTCCAGGGTCAATACGGTGCCGCGGCGTCGCTCTCGATCGACAGCGCGCCCGGCAGCGGCACGCGCGTCGAGGTGCGCATTCCCGTCACGTCGAGCTCGCGCGATCAGCCGGCCGAACAGGTCGCGGTGTGAGCGCCCGTCTTCGCGTCGTCGTCGCGGACGACGAACGGCCCGCGCGATCGTTCCTGGTCGCGCTCTTGCGATCGTTCGAGGATGTGGCCGTGGTCGGGGAGGCGTCGTCGGGTCGCGAGGCCGTTGCGATGATCGAGAAGGAGAAGCCCGACCTCGCGTTTCTCGACTGGCAGATGCCGGAGCTGGATGGCGCGGGCGTCGTGCGTCAACTGAAGAAGCAGTCGATGCCGCTCATCGCGTTCGTGACCGCGTACGACGAATACGCCGTGCGTGCGTTCGAGGTGAATGCCGTCGACTACCTGTTGAAGCCTGTGGACAAGGCGCGTCTACGGGACACGCTGAACCGCGCGCAGGACCGGATGGACCACGCCGAAATCATCGAGGAGCAGGCGTCGCGGGTCGGCCAGGCGCTTGATACGTACGAGTCGTCCGCGCGGCCGCCGTATCTCGAGAGGATTCCGGTCCGTCACCGCGAAGAGGTGGTGATTGTGCCCGTCCAGAAGATAGCCTCGATCGTGGCTGACGGAGAGCTGCTCAACATCACGACGACCCGCAACGAGCGCCACACGATCACGTATCGGTTGAAGGATCTGGAGCGGATGCTCGATCCCGCGAGATTTATTCGCCTAGGGCGCGGCACCCTGGCCAACGTGGATCAGATCGGCAAGGTCGCCGTCATGCCGGGCGGGACGCACGTCGCCGTCCTCGGGAATGGCCAGAAACTGCCCGTCAGCCGCATCCAGTCACGCGTGTTGCGCGACCGCCTGCTCAAGCTGTGAACGCGGGTGCCCGGCCATCCGGCCACACGCTCCCTTCGTTGCTTCCGATCGTCAACTCGTTGAAAAGACCGCGTCCCCGATGCCGATGTTACGTAGCGTTGGCGGACGCCATGGGACGTGCAGGCGGCCCGCACACGCGAAATGCGCTTCCTGGAACCGCCTATCGCGGCGCGAAGAAGCGTGTCCTTTACAACGCGCTCTGACACCTGTCCGCCAGCGCCTGCATGTCGTGTGACAACGGCGCTTCCAATCGCAACGGCTCCCGGGACACGGGATGCGGCAGCGTCATCCGCCACGCGTGCAGCGCCTGGCGCGCAATCGATGGATCAGCAGCGCCGTAGACGCGATCGCCCACGATCGGCCATCCACTGGCGGCAAGATGCACGCGGATTTGGTGCGTGCGGCCGGTAACCAGCTCGCATTCGACCAGCGAATACCCGTTTCCGCCCGAGACGACACGGTAGCGGGTCTCGCTGGGAGCTCCATCATCGGCGACGACGATACGACGTCGATCGGCGGGATCGTGCTTCAGCGGCAGCGTGATCGCGCCTCGAGGGGGGCGTGGCGTTCCTTGCACGATCGCGACGTACTCCTTCGTGACGCGGCCAGCCTTCGCGTCGCGTTGAATACGCGCGTGGGCGCCCGACGACAGCGCAATCAACAGCACACCAGACGTGTCCTTGTCGAGGCGGCTGACGAGTCCCGGACGGAGATCCGGCCTTTCCCGAAGGCGCCACAGCACCCCGTTCAGCACCGTCCCCGACACATTTCGAAACGACGGGTGCACAACCATCCCGGCCGGCTTGTTCACGGCGAGGAGGTCATCGTCCTCGTAGATGATTTCCAGCGGCAGCTCTTCCGCACGCGGTGCTTCGCGAAGCGGCGTGGTGGCGGGCAGTGTGACCAGGACCGCCGCGCCCTGGCGCACCTTTACTGATGGGCGTGCGACCGGGACACCGTCGACGCTCACCAGGCCGTCCGCGATCCAGGATTGCGCGCGTGTCCGCGACATCCGGGACACGTCGGTCATGTGCCGGACCAGGATTTGGTCGAGCCGCAGCGACGAGTCGCCCCGATCAGCGGTAAAGTGAATAATCAAGATATGAAGCTCAGAATGCCACAGCCGGGGCAAGCACTTCCCGGGCGCGCCGAGGCGATGCCCGTTCCCGCGACTCACTACGTGAGCGGCCACCCGATCGCGCCGCCTTTTCCCGCAGGACTCGAGCAGGCAGTCTTCGGGATGGGCTGTTTCTGGGGCGCGGAACGGAAGTTCTGGCAGGCCCCGAGCGTCTACTCGACCGCCGCCGGTTATGCGGGTGGTTACACACCGAATCCAAACTACCGGGAGGTCTGCTCGGGAATGACCGGGCACACCGAGGTCGTACTTGTCGTGTTCGATCCGAAGGTCACGTCGTACGACTCGATGTTGAGAATCTTCTGGGAGCATCACGATCCGACTCAAGGGATGCAGCAGGGCAACGACGTCGGCACACAGTACCGCTCGGCGATCTACACGTATTCACCCGAACAGAAGCGTGCAGCCGAGACGACGCGGCAGGTATTCCAGGATCGTCTGACCGTGGCAGGCTTCGGCCGCATCACTACCGAGATCTCCGACGCACCGCCGTTCTATTACGCGGAGGATTATCACCAGCAGTACCTCGCAAAGAACCCGGCTGGTTACTGCGGGCTTGGCGGAACGGGCGTTACGTGCCCGGTCGGTGTGAATGCCTAGTCCTTCGTGCGAACGTGAACACGAACCGAGAAGAGAGAACCTCGAAGAGTGAACTGTAGAATCCGCCTATGAGCAGAGTGACGTATGCGAACACGCCGGCGACCCTTGACCAGGAAACGCTGCGATCGACTCACGGAGTGCGGGTCGTCACGCCAGCGGAAGAGGGGACAGGGGTCAACGCGCTGCCGGGTGGCGTCTACGGCTTCACGTACTCGCCGGCGCTGCCGAACGCGCCCGTCTGGGCCGTTCGCCGCTATCGCAGCTACGAGACACACAAGCTCGCCGACGGCGAGGTCTTCGTGATTGGGTTTGCCGACGTGGAAACCTCGGCCAGGCTCGTTTCAGCGCCAGGCGAGCAGACGATTCAGATTCGCCCAGAGCCGGAACCCGGCGCGAATGTGCTCGTGAAGATTCCCTACTCGCGCATCAGCCATCATCGTCAATACGCCGCGCCGAATCAGGACGGCTTCACCGTTACCATCCAAAGTTCGAAGGTCGAAGTTTGAAGTTCGAAGTAAGTTCGAAGTACATCTGCACTACTTCGAACTTTCAGCTTTGAACTTCGAACTTGTTTCAACCGGCCGCTTCGGATCGCTTTCCCACTCGGACCACGAACCGGCAAACAGCTTTGCGCCGCGCAGCCCGGCATATTCCATCGCCAGAAGGTTCTGGCAGGCGGTGATGCCGGAGCCGCAGTACACCACGGCTTGATCGGCTGAGCGGTCGCCAAGGACGCGCGTGAAGTCGGCTCGCAGCGCGTCCGCCGGGCGCATGGTTCCATCCTCGGCGAGGTTGTTCTTGTAAAAACGATTGCGGGCGCCCGGGATGTGCCCGAACACGTTGTCGAGTGGATCGGGCTGCCCCTCGAATCGCTCCGGCGAGCGTGCGTCGACGAACAACACGCCGGGATTGCCGATGCGCGCCGCCGCCTCGTCAACCGTGACGCGCATGTCTGGTCGAAGGCGCGGCGTGAATGCGGCAGCGGGGCGCTGCTCTTCGCCAGAACGAGCAGATCGCCCCTCGCGAAGCCATTTGGCCCACCCGCCGTCGAGCACCGCGACCGCTTCATGCCCGACATAGCGCAGCATCCACCAGAGACGGCTTGCATACGGTCCCGCATCCTGGTCGTAGGCAACCACCTGCGTGCCGGCGCCGATGCCGAGACGCCCGAATGTTGCGGCCATCGTCTCCGGCGAAGGCAGCGGGTGCCGTCCGTTGGCGCCTGTTCTCGCAGCCGCGAGATCGTGCGCAAGGTCGACGAAGATGGCACCCGGGATATGTCCGCCGAGGTACTGCGCGCGCCCCCAGTCTTCATCCTTGAGGTTGTATCGGCAGTCGGCAATCAGCCAGGACGAGTTTGCGAGGTCGGATGCGAGCGTTTCCGTAGAGATCAGCGTCGTATGAGGCGGCACGTTCGTAGCTTATCAAGCGCTCGTGGCTCCCGCATTGCACGGATCGTGCGGGGAGTTATTCATGACCTTGAGAGCACGCGCGGTAATTGTCGTGCTGTTGATGCTGGGCAGTGGGTGCGCGGCGAGGCACGGCGGTCTCGTCCTTGGCGGTAGCACGACGCCCGAGCGAACGGGCACCGTGCGCGCGGTGGACGGCTCCCCGCTGGGTGGACGCTGGGTGAGTGCCATCGACATGGCGACCGAAGCGCACTACGACGCGACGACCGCCGCCAGCGGCGGCTACACGATCAAAGTGCCTGCGGGGAAATACCGGCTCGAAGTCGACTTGCGCGGCGGCGACGTGATCGCCAGGCAGCCAGCGCAAACCGACGTGAATGCCGGTGACCTCGACGCCCAGCTCGATTTTGTGATCGGTAGGTAAACCCCAAATACCTCTTGGGGTTTTCTATATACGCTCGAGCGCGGCGATGCGCTCTTCGAGCGGGGGATGCGTCGAGAAGAAGACCATCCAGCCGCGCGTGCCGCTGATCTTCAACGTCGCCAGCGCCTGGTGCTGTGGATCAACCAGCTCCCGATTCGCGGCGAGACGGCGCAACGCCGCGATCATGCGGTCGCGCCCGGCCAGTATCGCGCCGCCGCGATCCGCCCGGAATTCACGCTGGCGCGAGAACCACGCCGTGATGAGCGATCCCAGCATCCCAAAGACGATCTGCAGCACGATCACCACCAGGAATGATCCACCGCGGTCCCGCGAATCCCCGCGGTTTGCGATGACGTACGCGACCAGCCGCGCCAGGAACATGACGAACGCGTTGATGACGCCCTGCAGCAGCGTCATGGTCACCATGTCACCGTTGGCGATATGCGAGATCTCGTGACCCAGCACGCCCGCGACCTCGTCCTCGCGCATCGAGCGCAACAGTCCCGTGGAGACGGCCACGAGCGCGCGGCTCTTGCTCGGTCCCGTGGCGAAGGCGTTCACCTCGGGTGAGTCGTAGACGCCGACCTCCGGCATCGGGAGTCCGGCCTGCTGTGACAGATTGGCGATGGTGGCGTACACACGGTCGAGCGCCGGGTCGCCAGTACGGCCGTCGACCATCTGCATGCCCGTGGCGCGCTTCGCAATCCATCTCGACATCTGGAGTGAGATGAAGGCGCCGCCCATGCCCCAGACGAAGCAGAAAACCGCCAGCGCGCCGATATCGAGGCCGTCTGGTCCGACGTAGCGGCCGACGCCCAGGATGCTGAGGACGATCGACAACGTGAGGACGACGGCGAGGTTGGTTATCAGGAACAGGAAAATTCGCTTACCCATGGGCTGAGAATAGCACGCGACCATGGCGGATGCGTGGCAAACGGATTTCGTATCCTCTCAGGCGATTGGCGCGTCCTAGCTGTCACAGACCGTTCTGCCAGGTGTCCAATGTAAGTACGCTGGAAACTTCAGGACCATGAATCCTCTGGCAGACGATGCCGCAACGGATCCGCAGGATTCTGAGCTCGTCACGAGTGCTCGAGCCGGCAGCCGGGAGTCGCTCGAGCTGTTGATTACGCGCCATCAGGCGTGGATCTACAACATCGCGCGCCGGATGCTCTATAACCCGTTCGATGCCGAGGACGCGACGCAGGAGATTCTGATCAAAGTCATCACAAAGCTCGGCGCCTTCGAGTCACGAAGCAGCTTCCGCACGTGGCTCTATCGCATCGTGGTCAACCATCTCCTGAACATGAAGCGTGGGAGGTCGGAGTCTGGGGGTTGGGACTTCGCGAGGTATGCCCAGGCATTGGACGCGACACCGGATGCCGACATTCCCGACGCGAATTCAACGGCGGCGGACGCCATGCTGCTGGTCGATGAGGCGAAGATCGTCTGCACCACCGGGATGCTGTTGTGTCTCGATCGTGAGCAGCGCTTGATCTACATCCTTGGTGAAATCATCGGAGTGAGCGATCGCGTCGGGGCCGACCTGCTGGATGTCACGCGCGAGAATTTTCGACAGAAGCTTGCACGAGCCAGACGTGATCTCCACAGTTTCCTTCAGAACAAATGTGGGCTGGTGAATCACGACAACCCCTGTCGCTGCGCGAAGAAAACGCAGGGCTTCATGAAAGCCGGTTATGTGAACCCGGAGCGACTGCTGTTCGTGAAGGAGCGCATCACACGAGTCAACGAGGTGGCAGGGACGGCGTGCCGCGCACTGTCAACTCTCGATGACGCCTACGGAGACATCTACCGTAGTCATCCCTTTCACGATTCACCGGATTTCGTTGGCCACTTGAGATCGCTCTTCGAACAACCCGAGTTCAGGTCACTCTGGAGCTGAAAATGACAGCCCTGCCAATGCGTTCCGCCCGGACCATGCTTGTCCTTCTAGCTCTCGCGACCTCGGCCTGCGCGACTGCTCACGACCCGGCCGTGGCCTCCGTTCTGATCGCAGCCGAACGCAGCGCGATGGATCGCTGGGCGAAGGGAGATCCCTCCGGCTACATGGACATCCTCGCGGAGGATGTCACGATCTTTTCTCCCAATTTCGACGCACGGCTCGATGGCCGCGCCGCGGCCGTTGCGTATTACGAGCAGCTGCGCGGGAAGGTATCGATTCCGCGATACGAGTTCCTGAACCCGCGGGTGCAACAGTTTGGTGCCGGTGCCGTGCTCACCTTCAACTATGTGTCGTACGGCGCCGATGGAACCGTGACGTCGCGCTGGAACTTTTCAGAGGTGTATCGATCCGCGGGAACGCGATGGGAGATCGTGCAGTCTCATGCCAGCCACGTCCACGGCCAGCCGCCTCCTACGCGCTGATATGACCGTAAGGGATCTGGAAGATATCTCAATTCTGCAGATTGTCCGACGGTTCGGAACGGTCTACTTGATGCACGCCACAAATGAGCGTAATCTCACCCCCGTTCCCGCGCCTTGTTTGGCGCGATGGCGGAGGTGTGCGCGATGGTCAAAAAATTTGGCCCGCTGGAGTGGGCGACGTGGGCTGATTTGTTCGCAACGTACGGTTGGCCGGTGCTCAAGCGGTTGTTTCTGGTGCTCGTTCCTGGCGCGATTGCTGCTGGGCTGAAAATGTGGGAACACGCTCAATGGTCAGACGTGTTCTTGTACGGACTGTGGGGTATTGGGGGTGGACTGGTTGTAATGCTCGTCACTGCTCTGTTGCGAAAGGCTGTCATAGCTGGCACGCCACAGGAGCAGGCCAATGAGGCTGCGGCAATTGTTGCGACCCCATCAACTCGGGCCGCCATTGATGATTTCTATCGAACGTATGACAACGCGCTACTTCTAGAAATTGAAGCGAATATCCGCGCTCAAGCAAATGCGTACCAGGGAGGAAACGACCGTGAGAATTTCTTGGTTCGCTCATATGCCACGTTGGGCATCATCGCGCTCTTTGAAAACATGTGGCTACTGATCTTTGGGAGTCAGATTCGAGCATTACATGCTGTCAATGCCCAGGCACGCCTTGAGACTGAACTACGACAGTTTTACGAAGAGGCGACTCGTGGGAATCCACCTTTAATGAACTATCCGTTCGACAACTGGTTGGGCTTCATGGTCTCGCAGTTGCTTATCCGTCAGGACGGGGGAATCATCAATGTCACCCTTCGCGGGCGTGAATTTCTCAAGTATCTCGTTGAGACAGGTAAATCTGCGCATGAACGTTTGCTGTAGTCATGCTGATTGAGTGAGTTTGTCGTACGGCAATGCCTTCGCTGTAACGAGTCGCGTGATGGTGTCGCGAAACAGAAACCCGTTCTTGCGGTTGTTGAACCTAAACTCGAACTCGTCAAGATAGCGATCAAGGTGCTTTACGGAAATCTGATGGAACGAACCAACAATCGACCGCTTGAACAACCCGAAGGCACCCTCAATTGTGTTGGTGTGAACGTCGCCGCGCACGTATTCCTTCGCGGTGTGGTTCACCGTTTCGTGAACTGTGTCCTCATCCGCAATGCCTGGATACGCGGGATGTTCGTCGGTGATGATGCGCTGCGGGTTCGGCGCGACGTCCTTAATGAACCCGTGGAGCGCCTTGCGGTTGCCGAAGCCGCGGACCTTTTTGCCAGCGTCGAAGTTCTTTTTGACGTGTTGCAAGCGAATGTCTCCGCCACGCTGAATCGCTGCGAGGACCATCTGCTTGCGCGTGTGATGCGAACCCTGACCAACCCGATAACGCGGCTTGCCGCCGATGTACGTCTCGTCCACTTCGATGGTTCCCTCAAGCGGCTCGTTGGCGTCCAGACGCATCGCTTCACGGATGCGGTGATTCAGGTACCACGCCGTTTTCTTCGACACGCCGAGCATTCGCATCAGTTGCATCGAACTGATGCCTTTCTTGGACTCGCACATAAGGAAGATCGCCATGAACCACTTCGGGAGCGGCAAGTGCGAGTCATTGAAGATGGTGCCCGTGGTGACGGAGAACCGATAGCGGCAGGTGTTGCAGTCGAACTGCTTACGCGTCGTGATGCGCGAGATGCTTTCCGACTGGCAGCGTGGACACGACACGCCATCAGGCCAGCGCAATTCTTCAAGCGCCTGCCTGCACTCGGCATCGGTATCGAAATCCACGTTGAGCACGGGCAGCGTCATCTTCGGTTTGATCGCGAGAGTCTTGTTCATGACTAAAAAACGCAAGGCTGGAGAGTTGACGGATAAGCAATTAGCGAAGCGATTGTTTTCGCCCGCCGTGCGGAAGCAAATGAAGGAAGCGTTATCGGCGCTAGATGCCCAAAACGCTGAGAAGAAACGCAAGAAACGATGACCACGAACGAAGTATGTCAGAAAAGCGACCGTGCGTCAAGTAGACCGTTACGCGACGGTTTGTATGACAATCAATCCGCGGCGGCTTGCATTGTCTGGTCGGTCAATACAAAGATTGCAGCATGACAATGTGGCTGCCGAATCTGGAGGGACGGCGGGGGCCGGTCTACCGCCGCATCGCTGACGCCATCGACGAGGAAGTCCAGAAGGGAAGCCTTCGCGCGGGCGCCAGGCTTCCACCGCACCGTGACATGGCGGATCACCTTGGTGTCACGGTTACCACCGTCACGCGCGCGTACACGGAAGCGGCGCGCCGTGGCCTCATCTCGGGTCATGTTGGTCGCGGCACCTTCATCCGTGGCCACGAGGTCGACGAGTCGTCCGCGCACGACCCGATCGATCTGAGCATCAACATCCTGATGCCCGACAAGGAAGTGGCGTCGTTCGAGCCGCGCCTGTTCCAGCGTCGCGTCCTTCCCTGGACGCAGTTGCTCGGCTATGTGCCGACGCCGGGCCATCGTCGTCATCGGCAGGCGCTCGCGGACTGGCTGACAATGCTCGGGATGCCGGCGTCGCCCGATCGCCTGGTGCTGACGGCCGGCGCGCAGCACGCCATGACAGTCGCGTTCGCCGCGACCACCAAACCGGGCGACACGGTCCTGGTCGAAGACCTGACGTACTCGGGGATGAAGGCGGTCGGGCAGTTTTACCACCTGAAACTGCGCGGGGTCGGAATGGACA
>ORMF011154346.1_pt1 | contig 11120 bp, 14 predicted proteins | sample 1779871 | NCBI WGS metagenome assembly ORMF01 (sample SAMEA104232316, study PRJEB22302) | groundwater metagenome | biome: forest; feature: aquifer; material: groundwater | place: USA | collected 2011-08-07 | depth 5.4 m
CCCCCTGGTCTCCCTTGACTCCCTGAGCACCGGGTGCACCCGTGGCTCCCGTCGCACCTGTTAGCCCGGTAGCGCCCGCTGGCCCCACTGGCCCTGGGACCCCCTGGTCTCCCTTGACTCCCTGAGCACCGGGTGCACCCGTGGCTCCCGTCGCACCTGTTAGCCCGGTAGCGCCCGCTGGCCCCGCTGGCCCCACTGGCCCTGCCGGCCCTGGTGCGCCCGTATCCCCCTTGAGGCCTTGGCTGTTCCAATCCCGAGATGTCCAATTCGCCGGGCAACCTTCGCTAGGCCGAACGATCTTTGCGACGCCGCTCTTGTCATGGACGCAAGCATGGATGAGACTACTATCACCCCCATGACCTTCAATGCGAACGACGGCAAGTATTCCAAACAGCACGACCGCGGTAACTCCCCCAACCAAAATCATCGCAGGTTTCGCCAGTCCGCTTGATATCTTCATGATCCACTCCTGTTGCTAAGCCGATTTCTTGATCCAGGACACGCCGCCGATGGTAATGATTCTGCCGCCTTCTACTGTCGCATCTACTAAGAGGTCAACATTTGCGACAAAAACTATTGTCCCGTCACTTCCATCCGCCCATGTTCCACCAAGTTTCACTCCCTTTTCCTCTAGGTCAAACCCTTTGTTAGCGCTCAATTCTAGGTAGTCACCAACTATCTCGGGATTGTCCAGCAGGTGTTCCAATTTCAACCGCAAGTATAGGCCAGGCAGACTTACGTCGTCCTCATACTTTTCCCAGTATTTGGTATCCGGGTCGATGACGTTATGCGACTCGATTCTTCGCCATGTCCACCGCCATTCCTTTTGGTCCTGCCACAGGATAACAGCCTTGTCTCCTTTTTCCTGGCAGCGTCCACTGAATATGAAGCCACCATTCTTGAATGAGAACGATCCGTCGGCCTTGAGCTCCAAATAATCGCCAGGGATTACTTGACTCACGTATGTTCCTGGCGTGCATCCAGACGGCGGTCGTGTGGATGTCGCAGTGGGCGTAGGCGTTGGCGTGAATGTAGGCGTAGGGGGGACGGATGTTGGCGTGGATGTACTGGTTGGCGTTAGCGGTGTCACGACAGCAGGAGGGTTTACTGCCGTGGGTGTACTGGTTGGCGATGGTATAAGAGTGGTCGTGGGAACAGATGTAGGCGTGGCCGTGGCAGTCGGCGTTGGCAATGGAGTAGCGGAGTCTGTAGGCGTTAGGTTTTCAATGGGTATCCTCGTCCCGCAACCAGATGCAAATCCTAAAAGGCCAACCAGGGCTAGACCGCCGAAGATTGCCATTCTAATGGAGGTCATCAACTAGTTCCTCGTTTCCGTTGTTTGAGTTACGTTGGTTGTCTGCAAACTCAGAGGAAGTTCGACAATAAAATTTGTAAACGTTGACTCATCGCTCTCCGCTGTAAGCTCCCCATTACAATGGTGAGCCAATTCCTTCGCGATATACAATCCCCACCCCGACCCGTCCTTAGCTGCGTCGTCGCGGGTTGGAAGCGCATCACTAAGTTTCCAATTCCGCTGAAAGATTTGCTCGTGGAGGTACGGCTTGGGAATTCCAGGACCGTCGTCCCACACCTCGATAAAGCATTGATGATCGGTCAGGTAGACTGAGATTTTGACCTTGCTGCGAGCATATTTCATTGCGTTATGCACCAGGTTGTTCACAATATGTATGATGGCTGCACGATCGGAGTAAATTCGTCCAAAGACTTTTGCCTCGGGTACGAAAGAACTCTCGATCGTTTTTCCCGACTCCTTCGCTTGTTGTTCATATCGCCAGCAGATTTCGTCGATGAGTGCCGGCAGCTCCACAGGGTTACGGACACGAGGGCGGTCAGAGGCTTTCAGCTTCGCAAAATCTTCCAAATTATCTTGGGTTATTCTAAGGTTGGCCGCCTGCTGCGCGATCCCTGACAGGAGCCATTGCATCTCCTGTCTAAGCTGTTCGTAGGTGTAATTCATCCCCGATTCCTTAATTCTCTCGGCCTGACCAGCAAGGCGTTCCATTGGATATGTTACCGAGTGACGAACCCACTCCGCTGCATCCCTGGCAATATCTCCCCCAACTTGCCCAGTTCGTGTCCCATCGGCACTTTGGTCATGGTGTGAGAGATCAAGGAATGTTTTAGATTCGGTACGCCATAGTATGAAAAGCAAAAGGCAGGTTGCCGCCAAGGCACTTAACAAAAGAATCGTCGCGAAGTAGGTCAAGGGATCAATGGCAATACGATAGTTGAACAGGCTTAGCCGCATAGGGCCAGCCAACCCTATCCCAACCAACCCAAAGATGATTCCCGCCACCGGAAGGCTGGTAATCAGGACTATCGTTACCTTGCGAAGCATCGGGTGCCTATTTGTGGAGAGGTACAAGACGATATCCAAGCCGCTCGTGCTGTGAGATTGTTACAGGACTGACATCCGCCAAATCATCTCTCATCTTGGAGATTTGGGATCGCAGAGAGGCCATTCCCCCATCTGGATAGTAGTTCTGCATTAGACGTTCAGCGGAGACCAATTCCTCCTGGTTCCTGAGATGTGCGCTCGCTAGTTCTCTAAAGACATCAAACCTGTGCCCTTCAAAACCCTTCAATTCCGTCCATTCCCCTTTCTCCCGCCGCAAAATCCTACGTTTGGCACAGTCTACCATCAATAGGTCGGCTATTGTGAGTCGGTCCGCCGGACTGTAGCCGACTAAATTCCGCAGTTTGAGGAGCACTTCGGTCACGCTCGCAAGTTTGTCCACGTGATCGACCCGCGCTAGCTTAAAGACCTGTTCCACGACGAATTCTCGATTTATTTCCTGGTGCTTCGACAATACCAGGACTGGCATAAAGGCATTAATTTGGCGGATAGCCTTCAAGATCGATAATCCCCCAAAAAGCTCCGTCCCTAACCACATGTCGAGTATGACCGCGTCAACGGGTGCTGGTTCGTGGTCTGGATCGGAGCCTATGGCGTCGAGAGTCGCACTCTCATACGCCTCGTGTAATGGGGTCTCCTTCGGCGCTAACACAACAGGCTCCCACCCTTCCTTTTCAAGCCTTGCTCGAAGAGCAACGATGAGGCCAGAAGTTCGGTGCTCGTCGTCGACTATGACTATTTGCCTTTTGGCCTTTTCTTGGACCACAGGAATATGCCTCGCTTTCTTCTGGGGCTGCAGAAGTTCTCGCTTCCCGGCGGCATCTAGCAACCCATCATATCAATAAAACATTACCGGCACATTACCCAAGCGACGGCCACAGTAACCCAACGGGTAACAACAAACTGCCAAGCTGAAGTCGTGTCGCATGAGTCAACGCGGTTTGGAAGGCGCGACCGAAGTCGGATCTGGAAATACGTTGGCCGAGGTTCTTCACATCTGCAAAGGAGGCGCACATCGGAAATTGGTGGGTCGTAGCCCGTAGTCATCTTCAAGAAAGGAGGGCCACCGCGACAACAGCAGGGAAAACGATTAGCACTCTAGTGGGATCTACCAAATAAACATCGGAGGGAATTATGGAACACAAATCGTTCGGTCGCAAGAGTCTCCTGGTAATGTGCATTGTGGCAGTCCTGGTGATGCTGTTCTCGTCAGTTGCCAGCGCAGATAGCGGCGGCAAGAAGAAGCCCGCACCCAAGCCAACTCCAACACCTGCGCCCGCTGCCTGCCAGAAGACAAAGGTTAGCAACACTGACTGCATGATTGTGGCTGGTGGTGGCGCATATGCGGGAGCACTCAATGGGTGCGCCTTCGGTCTAGCCGCCGCAGGGGTCGGGTGTGGACCTGGTGCGCTGCTTGGCGCAGTTGTGGGAGGGGTTGGGAGCTACGTCGCCTGTGCCGCGCTCTCAAAACCTACCCCCGCGCCAACTAAGAGCTCCTGCCAGAACACTACCAGCAGTTCCAAGTCTTCTTCCAAGAAAAAGTCCTAAGCATAGGACCAAGCGAGGGACGGACTGGGCAAGACTATCGTGAACACAGAAAGCTGACACCAGCGCTTTCCCTCTCCGTAGCTGAGAGTCGAAGCGTCTGACCACATCGGCCAAGACAAGATAGGTGGTGCTTGACAATGCCAGGCTCACGAAGCGGTGTAGGACAAGACAGTAACAGTAAAGGAGGTCCCTCCATGAAGGTCAAATTCCCTGAAATCGCCTTCCCCGGCAGAGGCTCCATTGAGAAGCCGTCAGCCAAAGGCGAGATCGAAGAAGTAGAGAGATTGCTACAGCCGCCGGGGGGAAAGGTCAGCGAGGGGTCGTCGTGGCTGACCCCGCTTGTGGCCTTGGCGGTAGTCATCGGGTTGATTTGGATGAGCCTGGTGATATGGCCTCAGACCTATCAGATCGTTACCCAGTTTTTCTCCAAGGTCAAGGACCCCCGCATCCAAGCCGCAGGACTGGCGAGCGTGATACTAACCTCGGGCCTGCTTCTGGGAGTCGGGGCTTTTTTGGCCAGCCAGCGGAAGGTCGACCGCAAAGCCATGGCAGACCGGATAGTCCGGATGAAGGATCAACCCAAGTCCGTGGCAAACGTCGATGGCTCAGGGGCTTTAGGCTTTGAACGGGCGCTAGCCCGGATTGAGCGGCCTGAGGACCTGGCTAACGCTGTCGTTTTTGCCCATCCTCCGCTTTCCCATCAAAAGATGGGCACGATTGGGGAGGTCAACGGCGTCCTGATCTTCAAAGCTCCAGCTAAAGACGCCCTGGGCGTGATCCAGGCAGCCATCGCGGGACGGAGGGCTGAGAAGCCGAGCTATCAGAAAGGGCATCGCAAGGCCATGGCCATGATCGGGGGAGAGCATACAAAGGTTGAATGGATCATGGGTCACTTCGGGGAAGGCCACACCAGCGAGACGTGCAAAATCGTAAATGCTGACCACCGCACTAAGCAGGCCGTCGGCGCCGACCCAGGTCGCTTTGCCATCGTAGTGCGGGACGCCCCCGCGACGGAGCCGGACACCGAAGAGGGCGAAAACCCCGAGGGCGCAGCTGAGGAGGACGGCCTCAGCCCGGAGGAATCCGACGGCCTTGGAGTCGAACCCGTCCACGCCATGACCCAGGATGTCTTGGATACGGCCAAGAACGCCGTCGTGAGGGTACAGGCTGGAAACTCAGTGGGCAGCGGCGCCTTCTACAACACGCGGGGCTTTGCGTTCACGGCGGCACACAACGTGGGAGATGCCGAGGAGGTGACCATCACCTTCTCAGATGGCCGAACCGCCTCTGCTGAAGTCGTGGGATCTGACGCCGATGCGGACATCGCAGTCCTCTGGTGCCGTGGCCTTCGAGATGCCCCAGTTCTCCCGTTCGCCGACGGTGTCCACTTGGGTCAAGAGGTCTTCGCCCTCGGCTACCCTCTAGGTGCCCAGACTGTCAATATCAACCCTGGGGTCGTCTCCAGCCTATTCCCGAACGACAAAGGCTTGGCCATTGTCCAGACAGATGCGGCCATCAACCCCGGATCCAGCGGCTGCCCCCTCGTTGACGCCCAGGGCAGACTAGTGGCGGTAGTAACTTCCCGGATAGAGGCGACAGTCGACGAACGCCCCGTACAAAGCATGGGGTACGCCCTGAGTGTCACTGACGTGGCCAAAGTCCTCCGCCGCCTGACCCAATAGCTCAACAGGCAACGTGAAAAGTGAAAGGAGACCAGTATGAACGGTTATGTCTCTAACGGCCTCGCAATGCCAGCGGAGAGCAAGGTCGTCTTGCCAGATCCTCGAAATCCGGTGGGCAGCAAGCGTCGCGACTACGGCCAAGCCCGGGTCCCAGCACCAAAAACAAGGCTGCAGAAGCACAAGAACCAAATGGGCAACGGCCCCGGCTGGTACCAGGCCATCATCGCAATGCTCGCGGAACCCGCCGTGTTGTCCATGGCTCTCAATGGAGGTCGCAGTAAAACTCTCGATGGGGTCAACAAAGCAGCCGCCCGTGCTCAGCAGGATGACGCCTTGGCCGCGACCTTCGCCCTTCACTCCCGGGTCTCTTACAAGGTGTGCGGTGGCCGCGAGTTCCGAGTCGCCAGGGATCTGCTGGGCTTCCCACCTTCCACCTTCAGCGAACTCATCGAGGTAAAACCTGGCCAGGATCTCGACGTGGTATCCAACTGGTACACCGAGGGGATGAATACGCTCGCTGGCTTTGCCATCCTTGCGCCCGAAACCGATGACCAACGCCGCATCGCCCATTTCATCTCCGAGGGCCCGTTGGAACGCCAGGAAAAGGTTTACGGTGATTTCGTGGAAGCCTTCGCCCCCGCCCTCACGGAGTACACCTTCGGCCCTGACAACTACGACGGCGCCGTCCGGCTCTCCGTCGTCTGGGAGATCACCGAGGAGGAGGCGGCCTGGGGTCTGGGAGTCGCTGTGAAGGACCCCTATTTTCAGGCCATCCTCAGTCGCCTGGAACTCTTCGGCCGCCAGATGAAGTCGATGGGTGAGCCTCCCCGCCGATCCTTTGCCTAATTCCCTGATAATAAGACTACCCAACCAACAACGAGGTGTGATTATGAACAGTCCGATTATCCGAACGAAACTGCTCCACTTGATACTATCCTTGGTCTGTGCTGGCGGACTCCTGTCGGCTACGGTCGGGACAGCCTTGGCCGGCTCTCCTGACCAAGAGGCTTCGCCTACACCTACCCCCGGCTATAGCCAGGTGACCCCTTCCGTCGGTACCGACACCGTTGTCACATCAACGCCACCCGCGTTCAACGGCAAGGCCTACATGCGCTTCTCCCTGCATGAGCAGGTGGTGCGCAATTTCGCGGGCACAATGACCGTCTCGGGCAATGGCTTCTCCCAGACCGCCCCCGTCGCGGTGAAGGCTGGCGCCTATGTGAACGACTACATTATTCTGCCTGAGCACATGGGGACCTACCATCTGGAGGTCACCGAGTCGGGAACCTCTACACCCGCTCTGTGGGTTCATGGAGAACTGGCAAGGGTCAAGGAAGGGGTCTACACCCATCGCATAGTGGGAGCCGATGGGAATCCCGCTGTTTTCGCCTTGACGCCAGGGGAAGCCGGTATCACGTTGGATATAGGCCTAGTCATTGGGTACCTGGAGAGCTGTGTTACATCCACCGCTCCTCTTTCCGGCACCTTCCGGCTAGGCCTTGATGTCAACGCCAACGGTGACATCGAGCCTTCCGAGGTAGTCACCACGGCCCTAGGCCAGCAGCCCACGTCGTGTATCCAGACTCCAGAGGCTAGCATCCCCCTTACAGCGAAGTATCTGTCGGAGGTACTAGGGCCGGATGGGAAACGGGTGGGCTACAACGTTGGAGTGTACGACTTCATCAACAAGACCGGCGTGAGCACGGACAAGAGCGCTCCCTTGCCGATCATCGATTTCACCCTGGCAGTGACCAGGACGCCTTTGGCGACTTCAGTCCGTATTAGTAATGAGGCTATCCGTGCGCCTCAGTTGACCGCCCAGGTCCTTCCTCAGACGCAGGAGCGCACCGTAGACAGCTTACACAACGATGTGGCCACGCCAACTCCAACTGCGACGCCCGTAGTCACGGTGACGCCCGCTCAGACTTCCACGCCAACCCTAATGCCAACTGAAACAGCGACTGCGAGCGCTCCCGAGTCGCCCGAGCCGACGACTCCCTCGCCGCTTCTTCGCTATTGGCCACTCTTCATCATTGGCGTGGCCAGTTTGGTCTTCGTCGCACGCAGCGGACTGCTTGCCCAACGTCATGGTGGGAAGGGGAGGGAATAGGCCTGATGTTAAAGCGCGGCTAACCCGAGGGCCGCCCTTGGGTTGGCTGCGCTTCGCGCTGGGATTCCCCTGACCGCCCTGACGCTGGGGACATTGGCTCGCTTACTGAAATCGACCTTGACGGCGTCGGACCCTCCGCAGCCCGCAGCCACCGCGATGAAACCAGCGACCAGACCTAATGTCCTGGCCCTCAGCCTCACGGTGGCCGCCCGTACCCAGAGCGCTCGCCAGGCCTGGCTTACCGGAAGCTCCTCCATATTCTTTCTTAGCTGAGATTGCCAGCGTCTGTCCGTCAGGCCAATCCCCACGGGAGTCCTCCTCCTGGGCAGATTTCATAGGAGCCTTGCTCTACACGACTAAATGTTCCTGCAAGGTCGGCCAAGACACTCTGCAGGATGCCCTCCTTGTCCAGGCGGATGCCAGCCACCCCGAAACAACCGCCGTGTCCAACGCCGCTCACCGCCCGGCCCCTGGCGTGTCAAGCACGTGTGGGCCAGCGGCGATGAGCTGACGGGCAACAACCTCAAAGCCTACAAACCCGCTGCTACCTAGAGCGGCACCGTTCGAGGTGACATGTTCGTCGCACAGCTAACCCACGGTTTCGGTGGACTAGGGGTTCAGCCCGTAGGCGCTAACTTCGGGCAGGTCATAGACCGTTGCTGTTCTTAGCCTGGGGTAGACGCACTACCAGGGTCTGGTGCAAATTGAAAACATGCGACCCTGGTGTTCGACGATATACAGGATCGTAGTCCCCAGCGGAATCACCGACCAACCACCTGGGGAGTGTGGGGTGTAGACCAGGCCATCAATGCTGGGCTAGCCCTCTCCAGCTACGCCAGGCTAGCGCTCCACGGCATGGCAGAGCAGGGAGTGTCCCCGGGGACATTTCTGGAGATTCAGCGCCTTCTGGAGCACACCGTCATCGACCTGTGCCGGGGCCAGTACCTGGACATCCACTACCGGAGTGAACTGCCTACTCTGGAGCAATACCTGGAAATGGTGCGCCTGAAGACCGGGGCGCTCCTGGGTACGGCCTGTGAGGTAGGTGTCCTGGTCGCCGGAGCCGAGGATAGGCGCGAGACGGCCAGGAAGTTTGGAGAGTCTCTGGGCGTTGGCTTCCAACTGCAGGACGACATCCTGGGCGTATGGGGAGAGGCGGCCAAGCTTGGCAAAGCGCCCAACGACCTGGAGGAACACAGGGCAGGGTTGCCCTTGGTTATCCTTTCGGGCCAGCAGCCGGCCGTCGCTCGACTGCGAGAGGAGGACACCTCGAAGCTGTACGGTGTCTTGGAGTTCTACGGAGTCAGGCGGCAGGCAGAGGCTCGGACTGTACAGTTCGGTGAGATGGCCCTGACCGCCCTGAAGGACATTGGACTTTCCACGTCTTGGCAGCAAAGCTTCGAGGGTCTGATCGAGTTCGTGGTTGACCGAGAGAAATAGCCTTGTCGACTTTTCTGGATGGCTACTGGAGATCCTTGATTTCCGGAGGTCACCTTGTTATTATGACGGTGAACTTCCCCTGTCGCTTCGGTGGCAGGGTCGAGACCGTCGTAAGGCGGTCTCTGTTTTTATGTGGTGACTACCGTGCAGTGCGAGGCACACCTTACAAATGGCTGGACTGGCGCAATTCACCAGCCCGCCTTCTGAAGTGCACCCATGATGAGCGCGGCTATCCTCCGTCCACGCTCACGCCCACCCTGTTGGAGTTGCTGTGGCATTGCCATCCCACGCTCTATCGCCTGGGCAACCGCCATCTCGATCTGCTCTGGCGCTGTTCCAGCCTCAGCCGCGTCGAGGATGCTGCGCGTGGCTGAGGTGACGGCCATGCCATCCCGCACGATCAGGTCACTCGCCTCAAGTGGCCTGGCGGTGGTGTGTATCTTGACACCTGGGATCGACGGGAGGTTTCGCCTGTAGCGGGGGACAGTGAGGGGCACTGCATCCGGTATAACGTCGCTGAGGCCCAGCAGATCAAGCGCACTCTCGTGCGAGACGACCGCGACCTCATTCCCTGCGGCAAGCCACGCGGCGAGCACGTGCTCACGGGGGGATGATGGGTACTCGCGGAAGCGGTAAAGGCCACGCCGGACCCGGATGAACCGGTCGCTCGTCACGTGGTGCGAGAGCAGCGCCCAACTGAACCCGCAGGCCCGCGCCTGTTTAGCCTTGAAGTAGCCGCCCTGCTCCGAGGCAATCTCGAAAAGCCGACCACGATCAGGTGCGGATGCTGGCTGGCGGACTCTGAGTACATCCATAACGTCACTCATACCTCAAATTGTACTTGAGGTTTGGGTGACATGCAAGCCGTTTGACGGATGGTTGCCCTGTTTTACAGACCGTGCTACAATCCTTCCCAACAAGCGGCCTACGGAGGAACCGACGCTGGTTCCCGTGGGCCGTTTTCTTTTGCCTCGGAGGTGAGCATGTCAAACCCCAGGGCCCTACTTGCCCTCTCCATGAAGGGTGGCGTCGGCAAGACCACGACCGCCATTGGACTGGCCCGCGCCCTCCAGCGCCGGGGCCACAGGACCGGTCTGCTGGACGTGGACATCCACGGCAGCGCCCTTCCCAGGGCCCTCCACCTGGCCAGGGACCCGGGCTACGAGCCCCTGGTCGGCGCCAGGCTACGGCCCGTGAATACCGACGGCTTTCAGCTTTTCTCCATAGGGCTGCTGTTCCGGGAGGAGACCCCGAACATGTGGGATGGGGCGATGAAGGCCAGCGCGGTCAAGCAGATCGTCACCACCTCCATCGCCTGGGACGAGGGCCTGGAGTGGATCGTGGTTGACACGCCGCCCACCAGCGGGGATGAGGTGCAGAGCCTGCTGGAGCACCTCCCCAACATCTACGGCTGCGTCATCGTCACCCAGCCCAACGACCTCTCCCTGCTGGGCATCACCAAGACCCTGAACATGCTGCGGGAGACGGAGGCGCCGGTGTGCGGCCTCCTGGCCAACATGGCCGGCTACACCTGCCCCCACTGCGGCCAGAAGTCCAACCCGTTCGACCGGGAGAGCGTGGACGTCGAGCGGTTGGCGGAGGAGTATGAAGTCCCTTACCTGGGGCAGGTCCCATTTGCAGGGGAGAGGGAGCGGGCCACGGCCCTGGACAGTGCTCTGGACAGGATTTTGAGGGAGCGGCCCGTGCTGCTGCCCAAGGAGAAAGGAGGCGTCAGGCGATGGCTGATGGGCAAGGTGCTGAAGTAGAGGAGCGGAAGAATCCCCGCATCGCGCAGTTGGTGGACCGGTTCATGGCCGAGGTGGAGCGGGTGGCCGACGGCGAGGATTGGAAGGAGTCCGACGGCTGGGTGGGCAGGATGGTCCTCTGGGACGGCAAGGGGAAGCTGACCTACGTCTACGAGGTCAGGGACGGCAAGATGCAGGCCACCGACTCGAAGGGCCCC
>ORMF011676032.1_pt1 | contig 11115 bp, 10 predicted proteins | sample 1779871 | NCBI WGS metagenome assembly ORMF01 (sample SAMEA104232316, study PRJEB22302) | groundwater metagenome | biome: forest; feature: aquifer; material: groundwater | place: USA | collected 2011-08-07 | depth 5.4 m
CATTCCAAAGGCTCACGACTACGCGGTGAGCACCTGCGTATATGAATCCCTGTGTTAACCCGACCAGTCCTTCTCCTTTGATCCCTTTTCCTAAACCGTTTTCGCACGCGCTGAGGGAGACCAATTCCGCCGGGAGATTGAGGTTGTAGATCTCACGCGCATGCAAAAAGCCGTCCTGGGGTTTGCCCTCTTCATCAACTAATGAAAGGACGATTGCCGAAAGACCGGGATGCTCGCTGTCGATGTATCCGTGCGTCGCGAAGTGAACATAGCGATACTTGCTCAATTCGCCTCCGGTGGCCGTGGCGCGGTTAGCTTTGAAATCTATCGCCCTGAAATTTTTCGTCCGCGGCGCTTCGGTCAGGATCTGATCGGCTTCCTGGCGCGTGAACTTCAGGCGCCGAATGATCAGGCCCGAGTCGTCGGCAAGATGTTCGATGAGCCGTGTGTTCGCAGCACCATCCCCCAGAACCTGCTTTGCCGCGTCAGTCTTCACCTGAGCCCCAAGCCGTTCGTCCGCAGAAGAGAAAACGGGATCAGCGATAACGGCCACGGCGTTGGGTGCTGGTTTGCGATTCCGAAGTCCCTCGCGCTGCACGGCCAATGCAGAGGCCGATGGCAGAGAAACTATTTCGTGATCCTGTATCAAGGGTCTGTAGGCGCTCAGTGGTCCGTTGTCAGTTGACCCTCGTCCGTTCGCGCGGCCACGTTGTGCAACCGACCGCGTACCACTTGTCACAGACAAAGCAGAAAAGGGCACGTACTGCAACGCCCCATCTCCGACTATTACCAGGCGCTCAGTTCCCAGCTCGGGACCGAGCGGTCCAAGCACCATCTGACTTAGTCCCTTCCTGGCGTTCAGCAGCTGCGAATCCGCATCCGCAATTCTCCCCTGCTTAGTCTGCGGGTTCTCGCCGGCTTTGGATTGACTGCGCGCTGTCAGTAAATCGTAAACCAGCCGTGCGGCCTTCTCTATCTGCTCTCGCTTTGGCAACTCGTAAGTCTTCAACGAATTCCGAGTCACCGCCCAGACGTAGCTGTGTTCATCACCCAGCGAGTACTCAAGCAACATTGTCCCCTGATCCAACTGCGTTTGAATTTCCTTCAAACCCAGCGGTTGAGGCTGAGTAAGCGCGGCATAAGCCGGGCTGGCCTTGCGAATCGCGACCTGCACCTGCTGATACTCATCTTCGAGTGCGCTGATCTCTTTCTTGAGCGTTTCGATCTCCTGTTGATTGCCCTTCCGCGCCGTCAGTTGAATCTGGCGCTGCGCTTTGGCATTTAGCGACTGGCTGAGTTCGCGCTCCCTTTTGACTAAATCTCCGCCAACTCCTGCTCGAATATCAACGTGAGTCTCGTTCAGCATCTCGGTTAAACTGCGTGCGCGGCCGCGCTCACTTGCTTGCAACGCCTCCGCATCGCGCCCTTTCCCCGGATACTTTGAGTCCTGTTGCATCAGCAAATCGACATAAAACTCGTACGCCTTTTCCATCGAAGCTAAATAAGAAGCGCGGAACTGCTGGCTGCCGGCGTGAGCGCGCACCGTTTCAATGAGTGCCAGCGCTTCTTCAATGTTCTTGCGCGCCTCGTCGAGTTTGCCCAGCTTCTGTTCGGCCCGAGCCAAACCTTCAAGCGCCGTAGCCGCACTGTTACCGTCGCCAATCGTTCGAAGGAGAGAAACAGCCTGGTGATAGTGCTCTATTGCCTTGTCAGGCTGCCCTAACAAAAAATAATCCGTGCCAATATTGCTGAGGGCGATCGCCTCTCTCTGACGATTCCCAATAGCCTGCTGCAGTCCGAGCGCTCGCTGATGATAGTCGAGACCCTTTGCGGGCTCTCCCAGATTCGAATAAACGACGCCGATGTAATCCAGTGTGATCGCTTGTAATGCCTTGTTTCCCGTCTCTTGTTGAATCGTGAGAGCTTGATTGTAGTAATCGAGCGCCTTACGCAAGTCACCACTCTTTCTGAAAGCCAGACCGATATTGCTAAGCGTAAGCGACTCGCCCTCCTTGTCCTTTGAGACGCGACGGAGATTGAGAGCCTGATTAAAATATTCCAGTGCCTTTTGTTGCTCACCCAGAGCGTTGTAAGCCAATCCGATATTGTGGAGCGCGATGGCCTCAGTCTGCTGGTTGCCAAGGGCCCTAAACAGCGGCAGTGCTCGCAGCGAATACTCCAATCCGTTTTGCCAATCGGCAATGTCGTTGTGAATCTTGCCAATGTTATTCAGAGCCGAGGCCTCTGCCGAGCGGTTGCCAGTCTCTTTGGACAAAGCGAGTGCCCGATCGTAGTGACTCAGCGACTCTCTGACGTCTCCCAAAACATCGTATGAGCCGCCCAGAAAGTTTTCTGTGCTCGCTTCGAGTCGGCGATCGCCAAGAGACTGCGCGAGCGAAATGGTCGCGCTGAAATATTCCAGAGCTGTGCGAAACTCATTCAGCTGGGCGTAGGTATTGCCGATGGACGAAAGCGTAAGCGCTTGCCGGTAGGTGTCCCCGACAGAACGAAATAAGGACAGAGCCTGCTCATATTTTTCAATAGCTGCCCGTCGTCCAGCGGAGGTTTGTTGGGCGCGCAGCCTTCGCCCGTCGTCGAAATTCGTTTCGGCGGCGAAATAGTCTTTGTCAGTCGCAGTCGCCTCGCGCAGCGTAATATTCTTTATGGCGTAACGGCCGGTCGGAGCCTTAATATTTGTAGAACGGATGTCCACCCGATAATCACCCGGCACGGTGGCAACAAGCAAAATTGGCTCAGTGCCCCAGCGGTCGTTCGGACTGTCCGTTTCGGCGAGTTGCTTGCTGTCGGGACCAAACAGAGTGACTACTACATCTATGCCCTGTTGTTCGACGAGAGCGTACAAAAACTGTCCGGTACTCAGGCTGACTCGATAGGATTGAGTTTCACCGCCCTTCAGTTCGCGTTCTACTGAAGACAGTGATGGTAATTTGGATGGGTCGTCCTGCCGAGCGTTTGTGGGGGTGGTCGCGCCAAAGTTGATTTGCGCGTTGGCAGACCGTGCGAGCGTCACCACCATAACGGGGATCAGCAGGAATGACAGAAATAGAGAGAGGAGAACTGTTAATGCGGTTTGCGGTGGCGCACACCGTCTCTCCGGAGACGACACTTGTGTTATCAGAACGTATAAGCGGTTTTCTCGCATCGCACGCCTCAGAAGTTGACGCGTCCATCTAACTTCGCATTAGGGACCAGGGGAACCGCGCGGATCTCTCCGCTCGGTTCCCAACTCCGGTCCTAGTGTTTTCGATGCGGCGACGCGGTTAGTTCCTTACGCATTTGCCGAAAGAGCTTCATCGTCAGGGTCACCGGTTCCGGTTCCCGTTGCCGTCCAGGTATCCTGATCACCCGTGGGGCCGGAATCGCCAGTGTCATTGTTCGTCCAACCGCCGCCCATCGAATTTGAATCAGCCGTGGTTACGCCTAGAGTCCACGTCCAATCTTCATAAGTAAAACTCGGGAAACTGAACGGTGGCGTGGTGGAGGTTGTCGAGGCCAGTACGACGCGCTTCGCCACCAGCTCGTATCCGTTGTCTGTTTCCTCGATGTGGCAATCGACCAAATCCGGACTGTCTGGGCGGTTACCTGCATTTGTGATCTTAAATTTCTTTTTTGGCATGGGTCAGTGCTCCTTTGTCGGTTATGACTAGTCTACAAAACATCAGTCACGTAGTTGCTGGGCAAAGGCGAGTCGTTAAGCGCCAAGCCGGCGCTAGCTCGCCTCTAAGTAAATAATTTCAGAATTCCTATAACAGCATGGCCGAACGAAGATAACGAACGCCGGAGCAACGAAACTTCCTGGCGTGCCCACATCGCCTCCCTCTATCTATTAACGCGAGAAACGATGCCAAAAACCACCACGGGCCGGTGGCCAAATAAAAAAACTGGATCGACAGCGAACAAGGTAGCCTCGAAGGCTAATGAGCCAATGGGCTTGAATGGCGGCATCATATGCCTGTAAAACGGGAAGGTCAATCAATCAACTTTGTTCTCAGGCTACCTGGTCGAGAACTTGGCGGGAATCGGCATCGCTTACTCCGGGAGCCTCAGGCACCAGACATCAAAGGAATTACTCTGGTCGATGGACGCGAGGTACAGAACAGGTTTGTAGGACGATGGTCTCATTAAGATGAACTGCATCGGTCGTTGGGACTGATGGTGCAGGACAAGTCAATGATGTTCAAGTTTGATAGCGTGGACCAGAACCGTCCCTGGAACCTTGAGGCTTGTTTGCTTTAGCTCGTCGTCTTTCTCGATTGTAGCCTTCGCACCAGCGTGCGCTCTTAAGAATTCCTGGACACGGGCGTTCAGACCCGCATCTTTGACCAAGCCCTTATCGCCAGGATTCGCGAACTGCTTTACTGCTTCCAATTCGGGTACGGCACTCGCGCAAAATACGACCCACAGTTTTTCCGTCCCCTTTTCCGCGTCGAATGTGAACCAGCTTTGCTCTGGAATTTCGATTCGTTGATTCTCAGCCAGCTTAGACAGGCCACCATTGGAGGTCGTTGAAGGAAACAGAAGGACAAATGAAGATGAACCGTCACCCGTTGAAGGCCCTTCGTTCAGAATGTACAGATAGCCGGCTTGCGGGCTACTGACATTCAATTTGACCTTGTAGTCCTGCTCGAAATTGATCTCGCCGGCAAGTCTGAAAGGACCTTCAAATGGACGGCCGTTTCTATATTTCTGCACCGTCATCCAGTAACTGAGCTTGCGTTCCGAAGCAGCCACAGGCACAGTGGCCGGCGGCACGACGGTCGCACGCCGGAACCGCAACCAACTCGCCACGACAATCAGACCCACGATCAGAACCGACGTTAGCGCTATCAGAGGAACCAATCTTCTGCTACGGCGCACCTCGCTGTGGCTCGGTCCGGCTGTAGACCGCCCCGCTTCTATTGAGTCCGCCCCGGAGATCGCATTCTTGTCTGTTATTGCAGGTGGGCCGCCCGAATCTGGCGCGGCTGAACGCTCAATCTCTACGTCCAAATCCAAACGCTTCTTCAGATTTCGCAGATCGATCAGCATGTCCTTTGCTGTTTGATATCGCTCGTCGGCATTTTTCGCCAAGGCCTTACTAACAATTCGTTGCAGTTCAGCAGGTACTCTGCGCGTGCCCAGGCTGGCGAGCGGTGCGGGCTCTTTCTCGAGAATGTCGACAATCGTATGGCTGCTTGTCACGCCAATAAACGGGACGCAGCCGGCGACCATCTCATACATGAGCACCCCGGTGCTCCACAGATCCGTGCGCTCATCCACGCGCAGCCCCTGCGCCTGTTCCGGAGACATGTAACTGATAGTGCCCATCACCGTGCCTGGCCTGGTCCGGAGTAGTAGCTCGGTATTCACCTGGCTTTCCGATCGGCCGACAGACTCTGCCGATGTCTTTTCGGTGAGTTTCGCCAAACCAAAGTCCAGCACTTTAACCACGCCGTCACGCCGTCGCACCATGATATTCTCAGGCTTGATGTCCCGGTGGACGATCTTGGCCTCATGCGCGGCGTCGAGGGCTGCGACCACCTGAGCGCTTAGATCGATTATTTCCGGCAGTTTGATCTGGCTGCCGGTGACGTGCTCGCGCAGGGTGGCGCCATCGACATATTCGCTGGCAATAAAGTGCAGCGACTCTGTGTCGCCAAATTCAAAGATAGTCAGGATATTCGGCTGGTTGAGCGAGGAGGCGAGCTTTGCTTCTTGTTTGAAGCGCTGCATCCGTCGTTTGTCAGACGCGACGTCCGCGGGCAGGATCTTCAGAGCTACGGTGCGATCGAGTCGTGTATCCTCAGCCAGGTAAACTTCACCCATGGCGCCCGCGCCAAGCTTCTTGATAATGCGGTAATGGCTTACCTGCTGCCCGGGTTCTAATCTGTCTTTGCTAACTTCCGATTCGCGGTCCTCCGCGATCAGCAACGGTGCGACTTCGGCAACGGCCGGTGAATTTATGAAGTTGTCTTTATCGGCCTGTTGGTGAGACTCGATGAGCCGCTCGACTTCGCGGCGCAGGTTCTCGTCAGCCCCACACTCGGCCGCGACGTAAGCGACGCGGTCTTCTGGGTCCAGGGCGAGCGCCGATTTGAATATGCCGCTAATCTGCCGCCATCGCTCAGGCTGCATCAAGGCACACTCCCGCTCAATTCCTGATAGAGCCAGGCTCGGGCCATGTTCCAATCGCGGGTCACTGTGTTTTCCGAGATTTTTAGCACGCCGGCAATCTCTTCATTGTTCAGGCCGCCAAAGTAACGCAGCTCGACTACCTGACTTCGTCGCGCATCCATCTCGGCCAGGCGATTCAAGGCCTCGTCAAGTAAAAGTAAACTCGAGGCGCGTTCGACTGCGACCATGGCAACCTCATCGAGGGAAACCTGCTGAGCTCCGCCACCCCGTTTGGCGTAGTCGTGGCGACGAGCATGGTCGATCAGAATGCGGCGCATGATCTGCGCGGAGATGGCAAAGAAGTGGGCACGATTTTGCCAATGAATGTGTTTTTGATCAACCAGGCGTACGTAAGCCTCGTTAATCAGGGCCGTAGTCTGCAGCGTGTGACCCTCTCGTTCCCGCTTCATATATCGCCGCGCCATCTTATGAAGTTGGTCGTAGACGAGCGGGTATAACTTGTCGAGGGCGGTTTGATTTCCGTCGCTCCATTCAGCAAGCAACCGTGTGATCTCATGGGGTGAACTGGAGGGATCTCTCATACGCCGTACCCTCGTAAGTGCGATCCGGCACTGCACACGTGGGCCAGTGTAACACCATAAAACGGCGCGGCCTCCACGAATATGGAAAGATCGGGTTTAGTAATCCTTTGTGCTGGAATCAGTCTGTTTCGCGTGCTGTATATCAGACCTCGACTGATCTATATCGCCGAGTGTGCGCGCGATTAATTTCGGTCGGACTTAACTGCGGAGACTGGAGTGAGAGGATTACCAATGAAGGGAGTTCTGGTAAGTGCAACCGTCTCTATTCTCGTCTTTTCTTATACTCAAGCTGAAACCATGACATTACCTCGAAGCCCATCTAGGGCCCTATTCGAATATTGGCTCAGGGTTCGAGACGCAGAAAAGTACGCATGCGATCCAGCTCCGCCTCAAGTTCGTGCCTGAAGGCGCGATCGCGCGGCTGAGATCCAACATAGCCGAACTCAGAATAAAGCTCACCGTCCTTCACTGATAGGTTACCCCAACCAATCACGCGGTCGCGCCATAGCAACGGCATCGCGTAATAGCCGAGCTTGCGCTTTCGCTCGGGTGTGTAGGCCTCGAAGCGATATTCCCAGCCCCATAACAACTCGAAACGGTGGCGATCGCGAACCACTGGATCGAAGGGCGCAAGTAAGCGCACCGTATCGGGCGGTGTCGCGCGGTCCATCGCATTCTCATCTGCGGGCCAATACCAGTCGACGCCACCGCGACGTAGTGGCTTGAGGTCCTTACGGTAACGCGCTGGCGCGGGTTCTACGCGCGCATGCGACAGCCGTTCTTTCGCTCGCTGCAAAGCACTCGTCAATTCTTCACGCCACTGCGGTGCTGCAAAGCGCACCCGGCGCACAAAGACCGCCAGACTCGGGGCGGGCAACGGCGCGTAGATGCTAACAACCGCATCGACGAGCGCATCGATCCGGGCTCGGCGCTCCGCTGCATCCGTTGGCGCGGGCTCGTGCAGGTGTGGCGTAGATGCGAATTCCCTTCTCGCGCCGCGCCACACGCAAAAGGCCCCGGTAATGCATGGCGTCCAACAGATGGGTCGTAGCGTTCGACGAGCCGCCCCAATAGTTCTTCACCGTGCCATGCGAGAAATGTTCATCTACTTCGCGCGGGTGCACGGCACCGCGTTCTCGTATGAACTCGAGCAGCAGTTGTGCCCTTTTCTTTTGTCCAGAAGACCATGGCGACCCGACGTCGTCGGCAGGCACGCGAGAATCCGAGCGCGGATGCATCAGCGCTTGTAACGATCTCGTCACGAAACCGTAGATGACGAAGAAGTCCTCTTCGATGTCGAGAGTTGCGTAGCGGCGTTCGAGGTCACCGGCATGATAATTGTTGACTCGATGACGAAGGATTAGATCCTGAGCGCGGGCCGGCGCGCGAATCGGATCGGCCTGCACAAAACCCATTTTGTGTATCGCGCGTTTGAGCGTGGTGGGTTTGAAGAAGTTACGCGCGATGGTAAATCTGCGCAGATCGTCGATGGTGATCAGCATCTATCTTGTGGGGACCACGCTCCTCAATCATTCTCGCCCGCTTTGGCGGAGCGACAAGAGCCGAGGCTGACTATAACAACGTCCCGGTTTCCGCTCAAAAGAAGATTCCGCCGATTTAGGGTTGGCGCAGACAAGCTGAGGATTCCGGGGGCGTCGCGACACCTCGCCCCCGGCTACGATCTTCGACGCCTTCGGCGTCGCTCATTGAGCTGGTGGTATTGGTTCGATGAAGGGATTCGCAAGCATTGTTCCCGTAGGAGCTAGGCGCAGGACGCAAACTGCCTCGCTGACGCGGGCTGGCGCTGCGAGACCGCGGGGAAAAACTCCACTCCGGATGTCACCTCGAAAACAGAACTCAGGCGCGTGACTTCCAGGACCTTGCTTACCAGTTTGGATACGTTCATGAGTTTGAAGCCGATCCCTTTTGATTGAACCTGCTCGCGCAACTCCAACATCACACCCAAACCGCGGGCGTCGACAGTACTCACCCGCGCCAGGTCGAGAACGACTGTGCTGACATCTGTCTGGGCCTCTGACTGAAGAACTACGCCTTTACGCAGAGCCTCCGTCTCACCCGTCACTATTTGGCCTTGCATGCAAAGAAACGCGACATTACCCAAATTCCTGGCGTGTACTTTCAACATAACTATCTCCCCTGAGAGTGCCCTGATTCACAGGTGCTTAGAGTGTGAACTTTAGTTGGGTTCCTTTACGAATATAGACACCCGACTGAAGTCGGTACTCTGAACGCCTGTTTCAACTAAAACACTACTATCTCCCTGACTCATTAGTGCGATTCCTTGTCTAGTTAGTGCAAAAACCCTCGGTTCCGTTTCACTTATTTCCTGTTCTAAGATAAAGACGGCTGAAACCAGATTCTGTTTCACTATTATCAAAGAATTTTTCATTCACGCCTCGCCTCAGAGGGGATATTTGGCCTTGCCCTGAAATAGTCTGGCGTTATCATAGCCTACGAGAAAACCGCTAAAAAGGTTGCCCAATATCCTGGGAGCGCGGACGTGCGGAGTCCCCAATTGAGTTTGATTAATCAAAAAGACCTGACACGCAGAAAACTAAACTAAAACTTTTCTAAGGCGGTAATCGTTTTGAACAATATGTTTTGCCCAAGATGCGGAAGAGCCGAACAGCTGCCTGAAGCTTACTGCCGTCAGTGCGGCCTTTATCTACCTGGCATAAGAAAGTCACTTGCGAAAATTACATGGTGATGTGGCTTCCGCTTTCGCTTAAGAATGGCACGAGCGGAGTCAGGGAGCTGTCATGAAAGTGATCCTTTTCGGGGCGACGGGGATGGTGGGGCAGGGCGTCCTGCGCGAGTGCCTGCGTGACGAAGGTGTCGAGAGTGTGCTCGCGGTCGGCCGCAGCTCGACCGGCCGGACGCACCCGAAAGTGCGCGAGCTGTTGCGCAAGGATCTGTCCGACTTCAACGCGACGCATGCGGATCTGCAAGGGTGCGAGGCCTGCTTCTTCTGCCTTGGCGTTTCGTCGGCTGGCATGAGCGAGGCCGACTACACTCACCAGACTTTCGACCTGACTCTCGGCTGGGCGCACACTCTGGCTGGGATCAATCCGGCAATGACGTTCATCTATGTTTCGGGCGCGGGCACCGGCGGCAAGGCGATGTGGGCACAGGTGAAGGAGCGCACCGAAGACGCGCTGCTCGACTTGTTCCCGTCTGCATACATGTTCCGCCTGGGCGCGCTCCGGGCAATGCACGGCGAGGTTTCGAAAACGCGCTGGACGCGGATTGCCTACGCCATCTTTCGACCTCTCTTGCCGCTGGTGAGCGTGATCGCGCCAGGGGCGTTGATCAGCACCGAGGAGCTGGGCCGCGCGATGATTCGCGTCGCGCGGCACGGTGCGCCCAAGCGGGTGCTGGAGAACCGCGACTTGCTTGCGCTCGGGGCCGCATGATCGAAACCGGGATGTTGCAATGCTCAACGCCTTGATATCTCGCCGCATGTTCTCGATCGTTTGTGGCTGTAGAAGCTTTGCAAGTCAAAGCCGCAAACCAGGTGTAACAGACTCTAAACGAAGGATGAAAGATAGGAACCTCAGATGAAAATCGCAATTGGCTCAGACCACGCTGGATTTAAGTACAAGGAGACGATCAAGCTTCTCCTCACCGGATTAGGACATATGGTCAATGATTTTGGCACCGATTCCGAAGAGCCGGTCGATTACCCACTCTTCATCCGTCCGGTAGCTCTGGCCGTGGCTGGCGGTGAAGCCGACCGCGGTGTCGTACTCGGCGGCTCGGGCAATGGTGAAGCTATGGCTGCGAACCGCGTCAAAGGCGTGCGTTGTGCTCTCTGCTGGAATATCGAGACCGCGCGCCTGGCACGCCAGCACAACGACGCCAATGTCATCTCGCTCGGCCAGCGGTTGCTGACTGAGGAGGCTGCTTTGGAAATCGTGCGCACCTGGCTCGAGACACCCTTCGAAGGTGGCCGTCATCTGCGAAGGATTCAACTGCTTGATCTTGATTAGCTAAGCAAGCATTGACGAATCGGGGCGGACAGTTCGAGTCTCTACAGTTCATCATGAATACGAAAGACGCAGAGGTGGCGCAGAGGTGGTGCAGAGAATCTCGGACCCAGGACTGCCCGGCGCTGTCAGTAACGCTAGGCCAGCGTTGAAGCGCTCTCGCTCGCTTCGGTCGTTGCCTCCGGCAGTTCGGTATTGCGCGCCGTTCATGGCGGCGCCGCCCTGACCCGCCAGCCGCATGGTCGAGCCATCACGCACACCGGCAGGAATATTCACTTCAATCGTCTTCGGCTTTAGAACCTGTCCAGCGCCGCCACATGTCGGGCACGGCTTGTTATCTTTTACGCCGGCGCCGTTACAAGTTGGGCAGGTGTCAGCCGTCTGCAACTGTA
>ORMF012003086.1_pt1 | contig 11115 bp, 10 predicted proteins | sample 1779871 | NCBI WGS metagenome assembly ORMF01 (sample SAMEA104232316, study PRJEB22302) | groundwater metagenome | biome: forest; feature: aquifer; material: groundwater | place: USA | collected 2011-08-07 | depth 5.4 m
AAAGCTTGGTAAAATTTCAGTTGATGACTTGAGAAGAATGCAAGCCTACGTACTCGGTGTGCCTTTTGTCGATTTACATAAAGAAAAAATCGATTTTGCTATCCTGTCCATGATTCCCGAGCCGATTGCACGAAATCACAATATTGTCGCGTTCCGAAAAAGCGAAAAAGGTCTTGAGGTGGCGATGCTTGATATTGACGATCTTGCCGCGATCGAATTCGTAAAGAAAAAAGTCGGGTTAAAGATTTTGCCTCGTCTTACAAATGCTGAATCAGTAAAATCCGCATTACTTCAGTATCAGAAAAGTTTAAAGGCAGAATTCGGAGATATCATTCAAAAAGAAGCCCAAACCCTCAAGGCTATTTCAGAAAGTCCAAAAGATGAAACATCTGAAAAAGAATTGAAAAAAATGGCGGAAGATTTGCCTGTTGTCAGAATTTTGGACACCTTACTCAAGCATGCGATTCTTCAAGATGTTTCAGATATTCATATCGAACCTCTAGAGCACGAGCTTTTAGTTCGCTATCGAATTGACGGTATTTTGCACGACACCATGGTTTTGCCAAAAAGCGCATCTTCAAGCATCGTTGCGCGCATCAAAGTTCTTTCAAATCTAAAACTTGATGAGAAAAGACTGCCACAGGACGGTAGGTTTAAAGTTGATACAGACGTCGATAAGGTTTCTTTTCGCGTTTCGGTTTTGCCAACGTATTTCGGTGAAAAAGTGGTTATGCGACTTCTCAAGGAAGGTGCCTCTGGCTTCACCTTGGAAGGATTGGGCTTTCATGGAAATGGTTTGGAAATGCTTCATATGGCTACAAAAATAAAAACAGGTATGGTTTTGACTTCTGGTCCAACTGGCTCTGGGAAGACCACGACACTTTATACGCTTCTTGATATTATAAATACGCCTGAAGTGAACATTTCGACGATTGAAGATCCGATTGAATATCAAATGCCGAGAGCAAATCAAAGTCAGGTCAAACCTGAAATAGGTTTCTCTTTTGCCAATGGTTTGCGATCGCTCCTAAGGCAAGATCCAGATGTTGTAATGGTGGGAGAAATTCGCGATGGAGAAACAGCGTCACTTGCAATCAACGCTTCACTTACAGGACATTTGGTACTCTCGACACTTCATACGAACTCTGCTGCAGGGGCGATTCCGAGACTTCTTGATATGAAAGTGGAGCCGTTTCTCCTCGTCTCGACGATCAATGTAGTGATAGGGCAAAGACTTGTGCGCAAGCTTTGTGACGATAAAGAAAAATATATTTTGACCAAAGCGGAACTTGAGCACCTTGAGAAAACAGTTGATATTGAGAGGATATTAAACTTGCTTAAATTGGAAAAAATTGTCGGAAAAAATGATACGTGGGAAAAAATTCCTTTCTTTAAGCCAAAGAAAAGTGAGAAGTGTGAGGATGGATATAGTGGTCGAATTGGCATTCACGAAGTTTTGAAGGTCAGTCCCGCAATCAGAGATTTGGTTATGAAAAGCGCTACGTCCGCTGATATAGAGAATGTGGCAAAAAAAGAGGGGATGCTCACGATGATCGAAGATGGAATTTTCAAAGCGGTGCAAGGGATTACGTCGATTGAGGAAGTGTTGCGCGTAGTAACAGAATAATGCAAAATTTAAAAATCAAAAATGACAGTACTCTGTCATTCCCGCGCAGGCGGGAATCCAGGCCTGGATCCCCCTTACAGGGGCAGTACACCTTTCACATTTTGATGATAAAATGTTCAAGGTCTTGCGAAGCTACGCTTCTCACGCGTTCGCGAGGATGACATTCGGAAATGTCAATTTTCTTTAATATGCAATTTAAATACAAAGCAATCCGCCAAAGCGGAGAAAAATTTGAAGGCGAAGCTATCTCAAGCGATAAGTTCGCTCTTTCACGTGAATTAAAAGTAGATGGCGTAACACTTTTGTCTGCAGAAGAATCCAAAGCTGGAGGGGGTTTTCGGGCTTTATATAATAGTATTGTTGGGCGTATTTCACTTCGTGAAAAAATAGTTTTTGCGAGAAATCTCGGGACCATGCTTCAGGCCGGACTTTCTCTTTCGCGTATTTTATCTATTCTCGAACGTGAGGCGAAGAACAAACAATTTAAAAAAGTTGTGCGGGATGTGAGCGCGAGAATTACAAAAGGCGAGGAACTTTCAATGGCACTCGGCGCTTTTCCAAATGTATTCAATTCATTATTTATTTCCATGGTTAAAGCTGGAGAACAAAGCGGTACAATATCGGTCTCTTTAAGTATGGTTGCGCGTCAGATGAATGATTCGTATGAGCTTCAAAAAAAAGTGCGAGGCGCGATGATGTATCCAGCTATCATCATGCTCCTTATCATTGTTGTGGCAATTTTGATGCTTATCTTCGTCATACCAGCACTTACCGCGACATTCAAAGAATTAAATGTGGCATTGCCACTTGCGACAAGAGTGGTTTTAGGTACGAGCGATTTCTTTTCACAACATTATATTGTTTTACTTTTGGCCATAATAGCAATTGTCGTTTTTATATTTTTTGGTCTAAGAACTGTAGTCGGAAAAAGAATTCGCGATTATGTTCTTTTACATTTACCTATAATAAAAAAAATAACTATTCAAACAAATTCGGCTCGAACATCAAGAACTTTCGCTTCCCTTGTATCTTCCGGAGTAGACATTGTACGCGCGCTTGAGATAACCGCAGAAGTTGTTCAGAATAGTTATTATCGTGAGGTTATTGATAAAGCAAGGACGGAAGTTCAAAAAGGAAATCCGATTTCGGCAATTTTTGCAGAGCATAGTGAATTGTATCCAATTTTTGTTAGCGAAATGATAAGTGTTGGAGAAGAAACAGGGAAACTCGGTGAAATGCTTACAGGTGTGGCAGATTTCTATGAAAAGGAGGTTGATCAAACGACTAAAAATTTATCAACGGTTATCGAGCCGGTGCTTATGGTGATAATTGGTGCTGCAGTCGGAATTTTTGCGGTTTCCGTGATTAGCCCAATCTATTCTCTTGTAAATAATATTTAGTTTTTAATGAAATTAAATTTCAAAAAAGGGTTCCCCGGTAGTAGATTTTGGCGTCGGGTCTTACCCGTAATTCGCCTTTGGCGAATTACAACGCCAAAATTCACTACCGGGTTCACATTACTTGAAATACTCATTTCACTTTCCTTGATCGTTGTCCTGGCAGGTCTCGTTTTCTATTCCATCTCTGGTTTTAGAAACAAAGAAGCACTAGACACCGAAAGTAGACAAATTTCTTCGATTTTGGAAGAAGCTCGGTCACTCACTCTCTCTGGTCAAGGCGGAAACGCTTACGGAGTTCGTCTTCAGGGCGATCAAATCATCAGATTTGTTGGCACAAGTTTTGCAAGCGGTACTGCAAGTAATATAACGTATACACTTAATCCAGCCGTTAAGTTGAACAACGTTTCTTTGCAAGGAGGAGGATCGGATGTAGTTTTCGATAAACTTAGAGGTACGACGGCAAATTACGGCACCATGATTTTGAATCTTGTTTCTACCACGAGTTCAAAAAAAACAATTACAATAAATTCTACTGGTATAATAGATGTTCAGTAAGCTCTAATAATGAAAATTTTTAATCAAAAATCAGGAATAGGTTTGGTTGAGGTCGTTGTTGGCGCGGGCATTTTGTCTGTGGCAGGAGTTACTCTATTTCTAACATACGGACTGTATGTTCAAAGAGCATCGGTCGCGCCAAGACCTATTCAAGCATCGTTCCTATTAGATGAGGGTATGGAGGTGATGCGACTTACGCGCGATCAAAATTGGAATTCCATTTTAGGTTTACAAGTCGGGACAAATTATACACCCTCTTTCAATGCTTCAACTTCCGCATGGTCACTCACGACCACTATTTCTCCCGTTGATAATATTTTTTATCGAACAATTCAAGTGGCAAATGTAAACCGTGGCGCGACAAGCGACATTGTTTCAAGTGGTGGAACACTCGATACCAATACAAAAAAAATTACGGTTTCAGTATCTTGGTGGAATGATGGCGCAACAACCACAAAGCAACTCGTGGGTTTCCTAACAAATCTTTTCTAATATGAAAATCGATTTACAAAAAAATGGCGGGTTTCCCGGTAGTAGATCCCGTAGTAGAGCAAAGCTCACTACGGGACAGGTTTTGGCGTCTCTTTTCAAAACGAAGCGATTCCTAGAGCGTAGTCCCGTAGCGAATTCTTATTCTGCTACTGGATTCACTACCGGGTTTTCTCTTGTGGAGATGCTCATCTATATCGGACTACTTGCCATAACTTTTACCGCTGTGGTATCAATGCTTGTCAATATGACAGTCACTTACAGAGCTTTGAAAGTCTCAAAAGATATTGATTTATCGGCTTTCACAGCCATGGAAAGAATTTCAAATGAAATCAAACTTGCTGATAGCATAAATGTTGCGCAAAGTAATTTGGCTACTACCACGAATCCATATTTGTCTTTGAATTCCTATAATTCAGGAGGAACAAGTACGATAATAAAATTTTTTCTTTCAGGAAATACATTAAGGATAAGTGAAGGAGGGATAGATAAAGGGGCTTTAACAGCATCTACCACAAATGTAACACGACTCATTTTTTATTCTGTAAGCACAACAACGACACAAGCTGTGAAAGCAGAGATATGGCTTTCGAGCGGTACGACAACAAATTATAAGCAAGAGAAGTTTTATACGACGGCGGTGCTTAGAGGATCATACAAGAATAGATAGATACAAGAAGCATGATTCATGAATCTAGAATCTAGAATCTGGAATCTGGAATCTGGAATAAGGAAAAAGAGCGAAAAAGAAAATGCGAAGACAAATACAAAAACAGAATATGAAGAGGGGACAGGCGATGATTACATCGATAATTTTTTTCTTATCGATTACACTTTCGCTTGTACTCGGAATAGTGACGCCAGTTCTAAAAGAAGCACAGCTTGCAAGGCAATTGCAAACTTCAAAACAAAGTTATGTGCTAGCAGAAAGTCTTTCAGAAGATATGGCCTATCGATATAAAAAAGGATTGACTGTAGACTCAAATGAATCCTTAACAATTGGTACTGATACCGCTTATGCAACATCTTCCACCGTTTCTGGCGTTGTCACAATTACTTCAACAGGTAACAAAACTGACGCTCGCAGAAAAGTACAGACCAGCTTGTCTTCAAGTGATGGAGTCTCATTTCACTACGGTGTTCAGACTGATAAAGGGGGCGTTTCATTTTCAAATTCTTCCAGTATAAAAGGTAATTTGTTTTCAAATGGACCCATAACAGGGAACGGTAATGTTGTTAAAGGGGATATTATTTCTGCAGGTCCAACTGGCAGTGTTTCTGGGATGCATGCCACAAGTTCAATTTATGCTCATACAATTGCAAATTCTACGGCTGATAAAGACGCGTACTATCAAAGTATTTCTGGAAGTACGGTTTCCGGCACTTCTTACCCAGGAAGCGTTGATCAAGCGACAAGTTCAATGCCGATACCGGACAGCGACATCTTTGGCTGGGAAATTGATGCTACGGCCGGAGGCAGTGCCACCTGTTCGGGCGGAACTTACAACATCACTGGCACCGTCACACTCGGCCCAAAAAAAATTCCTTGCGACCTCAACATTTCAGGTAGCGCAAACATTACGCTCACGGGGCCGATTTGGGTGACGGGCAATATTACTTTCAGTAACAGCGCGGTCATTTCGGTGAGTGGCACACTTTCGGGCAAATCAGTCGTCATGATTGCCGACAATACCAACGACTCCACTTCGAGTGAAATTCGTGTTTCAAACAGCGTTGTGTTCAACGGCTCCGGCAGTAACTCCTACATCTTGCTTGTTTCAATGAACAACAGCGCGGAACTTGGAGGTGGCAATAGCGCCGCGACCATTTCAAACAGCATTCAAGGTGCGATTCTTCTATACGCGCCGCACGGCCTTGTGAATCTCTCGAACAGTGTTGAGTTGCGCGAAGTGACGGCTTATAAATTAAATTTGTCGAATAGTGCCGAAGTTGAATATAAAAGCGGCATCGCCAATCTTCTTTTCAGCGCCGGCCCCTCGGGCGGGTATACAATCACCGATTGGAAAGAGACGCAGTAAACAAGAAAAAAGCGTCCGCCAGAGGCGGACGCTTTTTTCTTGTTTCAATTGAAATGATATACTAGCAGGATGAATCCCGTTAGAGACCGTGGTCGCTGTTGGCTAGCTGGGAGAAATGTGTATAGAACTGATTTTTATTAATATTTTATTATTTGGCAGCATAGCGGGGGACCGCAACCTGTCTCTAACGGGATGAAAAAACCTGAAAAAATTATTATCGGTAATTGGAAAATGTGGCCAGAAACTCTCGAAGAGGCCAAAAAAACTTTCAATTCAATTCGTAAGGTCGCTGATTTACAGAAAAAAGTCCGGACTGTTATATGTCCTCCTGATATTTACGTTTCTGATTTTTCTAAACTCGCTAGCAAATCAAAGTATGTCTACGTTGGTGTTCAAAATGTGTCGACCGAGACAAAAGGTTCTTTCACTGGTGAAGTCAACGCCAAAATGCTTGGAAATTTGGGAATAGGGTTTGTGATTGTTGGTCATTCAGAAAGACGAGCGATGGGAGAGACCGATGAAATTGTGAACAAGAAAATTCATGCCGTTCTTGAAACACAAATGAAAGCCGTTGTCTGTATCGGCGAGAAAGAAAGAGATTCTGAAGGTCAATATTATACTGTAATCAAGAACCAGCTTAGAATTGCACTTGCACGTGTGGAAAGGAGGAGACTCGACTCCATAATTATTGCCTATGAGCCGGTTTGGGCTATCGGCAGAGCAGATTTTCAAGCGATGACCGCTCATCAGATCCACGAGTCGTCTATTTTCATAAAGAAGTGTCTAATCGAAATTTACGGATCAGAAGTTGCAGGTTCAGTTCCGGTCCTATATGGCGGTTCGGTCAATCTGGAGAATGCTAGAGATATTTTATTTCGAGGGGAGGCGCGGGGATTGCTTATTGGTCGCACAAGTCGGGAAGCCAAAAATTTTGGGGAAATTTTGAAAATTGCAAATAGCGCGTAGACATCAAGGAAAGGTGTCTGTCATTCCCGCGAAGGCGGGAATCCAGATTCGCCTAGATTCCCGCCTTCGCGGGAATGACAGAGAAAAGAAAAAATATGAAAAAAATAACTGAAATTGAAAATCTAAAAAGCAAGCGTGTGCTTTTGCGTTTGGATTTAAACGTTCATATTGAAAATGGCGAAATCAAGGACGATTACCGCATCAAGCGCTCAATGAAGACACTTGAATTTTTGCGAGTTGGTGGTGCAAAAACCGTTATCATCGCCCATCTTGATGAAAAAGAGGGGAAGACTCTCAAACCAGTTTACGAATATCTGAAAAAGGAATTACCAATTTCGTTTTCAAATTTTGCAGACACCAAGAGCTCTGATATTAAAGACGGAGAATTTCTTTTGCTCGAAAATATTCGAGAAAATAAGGGCGAAATGGAAAATAGTGAGGAATTTGCAAAAAAATTGTCCTCACTCGGCGAGTTGTATATAAATGAAGCTTTTTCTGTTTCTCACAGAGAGCACGCTTCGATTGTCGGTGTTCCAAAACTTATCCCTTCATACGCCGGATTTTTGTTTTCTGAAGAAGTGGAAAATCTGTCAAAAGCTTTCAATCCAGAACGACCATTTTTGTTTATACTAGCTGGGGCAAAATTTGAAACAAAAATGCCACTTGTCGAGAAATTTTTAGATTTGGCCGACACCTGTTTTGTCGGAGGCGCGCTTTCAAACGATATTTTCAAAGCCCGTGGTCTTGAAATCGGCAAATCTTTGGTTTCAGATCAAAAATTAGATTTATCTAGAAGAATATTATCAAATTCTAAATTACAAACACCAACGGAGGTTGTGGTTTTCAATAAAGGAAAATCAGAAAACAAGAATGTAAAAAATATTGAAGCTCAAGATAATATTGTGGACGCGGGAGAAAAAACAATTAAGGATTTGGCAAAACTTGTCGATAACGCGAAATTTGTTTTGTGGAACGGGACACTAGGTTACTATGAAAAGGGATTTGGCAAAGCTACTTGCGATTTGGCAAAAATCATTGCAGATTCTAACGCCTATTCTATTGTTGGTGGAGGTGATACCCTCGCTTCTATCTCAAAGCTAGGAATTCTCGATAAGTTCTCATTTGTCTCTACCGGTGGTGGCGCAATGCTTGATTTTCTCGCGACCGGCACTTTACCGGGGATCGTTGCGCTTCAAAAAACGTTTTGATTTTTAAGGCGATTTCTCGATGAACAACTTTTTGACCGCTTGTTTCCACTAGTCTTTCGGACTTGCACTTATTTTACATTTAAATAGTCAGTTAGAGTAAGATACACTGGTCCGGCAAAAAGATAGAATAGTTGAATTGAAAGTGGCCCATGAATGATACCTAGACCAAAAAGTGACGGATAATTTCCTTGAAGGTGTATACCCAGTACATAGTAACCTATATATTCGATCAAAAATAACACGAAGAGATACAACAGGCTCAAAAAAAGCAATTTATGTCGGCCAGCATATCGTTCATAAAGTTCTCGTAATAAAACTAAGCCAGTAGTCCAGAGTATTAGAGGAAAGAGATTAAGATTGCCGAAAGTTACATTTTGACCCTCGTATATGTAGATATGATATGAAGTAATCCAGAGCGCGAAAAAAAACGCCACGACCATTTCTTGACCAACTTTTTCTTTGTATATCGTGTATGCGCAAAGGAGAAAAACGAAAGCTACCCATATAAGAGGCATTTTTGGATCAAATTGGAACAGAAGTGGCACAGGTACAGTAGCTAGAGCGCTTCCGAAAAAAATAACATTGTCGCGGAGGTTATTTTTTCTTTCTCGAGCTGTTTGTATCGGATATAAATGTTTTAGCATTTTTACCTGCAAACGCTTTTTAAGATAGGCATGCCAACCTTTAAAGAGAAGTATGAAATTTAGAAGGAGAGACGCGAGCAAAAAAACAAGTAGCGTTTTGGGATGAAAATTGAAAAATAAAAAGAAACCACCTAACATGCCGAATGCCACTGCCACGATATCAAAAAGGACATTTTGAATATCCTCGACTATTTTTTGGACTGCTTCCCATGCTTCATATAGAAAAGCCACAAAAATCGTAGCAGTAAGAGCTTGCCATAAAGGGATATGAAGAATAATGGTGGCGATGCCAGCACTTATTCCCACTGTGCCATGCAGAAGTGTCCACGGATCAGCATATTTGCCATGTCCCCATGTAAGTTTGATATTTTCTTTAGCCTTACGTTCAAAATTAAGCATTGTGTAATGGAAAATTAAATAGAAAGTATTTTTTTCAATTTTTTGGCGTTGCCGGCGAAGTCTTTTTTGTCAAATTTGTTTTGCGATGGGTCGGGAAAGAGCCAGATGTGGGCGTGGGCGACTTCGTCGCCCACGATTTTTGATTGAATAAGCTCCACACCAAAAGCTTTCTGCTCGGCCTTTGCAATTTTTTGAACCACTTCAAAATATTCTCCGATATTTCCCCCAACCTGCCTGCCAGCAGGCAAGTCCCAAACCCAGCGAATGTGATTTTTGGGTATGACAAGCGTATGTCCCGCCGAAATTGGCCTAATATCAAGAAAAGCCAGAAAATTTTCGTCCTCGAAAATTTTCGTCGAGGAAATTTCTCCTTTCACTATTTTGCAAAATATGCAGTTTTCCATATCTTAAGTATACCAAAAAGTGATGCGCTTTGATTGTATTTGTTATACTGAATCAATGAAAAGGTTTCTGATCACTATTTCTATCATTATAATTCTCGGCTTTTCAGCATTTTTGTCTATTAAGTCTGAAAAGATTAAATTCAGCAATGTTTTTTCTATTTTGTCTGACAAACAAGTTCATCTCGGTTTTGTGGGAGATATGATGTTCGATAGATTGGTGAAATCGTCTGTGGCACGAAACGGTGGAGATTATAATTTTTTATTTACAAACATCAAGGGTGATTTGAAAAAATATGACTTTCTTTTTGGAAATTTAGAAGGGCCAGTTTCAGATTTGGGAAAAAATGTCGGTTCAAAATATTCATTTCGAATGGATCCGGAAATTTTGCCTGTGTTGAAAAACGTCGGCTTCAAAGCAGTGTCGGTGGCGAATAATCATATTGGTGATTGGGGGCATAAGGCGATGGCAGATACTTTTTCACGACTTCAAACTGTTGGTATTGAGCCTGTCGGGGGAGGAGCAAGCTCCTCCCCCGCATATCGTCCAAGATATTTTGATGTCGGTGGCTTGAAAATTGCGATAATTGGCGCTAGTGAATTTGGAAAAGGGTATACAGAGGCGACAGAAAAAACGGCAGGTATTGCCGTTATCGACAAAAAGAAACTGGCAAGCTCGACAAAAGAAGCATTAAGTAAATCAGATTTTGTTATTGTTTCACTCCACTTCGGCACCGAATACGCGCCAGAACCAAATGATTATCAAAAAGATGTTGCCGAATTTCTTATTGATAGTGGTGCAAATCTGGTGGTAGGGCATCATCCTCATGTTCTTGAACCACTCGTCTCACACAAAGGTGGATATATTGCATACAGTCTCGGCAATTTCATCTTTGATCAGGATTTCTCTTCTACAACAATGAGTAGCGCGATTCTCGATTTAATTATCGCAAACAAAAAAATCATTTCCATAAAACTTATTCCCATTCAACTCAACTCAAATTTTCAGCCAGCAGTAAGAAAATAATTCCAAAATAGCATATTCAAACGATCGTCCGAATATGCTATTTAACAAAAAAGCTATAGCACTCTCTGTCGACTTATCGTCAGTGGTTATCCCACAGAAGCGAGAAGGTTTCGACAGGCTTCTCATTATCGCCAAAGGTTTGAGCATGAACGACGCTTTTGCTTCGTGTCTCAAACACTTCGATGGAAAATGCTGGCGGTATTACGATGACCTCGATTCAGTCGTTACGGAAAATGATCGCGATCCAAAAAATGGTTCCTACGCCATTTGGATTCGGGACAGGGTTGAAGCTGATGAAGAACTAAAAAATCTCTCGGCGGACGATCTTACCTCTAAAGGGATCAAGGGAATCACTCTACT
>ORMF010268691.1_pt1 | contig 11110 bp, 11 predicted proteins | sample 1779871 | NCBI WGS metagenome assembly ORMF01 (sample SAMEA104232316, study PRJEB22302) | groundwater metagenome | biome: forest; feature: aquifer; material: groundwater | place: USA | collected 2011-08-07 | depth 5.4 m
AACCGGAGGGAAATGCTTTAAAAAATCCCTCTGCCGGCAGCCTACACCTTCCGCGGAAGTTTTCAGAAAATAAGGAAAAACAAGAAGGGCAAGCCCCAAAGAAAAAACCGTGCTGACCACCGTAAAAAGCGCCAGCTGCTGATAACCCGGCACACCCGAAAACAGAAAAACAGCAAAGGCCCCGGCTGTTGTCAAAGCGCCGCTGATAACCGGTTTAGCAATTTCCCGGACTGCGTCTTTTCTCCCCTGCCCTGACTGCATGGCTACATACACATGGATGCAGTAATCCACGGCAATGCCCGAAATGACCGCGCCCATACCCATAATGATATAAGAAAGTTTTCCTATCATGAGCGCACATACCGGGATAGAAATCAAAACGGAAATGGAGGGCGTGATAAAAAGCAAAAGGGCGCGAATATCTTTGAAAAGAAAAATAAACAGGAATAAAAAAACAACGGAAGTTACGGATACCGTGACCAGGATGTCGCGCTTAATGACGTTTTCATTGCTGATGGCATGCAGGTGTCCCGCGATAAAATCCGCGGAAATATCCCGCGGCAGCCGTCCGCGCAGGTCTTCAAGATAAGCTATAAGGTTGCGCGCGCCCAGCCCGTCCGTAACCGGGACATTGGTTTCAAGGACTACCAGCGCGTGGTGCTCATCGCGACTGACCAAATGGCCGTCCAAAAGCTGAACGTCATAATCGGAACCCGCGAGCAGGGTCTTAAAGCCCTGAAGTTCTTGATCGTGAAATCCTAGCGGATCCTGCAACGCTATGGGCAGCATGAAAGAACCGGCCGGATTAAGCGACAAGCGGAAGAGCCTTTTAAATTTCTCGCGAACAAATTGAGAGTTCAATTTTAAATCCAGTTTTTTCAACCGGTATTCACCCATCAACTGCGGCGCAAGCCTGAAAAACTCACGCATGTCTTCCATAGACTGCTCGGCGTCTCCGCCCTTCAAAACCCTGGTAATCATAGGCGAATGGATGCTTCCCGCAAACTGGTCAACGGCACGGATGAGATCCTGACGCGAACCTTCCTTTAATTCAAAAGATACAAAAACATTCGCGGTAAACGGCGCTTCGCGGAAAAACCGGAAAGTCTTGGTAATTTCTTCATCGCGCGGCAGCATGACGGAAATGTCATTGTCAAAAGGCACAAAACGCAGGGCAAATACCGCCGCAAGCATCGCCATAGCCGTACCGCCGGCAATCAAAAAATTTTTTAAGGGTAATGATCTCGCTTTAAGCTCCATGCTTCACTTCCCAAACCTCGGTATCCATTTTCGAATTCAAAACTGTGCCCGTAAACTCCATGGAAGCATGATCCCCGTTTTTTTCTTCAATCAGGATCGATTCGATATAACTCAGATCTGCCTGGAACCGCAGCGTAACCGACCGGATCATCCCGGAAACTGGGCCCCTTTCGTTTGGCACGAATTTCAAAACCAGAGGTTCTTTGGAAACCAGAGTAATTTCATATTGATCCATCAAAGCGCCATACGCACCGTAAAACCAGGCCTGCATCTGTTCGATCACCATTCTGACTACGGGTGAACTGGAGAAAGACAGAATTTCCACACGGTCTGTGTCTTCGTCCCACTGAGAGATTTTGCCGTTTGCGGCAACAATGGCATAGCGTAAAGGCGATTCCGTGCGCCAAGCAAAATGATCCGGTTTCTGCATAGCAATGGAACCCTGAAGCCTGATTTCACGCTGAAAAAGACTCGATTGTTTTTTTTGGACAAAATGGGTGTGCAGAGTCTCTATCTGCTGCATCTTTTTTTCCAAATCGCTCAAGATCCGATGAATTTCTGTATTACCGGAAGCAGCCGCAGGCTCTAAAGGAAACGCGCAAAGCCCTCCGCAAACTGCCAGCCAAAATCCAAGTGCAAGAAAAAAAACTTTCTTCATAACAAACTCTCTGCCGGCTTGGCGTCAAACATCTGCACGACTTTGATTTCCCCGCTGGCCAGCACCTCATCGCCGCGGGAAACCGTGCCCTCGATAATGCCAAAATCGCCAAACTGAGCGGTCCTAAATGCCTTGACCCTCAACGTGTTCCCAACGTGCGCAGTTCCCATGATTTTCATATTCTTGATGCCAAGCAAATAACCCTGCTGGGTGCTGCGCTGCTCTTCGGTCAATTCATACCCGCTCCCGGCAGCGATCGACTGGGCAATCATTTCCACAAAAATCGCTTCCTCAACCGTTCCATCCTCTCGCGCAAAAGGATTGCCCTTTTTAATCACGGCCGTAGTTTCGGCAATTTTGTTAACCACGGAAACCAAATCATCAACAACACACATCAGACCCGAGTGCGGGATAAAATCTTCCGCCTTCTTCGGCCATTGCTCCAGAGAATTAGGGGTTGGGCAAAGCGGCATAATCTTTCCTCATATCAAAAAATCTCACGGGTTTTCTTGAGTGTGACGCAAAAATCCTTTGCTTGATAACCTCGTCTTCTTCGATGACAACTTCCGGCTTGACTCTCAGTTTCACGGCCAGCAGTTCTTCAAGTTTTTCCCGGGTTAGGCTGCCGCCGTCAAGCGAAGCGCGCACAATCAGACGGCTGGAAAGCTCACATTCGTCCATGACTTCGACACAGTAATTCAGCACACCTTTGATATCTTCAAGCGCTGAAAAAACGGCCTGCGGATAAAGCGAAGTACCTTTCACTTTCATCAATTGTTTTTTTCTTCCAACGATCGGCCCGAGTCTCGGCGAAAAACGTCCGCAGGTGCACGGCGTTTTTTCAAGAAAGCTGATGTCGCCCGTTTTGTAGCGGACCAGCGGCATGCCTTCTACCGACATCGGAGTCAAAACAACTTCGCCGGTTTCTCCTGCAAAAAGCACATGGCCCTGTTCATCCACGATCTCAACCACCGCGAGTTCGGGCAGCAGGTGCCCCCCACGTTGTGCGGAACATTCACAGAAAGTCGTGATCGTTTCGGAAGATGCGTATGTCGAAAAAACCTTCGCGTTCCAGATCCGCTCCAGATCTCTGCCAACGCCCGACAATTCAAAATTGCGGTCGCGAAGCGGCTCCCCAATGCAGACCATTTTCCGGACACTTGAGCCCGCCGGATCCTGCCCCCATTTTTCCATCGCAAGCCCCAGCTTTCTAAGGAAAGTCGGCACGCCTACAATCACGGTCGGACGCAAACTATCAATCATTTCCGCGTGACTTTCTATGGCTCCGTGACCGTTGCGGATCACTGTAACGCCGCGTGAACGCATACCTAGAAAATAAGCCAGTCCTGCAATAAAACAGCGGTCCATCGTACACGTCAACAGGGCGATATCCCCGCGTTCAATACCGCAGCCGGAAAAAGATTGCTCTTCGTTGTAAGCCAATCTTTTTAAATCATTTTCGGTATAAAAAATCTTGATTGGTTTTCCGGAGGTCCCGGAAGAAAGCGCAATATCGGCAATCTGATCACGCGGGACCGCGAGAAAGGACTCCGGATCATTTTCGATGTCCTTTTTTTCCGTAAACGGAAGCAATGCAAGCTGCTCCAGTTCAATGTGCATGAAATCAAGACCAGTATCTGAAAGTATTTTCCGGTACGCCGGAGAATACTGCCTGACGTAAAGCAGATGCCGGCGCAACAGAACGGTTTGCGCGCGGCGCATCTCCTCAATTCCTGAAAATTTGACCTGCTGATATTGATCCATATTTTATTTTACAGCGCCTGAATCCTTTCGAATTCCGCCTGCATCATCTCCCTCACCTGATTTTTGAATTTAAACGGTGAAACATCCTTAAACGATTCCCATTCCAACGCCGGCAACTGATGCACCCGTATCGTCCCCGGATTAAAAATATTCGAACTTTTTTCCGGTATTCTTTCATTCCCGCTGATGCAGACAGGCACCACCGGAACCCGCGCCGCCTGCGCCACCCTGAACACAGCGCCGTTAAACTGCCGCATCACACGATCCGTCGACCTCGAACCTTCAGGAAACGCAACCAACGAAACGCCCTGTTTGAGCAAGCCTAACGCTTGACTCAAAAAATCCTCGAACGGCATAGCCTTGATGCTTAAGTAACCGGCCCGTTCCGCCACCCAGCCAAAAATCGGAATTCTAAAGGGCCAGTTATTGACGACCTGCACAAGCTCGCAGTCGAGAAGTGCCATTAAAAAAGCGTCTGAAGCCGCGCGGTGATTGCAGACATACACGCACGCCCTGCCGTTCTCCACGGACCCCAGCTTTTGACACTCAATCTTCACGAAAGGGAACGTCAATCCCCGGACAACCATCAAACCATATCCCCGGATGATCCAGCGCAGCAACCTGCGCGTTGCCCGCTCACCGGCCAAAACCCTCAAAATCGCCATTGGCACTAAAAGCACCGCAAACATTCCGACCGTCAGTGCAATAAAAAGCGGGTAAAACGTGATGTTAAAAAGTAATTTCTTCAAAACGGTCGGCGCGTCCAATCAAGCCCCCGAAACATGCCCTTCATTTTTTAAGGCCTGGATAAATTCATAAATGTCGCCAAGCGTTCGGATTTTGCGCACCCTCTCATCTTCGCGGATCTGAACTTTAAATTTTTTCTGAAGCGCCACGATAAGGTCGACAATGTCGAGGCTGTCGAGTCCGAGTTCCTCGAAAATTTTTATTTCCGGCTTCAGCCGTTCTGGCTCTATTTCAAACGATTCCTCAAAAACTTCATTGACCAATTTTTGAATCTGCTTCATTTCCATTTCAGACCCTTTCTAATCTTCCGCTTTTTTACAAACCAGCGCTGAGTTGATCCCCCCGAATGCGAAACAATTTTTCACAATGACGTTCAATTCTTTTTTGGCCGGCTTTGTGACGTGCTGAATGCCGTTGCAGGCCGGATCGATTGTTTCCAAGTTCAACGTCGGGTAAATTTTCCCGTGCGCCATCATTTCAAGCGTTGCCGCGAGTTCGATCGCACCTGAAGCGCCGAGCGTGTGGCCGATATACCCTTTGAGAGAACTGACCGGTACTTTACTCCCAAAAATATCACGAATCGCTTCCGCTTCCGCCTGATCGCCCTGGACAGTCGCTGTCGCGTGCGCACTGATATAATCCACGTCTTCAGGCCCAAAACCGGAATCCGCGAGCGCGTCTTCGATGCAAGTCCTCATGCTTTCCCGGTTTGACTGACTTACCTGGGTGCCGCTGCCGCAAGTGGAATAACCGGCGACTTCCCCGAAAATTTTTGCACCTCGCCTGCGCGCATGCTCATATTCTTCAAGCACAATCACGCCCGCGCCTTCGCCGCACACAAGCCCATCGCGCTTTTCATCAAAAGGCCGGGGCGTCATCAGCGGCTGGCTGTTATAGCCCGACGAAGCTGCGAAAAGAACGTCAAAAGTTCCTGTCACAATCGGATGCAGTTCTTCCGCGCCGCCACAAAGCATGACATCCTGCCGCCCGCTGCGGATCAACTCATACCCCAGCCCCACCGCTTGAAGCGATGACGCACATGCTCCCGAAGTGGCAGTGACATACCCCCTGATTTCAAGATACTGCGCGACATTCATCACCACCGTATGCGACACGCATTTAAAAAAACTCATCGACGACAGTTCCGACAAATCATATTTTGGGATCATAATTTCAAATGCCTCATTCATGGCTTCGGCCCCGCCCATTGTGGAACCCATAATACAACCCAAGCGTTTTGATGCCAGCAGGCTTTCGGAAATCTTGGCCTCCGCGACCGCCTGCTTCGCAGCCTGCGCTCCAAAAATACTCATCCGCCCCATCGAACGGCGGTTCTTGCGCGGAATCTCTTTCTCATCAACGAGTTCCATCGGAGCCCCAACACGGCAACGCAAGCCTTTGTACTTTTCCCAACCAGGCATGAATTTGACCGCACTTCTCCCCTGTGCAATCCCGCTCATCAAAGCGTCCAGGTTATGGCCCATAGGGCTGACCACCCCGCGCCCGGTAATCACGACCCGTTTCATGCGGGCAGCCTCGCCTGGATGAATTCATCATATTTTTCTTTACCGATCAACGAGCGCAGAAGAATAAAAGAAGACATCATGGCACCGACGATTCCAGGCATCACCGCACTCTGTCCGGAAACATACAGATTCCGGAACGGCAACTTGCCGAACAAATTGATCTGCCCCATCTTTTGTTTCACTCCGTACGCGCTGCCGTCGGGCGTGTTCAGAAAGTCCCGGTAGCTTAGCTGGGAAGCCGCGTCCACAACTTCAAGACGATTTTCATATTCCGGATAAAAATTCACGATCCTCTTGATGATTTTTTCGATACGGTCCTGCTTGTAGTCCAAATAAGACTGCGGCCGTTTCTTCAGGGAAGTTCCCTTCCACTCCTCAACTTTGTGGAAAAACGAAGGTTCAAGCGCTGTCAAGATTTTGCAGAGCCTGCCTTTGACTTCTTCATTGCTGGTCAGCACGACGACCGCGGTTTCATCTGAATTGCTGGCATCAAGCAGTTTGTTCACATCGGGTTCCGGAAGCAGGGACGTAATCTGAGGGTCTAAAGGTTCGTCAGGATTTTCAGAATTCAGCACGCAGTAAAGAGAAAAAAAACCGTGCGAAGGCTCAAAGTCCGAGACACGGTCGACAAAAGCTTTGCTTAAATGTTCTTTCGGAAGAGTTTGAAGAATCGATACCGGATGAATCGTAAAAATGCATTCATCACATGAAACTTCTTCCCCAGTGTTCAGAATAAAACGTCCAACATGCCGGTTCTCAATATCAGCGCACTCCTTAATGTAAGTCCTGAGCCGCATGTCCACGCCCAGATTTTTGATGGCTTTCGTAAACGCCTTAACAAACGCGTCGCCGCCATTCTTGACGCGCACGACCGCCTCATAAAGCCCGTAAGCAACACGCGCATGATTCGCGAAGGAAACTTCGGACGGTTTCACGCCGTAGCACATGCAGTAAGTGGCAAGAATCCCCTTCAGATGTCCATTTTGAGTCAGGCTATCGAGCACTTCGGAAAGGCTCTTGTAATCTTCTTCGATAAAGTTCGGTGTCTGTGTCAGCTTGTGCAAGTCAAGCGACAGTGTCTGGCGGTAGCATTTTTCACTCAACTCAAAATACCGGTCGATTGCGCCATGTTCGTCCGGAAAATAATTTCTCAACGTCTGCTTGAAAGCCTCCACGCCCGAAGGAATGTCGTAAGCCTTCTTATCCCGTTCAAAAACGTAGCGGTTCGCTTTCGCTTCATACAAATAGATCGGTTCGATTTCATGGCGAATGGCAAGCGCCGTCAGCATGTCATCGAGAATTCCGCCCTTAGTGAAACCGCCGGTAAAATGAAAGCCGACATCGAAAGGGATGCCTTTTTTACGAAAACGCGTGAGGCTTCCGCCGAAGTAGAATCCTTTTTCCAGCAGAAGCACCTTTTTACCGTTCAGCGCGAGAAGATGCGCCATCGATAATCCGCTGGGGCCGCTGCCCACGACAATGCTGTCGTAGTGCTTCATGTCGCCAGCCCTCCGTTGATTCCGATCACCTGGCCATGGATATACATATTTTTTTCCGTGCATAAAAAATGGATCACGGACGAAACATCTTCCACATTACCGAAACGTTTCAGCGGAATAAGCGGAAGAATCTGATCTTTAGGAAGTCCTGCCGTCATTTCCGTTTCAATGACGCCGGGCGCCACGACATTGACCAGGATATTTTTCTTTCCGACTTCGCGCGCCAGGGCCTTCGCCGCGCCGATCAACCCCGCTTTTGACGCTGAATAATTCACCTGCCCAGCCTGTCCAACCACGCCGGAAACGGACGACACCACCACGATCCGCCCGCGTTTTTCTCTCAGCATTGGGAACAACACCACATGCATGATGTTGTAAAACCCGTTCAGGTTCGTGGAGATCACGCTCTCCCACTCCTCCCGGTTCATCATGACTAGTAGATTGTCGCGCGTAATGCCGGCGTTATACACGACCACGTCGGGCGCACGTTCACCCAGGAGATCTTTTAAAGCCGCTTCGGTCTGTTTGCCGTCCGCGACGTCAAACCCAACCGTCTGACAAGGGACACCCAACTTTTCGATTTCGACGCTCACGGCTTTTGCCGCTGCTTCATTCTTGTGATAAGTCAGACAAATCTCAAAACCTGCCCCCGCTAGCCGTAAAGCCGTGCTTTTCCCGATTCCCCGGCTTCCGCCGACCACAAGGGCGAGAGGTCTAGGCGCCATGTTTCACCATTTTAGGCGCTTGTCCCAATTCGATTTGATGCAGAAGTTTTTCAAGATCACTGCGTTTATAAAGCCGGTAGCCGTTCATCGGGTTGCGGATAGATAACAGCTTCCCGCGCTGGTCCCAGTTGCGTAGAGTCATGGGACTGACTCCGAGCAAGGTGGCTGCTTCTTTAATGTGGACGTATTGCTTGAGGTTGGTCATAAGAGAGAAAATCCTTAGTAAACATTATTAAAGCTTATAAGGCGTGGCGCGGGCATTATACCCAAATCCGCTGGGCTACCCCACCTCTTTTTTAGCGGGAAAAGGCTCTCATAATATGGAACTTGAATCGCCCTTTTGGGCTCGGGAAAGCCTCAATAGGAGATTATGTCCCACTTCATCATCCCACTCAAAGTTCGTAGTTAACACGACAACAGCTATTTGCTGCTTGATATTCAAACCCACATAAGCGCTGTATCCTGAAACCATTCCATGCTTGTAGTGCAGGGTAATCCGTCTGTCGTCAAAATAATTTACCAGCCAGCCCAAAGCCACATCTTCGGCCGGAGTTTCAACATGCGCACGGTGCATTTTGACTAAACTACCTTTCGAGGGATAATCGATCATCCCTAGATTGGCCTTACAAAAAATCAGCAGGTCATGCGGCGTGGAATACAAACCGCCGACCGACCGCATCGTATCCCCCATATCCCATGGCGCAATGTCCTGATGACGCCGCATAAACCGCGGCTCATCCTTGCCCGCATGGCCCACCGCCAGACTTTGCCTTTGCACCTCGTTCAAGGAAAAAATTGTGTTATTCATTTTTAGAGGTTCAAAGATTTTTTCTTCCGCTAACTCCGGGAAGGATTTTCCTGTTTTTACTTCGATCAAGTGTGTTAGTAAGGCGAGGCCAATATTGGAATATTGATACCCCCGTTTTCCCTTCGGTTTGATTTTGCACGAACGTAAATATTCATAAAGATAATCTCGGTCGAGATAACTATAAAGATTTTTTCCTGTAAAAAGATAGCGGATGAAATCTTTTAATTGAGCAAGCCCCATCGATTCACGCGGCAAACCCCCGGTATGGGTAATGAGCTCATACAACGTTAGCTCTCCGGCATCTTCACTAACCGGTATCTCAGGGGGGAGAATTTCCCGGACAGTGTCTTCATAATGCAACTTGCCTTCATCGACCAAAATCGCGACCACAGACGCGATGAACAACTTAGAGACGGAACCCACCTGAAAAATATCATTTTCAGACAACGGCTTTTTTGCACCGGAGTGTTCGGAGAAACCGTAACTAAAACTTTGGGCTGCGCCATCCGGGGTGACCACACCCACGACCATGCCCGAAATTTTCCCACCCTCAATCAAGGGGCGCGCAAGTTGATCCGCCTCTGCTTGGATACTTCCCCCTTCATTCAGCCGTTGAACCGATTCTGTGGAATCGTAAAGAACTCGCGATGAAAGTGTTCCGCAAGAAACATGTAAAAAGACACTTCCGGCTAAAATAGACCATCGAAACGACATTTTCATGTTTCTAACGATAAAACTCTCCAGGCTGTTTCATCGATTGATAAATCCCAGGCTCTCCGGGTCTTAGCACTGCTCAAAATAAAATCCGGATGTCCCAGCCGCGCAAGCGGAAGACTGATCGTCAACTCTTTGCCCCGGAATGTCACTTTCACTTCTTTTTTAGAAATGCGTTTCTTTTTGTCTTTGACGCTAACATGGTTCAACCGCGTAAAAACCTCGATTTTTGGCATCTCCGCGAATGAAACCCCTTTTTTATAACCCAAAAATGTGGTTGAAACTCCTGTCACCCGGCTTCTTAAATATTTCAGTTCCAGACGCACAAGAAGACGATCCCCCTGTCGCGCGTAGGCAATTTTCGAAATAAATTTTTTCTGTTCTGTTTTCTCAGACAACAAAAGAGGATTATAATTTTTCATGAACTGCCAATCAACGGTTGCGCCCGTTTGCCGGATAACCGGTACATCCGGATAATCGCCAAAAATCTCACTAGCCCTCGCATAAGAGACCGGAAGGTCCTGCGCATATTTAATCTGGGAAGGATACTTTTGAATCGCTTTATATTTTGCGTCAATTTCCTCCTGGTTTAAATCCAGGCTTCTCCAGGAAATATCGCTTTCCAGCAATTCAACGGGGCTGACCTGCTTCAGTTCCGGCCGGTACCCTTGTTCCAAAGGCCATCCGTTCAAATGAACAAGATAAGGGTAAAGTTGAGGCGGATTCATTTCACCCTCTAAATCCCATAAAGCGATCCGCGTAAAAAGATAAAGGGCACGGTGATCACGGTTTTCATCAGCAGGATGAGAGACGAAAATGATTGTGGGCTGATAGTCGGTTAAAATCTGCGTAATGTCTTTTAAAACATGCTCTCCCGTGTAAGGAGCCCCCTGTGAAAAGTCCTCTGCGAAAGGCACTTCTTTCGCGTGAGCCGCCAAGCTAGAGTAAGGCTTCATGCCGCCCCAATATTGCGTCAGGATCTTAAGGGTTCCAAAATCCGGGTACCCCAGCGAAATAACGTCACTTGCGTTCAATCCGTAAGTCTTTAAGGCGTTGATGGTTTCATTTTTACGAAGCCTCCCCATTTCCAGCGATTTTTTCGCGCTGAAAATAAAGCGCTTCTCATAAATAAGGAAAGACAGTTTATTGTTTTCGCCATTCGTAAGAAGCACGACTTTAACCTGGGCTCCGGCTTTGACAGCCTGAGCAATCGCCCCTCCGGCTCCAAACGTTTCGTCATCCGGGTGAGGCGCCAATACCAAAACACGGTCGTTCGAATTAAAGGCGGGCAAACGGGCCACGTCATCCGCAGAAACACAAGGGGGAAAAAGAGAATGGAAAAAAACAATTAGAACGAAAAACTTGCTGTGCGTCATTTCTTTTTAATCAGTATTAATTTTCGAAAAAGG
>ORMF011107067.1_pt1 | contig 11110 bp, 12 predicted proteins | sample 1779871 | NCBI WGS metagenome assembly ORMF01 (sample SAMEA104232316, study PRJEB22302) | groundwater metagenome | biome: forest; feature: aquifer; material: groundwater | place: USA | collected 2011-08-07 | depth 5.4 m
CAGCCGCTAGCACCTAACTGGAGGTCGATTCCCCATGAACTACGTTGAACAAACTGATCCCGAGATTGCCGCGCTTATTCACGCTGAAGAGGCCCGGCAGTGGTACAAGATGGAGCTCATCGCCAGCGAGAACTACCCCAGCGCGGCGGTGCTTGAGGCGGCGGGCACTGTCCTCACAAACAAGTACGCGGAGGGCTACCCCGGCCGGCGCTACTACGCCGGGTGCGAGAACATTGACGTTGTGGAGCGGCTGGCGATTGAACGGGCAAAGCAGATCTTCGGCGCGGACCACGCCAACGTGCAGCCGCATAGCGGCTCTCAGGCCAACATGGCGGCGTACTTCGCGCTCCTGCAGCCCGGCGACCGCATCCTGGGCATGAGGCTGGACCAGGGGGGGCACCTGACGCACGGGGCGAAGGTCAACTTCTCCGGAAAGCTCTACGAGTTCAGCCACTACGGCGTGGACCGGGAGACGGAAGTGATTGACTACGCCGAGGTCGCGCGCATAGCCCGTGAGTTCAAGCCGAAGCTGATCGTCGCCGGGGCCACAGCCTACCCGAGGACCATTGACTTCCCGCGGTTCAGGCAGATCGCGGACGAGGTCGGCGCGTACCTGATGGTGGACATGGCGCACATCGCGGGGCTTATCGCAGGCGGGGCGCACCCGTCGCCGGTGCCGTACTCGGACATCGTGACCACCACCACGCACAAGACGCTGCGCGGGCCGCGCGGGGCGATGGCGCTTTGCCGGACGGAGCATGCCCGGAAGCTCGACAGCGCGGTGTTCCCGAACATGCAGGGCGGCCCGCTGGAGCACGTCATCGCCGCCAAGGCGGTGGCGTTCGGCGAAGCTCAACAACCTGAGTTCGCCGTCTATGCGCAAAACATAGTCTCCAACGCGAGCGCGCTCGCCGCGGCGCTGGCGGCGGGCGGGCTGCGCATCGTCTCAGGCGGGACCGACAACCACCTCATGCTGGTGGACGTGCGGCCCTTGAAGATGACGGGCAAACAGGCGGAGGAGGCTCTTAACGCGGCGGGCATCGTGGCGAACAAGAACGCCATCCCGTACGACCCCGAGCCGCCCACTGTCACGAGCGGGATAAGGCTCGGCACGCCTGCGGTCACAACGCGCGGCATGGCCGCGTCCGACATGGAGACGGTGGCCGGGTTCATCCTAGAAGGTCTCAGGGCGGCGGGAGACGCTGCGAAGCTGGCAGGCGTGAAGGGGCGCGTGGGGAAGTTCGCAAGCGCATTCCCTGCGCCCGGCGTGACGGCCTGAGCCCTTTACTGACAGGCGGGCTGGGAGGTTTTGAGCCGTCTGTGCGATGATCCGCTCCAGCCGCGCACCCGATCTCCCGTGATAACATAATTCGGTTTGGAAGCATTAATCCGGCAAACAGTCCTGCGCCTGTTAAACGCAGGGGGATACAGGGAAGCGGAACGAAGATAATGGTTCGTAATTACGAATTGCTCTGGATCATCCCCGGCAGCACCTCCGAGGGCGACGGTGCAGCCTCCGTCGAGCGCATGAAGACGCTCATCACCTCCCGAGGCGGCCAGTCGCTGTCCGCCGAGTTCTGGGCGCGCCGCACCCTTGCGTTCGCCATCAAGGGCAGCAAGGAGGGCGCCTACTTCATCGCCCGCTTCTCGATGGACGGCAAACAGGTCCCGGACTTCGAGAAGGCCCTGCTCACCGATCAGACTGTCATCCGCTACATGCTCGTGAAGGCCGAGGAAGTGCAGCCGTCAGAATCCAAAACTGAGCCGAAGGGCGAGGGCAGAGAGGCCGCGGCGGCAGGCGCGCCGTCCGAGAGGGCATCCTGACCGTCTCACGTCTTGTAGTCCGCCTGTGGGTTTGAGCCGCTGATATGACACTGAACAAGATCCTCCTGATAGGCAACTCCGGAACCGACCCCGAAATGCGCTACACGCCGAACGGGAACGCTGTCACCAGCTTCCGCATGGCTGTGACACGCAGGTTCGGCGGCGGCGACGGCGCCGAACCGCGCGAAGAGACGGAATGGTTCACAGTGGAGTGCTGGAACAGGCAGGCGGAGTCTGTGAACCAGTACCTGACCAAGGGCAAGAAGGTATTTGTCGAGGGCAGGTTCCGCAGCCGCCAGTACACGGCGCAGGACGGCTCTCCCCGCCACGTGAATGAAGTGGCCGACGCCCGCGTGCTGTTCCTGGACCGCATGGGCGCCCCTCAGACTGGCGAGGGAGAGGGCGCAGCGTCAGGCCCCGACTCTCCTGACCGCGGGGCCGGGGAGCAACGCTCCGGAGCGCAGCCGGGGGCTCCCACGCCTGCCCGCAGGCGGCCCGCAGGGCCTCAGAGCGGGGAACGCCGCGCCGGACAGGGCGGCGACGATGTCGAAGAGCTTCCCTGGTAGCAACAGGGACACCTGAACGCAATGAGATTCGCGGCCCTGACGGGCCGCTGGCAACAAGGGGTTGGACCAGAACATGACGTCGTACTCAGGACAATCATCGGGCGGATCACGGGGCGGCAGCGGGGGCAGCGGCCCGCGGACAGGCGGCACCGGGCCGCGCAAGTTCTTCCGCGGGCGGAAGGCGTGCACCTTCTGCGTCGAGCACATCGACACTGTGGACTACAAGGCCGTCAACCGTCTGCGGCGTTTCATGTCAGACAGGGCGCGCATGGAGTCCGGGAAAAGGACGGGCACGTGCGCCCGTCACCAGCGGATGGTCCGCACCGCGATCAAGCGCGCACGCATCATGGCCATGCTGCCGTTTGCGCCCAACCACCTGCGCGTCACCGGCCCGGTGTCTACCGGCGGCCCGCGCGGGGCTACCCCTGCGGCGGCCGCAGCGGAACAGGCTGAAGCTGAAGCCATAGGGGCAGAGGTCGAATCCGGCGATGCCGAAGACGACGTTTCACAGGGTGAGGACGGCGGGGAAGAGGACCGCAACGCATAGGCCGGCCGCACACATTTCAGCGGTATCGTTGAGTCAGGCGGCGTGATGTATGCCGCCTGACTTGTTCAGACAGGCATCAACACCCAGTTCAGGGCGCGAACGCTCACCGTACAAAGCAGATGACGACTGACAGTCCCGGACGGGGAACCCCAGCAGCAGAGCCGCCAGCCGGAGAACGCTCGGTCGTGGTTCCCCGCGCCCCGGCCCGGCGCGAGATGGTGAAGGCGCAAAAGGCGCAGGTCCGCAGGTCACGCCCGTACCTGGCAGGCGCGGGGGTCATCCTCCTCGGCGTGCTCGGCTACATCGCGTATGGCTACTTCGACAAGTTCGTTGACCCGCCGCGGCAGATAGCTGTGCGAGTGGAAGATTCGGAATACACCCGCGGCGACGTGGTCAACTTCATCCGCTTCAACCAGCGTCTGGCAGAAGACATGGGGCAAGAATTCCAGATTGGCAACTCTCTGTTTGACGCGCTGCAGGTCATTCAGGACGATGAGATCTCTGTCAGGGCGGCGCCCAGCCTGGGCGTGACCGTCAGCCCTGAGGAGCTTGAAGCCCGCCTGGAGAGCCTTGCCGGGTTCCCCGGCCTCACGCCGGAAGAGCGCGGCAACCCCAGGACTAGGCAGAGCCTGGATGAGGCGAACCGGCAGCTCCTGAACAAGATAGGCCTGGCAGAAGATGTGTTCAGGGAGATCGTCCGCAAGGCGATGTTCAAGGAAAAGGTGCGCGAGGCGGTGGGCAAGGACGTGCCGCGCATCCTGCCCCAGGTCCATGTGTACGAGATTGTGCTGACTGAATCGAACCCGCAGACCATCCAGCGGATCGGACGGGACCTGCACTCGGGCGACGCGCCCGCCGACGTCGCGCTGCGCTACTCCCAGGACCCCAACGCGAAGCGCACCAGGGGAGAGACCGGCTGGTTCCCCAGGGGCGTCCTGCCCCAGTTGGACACAATGCTCTGGGGGACGAAGCAGGACGGCTCCCGCGTGCTCCCCTTCGGCCTGCCGAGCGAACCGCAGTACAACCCCGATGGCAAGACCTACAACATCTACGTCGTCACCGAGTTCGCCGAGGCGCGTGAGTTGAGCGAGACGTCATTTAAGAAGCTCGAAGACGCGGCCCTCCAAGATTACCTCTCCGCCCGGCGGCGCGACCTGGCCGAGAGGGGCGCTCTGTTCATGGCCCTGGACGACAAGATCTATTCATGGGTGAACAAGCAGGTCAAACTGGCCTCTCTCGGGGCCACACCTACTCCGGGGTCGGCTCTTTCGCAGTTTGGACTGCAGTAAGGCCGGGCGAGCGATGAGCGCGGCAAGAGGCAAAACCCGGCTGGAGGAGCGTGGCGCGGCCGGATTGGGCGTGCTGGGTTTGGGCGTCGTAGGCTCGGCGGTCGCGAAGGCAATACTGGACCGCGAGAAGGCAGGGCATGCACCGCCCTCGCTGAAGCTACGAGGAGCGGTGGTACGCGACCTCAAGAAGCCCCGGTCCGTCAAGCTGCCGGCGAGGCTCCTGTCCACGGACGCAGACACCGTCCTGAATAACCCTGACGTAAGCATCGTCGTCGAGGTCATGGGCGGCGAGACGCCGGCTTTCGACTACATCTCCCGCGCCCTTCGGGCCGGCAAGCACGTGGTCACGGCGAACAAGGAGGTCCTCTGCAAGCGCGGCGCAGAACTGGAGGCGCTCGCGGCGGAGCACGGCGTGCGGCTGCTGTACGAGGCGAGCGTCGGCGGCGGCATCCCCATAATCGGCCCGCTCACGACCGACCTCTCTGCAAACCGCATCCTGAGCCTGCGAGCGATAATCAACGGCACGACGAACTACATCCTGACGAAGATGGCGGCCGGCGGCGCAGGGTTTGACGCTGCGCTCAAAGAGGCGCAGGCCCTCGGGTATGCGGAGGCGGACCCCACGAATGACGTCGACGGGTTCGATGCCGCCTTCAAGATCACCGTGCTGGCACGGCTTGCGTACAGGACGCATGTGCCCCTTGAAGCCGTTTACAGGGAAGGCATCCGCAGCATAGATGCGAAGGACTTCAGGTACGCGAAGGACCTGGGGTTCACGATCAAGCTCATAGCCGCCGCCCAGCGGGAGGCTGACGGCCTGCTCGTGCGCGTCCACCCTGCGTTCGTGCCTGTGGGCGTGCCGATGGCGAATGTGAACGGCGTGCTGAACGCCGTTGAGATTGAGGGCGACATGGTTGGCCCCCTCTGGTTCCAGGGCCGCGGAGCAGGGCCGTCGCCGACGGCAAGCGCGGTGATGGGGGACGTGCTGCGCATCGCCAGGGAAATCGAGTCAGGCAACCGCTCCTCCACGGCAAGGCAGCCCGCCGAGGACCTGCGCCTGCTGAAGATGGGCGAGCACGAGGGCCGCTACTACCTGCGCCTGACTGCCCATGACCGCGCGGGCGTGCTGGCGAAGATCGCCGGGGCGCTTGGCGAGATGAGCATCAGCATCCGGTCCGTCCTCCAGATGGACACGGACGAAAAACGCAGAGTCGCAGGCCTGGTGATAATGACTCACCCGGCGCGGGAAGCTAACATGCAGAAGGCTGTGGACCGCATACGCGGCCTGGACGTGGTGGCATCCCTCGACAACCTGATCAGGGTCGAAAGCTACCCGGACGTCGCGTACTGAAGGGCCGGCCGGGCTTCCCGGAATACCCTCTCCTTTCGGGAGAGGGCTAGGGTGAGGGTATAAAACCTCGACCCGAGCCTGTAAATTCGGGACAGCCCCTGCCCCATCTCGCCCCTGCTCGACGTGAACACGGTCATACATTGCCCAGACCCAGCGGCGTCATAGAACACTACCGGGAATACCTGCCGGTCAGCGAGGACACGCCCATCGTCACGTTGGGCGAAGGCGACACGCCGCTGGTCAAGTCCCGCCAGATCGGCCCGGCGCTCGGGTGCAAGGCGCTCTATTTCAAACTGGAGGGCTGCAACCCGACAGGCTCCTTCAAGGACCGCGGCATGTGCATGGCCGTCGCGAAGGCGATCGAGGCCGGGCGCGAGCGCATCATCTGCGCCTCCACTGGGAACACATCCGCATCCGCCGCCGCATACGGCGCGAAGTACGGCCTCCAGACGTTCGTCCTCGTGCCTGCGGGGGAGATCGCGCTGGGCAAGATCGCGCAGGCCATGGCCTACGGAGCGCGCATCCTGGCGGTCAACGGGTCCTTCGACGACGCGCTGACGACGGTCCGCGGGCTCGTGGAAATCCTGGACATCGAGCTTGTGAACTCCGTCAACCCGTTCCGGATACAGGGGCAGAAGACGGGCGCGTTCGAGATCGTGGACGAGCTTGGCGACGCCCCGGACATCGTGAGCATACCCGTAGGGAACGCGGGGAACATCACGGCGTACTGGATGGGCTTCAAGGAATACAGGCAGGCAGGCAAATCAAAGAAACTGCCGCGCATGATGGGCTTTCAGGCTGCCGGAGCCTCACCCATTGTGCAGGACCGGATCATCGAGCACCCGGAGACGGTCGCCACGGCCATCCGCATCGGCAACCCGGCAAGCTGGAAGCGCGCCGTGGCCGCACGAGAGGAGTCCGGCGGGCTGATCCAGTCTGTGACCGATGAACAGATAATCGCCGCTTACCTGAAACTGGCGCGGGAAGAGGGGCTGTTCTTCGAGCCGGCGTCTGCGGCGTCAGTGGCCGGGCTGATACGGCTGCCCGAACTGGGCGTTGACCTGACCGGAAAGACGATCGTATGCATTCTGACCGGCACGGGGCTTAAAGACCCCGGCACGGCGGAGAAGCGGGCCTTCGTAAAGATGGAACTTGTTGAGCCGGACCTGGAGTCTGTGATGGCGCTGATCGGCGCGCCCCGGCGGAAGTAGGCCACTACATCCTGCCCCAACAGGATGTAACCTACATGGTTGCATAAACAACATGTTCCAGCGCGAGAGGGTTGGCGTGAGGGTGAAACTCACGGAGCCCGCCGGCCCGGCCTGTCCAACCACGTTCCCCCCGATTGTGAACCCCGAGGTACCGCCGTTGCCCTGTACTGTCTGCGTCCGGGAAGAGACATTTGAAAGTCTCTGGCCGGAATGGACCAGGCTCATCGCCAGCCGCAGCGGCTTCACCGTGTTCGACACGCCCCTGTGGCAGCGCACCTGGTGGGATGAGTTCGGCCAGGGGTCGGCGCTGCGCCTGATCAGCGTTTGCGAGGACGGCAGCAAGCCACTCCTGATCGCGCCCATGGTCATGTGCGAGGGCACAGCCTCGTTCCTGGGCGGCACCGACCTTGTTGACTACCACGACTTCCTTGCGCCGGACGGCCCGGTCGCGGGACACATAGAGGCGGTCGTGAAGGCCCTGACGGAGGAGTCCGGCTGCCGCGTGATCGAGCTTTTTTCCATCCCCGGCGGGGCGCCTACGCTGGAGGCCTTCCCCGCCCGCGCCCGCCCCGGGGGCTGGCAGGTGGAGACGGCACAGGAGGACGTGGCCCCGCGCATGGACCTGCCCGCGTCGTGGGAGGCGTATGTCGAGGCTCTGCCGAAGCACGACAGGCACGAACTCCGCCGGAAGATGCGCCGCATAGAGGCCGCAGGCGAGGTGCGCGACTATGAACTGCGTGCGCCTGAGGAGATCGCCGCCGGGTTCGATAACTTCATGTCCCTCCACCGCATGAGCATGCCTGAAAAGGCTGTGTTCATGACCCCTGAGCGGGAGAGGTTTTTCAGGCGCGTGGCCGCTGAATTGGCGCGAGAGGGCGTCGCACGCCTGCGGTTCCTGGAGTTCAATGGCAAACGCGTCGCAACGTCGCTGTCGTGGGTCGTGGGCGGCACGCGCTACCTGTACAACAGCGGCTATGACCCGGAGCACCGGGACTTGGCCGTCGGGCTGATGAACCACGCGTACAGCATCCGCGCCTCGATCGCCGAGGGCCTGAAGATATACGACTTCATGCGCGGGAACGAGGCTTACAAATATCATCTCGGCGGCAAGGACCGGCCCGTCTTCAAGATGACCGCCCGGAGATAGCCGCCCACTCCCGTAGGGAGAGGGGCGCAGACAGAGCCGCAACAATGCAACGCCTGGCAGTCATAAGCGTCCACGGTTGCCCGTACATACAGGCGGGAGAGAAGGACGCGGGCGGCATGAACATATACGTCCTTGAGACGGCGAAGCGCCTTGCCGCGCGCGGCCTCCAGGTGGACGTGTTCACCCGCCGCCACGACCCGAAGGACGAGCAGGTGACCGAGCTTGCGCCCGGCGCGCGTGTTGTTCACCTCGATGCCGGCCCCGCCTCGCCCGCCAAGGAGGGCGTGTACGACCTCCTGCCAGAGTTCTGCCAGAGGCTTTCGGCCTTTACAAGCGAAGAGGGCATCGAATACGACATCGTTTCCAGCCACTACTGGCTCTCAGGCCTCGTCGGTCTGCACCTGCAGCGCGTCTGGGGCGTGCCGCATGTCACAAGTTTCCACACTCTGGCTGAGATAAAGCGTCGCGCCCGGCCGGGTGAGAAGGAAGCCCCGGAGCGGGCGGACCGGGAAGGCGAAGTAGCCAGAGGATCGGACCTGGTCATCGCATGGACACCCCATGAGAAGGACGCGATCGTCAATTACTACGGCGCGGACGCAGATAACGTGGCCGTCATCCCGCCGGGCGTGGACACGGACCGCTTCCGGCCCCTTGACCAGGCCGAGTGCCGCAGGAAGCTGGGCATCGGCGGCGAGCGCGTCCTACTTTACGTGGGCCGCCTCGAGCGGCTAAAGGGCGTGGACATCCTCCTGCGGGCCATGCAGCAGCTTGAGCACCCGGCAGGGGTGAAGCTGCTCATCGTGGGGGGCAACATGGGAAGCCATGAGATGACGCGGCTCAAGGGCATAGCCAGAGAGATGGGCATAGAGAAGAAGGTCCAGTTCCTGGGGTCCGCGCCGCACTCTGAGCTTCCGGTCTATTACAACGCAGCGGACGTTTGCGTGCTGCCTTCGTACTATGAGAGTTTCGGGCTGGCTGCGCTGGAAGCTTCGGCATGCGGGAAGCCTGTCGTCGCGTCGCGGGTAGGCGGCCTGCCATCGGTAGTGCTCGACGGACGCACGGGGTATCTGATCGCGTGGCGCTGCCCGGGGCCGTTTGTAGAACGGCTGGACCTGCTTCTGACGAACGATCACCTGCGCCGCCAGATGGGCGCAGCGGCGCGCGAGCACGCAGAGACGCTGACGTGGGACGCGACGGCGGACAGGCTGCTGGGCGCGTTCGACGGGGCCGTGGCGAGGGCGATCTCAGCGGGCATGTACCGGCACCCCGTCGCGCCCGAAGAGTCGTGCCTGACCGCGGGCGGCTAAGGGCCCATCATTCCGGCCCTGAGCGAAGCGAGCGGGAGGAAGCTGTCGAGGCGGCGTCCTTCTGACCCCTTACCCCCACCCTCTCCCGCAGGGGGGAGAGGGGGCCAGGTCACGCGCTCCCTGGCGCAGTTGACCACTTGCGCGTCGCCGCGGCGACCGAAGGTGAGGGCAAGGTGTCCTTCCCGAGGTGGCTGTCCGGGACGGGCGTCCCCAGCCGGGTGTACACGGGCACCACACCGGCCCACACAGGCAGGGACAGGTCCTCAGGCTCGTCTTTGGGCGGGCCGGTCCTGACCTTCGCTGAGGACTCGGTTATCGAGAGCTTCAAGACGGAGGTCTGGGTGAACTCCTTCGATGACGGCCTCCGCGCCTCATCCCACCTGCCGGGCATGACGTGGTCCGTGACCACCCTGAGCCCGTGGAGCTTTTCTTCAACGTCTGTGACTTCTGCCGCCTTGCCGAACACGACGACCGACCTGTAGTTGATCGAATGGTGGAAGAGCGACCGCGCGACGACGATGCCGTCCACGTTCGTTACGGCGACCGAAACGTCCACGCCGTCCTTCATGCTCCGCAGCATGTGTGCGCCCGTGGAGCCGTGGAGATAAATAACGTCCCCGTCGCGGCCGAAGAGCGTGGGCAGGACGACCGGCCCGTCTCTGGTGACGAGCGCGACGTGGCAGATGAAGTTCGAGTCAAGGATGGCCCTGATTTCGGCGATGTCGTAACGGCCGCGCTCGGGCAGGCGGCGTACGGTGGCCCGGCTACTCGCGCTGGTCATTCATTGCTCTCCCTACAAGCCCTCCCTGAAACTCGACTGCCTGCCATCATACGAGCAGATCATCGCGGCGGCCATCTCAGACTTCTCTCTCCCCGGGAGGGAGAGGATCGAGGGTGAGGGTTGAAGCCTCGAATTGACCCACCACCTGACAAATTGGTGTGATTCCGTCCGGTATAGTTCACAGTGGCCTGAGATCATATTGAGATCGAAAGGAGCCCCGGTTGCCCCGGTTTCCCCTCTGCGTGCTGACCGTTGTCCTCGCGCTGACGCTCCTGGCAGCCGTCACCGGGTGCGGTTCCGCCGCGCCCACTCCCACGCCCGACCCGGCCCTTGAAAACAGGTGGGAGTTTGCCGGATATCAAATAGACGGCGACCGAATGACGGTGTTCGCGCGCCTGTTCGGAGCTTCCAGGGTGTCAGCACTGCTTGGCGAAGACATCCTCCCGAACAAGGCCACGGGGAGCGAGCAGGCGGCGGGGCTGCGCGAGTTCATTTTCGAGAAGCCTGCGCCGGGCAGTTACTCGCTGAAGCTGTCCGATGACTCCGGCAACGCCTACATCCAGAACGTCTGGGTCCCTCCGGCCATGGTCCCGGACCTGCCTGCGGGAGAGAAGGCGACGCTGAAGCCGGGCCAGGGGTTCAGGATCAAGAGCGCGGACATGGTGGTGCTGTTCACGGGCGTGTTCGGAGAGTCACGCTGCCCCGCTGACGTGACCTGCGTCCGGGCAGGACAGGTGGACCTGATGATGACGGCCTTCAAGAAGGGCGTGCCAGCCGTCGAGACGTTGTTCCATGTGTCGAACGGCGCCTCCGCGGACGGGACTGTGACGAAGTTCAAGGTCACGGTCCACTCCGCATCGCCTGAGCCGCGGTCCGGCGAGAAGCCCGACTTCTCTCAATATGAGATCGTCGCGTCGTTCGCAGGCGAGTAGGCGTTGCCCCCTCTCTCTGAGGGAGAGGGTGGCCCTGCCATGTCATTCCGAGCCGCCGCGAGGAATCTCTTCTCGCAACTTCTCCCTCACCCAACTCTCTCCCGCCGGGAGAGGGGGATCTGCGCGCCCTGAGCTTGTCGAAGGGCCCCGTCTTC
>ORMF010656466.1_pt1 | contig 11108 bp, 10 predicted proteins | sample 1779871 | NCBI WGS metagenome assembly ORMF01 (sample SAMEA104232316, study PRJEB22302) | groundwater metagenome | biome: forest; feature: aquifer; material: groundwater | place: USA | collected 2011-08-07 | depth 5.4 m
ACAATGTACCAAGAAGTGTTCCATTACGCAGACAGGAAAATTAACCGACTCATGCCGTTATCCTGACGAAGAGGCACTTCGCAACCCAAGTACGTCGTTCTTCGCTTGAATATTCCGTGCTTTTCACGCCGGATCTAAGTAGATATACCAATACCCGCTGATGGACGGAGATATCTGAATTTTGGACAGGAGGTCGTTTCCCACCGGGCTGTTGAACACAAGGGAAGGATAGGAAAACGGCGGAACATCGGTGGCTCCATCCTTTGGAGTGAAGAGCACGACGCGGAACACCGGCTCCGGGGTAAACGACAACGCAAAATTCGGGCTCAGTCGATTGCCATTAATGTCTCGTACCGTCGAGTCGATCGTCACGGTATATGTGCTGCCGATCCGGTACAATGAGCTGGGATAGTAATACCCGGACAGGGGGTCCATAATCCGAAACGACAATACATCGCTGAATAAATCGTCTCCATTCGTCTCGCCGACACTGCGCTCATCCTTTTGAATGTAGTAATAGTAATACGCCGACATCAGCTGGACAATGACAGGATGATCGAACCCCTGACACCTGACGGCAGCGGACGTCACTGTGGATCGATCGATAAGCTTGTTGAAGCGAATCACGAAGTGTGGCTTCACTGACCCGTCACCCCGATTGTAAATATTGAACGGGCCGATGCCACCGTTATCGGGATTCGTAAAGATGACCTTTGGCTGAATGGCAGGATTGCTCAGGTCATCGAGGCCGGTGATCTCGTCCTTCTGGCATCCGCCGAGCATCATGATGATGCATGAGAGGAGGATGGCGGTTTTGTTTTCGAGGTTCATAACTTCTGGCTTCTGTCCGGTAAATTGGATAATGGTTTGAGATCTCTCCGATCGTTCCCCTTGATGGCGACTCCCGTACCACGCTGCCCTACACACTTTTCTCCCTTCTTTCTACTCACTGCTCTACGCTCCGTGCTCACCGCTCCGTGCTCCCCGCTCTCTGCTCACCACTGATCGCTCTACCGCGGTTTCTTGCTGTATTCGTCGTACGTTTTCTGATGGGCAGGATCGATCATGGAGAGCTGCGTGAAGATGGTGAGATCGGGATCCTTCGAAAACGTTTCTGCGATCTCCAGATACTTTGACTCAAAAAATAATCGGATGACGAGACTGTTCTGATTGATTTTCTTCCGGAGATTTGCTATTTTCTCCAACGCGGAGAAGATATTTTTTCGAGCTTTTACCTCATCCTTGTTCAAATAGTCGAGCCCCCTGTAGTGGTATCTGAATGCCGCCTCCCGGAAGTCAAAGAATCTTGGATTCAGCAGCTCGTCGATCAACTGGTTGCGCGAATATGTGCCGCGCGTGTTTTCATCCCACCCCTGTCCGGCGCCCGCAGAGTTCCGCGCCTTGTTGATGATGTCAGATGCCTTTTGAAAATACGGATTTCCGTCGGTCGGTTTGTATGTGTCGAAATCGTAACCGAGGATGACGTTAGCGTAAAAATCGAGAAAGCTCATCAATGGATCGAACCGTGATTCTTCGTGATTCATCGACTGGTATTTCACATACGGGAACGTCCATTTGTCGTCGAGGATCCGCGTGACGGCCGTGTTGCGACCGTTGAGCTTGTAGATGGGTCTGGAGCTTCCGATGAATACCTGGGCGCTGAAACTGTTGTCGGTTGGTGCACCGGTGATCCTGATATCAAACGAGCAGGGGATTTTTTCTCCTTTGAGGTCCTCTCTGGTCCAACGGTAGGAGTTCATGTACTGAGTCACCTGAGCTTCGAAATCGTCGAGGTTTGCCTTGGTCTCCGCCGTCAGCTGGCGCGTGTCGAGCGTGACCTTGCACTCAAGTTCCTGCGAAATTGATATGGTCGTGCCGGCGGCGATGAGAAGGATACAGAGAAGGAGGCGATTCATAGCTTGATTCCATTACTGGTTGTGCACACTAATATAAAAATTCAAAGTCACATCTTCAAGTAAAGCGTGGTTATCCACTCACATTCATGGGAGGCGTTATGGGAAAGGCACTCTTTCTCCTGTTTTTGGCCACCGCCCCTGCCTCGGCAGGCTTCGAGAAACGCGGTTCGGCAGCCCGTACACTTGCACTTGCAAACGCATGCGTCGCAGTTGTGGATGATGCTCTGTCGCCCGGCTTCAACCCTGCAGGGCTCGCACGAATTCACACCAAACAGCTTGCCATTGGTTACACACCGCGGCCGTTCGGAATCGAGGAACTGTCCAACGCCGGCATGGCGCTCGCTTTGCCGACCTCTGTCGGCGTCATCGGCATCGGCGGGAGCAAATTCGGCTTCGATCTCTACAAGGAAGTGACCGGATCGCTGGCGTTCGCAGCGACCGTTTCCGGCATCGGACTGGGGATCGCAATTGATTACTACTCTGTAACGATCCAGCGCTACGGCTCGGCAGCGACCGGCGCCGCAGACGTTGGTGCAAGCATGCCGCTCGGCAGCAAGTTCCGGGTCGCTCTCTCGTAGATGAACATCAGCGGAGCGACAATAGGGTCATCGGATGAAAGACTCCCTCAATCGGTCGATTTCGGATTCCAGTACACACCCGCCAGCTCACTCCGCCTGTCTGCCGATTACCGCAAGGAGCTCATGTTCGAGGCGTCGCCAAGCCTCGGTGTTGAATACGAGATGCTCGATGCGGTCGTCTTCCGGGGCGGCGTGTCCGAGAATCCCTCCATCGCCGCGGGCGGCATCGGGGTTCGCTTCCTGTTCGTTCAATTCGATTATGCGATGTCGCATCACGAGACGCTCGGGTGGACGCATGCGATCTCGCTCATCATGAAATGGGGAGGCGACGATGAACAGACGAACTAAGATCGCGGCCGGCATCGTTCTCCTGATATCAGGCGTCGAGGCGGCATCATCCCAGCAAGACACGCTCGTCAACGGCGTGGCGGTTCCCGGAGATTCGCTCTATGATCTGGTCGATGGTCTCAGCGAAGAGCTGCTCGGGCAGGCGTCTGAGCATGAGGAGCACCCCGCCATCGATCCCATCGGGGAAGAACATCATGTCGAGGTTCGTGGACGCGTTCTCCAGCGGTTGCAGCCGCCTCAGGGATATCAGAACGGCGCGTACAACGGGTCCGTCCTAAAATCGTACCAACGAATCCTCTTTCAGTACGGGGACATATCGGGCGGATTCCTTGCAACCAAAGATCCGGGTGAACGAGAGCTCAACGCCTTCACGACTGCGAATCTCATGGCCAGGTCGGATGGGGCGCTCTCAAAAATTCTCCTTGGTGATTTCAGAGTCGAGGCAGGACAGGGCATTGCGCTCTGGCGAGGATACGACTTCGCCAAGGGGAGCAACATCGTCGCTCCCGTTATGAAACAGGCCAAAGGGGTCGTGGCTTCGCTCTCGTCGGATGAGGCGCAATATTTCCGCGGCGCCGCTGCGACGATCATTACGGGTCCGATCACATCGACGTTGTTTTATTCGAACCGCTCACTGAATGGGACAGTAGATTCCAGCGGCGCGGTGACGTCGTTTTACAGCTCCGCATATTTCCGGAACGATGAGGAACGGCTTAGACTCGGCGTCGCCCGGGAAACGGTCCTCGGCGTCCATACGCTCATCGGTTCCAAAGGAAGAAACAGGATGGGGTTGTCGATAGCTCATACGCGGTTTGGACGGCGCCTCGTGCTCGATGAGGGGAGACGATTTTCCGGTCAGGAGTGCTTTCTCGCTTCGATAGACTACACGATGCTTCTGGCCGGTGCACGGGTTTTCGGCGAATGGGCGGTGGCCAACGGCGTCGTCGGCGGGATATCAGGAGTGCTTCTTCAGCCGGTCAATGAGATCAATCTCATTGCGGCTGCCCGACATTATCCCCGGCGGTTCTTCAGTTTCCGCGGCTTCGGCTTCGGTGAACGGGTGGGGACGTCGAACGAGAATGGATTCTACATCGGCGCGGAGGCTCACGTGAGCCGATCTCTGAAGTTCTCGGCGTACTTCGATCGTTATGATTTTCCGGAAGCAATTGGAGGGTCGAAATTTGGTTCGACAGGGAGCGACCTCCTCGTGCAACTGGAGTCGACATCCATCCGGAGGTTCGATCTGACGATCCGGTACCACCGTACGATGAATGATCTCGACGAGAAAACAGCGACGGAGTCAGGCCTGGTGAGCGGCCGGACAGTGTCCGTGGAGACGCAACGAATCCGATTACAGGGTGATTACCGGTTGTCTGCCGGAGCAACACTGCGGAGCAGGATCGAAGGGATTTTTTGGGATGGTGAAGCATCGCCGGCCGCAGAGAAAGGCCTGTTATTCTACAGTGAAATCGTCATGCGAATCGGTGCCGGCGTCTGGGCCAATTTTCGCGCGTCGTGCTTTCGAACAGATTCGTACACGTCGCGGATCGCGGCGATGGAGCGCGACATGGAGGGAGTCATGGCGGTCCCGGCTCTTTATGGAAGCGGGATCCGGTGGTATTGGCTGGTGCGGTACGATGTCAATTCGCACATGAAACTGTCGGCAAAATATTCAGATCTCCTGCGGGACGATGTGAAATATATCGGAAGCGGAACAGACAAGATCCTCACGAATCATGACAATCGCTTCGGGCTTCAGCTCGATCTTTCTTTTTGAAATGAAACCGGGTCGGGATGATCGATCACCCGACCGTTGTTTCATCCTGATTTTTTTTGTATTTTTAAACGAATTATTATGTCTCTAAGTCGTGAAAATACAACTGTTGTGGTTGCAATGAGCGGAGGAGTCGATTCCTCTGTGACCGCGGCCCTGCTTCTTGACCAGGGGTACAACGTCATTGGCGTCACGATGAAGACCTATAGTTTCGATGAGGTCGGGGGCAACGTCGGTAATGAGACGAGCTGCTGCGGCCTCGACGCGTTCAATGATGCCCGAATCGTTGCTGTAAGGCTCGGCATTCCGCACTATGTCGTCGATTTCACGAAGGAATTCGGCCGGGAGGTCATCGATAATTTCGTCGATGAATATATGCAGGGGAGAACGCCGAATCCTTGTATCATTTGCAACAAGAAGATAAAGTGGGGCGAACTGCTCAAGAAAGCGGAACTGCTCGGAGCCAGCTATATCGCGACAGGCCATTACGCGTCGATCGAGCATGACGCCGTCTCGGGTAGATACCGGATCCGGCGTCCGGTTGATCGGAATAAGGATCAGACGTATGCATTATGGGGCTTGAGCCAGGAAGCTTTGAGCAAGACGCTCTTTCCTCTCGGCGGTTTGACAAAGCCCGAGGTGAGGGCGCTTGCGGCGAAGTACGGATTGAAGACAGCGTCGAAGGAAGACAGTTACGAAATTTGCTTCGTGGCCGACAATGATTACCGGCGATTTCTCAAGGAGCGGAAGCCCGAACTGGAAAAGGCGTTGGATGGCGGCGATCTCATCCTTGATGGGAAGGTTGTCGGCAGGCACCAGGGATTCCCGTACTATACGATCGGCCAGCGGAGCGGGCTCGGCGCATTCGGCGAACGCGTATATGTCACCGATATCGACGCGTCGACGAACAGGGTAACGATCGGGAGGAATGCGGATCTGCTTCAAACGATTTTGTTCGCGCGTGACGTTCATCTGGTCGGCATCGATACGCTCCAGAGCGGCATGCGTGTCGAGGCGCAGGTGCGATATAAGGATACGGCCGCTCCGGCGACGGTGTTTCGGGAGCAGGACGGGTTTGTCCGTGTTGTATTCGATGAGCCCAAGCGTGCCATCACGCCGGGCCAGTCGCTGGTGATGTATGAGGGCGATGTGTTGATCGGCGGCGCGGTTATCGACAGCGTAATTATTTAACTTTGCGTGTTTTTGCATACTCGCGAGAGTTTTAGGAACATTGCACGGCGAGGATGTGTGTTATCTTTCTTAGCGAGCCATAAGTGGAAAACGAGACCATGAACGAAGAACTTTATCCGAAAGTCTATAATTTTGAAGAAGCAAAGTACTAGGTCATTGCTTACTTTTATGTCATCATTCACAACATAAGGAGCAAAGCAATAGTCTCACGAATGTCACACGTTAGCGTTTACGTCCTTGACCAGGATAGTGCTCATGAGTTCTACGTAACAAAGCTCGGCTTTAAGGTTCACATGGAGTAGAAGCATTATTCAAAGACGATTCCGGGAATTGGTTTTCCCTCTCACAAAAACAATGACTCTCATTCTTTCAACAAAACATCGGGAACCAGGCCATGAATGAAAAAGTGCAGCTCAAACATCCTCAGGGCAAGAAACCTATCAGCATGAGCAAGGAGAAATATGATCTCCTGAAACCGGCATTCTTAAACTACCTGAGCGCAAAAGGGGAAGCCACGTTCAGTGAAATCTCGAGAGCAATTGAAAAAGACTTCAAAACTAAACGGCAAACATTCAAAGGATCCCTTCCGTGGCATCTGGAATGGGTGAAATTAGACCTCGAAGCAAGGAAGGTGATTAGACGTGTACCCAGCACGTCTCCGCAAGAGTACATGATGGTCCGATAAAGAAGTACATACCGCACACACCGACATATCTCCGATTGGCCGACAAGAGACTCGGTTTGTTGATCAATTTCGGGGAAGCTTTGATCAAAGATGGGATAACCAGAATCGTCAACCAACTGCCTGAATAGCGCCTCTGCGTCTTTGCGCGAAATTATTTCTCGCCAGGACGCAAAGTCAAGGTCCGATACTTGCTCAAACCGAAACTCCTTACAACTCTCCAGCATTACTCCCGCGACCAGTTCGTCTCCGACCTGACGGCGGGTCTCATCGTCGGCATTGTTGCGCTGCCGCTGGCGATCGCCTTTGCCATTGCCTCGGGTGTTTCTCCGGAAAAGGGATTGTTCACTGCAATTATCGCCGGCTTCATCATTTCGGCGCTCGGCGGCAGCCGGGTACAGATCGGTGGGCCCACCGGCGCATTCGTGGTCATCGTGTATGGAATCGTCCAGTCGTACGGCGTCAACGGGCTGATTCTCGCCACGCTGATGGCCGGCGTCATTCTCATCGTGATGGGTTTTTCACGGTTCGGTTCCGCCATCAAATTCATTCCGTATCCGGTCGTCGTCGGTTTCACGAGCGGTATCGCACTTATCATTTTTTCCTCGCAGGTCAAAGATTTTCTGGGATTGCGCATGGGGGCTGTGCCGGCCGATTTCATGGAAAAATTGAGCGCGTTTGCGCAGCACATCGGTGCGGTCAATCCGTTCTCGGTGGCGATCGCCGTCGGCTCGATTCTCATCATCGTGGTCTGGCAGCATATGTGGCACAAGATCCCCGGCTCGCTTGTCGCGCTGATTATTTCGACTGCCGCGGTCCAGTTTTTCCATCTGCCCGTCGAGACGATCGGCAGCCGGTTCGGCGAGATTCCCTCCATGCTTCCGGCCCCCTCGATCCCGGATGTCGATTTTGCCACGTTGAAGCATCTCGTTCAACCGGCGACGACCATTGCCCTCCTCGCAGCGATCGAATCGCTTCTTTCCGCAGTAGTGGCAGACGGCATGATTGGCGGAAAGCATCGCTCGAACATGGAGCTCATTGCTCAGGGGGTGGCCAACATCGTCACACCGCTCTTCGGCGGTATCCCGGCAACGGGCGCCATCGCGCGGACCGCGACGAACATCAAAAACGGCGGCCGGACGCCCGTGGCCGGGCTCATTCACGCAATGGTTCTGCTGCTCATCATGCTTTTCTTTGGCCGGTGGGCGACGCTCATTCCGCTTTCGTGTCTTGCCGCGATCCTTGTCGTCGTGTCGTACAACATGAGCGAATGGCGCTCGTTCAGGGCGCTTCTCAACGGGCCGCGCGGCGATGTTGCCGTGCTGTTAACAACGTTCGGCTTAACAGTGATCTTCGATCTGACGGTCGCGATCGAGATCGGCGTCGTCCTTTCCGTCTTCCTCTTCATGAGGAAGATGGCGATGATCACAAATGTCGGCGTGGTGACGCGAGAATTTCAGGATGAAGAGGAAAGCGATGATCCGAATGCCATCGACAAGCGAGACGTCCCGGACGGTGTCGAAGTGTATGAGATCAACGGTCCGTTCTTTTTCGGCGCCGCCTATAAATTTGAGGAGGCGATGAATCTTATTGAGAAAGCTCCAAAGGTTCGCATCATCCGCATGCGGAATGTTCCGACCATCGATTCCACAGGGCTGAATACATTGAGCAGGGTACATAAGGACTGCAGAAAGCATCATATCGCGTTTCTCATCTCCGATATTCATACCCAGCCGTTGTACGCGCTGGCGCAATCGAAATTATTCTACGAAATCGGAGAGGACAATATCTTTGGCAACATCGACGATGCGTTGAACCGGGCGCGCGAGATTGTCGGCCTGCCGAAGATCGAACGGCCTGTCATCGCGACTCCGACTGTGGCGAGAGAAATGAAGGGGAAATAACGATGCACAGACCTCAGAGCGACGCCCTGCGTTCCTCTGCGTTCTCTGCGCCTCTGCGTTTAAAGATCTTATTGCTCCAAGCCTTGAGGGATCGATTGTGAACATGCTGCTGATTGCGCGCAAGGTTGCCGTTGCCTGTCTCCTGGCAGGCTGTTTTTACATTGGCCAGGATCAATTCAGCGACATCGTCAAACACCCTTCCTCAGAGTGGTCGAGCCGCGATTGTCTGACGATTGTCCTTTCGGCCATGCAGCACAATTTCTGGGATCAGTCATCGAACATTCAAGCGATCGCGACCCCGTACTACCCTTCCGTAATGACAGCCATCAGCCGTATGCGGCAAGTGCAAATGCATTGGTCTGAGGCCGCATTTCGGGTCTACACGGATTCGCTCGTCAAGGATAACACCGGTCTCGCGATCAATTGGAGCGACATGGCATTCATCGATGCAAGAAGTGAGGTTGTCAAAGACAATTTGCAGATTGATTCGTTAATGTTTCTCGTGACGCTGAAGAATAAATCATGGCCCTGCAATGTGCCGCAATTATTGATTGGCAAGCTTCAAGTTCCTATCGTTTTGAATCCTGCGGACTGGCCGTGCTATATTCCAGACATCACTCATCTGGAGAATACCATTTTTCTTGCTAACGACAAGGAGCAATACATGCGCCCGTTGTATGTCTGGGGGAAGAAGCGCAACGAGATGACGATGGATGAAACGCTCATCGTCATGTTTCTGCTTCGGGGCGGCTCATATCACTTCCTCCGCGGCTCAAACAACATGTATCTTGTCATCAGGGGATTCGAGCCCGAGATTCGACTCAGGTTTGACCTTGCAATGATGAGATGATGCCGTCGCTGACGGAGACGCATCCCATTTCTTGAAATCCTCCGCCCCTTTACCTATATTCCTTCATCGACTCCAGAAAATCACTCAGGCTCATCATGGCTCAAGCGAAAAATTCGGAAAAATTCAAACAGCTACGCCAGCGAAAGGAAGACGCCAAGCTCGGCGGCGGTGAAAAACGTATCGAGGAACAGCACAGGAAAGGGAAGCTGACCGCGCGCGAGCGGATCGAGGTTCTTGTCGATAGGGACAGCTTCGAAGAAATCGATATGTTCGTCGAGCACCGTTCCTCCGATTTTGGGCTGGAGAAGCAGCGGTATCCCGGCGATGGAGTCGTCACCGGGTCGGGGAAAATTGACGGACGGCTCGTCTTTGTTTTCAGTCAGGATTTCACGGTTTTCGGCGGATCACTGTCGGAAGCACATGCCGAAAAAATCTGCAAGATCATGGACATGGCGCTCAAGGTCGGCGCGCCGATCATCGGCCTCAACGATTCAGGCGGCGCGCGCATCCAGGAAGGCGTCGTCAGCCTCGGAGGGTACGCCGCTATTTTTCTTCGCAACACGCTCGCCTCCGGAGTCGTCCCCCAGATTTCTGCGGTTATGGGGCCCTGCGCCGGAGGGGCAGTCTACTCTCCGGCTATCACCGATTTTACGTTCATGGTAAAGAACACGAGCTATATGTTCGTCACCGGCCCCAGCGTTGTTAAAACCGTGACGCACGAAGATGTCTCCTTTGAAGAGCTTGGAGGGGCGGTCACTCACGCAACCAAATCCGGCGTCGCACATTTCGCCTGTGCGAACGAGGTGGAATGTCTGCAGGCGATCCGCAAGATGGTCGGCTATATCCCCTCGAACAATATGGAGGATCCTCCGCGCACCGACTCTCACGACGATCCTCAGCGGCGGGACGAAAAGCTCGATTCGATCGTCCCGGAAAATCCCAACAAGCCGTACGACATGAAAGTCGTCGTCAGGCACATCGTCGACAATGGGGATTTCTTCGAGGTACATGAATTGTACGCCCAAAACATTCTGGTCGGTTTTGCCCGCCTTGGAGGGAGATCGATTGGTATCGTTGCCAATCAGCCCGCGGTGCTTGCAGGAGTTCTCGACATCGATTCGTCGATCAAAGGGGCCAGGTTCGTTCGATTTTGTGATGCGTTCAATATTCCTCTTCTCGTGTTCGAGGATGTGCCTGGATTCCTCCCCGGCACCGAGCAGGAATGGAGGGGGATCATCAAACATGGCGCCAAACTCCTCTACGCATTTTCGGAAGCGACTGTTCCGAAGATCACGGTCATCACGCGCAAAGCCTACGGCGGCGCCTACGACGTCATGAACTCGAAGCATATCCGCGGCGATTTCAATTTTGCCTGGCCGACGGCAGAAATCGCTGTGATGGGACCGAAAGGGGCCGTTGAAATTATTTTCAAAAAAGATATTGAAAAAGCGGTCGACAAGGAGAAAGCCATCGAGGAAAAGGTCGAAGATTATCGAAAGAAATTTGCCAGTCCGTATATTGCCGCCGCCCGCGGCTATGTGGATGATGTCATCGAACCGCAGGAAACCCGGCCGAAGCTCATTCGGGCATTCAAGCTCCTTGAAACGAAAGTGGATATCAATCCAAAGAAGAAGCATGGGAATATTCCGTTATGATGTCTGCGGTGTGATCCACAAAACGGGAGGCGGATGAATGTCGGCATGGTCTCACCGTTGTCGTGCTGTCGTGTTGCCTCATAATAAAAGGTAACCGTAGAGGGTAAGAAGATAGGAAATAGTTTTACTGGATTCCACAGTATTTTCTCCTGATTGTTGGGTAATGGTTATCCTTGCCTGGTGAGGCCCCTGCCGGAGTTGCCGGTGCAC
>ORMF011559947.1_pt1 | contig 11107 bp, 8 predicted proteins | sample 1779871 | NCBI WGS metagenome assembly ORMF01 (sample SAMEA104232316, study PRJEB22302) | groundwater metagenome | biome: forest; feature: aquifer; material: groundwater | place: USA | collected 2011-08-07 | depth 5.4 m
CGGGATTCGGGACTCGGGACTCGGGACTCGGGACTCGCGATTGCGGTGAATGCGAGCGCGGCTGATTGTCAATCCAAAGGCGGGCGCAAATCGCGGGCTTGCGCTGCTTCCGTCAATCGTCGAGCGGCTCCGCCCGCTGGTGCCCCTGCTCCAGATAGTCGAGGCTGGGGGGATCGATGACGCACTGCGCGCGGCCGCCCAGGCCGCCGCCGACGGTGACGCTCTCCTGTTCGTTGCGGGCGGCGATGGCACGTTGAACGCCGCGCTGCGTGGGGTTCGAGCCGCCGGTGCCGCAGGCGCTGGTCCGGTCATCGGCGTCATTCCGATCGGGACCGGCAACGACTTCGCCAAGGCGCTCGATCTCGGCGAGACCGCCGAATCGGCCATCGACGCGCTGCTGCGTGCCCACACCGTGGACGTGGACCTGGGCCTGTTAAACGACCATGCGTTTGTGAACACGTCGGCTGGGGGCTTCGTCGCCGACGTCACCGCCACGCTGACCGAGGGCCTGAAGGACGCAACCGGCAAGCTCGCCTTTGTCATCGGAGGCGTTCGTGCACTGTTCGGCACGGAGCCGTTCGAGGCGGAGATCAGGGTAGGCTCGGATCCCGGCGGTGCGACGGCTCGTCTCACCGACGCGCCAGTCGAGTTGCAGATGTTTGCCGTCTGCAACGCCCGCTTCATCGGCGGCGGCTACGTCATCGCTCCGGACGCGTTGCTGGACGATGGTCTGCTAGACGTCGTCATCGTGCGGCGGATGCCGTTGTGGGAGTTCGCGACGGTACTCCAGCGCATGGCAACAAGCGGGCACCCAGGTGACGCGCGCGTGACCCATTTCAGGACGCGCGAGCTGGCCATGTCGTTCAATCGCCGCGTGCGAGCCAACGTTGACGGCGAGCTCCTCGAGACAACCGAATGTCACTACACCGTGGCTCCGCGCGCGGTCACGTTTCTCTGCGGCGAGCGCCCCCACACCGCCACGCCGCCGCGACCGTTGCAATGAAACCGGGTCTCCTTGTGCAGCGCCCACGCGTCGGAATTTCGCGCTGCCTCCTCGGCGATGACGTTCGCTACGACGGAGGCAACAAACGAGACCTCGTGCTGATCGAAGAGCTGGGCGCACAGGTCGAGTGGGTGTCGGTCTGCCCAGAAGTGGAAGTCGGCATGGGAACGCCTCGCGAGCCGATCCAGCTTGTGCGCGCCTCAAACGGCGTCGTGGCCGGCACTGCGCGCATCCGGCTTCTCGGCGTGGAGAGCGGCAAGGACTGGACGCAGCGCATGACCGTATGGGCGCGCGAGCGCGCCCATGCGCTTGCCGCCGCGCGGCTTTCGGGATTCGTGTTGAAGAAGGACTCCCCGAGCTGCGGCCCGGAGCGCGTGAGCGTCTGGGATGCGAATCCCGAATCCCCAACCCCGAATCCCGATCTCATTGGCCGTGGTCTTTTCGCGCAGGCGCTCGGCGAGTTGCTGCCTGACCTTCCTGTCCAGGATGAGGAGCGCCTCCAGGATCCACGGATTCGGGCGGAGTTCCTTCGCCGTGTCGACGATTATCGAATCCGTACGCACGGTTCAGGTTGAAGCTCATTGGTTCCGGCCGCGGAAACCGGTATATCCTTCCGGCCGAAATGCCGAACCAGAAATTGCTCGGTCCTGACGAGCTGCAAGCCCTTTATAAGCATCTGGATGCGCTGATCGAGGAGGCCAAGGAGCTGCAGCGAGACATCACAGAAAAGCTCATCAACCGACATCGAGACGACCTTCTCCACGTGAGCGGGCCTGCCAAGAAACCCCCCCGCGCGCGAAAGAGCCCGAAGCGGTCGGGGTAGCACTCGCCGTGAAGGTTCAGCGGCGCTTGACAACATCGTCATATCGGTCGTGCGGGATCCGCTTCCCCTCGCGCTCGAGGCGCTGATCGCGATCATTGGACCCACGGATGCGCTCGTGTTCGGCGTCGCTATCCTCGTTGGCGCTCGGCCGCGCCTCTTCCGGCGCCTCCCCGACGCTGACCTCGACATCCTCAACGGTGGGGTCCACTCCTTGATCAGCCATGCGGCCTCCTCTCAGGCGTGGCATCGCAACGGTAATGCCACGCGCCTGGAGTCCCATCGCCGACCTCGCGAAGCCGCGCTCGGTAAACAGCCGGGCGAGGTCGTGATCGGATGCGGGCATGCCGTTGATATGGCTGATGAGCATTCCCCGCTGGCCCGGCTCCCGAGCGGACGCGACTTGGAACAGCACGCGCGCGACCTCCTGGACGACGCGGGAGCGCCGTGGTTCGTCCGAGGGGGCGAACAGCAGGAGGTCGCGTTCGCCGCGGCGCAGGTATGCGGCTGCCACGCCGTCAACGAGCACGACAAGGGCTCCCGCAACGCGCGCAGGGCCATGAGTGGTGTCGGCCCGTTCGGGCCATCGGACAATCGCGCCGTATGGATTGGCCGGATCCGTGGCGGCAAGTAGCTCCGTCCGCATTGTATCGGCTGGCTCCCGCATCGAGCGGAGCGCATCGACCGCGGCCGGCATCGCGAACTGGGCGGCGCCGAGACCAGCGACAAAGTATCCCCGGCGGATGCGTCCAGCCTCTTCCATCGCGCGCAGCACCTGGTACACGGCGGAAAACCCTCCCGCGACCGCCTCCGCCGCCACGGTCTCCCGCGTGACGATTCCATGACGCGTGAGCAGTTGCTGCGCCGTAGCGGCTGCCCACTCGGTTGCCGCCGACCTCGAAGGGCGTGCGGCGACGAGCGACCAACGGCCTTCGGCTTTTGGCGGGACGGTCCGGCGCGATCGGAAGGGTGTCCCGTGCCGCCGTCGAGCTCGCGTGCTTTCGGGTGACACATACGCGCGGAGCGGATGGAGCGTATCGTTTGTGACCAGTCCCCTCCACACCAAGGCCCACAGCGCGTCGACCGTTTCAGCGGGGAACCCGGCCCCGGTGCCTGTATGAACCGCGCTGAAGAAGGATGCGCCGTGCTTTCGGAGGTAATCGACGATGTCTGCCGCACGTCCTTCCACCTCGGACGCGGACGTCACGGGCGGTCGAAGCCGCGCCGCATGGTCCGTGAGATAAAGAGCGATGCGGCCGTCGCGATCGCCCAGCGGGTCGACACCGATCCAGACGACTTCTCCGGCCGCCATGAGTGTGTCGAGCATCTCGGGCTGGTAGTCGGCGATCCGTGCTGACAGCACGTCGCGTTCGAGCACCGAGGCCGGAACCGCGGCGCCCTGCAGCTGCTCCACGGCGTCGAGCAGCGGCTCCAGGCCTCGGCGCTCGGCGCCAATCCCATGCCAGGACATCAGGAAGCGGGCGAGCGCGTTCGTGTCGACTGGCTCGATTTCACGCCGTAGCCTGGCGAGCGATCGGCGCCGAAGGCTGCGAAGGACCTCCGTCTCGCACCATTCGCGCTCCGTGCCTCCCGGGCGGAACTCGCCTTCGGTGATTCGGCCGGTCTCGGCCAAGCGCGCGAGCAGGGTTTCCGTGGGCGCGACGCCAATCCCGAACCTGGCTGCCAGGTCACGCGACGTAAACGGCGCGTGCGATCGGGCGTAGCGCAGCACAAGATCCGCCTCGGGATCGCGAACGGGATCGAGGAGCGATGCCGGAATGCCGGCTGGCAGCGGCGTCGCGAGCGCATCCCGATAGCGCGCCACGTCCTCAACGGCGACATATCGGATCTCTCCGGCCACGCGAAGCGGCACGATCCGGCCGGCGCGTTGCAGCTCGTGTACCGCGGCGACCGTATCGGGGAGGCGGCTGCGGGCTTCGAGCTCCACCAGCGAGAGATCACCGATGCGGATCAGGAGGTCGTGGAGGCCACCGAGGCTGCGCACGTGGTATTCCGGATCGAGGTGCTGAAGCCGGAGTTCGATCGCCGCGAGCGCATCCGCATCGAGAAGCTCGCGCAGCTCAGCGTCGCCAAGCAGTTCGCGGAGCTGCGCCTGATCCACAGAGAGCGCCTGTGCGCGTCGTTCGGCGAGCGGAGCATCGCCGTCATAGATGTAGTTGGCGACATAGCTGTAGAGCAGCGATGCCGCAAACGGAGACGGTGTCTTGGAATCGAGCGTTGCGACCCTGAGGGTGTGGGCGCGAAGTCTCCGCAATGTATCGACAAGCGCCGGCATGTCGAAGACGTCCCGAAGGCACTCGCGGTACGTCTCGAGCAGGACGGGAAATGAGCCGAATCGAGACGCGACGGCCAGCAAGTCGGCGGCGCGCTTGCGCTGATGCCAGAGCGGCGTTCGAAAGCCGGGTCGGCGCCGCGGGAGCAGCAGCGCACGGGCGGCGGTCTCGCGAAACCGCGCCGCAAAAAGCGAGGTGCCGCCGAGCTGCCGCATCACAAGCGCCTCCACCTCGTCGGCGTCGGGAAGCATCAGCGCCGTGTCGGGAGGCTGTGCGACATCCGGAAAGCGGACCACGAAGCCTTCATCACCCCACATGACCTCGACGTCGACGCCGAGGCGGTTGCGTACGTGCGCGGTGACGGCCATCGCCCATGGAGCGTGGATGCGGCTGCCGAGCGGGGACAGCACGCACACCCGCCAGTCGCCGAGCTCGTCGAGGCAGCGCTCGATCACGAGCGTGCGGTCGTCGGGAACGGCCCCCGCGGCCGCCTGGTCATCGAGATATCGCAGCAGGGTCTCCGTAGCGGCGGCGTCGAGATCGTGCTGGCGTACGAGGCGATCGACGGCGGCCGGCCGTGGCAGATCCCGAAGCTCCCGCACCAGACTGCCGATGGCGAGGCCGAGCTCCACCGGGCGGCCAGCCTGGTCGCCATGCCAGAACGGCATCTTGCCTGGTTCTCCTGGCGCGGGCGAAACGAGGACGCGGTCGTGCGTGATCTCCTCGATGCGCCAGGTGGAGGCACCCAGCGTGAACGTTTCCCCTACGCGGCTTTCGAACACCATCTCCTCGTCGAGCTCGCCGACGCGAAGCGGCCGGTCGGCGCCCGCGAGGAATACGCCGTACAGTCCGCGATCCGGAATCGTTCCGGCGTTGGCGATCGCCACGCGCGTGGCGCCTTCGCGCCCCGCCACCGTGCCATGCACGCGATCCCACGTCAGGCGCGGACGCAGCTCCGCGAACTCGTCGGACGGGTAGCGTCCGGAGAGCATGTCCAGCACCCCTTCGAACATGCGCGGGCTCAAGTCGACAAAAGGCGCCGCCTGGCGGATCGTCACGAACAGATCGCGGCTGGTCCACGTGTCGAGTCCCGCCATCGCGACGAGATGCTGCGCGAGGACATCGAGCGGATTTCGGGGATAGCGGATGGCTTCAACGGCCCCTTCGTGCATGGCGCGGGCAACCGCTGCGCAGGCGACGAGGTCACCACGGAACTTCGGGAAGATGACGCCTTCGCTGACGGCACCCGCCTGATGGCCGGCGCGCCCAATCCGCTGCAGCCCGCTGCCGACCGACGGCGGCGCTTCAATCTGCACGACGAGGTCGATCGCCCCCATGTCGATGCCCAGTTCGAGTGACGAGGTGGCCACGAGCGCCTTGATGCTGCCGGCCTTGAGCAGCTCCTCAACCTCGCTGCGCTGGGCCCGCGCGAGCGACCCATGATGCGAACGGACGAGCGCCTCGCCGGCGAGCTCGTTCAAGGCGCCGGCCAGCCGTTCAGCAAGCCTGCGGCTGTTGACGAACAGGAGCGTGGACCGGTGCTCCCGGATCAGGGTCAGAAGACGAGGGTAAATCGATGCCCAAATCGACGCGTTGGGCCGAGCCTGACCGGCCGCTCCGCTCGCGATCTCGATCTGCGGATCGGACGTCCGCGCCATGTCCTCGACGGGAACTTCGATCCGGAGCTGGAGCGGCTTCCGGGCGGACGCGTCGATGATGGTCACCGGGCGAAATACCGGCGGGCTAAGGCCTTCTGCGGAGAACTCGTCGTGCAGTTCGGCCTGCACTTCGTCGAGGGGCATCAAGGCTCGAGTCCTGCGGCGATTCCCAGCCGCACTTCTGCCAGGGGAGCGCGCCTCGGCGCCGCCCAGAAAACGCGCCACCTCATCGAGTGGGCGCTGGGTCGCCGAGAGGCCGATCCGCTGCAAGGGCCGGCTAAAGCCGGCCCCTACGTACGATCCATTCCTTGCGTGGGGGCCGGCTTTAGCCGGCTCGGTCATGCGCAGCTGTTCCAGGCGTTCGATCGACAGGGCGAGATGTGCTCCGCGCTTGTTCGGCACGAGCGCGTGGATTTCATCGATGATCAGCGTGTCCACCGAACGAAGCCGTTCGCGCGCGCCAGACGTCAGCAGAAGGAACAGCGACTCGGGAGTCGTGATCAGAATGTCGGCCGCGTCGCGGACGAACCGCCGGCGCTCGTCGGCGGGGGTGTCACCGGTGCGGATAGCCACGGACGGCAGATGCACGACGTCCCCCCGCTGCTGCGCGATTGCGGCGATGCCGGCCAGCGGCGCACGCAGGTTGCGCTCGACGTCAACAGCCAGCGCTTTGAGCGGCGACACGTACAGCACGCGGCAACGATCCTGGCGAGCAGGGGGCGGCAAGAAAATCAGGCGGTTGACACACCAGAGGAACGCCGCGAGCGTCTTGCCACTACCGGTGGGCGCGAGAAGCAGAGTGGACTCTCCGCGCGCAATCGGTGGCCAGCCGAGCATCTGCGGCTGCGTCGGCGCGGGAAAAGTGCTCGAAAACCACTCGCGGACGGCCGGGTAGAACAGGTCGAGCGGCGACGCGCGAGGCATCGGTTAATTGTACTGACGCGCCGTGGGTCGTGGGTCGTGCTGTCCCGTGGCTCGTGGCGTCCTCGGACGTATAATTGTTTTCACGAACCACGTGAGCAGCATCCGCCTTCGCGCGCTGCGCTTCGGCGGACAAGCCCACCAACCACGACCCATCCGCCTTCGCGCTGCGCTTCGGCGGACAAGCGCACGAGTGACACATGGGAGACGCCGGCGAAGGACTCATTGACGCTGACGCTCGAATCCAGGAGCGAATGGACGAGCGCGAGTGGACGAAGAAGACGAAAGGGATAGTTCTTCGGGGCGACCCCGAGCTTCTTCGCCAAGTGGAGTCGCTGCGGCTGGCGCGTACCGAGTTGCGGCGGCAGCTCGACGCGACGACGCACGACGCGCGGAGAAAGCCGCTGCAGAGCGCGATCGGCGAGGTCGACACCCGCCTGAAAGACCTGCAGTCGCGGATGGCTCCCTCCACATAGGCGTGTCCGCGCTCGAGTACCACGACCGTACCAAGCATCATTTTCATCGGTACGCCCGGTCGCTCGGATATCTCGACTGGGCCAGCCAGCCCAATCCGTTTCGCCGGTACGACGGCGCGCCCCTCCTTTCGTTGTCTCGCGAGCCACTGGCGCGCGACGTCCCATTTCCACGGCTATACGTGGGCGCTCCGACGGCCGAGATGACCTCGGAAACGATTGCCGAGTTCCTACGATGTTCGCTCGGCCTGTCCGCCTGGAAGCAGTACGGCGCGTCCCGATGGGCGCTGCGTGTCAATCCATCCAGCGGCAACCTTCACCCGACCGAGGGCTACCTCGTGGTGCCTCTTTCCCAAGTCAATGCCGGACGCTCGGCTGTCGCGCCCGACGAGTCGCGTGCCGCAGCTGGCGGCGACCCGAACCCCCTGCGCTCGGACAGCCCATCAGAATCAAGGGACGCCGCCCTCTTCGCCGACGGTGTCGGGGTGTGTCACTACGCGCCGCGCGAACACGGGCTCGAGCGCCGCTGCATCCTCGATAGGGAGGCGTGGCACGTGTTTGCAGGGGATGCTGCTGACGTCGCGTTTCTCGTGGGTCTGACGACGATTCACTGGCGTGAGGCGTGGAAGTACGGGGAGCGCGCGTTCAGGTACTGCCAGCATGACACCGGGCATGCCATCGCCGCGCTGCGTTACGCCGCCGCGCTCTTCGGGTGGCGGCTGACCCTGCTTCCGCGATGGTCGGCCGCTGACGTGTCGGCAGTACTGGGCCTCGACGCCATCGCATCGAGGGGGGACGCCGAGCGGGAAGAGGCAGAGTGTCTGGCCGTGGTGACCGCAGGAGAATGCCAGCCGTTGGTCGAGGCCGACCCCAGGCCGCTCCTGGATGCCGCGCGGCGCGGAGTCTGGTGCGGCGTCCCGAATCAGCTGAGTACGGAGCATGCCGATTGGCCGCTCATCGACGAGGTGGCGGGCGCGACGCGATTCCCCGGGAACCAGCCACCCGCAGTGTTGCCTGGTCATGAACCAGAGCGCAATCGGAGTTCCGGCCGGGACCCTGGGTCAACGTCAGGGTCCCCGGTTCCCAGCGCTCGTTCGATCATTCTCCAACGTCGGAGTGCGCTCGCCTTCGACGGCCGCAGCACGCTGCCAAAGGTGGCATTCATCTCGATGTTGCGCCGCCTGCAGCCAGGCGCACCGCCCTGCGATGCGCTCTGGTGGCCGCCGCACGTGCATCTGGTCCTCTTCGTCCATCGCGTGGTCGGCCTGCTGCCTGGTATTTACGCATACTGCCGCGACGGGGCGGCAGTTCCCGATCTCCGCAGCGCGTTTCGTGAGGACTTCTTGTGGGAGCCGGTGGACGGCGACGAGCGACTGTTGCTGCTTGCGCCGCTCGACTGCCGCGATATCGCGAAGCGATTGAGTTGCGATCAGGACATTGCCGCCGATGGATTTTTTGCCCTGGCCATGCTCGCGCGTTTCGAGCCAGGGCTGGCCGAACGTGGAGACTGGTTGTATCGCTATCTGTTCTGGGAGGCTGGCGTTATCGGCCACGTGCTCTATCTCGAAGCCGAAGCCGCAGGCGCGCGCGCGACGGGCATCGGCTGCTATTTCGACGACCCCGTCCATCAGCTGCTGGGCCTCTCGGACCACGCGTGGCAGAGCCTCTATCACTTCTCCGTGGGCATGCCGGTCGAGGACAAGCGGCTCACGACTGAGCCCGGGTACGAGTGGGAATCATAAAATGACCTACCTGTCGAGCACGTCCACGGTGAGCCCGAACTCGTGGAGGATTGCTCTCGCGGTATCGCTGTGGTCTGAGCGTAAATGGCGCGGCCAGCCTTCTGGGATGGGTGGCGGTGGCAGCGCAGCGGCCGTGCGGAGGCATGCGTCCATCGCGTCGGCGCTTCGCTCGATGGTGAAGTGTTCGGCCCACCAGGCCTGAGCCGCCGCTGCCAGACTGCGACGAAGTTCGGCCTCGGTCGCGAGACGCTTGATTGTGAGCACGAGCGAGTGTTCTTCGTCCCGCGGATCCAGGCTGACGCAGATCGGCGCCCGTGATTCCTGCGGCTGCCATGGTTGCCACGTCTGCGGATTGAGCGAGGGCCAGTCCGATGTCTCCGACGTCTCCAGCACGATTGGCACTCGGGCTGAAGCCATCGCGGCGATGATGTCGGCCTGCGCCCGTCCCTCCGGCGGCCAGACGAGGGTCACGACCACGTTGCTCGACTCCAGCACCATGCGGGGGCTCGTCCCGCTCCGCACCGACGCGGACACGCCCAGCGCTCGTGCACGCTCTACGGCCCTGGCAACCACACCCGCGCTCCGCGTTCCGGCGATGACGCCGAACACGGTGTCTGAAGGCGCCGTGGCGAGCGAGGGCTGTCGAAGACCGGATGCGGCGTGGCGTATCGGGGTGCTAGGGTACCTTGCCGAGAGCGCCTCGGCAAGCTCGCGGTGTGCCACCACGACCATTCGGGAGGCGGCGATCGGCGCGCGCAGCATCGAGTAGCCCCCGTCGAAGGCTGTCTCGCGGCGGCGTTCTGCGGACCGCGCATCACCAGCCAACAATGCCCGGCGGCTGGCGCCGATCGCCGATGTTCGTAGGACGAGGAGACCGGGGTACCGGAGCAGGTACGCCCACATGAAGCCTGAAGCGCGCGAGTCGTCTAGCTGATAGACAATGACATCGAATGCGCCTGCATGATGTCGCCACACGAACTCATGGGCGTTGTCGTCTTCGAATACAGCGATCGTGTGGCGTCGGCTCAGCGCATCGATGAGTTGCTGCGCATCATCGACGACATCGACGGCCTCGAGGCGAGGACGGAACCAGGCGATATTCATAGAACAGGTGACAGCTGACAGGCAACTGGTGATGGAGTCGCTGAGTGATACGTCACAGTAGACCTGTCACCTGTCACCTGTCACCTCTCGCCTGTCCGTTGACGGGGAGGCGTGCGTTCTATAGCATTTAGGGGTTTGGGAAACTCTTCACAAGCGCGGCGGGGTGGCAGCCGTGGCCGACGAAGACGAGTGGGCGATTTCAACTGAAGGCGTATGGCTCCAACGAGCCTGCGACGTTGAACCGCCGGCCCCGACATCAGAGCGGCCGGGACTGAGGCCATTCGCCCTCAGACGCGTGACCACGCATTCTCGTCACCGCTCCGAAGGCGCGGCGATGCTGATCGGAAAGGCACCGCAGGTACATGGACGGCTGGTTCGGCATCCTCCTCATGATTGGGCTCGGCGCCGGCTTCGCGGGCGCCATGATCCTGCTGTCTAGCTTTCTCGGCCCGCGGAATCCAACACCTGAAAAGCTTGCGCCCTACGAATGCGGGATGCCCGCCGTTGGCGACGCGCGCGAGCGTCAATCGGTAAAGTTCTACCTCGTGGCGATGGTGTTCCTGCTGTTCGACATCGAGGTCGCGTTCCTCTACCCGTGGGCGGTCGCGCTGCTCGACCTCGGCTGGACGGGGTTCCTGCAGATTGTCACGTTCTTCCTCATCCTTTCGGTGGGTTACATCTACATCTGGCGGAAGGGCGTGCTCGACTGGGGGCCGTCGAAAATGCTGAATGCTGAACAGGGAATGCTGAATGAAAGACGCCACATTGCCTGAACCGAACATTCATTCAGCATTCGGCATTCAGCATTCAGCATTGTCGGAATCGGATCTTGATGTGCCGGTGCTCACCACCACCGTCGAGAAGATGGTGCAGTGGGCGCGGCGGTCGGCGATCTGGCCGGTGACGTTCGGCCTGGCATGCTGCGCCATCGAGATGATGGCGATGAGCTGCTCGCGTTATGACGTGGCGCGGTTCGGTGCCGAAGTGTTTCGTGGCTCACCGCGTCAAGCCGACCTGATGATTGTGGCGGGTCGGCTATCCAGGAAAATGGCTCCTGCGCTGCGGCGCATTTACGACCAGATGCCGGAGCCA
>ORMF010993140.1_pt1 | contig 11101 bp, 12 predicted proteins | sample 1779871 | NCBI WGS metagenome assembly ORMF01 (sample SAMEA104232316, study PRJEB22302) | groundwater metagenome | biome: forest; feature: aquifer; material: groundwater | place: USA | collected 2011-08-07 | depth 5.4 m
TGCGAAAATCACCTGCAAAACGCCCTTGTTTGATCGCTACGCGATCTACACGCGGGCTTCTGACACCCCGGTCAATGACATAGCGCATGTCTTCGTAACAACTTATGTATAAAGACATGCGCGCAAGCAAGGGCGTAGAACGGGCAAAATTAGGCCTAGACCCCCTACTCAAACGCCTGCCATACCGTCACTAAATTTAGTTTATTATTTTTTCCCATCTGTGTAACCATCAGACTGTTAAGTGATACCACTTGATCACGCCTTTCTGCCTGCGTTTTGATGAGAAAATACTGACTTTGCGTCACAACACCCACCAGTGAGGCAATGCCATTGGTTTGCACACAAGCAGACATAAATTGTGGTCGCGCAGTAAATCCACCATAACGATTTCGACACGCAATTAATGCCTGCGCCTGCGCCATGGTTAACGACGGATTCACTGCAACCAACGACACAGCAGATGCGCCATTGATATCGATTGGCATGCCGACAAACACCTGTGCTGCTGGCTGTGTTGTTGCTGGCGTTTCAGTTGGCTTTGGAATCGGTAACGCAGTAATAAATGGCGCAATCGCAGAATATATTTCTGGCGTGACGCCTGCAATCAAACGCAATTCACTGACATTTACCATTTCACTTTTAGATGAACGATAAGCAGGACTAAGTGACAAATAATAGGGATCTTGTGAGCCCGTTGTTTCCCACGCCGTAATCGATTTTGCAATATTAAATGCAGTATCTTTTGATATCGTTGGCACCAGTGTTTGCAATAATGCAACAAATCCCGGCTGATTAGCAGAATAAACCAAATTGTTAATATTATATTTTCCCTGCACAGCTTCAACAATACCGCTCAATGTCGCGCCATCTGCTTGCGTTTCAGGCAATGTGTTTTTTAACGGGATAAATTGTGCATTCGCATTTTGTGAACCACGCCACTGCATCACATAATTTTTTATCATCTGTGATGCGAACGCTTGCTCACCTTGTAACTGCAAATACAATTGATCTGAACGCGTGATTAATTGTTCTTCATGAATTAAAAAGCGTTGAGAAACTGCGAGCGCCGTTGCAAGCATCGCTGCAATCGCGGTAATAAATAGCGCGCTAATTAATGCACCACCGCTATGATGCCGCATGAGCAACCCCTCTTGCAGGAATAGGGAAAATACCTTGAACGACACCTTGATTTTCAATATGCATGACCATCTCCACTACTTTTGGTAATGACGATTGATTTTGCATTTTTAAATTAGAGCCCTGCGCTGGCGGCCACGTTGATACCAATTGATTTTTATCTGTGAGAAATTGCCATTGTAATGACTGCACGTGATTTAATAACACTTGTTTTTCAGGCTCTGCACGCGGCGGCTGATCTAACACATCCCATGTTAATCGAATTAATTTATCACCCTCTAATACATATCCAACACGCTGCATATTGCTTTGCATGCTGATATTCAGTGGATTTTGCAATCCAGTTCGCGTAAATACAATTTGATTGCCACCTGTTCCAACAAATGCTGCTTCTGATGTGCCATCTGAATCAATAATCGGACGATCTATCACCTGAATAATATCGCGACGCATTAAGGTTATCGCAATTTGCAATTGCGTTAATGACGCATCCGATTTTTTTAGCATGCTATGTGTGCGTATCATGGATTGCAAACTCATCGCAGCCAGAACACCCATGATCGCAAAAATCACGAGCGCGATCAGAATTTCAATCAGTGTAAATCCGCGAGAATTAGGGCGCATGATAACCAGTCACTGTTGTTATTAATTTATTTTTTAATCGCACCTTCACCTCAATTTTTTCAAGATCAAATTGATTTTTAGATTGAATCGTTGCAGACCACGTCCAATCTTGTCCGAGCATATTTGTTTTTCCGCGCGCGGGATTATTGGATGAAGACAAAGGCAGCATATTGGTTTGAATTTCGGATATCACATTCATTGCGATAAAATGCGCGATGGTAACGTTGCGCACGTGACGGGTTGTGCGGATGCTTTCGGTCGTTGCGCGCACGGCTGCTGCTAATGCGATGGCGATGATCATCAACGCGATGAGGACTTCGATTAATGTAAAACCAGATTGTTTTTTCATAATTAAAATCACTTTACGCAAGTGCACGCCGTTCATCATTGCACGCTTATTACGCGCGAGTACGCGCTCCATGCGCGTCTCTGTGGAACGTGCCTGTATTGACAAGCAGTCCTAACAAAAACTTAATCCACGGAAACGCGCATGGAGCGCGTACTCGCGCGCAATAAGCGTGCAATATAATAACACCGCGTTAGTCTCAACCACGTATTTTCACAGCGCCATTATTTTTCACATCAATGTGAAACACATTTTTTCCACCCTTTAATTCCAGCGTAAACGGCGTCACATACCCACTCGGCAAAAACAAAATCGCCGGCGTTTTTTTATCTTGTTTCGATAATGAAAATGTCGCGATGCTTTTCACATTTACATTAAAAACACTGCGGAAGGCAGTTGAATTCGACATCACATCATTTCTTAGCAGCACCCATTCGGATGATTTTTTTAATGATGCATGAAATTGATAAAATTGATACCCATCAGGCGTGATGGCTAATCCCAATACCATCGGTGTTAAAATGGCTTGCTGCTGCGCTGCGGTAATCGTGCGCGTGAATTGTTGTACGATGATTTTTTCACGTCGCCCCCGGCCAAATTGTCCGAAGGCGAGAACGGCGATTGCAGTGATGATTGAAATAATAATGAGAACAACGAGGACTTCGATGAGGGTAAAGCCTTTGTTGTGAGTGCAAATCTTGGTAGGCACGCTTATTGCACTCCGCTTCGCGTTCGTTACATGCGCGTTTCCGTGGGATCCGTTATCAGCCCCTACCGTCACTTCATTGATTAACATCCCAATTCCCAATCACGGCATTTTTACCAGAACTATCCGGCGGACCAGCCGACCAGATATCAATGCTGCCGTGTTGTCCAGGATGCAAATATTTGTATTGATTACCCCATGGATCTAGCGGTAATTTTTTAAGATACCCACCAGCCGCCCAATTTTGTGGTTTTGGATCACCGCTCGGTTGTCTTACCAATGCTTGAATACCTTGGCTGGTTGATGGATAAAATCCATTATCCAATTTATACAATGCCATCGCGTTTTGAATTGCCAAAATATCTTGTCTTGCTGCAACAACACGCGCTTGTTCAGGACGCTTTAAAATACGCGGTACAATAATCGCTGCTAAGATGGCGAGAATGACGACGACAACCATGACTTCGATCAACGTGAAACCACGCGCACGAGCAATACGAATAGACTGCATGAAAACCCCTATTTACGAAACATTATCCAAAGCAAAAATTGGCAACATAATCGCCAAAACGATATACAACACGATACCACCCATCACAATAATCATCAAAGGCTCAAACAAGGTCATCGCGGTTTGTAACAATCCTTCAACATCTTTTTCTAAATACGTTGCTGCTTTTTCCAGCATCGTATCCAATTGACCACTGCTTTCGCCGCTGGCGACTAAATGAATAAACATCGGCGCGAAATAACCAGTTTTTTGCAGCGCCACCGAAATGGCTGAACCCTCTCGCACTTGTGCAATTGCTTGCTCTATTTTTTCATGCATGGGGATTGGCTTTACTAATTCCAATGCAGCATGCATTGCTTCCAAAACAGGCACCGCAGCTGCATTTAGAATACCAAATGTTCTGCCAAATCGCGCATCATTAATCGTGCGGATCGCGCGGCCAATCACGGGTAATTTTAGTAACACCACATGCACTTTGCGCTGAAATGCTTTACGTTTTAATGCACGTTTCCAGAAAAATATAAATACCATCAATAAAATAATTAAATAAATACCGTAGTATTGAATGAATGAACTAACACTAATTAAAATTTGTGTTGCCAATGGAAGTACTTGATCAGTTTGACTAAATACGGCAATGATTTTTGGCACCACATAAATCAATAAAAAAACAACAATGGAAAGCGAAACACTGGTCATCATGATCGGATAAATCAATGCCTGTTTTACTTTTTGTCGAATATAATGCTGCTTTTCCGTATATTCTGCGAGCTGATCTAATACCTGCCCTAATTTTCCAGTGCGTTCACCGGCTGCAACGGTGGTGCGATATAACGCGGGAAATGCAGACGGAAATTCATTCATGCCATCAGCAAACGCATAACCTTCTAATACTTTTGCGCGCACACCCAATAAAATTTCTTTAATTGATTGTTTTTCCGTTTGCTCGGAAACTGCAGTGAGCACTTCATCAATTGGCAATCCTGCCTGTAATAATGTTGCCATTTGCCGTGTGATTAACGATAAATCGGCTGCAGATACTTTCCGCGCGCCCATTTTGAAAAAAGATTGGATGGTTTTTTCGGGGGATTTTACGCTGCCTGAAACAACATCGACAGAGAGTGGCGTTAATTGTTTATCACGTAATTGTTGGCGGACTCCACGCGCAGAATCGCTTTCGGCTACGCCTTTAATGCGCTTGCCGGAGGGGTCTAATGCGGTGTATTGAAATGCTGTCATCAGCAACTTCTCCGTAATGCGCGCTTATTACGCGAGAGTACTCGCTTCATGCGCTTTGTTCCTTCAGTATTTACTGTATTCCAACATCGCTCATTCTAAAATACACTGGTAGGCACGCTTATTACGCTCGAGTACTCGCTACATGCGCGTTTCCCTCAGAGCAACTCTAACAGGCGGAGCCACACTACTCTACTGCTACGCGCAACACTTCTTCAATCGTCGTTTCACCCAACAATACTTTTCGAAAACCATCCTCTCGCATGCTTTTCGAAAACAATCTGGCTTGTCCTTCCATGATCGCTTCACTTTGATTGGAATGGATCATCGCACGCAATTTGTCATCAATCGCAATCACTTCGTAAATTCCGGTTCTGCCGTGATAGCCTGTTTGACCGCAACGATCACACCCTTTTGGTCGATAAATTTTTATTGCAGCACTAACATCTAATCCTAATAATTCACGTGTTCGCACATCTGCATCTTGCGCTTCTTTGCAATGCGGGCACAATACGCGCACCAATCGCTGTGCGATCACACCGATAATCGTAGAGGATAATAAAAAAGGTTCCGCGCCCATATCGCGCAATCGCGTTATTGCACCAATTGCGCTATTGGTATGTAATGTTGATAACACCAAATGTCCTGTTAAACTCGCTTGAATTGCCATCTCTACCGTTTCTAAATCACGAATTTCACCGACCATGACGATATCGGGATCTTGTCGCAAAATGGCCCGTAATCCGCGCGCAAAGGTCATGCCAATTTTTGTATTCACCTGTGTTTGCCCAATGCCTGATAAATAATATTCGATCGGATCTTCTACCGTTAAAATATTGCGTGATGCATCGTTAAGCGAATTCAACATCCCATATAATGTCGTTGTTTTTCCGGACCCTGTTGGACCTGTTACCAGCAAAATACCATGCGGCGATGCAATTAATTTTTGCACGGTTTTTAACGTATCATCCGCCATGCCCAATCGCGTTAAATCCAGCGGTGCGGCTTCTTTATCCAACAATCGCAATACAATACGCTCACCATGATGCGTTGGGATTGTTGAAACACGCACATCCACACTACGCCCTGCAATTTTTAACGAAATACGACCATCTTGTGGCAATCGTTTTTCAGCAATATCTAATTTTGCCATCACTTTTACGCGCGATGTTAATAGCGGTGCTAATCCACGTGGCGGCTCCAATACTTCGCGCAATACACCATCGATACGATAGCGAATCACCAATCGCTCATCAAAGGTTTCAAAGTGAATATCGGATGCGGATTGTTTAATGGCTTGCGTTAAAATCGCGTTGATTAAACGAATGACAGGTGCATCATCTTCGGTTTCTAACAGATCGGCTGTTTTTGGCAGGGTTGCCATCATCGTTTGTAAATCTAAATCTTCTTCGATATCGGTAATAGCTGCCATCGCAGAACTGGTGCTGGTCTCATAGGCCTTCGCGAGTAATTTTTCAAAATCAGTTTGCGATACTAGAACAAGGTGTAATGGTTTTTGGAAAAAACGACGTAATTCAGTTAATGCTTCTACGTTGACGGTTGGCAAATAACATAGCGTCACGGATTCGGCGTTTTCATCTTGTAGAAATACGCCGTTGCGTTTGGCGAAGTGGAATGATAGGCGGCGAGGTTTTTTTAATTCGGGTGGCATGGTTGTTGCTCGCTCCTTGGAAAAAATCCGGGCACGGGCATGGGCACGGGCACGGGCACGGGCACCTGTTAGTGAGTGATGTCTTCTGTTGCTGTTGGTAGAGGTAATTTAAATGTGGGGATGGGTCGCGGTAACACAGCCACATTTTTATTATTCAGTTTTGGCAACATCGGCAGATGATCTTGCTGCGCAATGTGCTCTGTTAACATTTCAATTTGTTGTTGACGAGCATAATTATAACGATTCATCGTTTGTGCGTGCGCGGATTTTTTCGACATAATGACCGGACGAATAAATACCATCAAATTCTTTTTTTCCATCTTGTGGGTATCATAACGGAACAAATGTCCGACGAGTGGCAAGTCGCCTAAAATAGGCAGTTTTTGTGTGGTTTTCTCTTGCTCATTACTCATCAAACCACCCAACACCAATACATCACCACTCCTCACTAACACGGACGTTTTAATTTTACTCGTATTTAAAGTGGGATTTTCTGATGTTGAATTGATATCCGAAGCAACAGAATCATCTTTTTGCAGCAGCGCCATTTGTATCATCTGATTTGGACTGATGTGCGGCGTCACCTCTAAACTCAATGTCACATCTTGCCGCTCTAGGGTGTTGTACGGCGCAATAATATTTTCTGTCGCACCCGGTGTTGGTGTTACACCTTGATAGGAACGATTCGCCACACCCAAATTCTTACCATCATCGATGGTTGCTTTTTGATTATTTAATACAACAACGGATGGTGTTGATAATACATCAGATGAGCCATTTTCTTTTAATGCATGCAGTAATGCGATTAAATTACCATCGGGTAAAAATCCAATACTGCCCGCTTCACTCACTTTCAACGCAAAGGAATTTCCCGATGCAATATTTGCTGAAGGATTACCGGTCGCTGCAACCGTAGCACCATCCGACGTCCCCCACACAATACCCAATTTATCCAATAGATTTTCATCTACTTTCACAATAATGGCTTCGACCAACACTTCTTGCGGACGCACATCTAATCGACGAATTACCCGCATCAAACTACTCATCATCGCTTTCGGCGCATGAATAATCACCGCATTATTATTTTCTTCTGGCTGAACGGATATGTTGCTACTGATATCTGTAGTAGACGCTGCTTTTCCTGAACTACCTGCAGGCGTTGCATCAGATGCGCTAATACCTTCAGCTACTTTTGATAAAATGGGTGCCAATTTTTTTGCCGTCAAATAATTCAGCGTCACCACACGGGTATCATCATTATTCGCACTACGCTGATCCAAATTGCGAATAAGATTACGCATCATCAATTGATTTGCCGCATTCGCACTGATCAAAATGGCATTATTTTCCTCATCCGCAGCCAATGTTGCATTGGCAACACCGCCTTGCGACACTGACCCCGTCTGAAGTGAATGGATGATTGATACGACTTTTTTAGCATTTGCATGCCGCAGATGCACAACTGAAATTTGATTCGTATTGGCCGAATCCATCTGATCAATGACATCTACGATACGATTAATATTCGACGCCGTGCCCGCTAAAATTAATGCATTCGAAGGTAAATAAGCGGTGACGCTACCCGATTGTGACATCAGCGGACGTAACACTGGCACTAATTCAGTTGCCGAAACATGATTGATCGGCACAACGCGCACCACGACTTCATCACCCGACCCGGGCTGCGTATCGGTTGCAATGGTACGAGACAAGGAATTGGCATCCATCGACGGAACGATTTTAATGACATTGCCTGCTGGTATCGCTGCGTATTGCAACAATTGCAACATCGACAAAAAGGCTTGATACAATTCATCCGGCGTCATCGGTTTTTGCGACACCAAGGTCACATTGCCATGTACGCGTGAATCAATAACGAAATTTTTACCAGTTAATATTGAAATGGTTTGAATAACCGCTCGGATATCGGCATTTTTGAGATTCCAAATTTGTGCGCCTGGGGTTTGTGCTGCAGGAGTGGCAGGAATAACGGGTTGCGATGCGGCAAAGCACGTTGATGCCGCAGCAATGGCGATCGACAAAAGCGTTTTTTTGAATCGCTTTGCGTGCATGGAATTCCCTAATAAGACGCCTTAGTAACACGTTATATATTAACAGGAATTTGATGGAGATAGCACTACACGGCGTTGTTTCATAATTATGGTTTGAGTTAACGACAGCGATCCCTCGGAAGCGCTTGGCACGTGGCGTACTCGCCACTGACAGCGCGCAAGATAATTCACTGCGCGCTGTCAGTGGCGAGTACGCCACGTGTCAAGCGCTTCTGAAGGATTATTTTTGAACTGATGATTTATGCAACAAAACCCTTCGCTTGACGTCAATGAGCAACAACGACCACATCATTTCATCGCCACACCGCGCGCAACAAACTCTTCGCAATTTCCCACGAATCTTTACCGGCACGGTAATGACTCACGCGCGCTTGATCGGGATAGCAGGATTCAATATCGACATACGAAAATGACAGACCCATTTTAGCAGCGGCAATTAATATTTCCGCTTCAAAAGCAAAACGAGCTGATTGATGCGGCTGTAAAAAATATTTTTTTAAAAATGAAACGGGGTAATAGCGATAACCGGATTGCGTATCGGATAATTTTTTTTTCGCAACACACGAAATAAAAAAATCAGCGATTTTATTCGCGAACAATCTGTTTTTCGGCGCATTGTGTGTTTGTTTTCGTCGCGCGCCAATAATAAATGTATCGGGATTTTTTTGGATTAATTCAAAAAATTGAATGAGATCATCGGGATTATGCTGGCCATCGGCATCGAGTGTAATGACACCAACATAATTTCCCGCGGCTAGAGCAAGGGGTTCTGAAACCACCGCTTGAAATCCTTGTAGTAATGCCGCGCCTTTTCCTTGATTTATTTCATTCGACAAAACAAAGGCAGAAGATTTTTTTGCGATCGACAATGTATTATCTATCGATCCATCATTCACCACAAAAACGTGCAAAGTATAATGCAAACAACGATCGATAATGTCTGCAATCGTTGTTTGCTCATTATAAGCGGGAATTAAAACAGCGATATCATCCATGATAATGATGATTACTCCATATTGGTATTATACTGCCCCAACGTCGCCAACTGATTGAGCTTCGCGCGATGCAATAAAATAGTTTGCGCCGTATTTTTATTTTCGGCTCTACCACGCCATGCATCCATGCAAGGTTCTTGCAATGCGCGCGCGTAAGAGAAACTCAAGTGCCAAGGCAATGGACCCATTGCATTCATTGCTTGCAAATGCGCAGTTGCTTGTTGTGGTGTTTGTCCACCCGATAAAAAATTAATAGAAGGAACAGCGGCAGGTACGGTGCGTTTTAAAACACGCATCGTCGCAACTGCCACCTCTTGAACGGTTGATTGCTGTGGACATTTTTTTCCAGCAATGACCATGCTCGGTTTTAAAATAATGCATTCTAAAATCACGCCATATTTACGCATCGCTTTAAATACTTTTACCAATACTTTTTCTGATGCTTTTTCACATTGCGCCAAGGTGTGTTCGCCATCAATTAATACTTCCGGCTCAACAATGGGAACAATGCCATTGTCTTGGCAGATCGCAGCATATCGCGCTAAACACAATGCATTCCAAGAATTAACTGCTTTCGATGGCGCACCATCACCAACCGTATAAACCGCACGCCATTTTGCAAATCGAGCACCTTGCGTTTTATATTTTTGTAAACGTTCGCCCAATCCATCCAATCCTTGTGTTACTTGTTCTGGATTTTTAGCACTCCAAGGAATTAATCCTTTATCCACTTTAATGCCGGGAACAATGCCATTTTCTGATAACAATTTTGCAAACGGAATGCCTGTCAATGTCGATTGATTTAAGGTTTCTTCAAACAAAATCACGCCACTTAAATAATCATTCACTTTCGGCGCCGTTAATAATAAATCACGGTATGCCCGACGGGTTTCTTCAGTTGATTCTACACCGACTGCTTGCAAACGTTTGGTAATGGTTGCAACACTTTCATCTGCTGCCAACAGGCCTTTCCCACGCGCAGAGATTTGTGCAATGGTGGATTGTAATTCTTGTAAATTAGTCATTTTCTTTCTCCTTAACACAACAATGGACGAATAATATCACAAAATAGGGCAAATTTAAGAATGCATTAAGCAACACTTCATACCCCCTTAAGAAGGGGAAGATAGAATGTTCTCAAGATACATAAAGGCTTTTAATTTAAAGGGGGTTTTATGCCACAACAACATCATATTTTTTCAACAGCTGATGGTACCAATTCAGACACACAAGAAATATGCACCATTTTAAAAAATCATCATACTAACCATATACCAACATCAAAGGCGATTTATCAAGCTGTGCCTGCCATTCAATACAACGCTGACATGGAATCTATTCACGTGATTCTAGCAAATCTACACAACGAACTTCCACAAGAAGATCACGCATTGAAAGCAGCTATTAATTCATGGATTCGTCAAAATCACTTAACAAATCAAGAAAATGGACAAAACACCTTTCAAATATAAAATCGCACTTTGCAAATAAAATAGGGGCTCGCGCCATGCGAACCCCCATTGCAATTGCATTCTTTAACCAGAATGCTTTAGTAAAAAAACCAGTAACGCAATAAACCCAATTAATCCCAATGCGAGCAATCCAACTGTCGTGAAGCTTTTATCCATATTATCACGCGTAAACATATCAGGATTATTGCGAATAAAATACCAGCCAAACCAAATCAATGCGATTGCGCCGAGTGCGTATAAAATCATGTGCCAGTTCATATTAACCTCCAAGTTCAAATCAAGGACAGTGCGTTGTCTACTCATTGAACTTCAGAAGCGCGCGCGACA
>ORMF011627750.1_pt1 | contig 11101 bp, 12 predicted proteins | sample 1779871 | NCBI WGS metagenome assembly ORMF01 (sample SAMEA104232316, study PRJEB22302) | groundwater metagenome | biome: forest; feature: aquifer; material: groundwater | place: USA | collected 2011-08-07 | depth 5.4 m
ACAACTTCCTTACCAATTTGAGCCTAGAGAGTATCAGAAGAAATTCTGCATGGCTGTAGACAAATACAGATTCGTAATGCTTATAGCTCACCGACGCTCTGGGAAAGATTATTGCTGCATATCGTTATTAGTTAAGAAAGCATTTGAAAGAGTTGGAACGTATTTCTACATCTTCCCAACAGCAAAACAAGGAAGAGGAATCGTCTGGGAGGGAATGGACGCAGGAGGCAAAAAGTTTCTCTCTCATATTCCAGAATGCCTAATTTTTAACAAAAACAATCAAGAGATGAAAGTCGAACTCATTAATGGTTCAATCATTCGCATAATAGGCTCCGATAACTATGATAATTCACTTATAGGTACAAACCCTGTAGGCGTAATCTTTTCTGAATATTCACTGCAAAAGCCTGAAGTGTACAGCTACGTTGAGCCAATACTTGTTGAAAATAAGGGTTTTGCCTGGTTTCAGTTCACGCCTAGAGGCAGAAACTTTGCGTACAATCAGCTCATGACAGTACAAGGTCTTGAAGATTGGTACACTGAAATTCTTACAATTGACGATACAAAAGTAATTTCTCATGAAGAGATTGAAAGATTAAGAAAAAAAGGAACTCCAGAAGCAATTATAAATCAAGAGTATTTCTGCGATTTCAACTCATTCAATGAAGGTATTATCTATTCGCAGGAAATGGCAGATATGAGAAAAGAAAACAGAATAGGAAAGTTTATCCATGCTCCTGAATATCCTGTTTACACAGCTTGGGATTTGGGAGTATCTGATACAACGTGCTTGACATTCTTTCAAGCAATAGGCAACACTGTAAATGTAATTGATTACCATGAAGATACTGGGCGTGGAATGAAACATTATTACGATGAAGTGATAAAGAAATTTGAAGTTGAAAAACGATACAGATACGCAGAGCATTTTGCTCCTCATGACATTAAAAATAGAGAGCTTATGATTCAAGATGCAAATGGCTTTGCAATGACAAGGCTTGACGCTAGCGAGAAGTATGGTTTAACGTTTACACGAGTAAGAAGAGTGCCAGACATTTGGGATAGAATAAACTCAGCAAAGGAGCTCTTTTCAAGAGTTTACATTAATTCAGAATGCACAAGACTTATTGATGCCTTATCGAGTTACGAAAGAAGAAAAAACGAAACTCTCTCTACTGAAAATGACTTAATTTTTGATGCTAAACCTCTGCATAATTGGGCAAGTAACGGGGCAGATAGTTTTGGCTGCATGGCTGATGTAATTAAGCAGGGATTAGTCAGCAGTCACAAGAGTTTTGGTGCTCTTAAAAGAGAAATTGAACGATTCAATATACGAAGAGATGAATACGATTCATACAATCCACTGGAGGTTTATTAATGAGATACGAGACCAAGTTACGAACAGCATGGGGCGATGAGCTTTACAGCGTCCATGAAAAGTTAATCCAAGCTGATCAGTTTTCTGTATGCTTTCCTCATGAACACGAAATGCAAGATTCAAAAGAGTTTGCAAAAATCATGCTTTCATACAATCATGCCTACATTGTGAGTTACGACAATATTGATTGCGGATTTATATGGATTAACCGTTGGGAACACCGCACAGCAAGGCTCAACTTTGCAGTATTCCAGACTCCATGCTTACTGCGTTTCCCTATGATAATGTCAGAGTGTGCAGAAATATTAATTAATTTAAAATCCGATGATACAAACTATCTTTACGACTGCCTTTTTGGATTAATTGAGTCCGACAACTACAATGCCATACGTGCTGCAGAGCATGCAGGATTAACCAAAACAGGCATGATTCCAAATTATTATGGAGAAGATCTACACGTTTTAATTTATTCAAAAACAAGAAAAGAAAAGGCAGCTTAATTATGTATGAACCAGAAATAATCAATCTCAATTTCGCTAAAGAAAAAACAAGAATGCACATACGATGCAAAGGCGGAGTGCCGAAACCTACACCTCCACCAGAGCCAATTCCTCCACCTTCTCCAGTCCGTGAAACTTCAAGAGATGTACAGGAAGCAGGGCAGACAGAGGCAGAAAGAGAAAAAAGACGAACTGGAAGAAAGAAAACAATTCTTTCAGGTGCACAAGGTTTGAGTGATAACAACGCAAACACACAACAAACTAAACTGCTTGGTGGTTGATATGAATGCAAAACAGATTATCGAAAACCTTGAACAGATGAAAAGCGTAAGAACTTCACTTGATTCTGAACTTGAAGAGTGTGCAGCATTTGCATGCCCTGAAAAAAGCGACTTTTCAGACAGTTCATTTCCATACGAAAAGGGGAAGAAAAAGACGAATATAATCATCGACGAAATAAGCGAGGCAAACAGTATTCTCGCACGAGGTCTTTTCTCCAATCTTTCTCCTCCAAATACAAGGTGGTTTATGTTTGAAGTGAAAAATGACAAACTTAAAAAAGACATGGTCGTAAAAGATTTTTTCACTACAGCTTCAGCTGAAATATACTCAATGCTTATGAATTCCAATTTTGCAATGGAAGTTAACGAAGGCTTTGAAGATATAGGCTGGGCAGGAATGATTAATCTCTATGTTGATGAAGATTATGAGAAAGTTTTCAAGTTTAGGAATCTTCACATTTCTGAATATTTCATTAGAGAGAATGCAGAAGGGAAAATAGACTCTGTATATAGAGAGTTTCCTTTGACTTCACGGCAGGCATTTGAGAAGTTTGGCAATGACAATCTTAACCCTAAAATAATAGCTGATGCCAAGTCTGATTCAGCAGAAAGGAATTCAAGGAAATACACTTTCATTCATGCAGTAGAGCCTAATCCGCTTGTACAGCATGATCCTGAAACCAACAAACCACTGCCTAATCAGAAAAACAGAGCATTTAAGAGTGTTTATGTATGCAGAGAGACAAATAGTATAATTCGTGAGTCGGGATATGAGTATATGCCGTACAACGTGGCTAGATTTGAGAAAAAAAGCAACAGCATATACGGTTATTCTCCTGCAAGAAGAGTGTTAAGATCTGCCAAACTCATGAATGCAATCTGGCATGATACACTCAAAGCAGGACAGAGAATAGTTACTCCTAATCCTATAATTGACATCAACGCATACAAAAGAGAAAACACCAATAGTGCATTTTATACTACACCAGGCAAGGCTCATTACTACGATGCAATGGGAGGCAAACCGCCAGAATTCCAGCCACAGCCAAATGGTATTCCGTTTGGATTAGAGCTTTTCGATAGAATTCAAAGGCGGATTAATGCAGCTTATTTTGTTGACATGTTCAAGATGCTGCAAATGCTTTCAGAACAAGACAAAAGAGAGAGGACGGCATTTGAAATAAGACAGCTTGTAAGTGAAAAACAGTCCATGATTATTCCAGTTGTAGCCCGTCTGCTTGAAGAGTTCTTTACTCCCCTGCTTAAAAAATGTTTTTATATAGCGTTGAAGAAGAATCTTTTCAGCATTGACGTACCTTTTGAGCTTAACGGATACGATATCGACGTGAGTTTCGTTTCTCCTTTAGCGCTTGCTACCAAGGGCGTAGAAGTTAATAACTTTTTTGAAATCGTCCAAAGCCTGCTGCCTTTTGTTGAAATCAATCCAGGAATACTTGATTATATTGATTTTGACAAAGCTACGGTAAAAATCATTGAAACTGCAGGCGTTCATCCAGCTTTTGTAAGAAGTGAAGCAGAAGTGTCTAAAATGAGAAAAGAGAGGGCACAGGCACAGCAACAGCAAATGGCACAACAACAGATGATGGAACTTGGTAAATCTCAAGACATGAATAAACGACCCGAACAAGGCTCAGTTGGTGAACTTGCAATGGGGGCAATGGGAGGATTGGCAAATGCAAAACAATAGTAAAACTCAAATGGAAAGACATCTTGATGAAGTACACCTCATGAAGGAAGTTTTTAATAGTGAAAAAGGTGCAAAAGCTTTGGATATTATCAAAGATATTTCAATGTATGATACTCAGCAATACAATCCTTCAATGCCTGTAGAAAATACTTTTTTTAGGTGCGGAATGAGGCAGGTATATCTCGAGATTATAAATAGAGTCAATGCAGATGCTCAAAGGTTTGAAAACATAATCAAAGAGATGGAAGAAATAGGAGATATTGAATTATGACTGTAGCAAAAAACAAAGTTGTAAAAGAGGTTAAAGAGAGCGAACATCTCCAAAAACCAAGAGAAGTAAAAACTCTAAAAGAACTAATCGACCTTATGCAGGTGCATATTGAAAGTAAGTGCCCTGCAATGTCGCCTTATTGCGGCGATAAAACACCAGAAATCCTTGCATGGATTGATAACAATAATGAGACAAGAACAAAAATTTTAAAAGGAGAAATTTAAGATGCTTTTAGATTCAAACGCTGGAGTGGCAGACACTCAAAACAATTCAGCTGACTCAACTGAAACAAATAATACATTTAATACACCTGCAACACCTCCAACTTCACCAAAATATTTTGATGATAACGGTAATTTCCTAGACAACTGGAAAGAACTTCTCCCAGAAGATATAAGAAATGAGCCTACATTCAATACAGTTAAATCTTTTCCAGGACTTGCACAAGCTTATTTAAGTACGAAAAAAATGGTTGGAGCAAGACCTTACAAATTCCCTGATCAGAATTCATCTGAACAAGATTGGAATGAATTTTATAAAACACAAGGAAGACCAGAGACTTTTAAGGAATACCAAATTAAGCGTAACGAGCAAATCCCTGAAGAGATTGTAAAAAGTGAAAAGATAGAGCCGTTTTTAGAGAAGTTTCATCAGTTTGGATTAAATCAGAAACAGGTTGGCGAACTCATGGAGCTTTACGACAATATTGAGATTGAAGGGATTAAAGGCTACCAAGCACAATCAAGCCAAAAGACCGAACAGGAGATTGCTGCACTTCGTCAAAAATGGGGCAGTGATTATAATAAGAAAGTTGAAAATGCAGACATGGCTTTTAATCTTCTTCCTGAAGAGCTACGAACTAAAATCACTCAATCAGGAATGCACAATAATGCACTTTTGGCAGAGATACTTTTTGAATATTCAAAATCTCTGGATAGTGAGAAATTTGTGAGTACAGATTCTGGGTTGGGAAGTGATTCATTCTCTAATATTGAATCTCAAATGAGCCAGATCCAGCAAAACCCAGCATACAGAAATCCAAGACACCCTGATTACTCAATGCTTATACAAAAATATAACATGCTTGCACAAAAACGCTCCCAGCTGAAAGGCTGATTTAACTGCTCATGCCGCTTAAAAAGAGCGGCTGGCTTACTTCTCAAATATTTCAATTAATTTCTTACAAATATCTTCCTTATCAGCATTATTTTTTATTTCTCCGATCTTTTTACCAGGTCCATTCCTTGTTATCAAACTCGTTTTGTATTCCGTCCATAAAAGTATCTTCCTTTTCAACTCCTGCTGTCTTTATTGCCTCTTCCCAGCCTTGGCGTGGTACTCTTACAGGTTTTACAACTATATTGCCTTTGGATATGCTTATCTCAGCCTCATTGCTTATATTGCATTCCTGTAACATAGACTGGGGAATTATTATTCCATTTGAATTGCCTATTTTTCTAATTTTGATCTGCATAAAATCCTCCTTAATTATAACAAAATTGTAACATAAAAATAATAAGAATCAAATTTAAAATATTCTATTTATTTTTCTCTCATGAAGTGGACTTGGCGAAAATCATTCATAAGGTGAAAAAAGGAAGGAAGATAAGGCAGACCTGCACAAATGAAGAGTATCGGAAACGACCTTCAAATATTTGGCAGACTATCACGGCAGATCGAACTTCACAAATATTTTTGAACTTAAAACAAAAAAAATGGAGTTAAAAACATGCCAAGTATAGAACAATGGATGATTGACGTATACAGCGATAACGTCAGACACTCGCTTCAGCAAAAATCCTCTCTGCTTGAAGGTGCAGTAATGGTTGATTATGACATGAAGGGGAAAAAGAAACGTTATGATTTTATCGGTACTGCCGAGCTTGATCAGAGGCTTTCAAGAAATGCAAAAACAAAATACACAGACGATACTTTCTACAACAGATGGGTGACTGCTTCACCATTTGACAGAGCTTCACTTGTTGACAGAGATGATATTGTTGCACTTATGCAGGATCCTACAAGCAAGATTGTAGAGACGAACGTCATGGCAGCTAAACGTACAAAAGACAGAATAATTATCTCCGCTTTTGACGCTGTTTCTTATACTGGCGAAGATGCTACTACTGCCGTTGTTTTCCCAACTGAACAGATTGTAAACATTCAAACTGGCGGAGGTGGAAGCAACACGGGGCTTAATCTTGAAAAGTTGATGACTGCTAGAAAAATTCTCAAGAAAAATGAAGTTAACGAAGAAGATCCTCTGTTTTGTTTAATCACACCTGAACAAGAAATGGAACTTTTAAAAACTACAGAGATTAAATCATCTGACTACAACACTGTAAAGGCACTTGTACAAGGTGAAATTGATACATATTTAGGCTTCAAATTTATACGCTCAAATATGCCTGTAAAAGACAGCTCAAATATTAGATCTCTTTTTGCCTGGACTAAATCAGCTATGCAGCTTGCTGTAGCAAAAGATATTGAAATTAAAGTTTCAGAGCTTCCAGAGTTCAACTATGACTGGCAGGTATGGGTTAATCTTTTTATCGGGGCTGTTCGTTTATATGATAAGCTGGTTGTCAAACTTCCATGCCAGGAATAACCAAATCCCCAAATAACCAACAATTAAGGAGTTTTTAATATGGCTGAACATTACAGCACAGGAATGCCGGAACAGAAATTTACCACTGCTCAAAAGAGTTTTGATGCTGGGAATTTAAATGTTCAATTTTGCGAATACGTGTTCAAAGGAACAGAAGTTGCAAACGATTTAATCAACATTATGACACTTCCTGCAGGTGCAAAGTTTATCCCTGCATTAAGTTATATTAATGGTGATCAACCAACAGTAACAGCTACTATCGAGGGTTACTGTTCAGCAGGTGCAATCAGCGGTTATAGAGCTCTTGCAGCATCTGCAACAGCAATAGATTTTGCAAAAGTTACTACAAACACTGTACTTAAAGCAAAAATATCAGCAACACCTACAGTAAATAAGAAGGTGTTTTTTGCAATAGTCTATTCGCAGACAGTATAAATAACAATCAAGCTGCAGGGAATCCGAATTCCCTTGCAGTTTTTTATTATTAATTTGAGGGAAGAATGCTTACAAAACTAGATATATGGAATGCAGCACTTCAAAGGCTTGGAGCCGACACAGCCGCTTCAGAATACGATACAGGGACGACTTCAAACCTTTGCAGGCGTTACTATGATATGTCACTTAATCAGCTTTTAAGAATTTTCCCTTTCAGCTTCGCTCTTAAAAGAAAAGAACTTGCTTCAGAAGCAGCCGCTCCAGTTTACGGCTATGCTTTTTCTTTTCCGCTTCCAAACGATTTTATCTCTCTTCAGGAAGTACAGGATCATAAAGAGTATGTCATAGAATCGGGGCGGATTCTTTCTGATATAAGCGAATGCAGAATTCTCTATGTCTCTTCAAATTGTGATATCTCACGCATGACCTCAGATATTGCAGAATGCCTCATTCTTCTTCTTGCCTCAAAAATGGCTTTTGCACTTACTAATAACCCTTCCATATCTCAAAGTCTGCTTGATGAATTCTATAAAATTGCACTTCCTTCTGCACGTGCTGCAGAGTTGAGAGACGAAAAGAGAATACCTGCAAATAACAGCTGGATTGACGGACAGAGTACAAATGGGTGGCTTGATGAATAATGCAATCACTATTAATTCATTTAATGCAGGCGAACTTACTCCATATCTAGGGGCAAGAACGGATTTTCAAAAATACTCTTCAGGTTGTTCTACTCTTGAAAACTTCTTAGTACTTCCATGGGGAGGTATCAGAAGAAGACAGGGCACTAAATTTATTGCCGAAGCAAAACAGAGCGATAAGAACAGTTTGCTTATTTCGTTTCAATTCAATGTTGAACAGGCATACATCATCGAAGCTGGTGATCACTACATGAGATTCTATATGAACTCTTCAGTAATCCTTAATAGCTCAAATCAAATCTACGAAATAACTACACCTTACGCCCATGAATCTATTTTTAAGCTGAAATATATTCAGTCGGCAGATGTCCTTTTCCTTGTTCATCCAGATTATCAACCTATGAAGCTTTCAAGATTAGCTCATGACAATTGGACTTTAAGTGAAATGAATTTTGTTTATCCTGTTTTTCAAGATGAAAACAGCGATAACATACAGCTCTCTGCGTCGGCTGCTACAGGAGCTGTTAATATTATTTCTGATACAGATATTTTTAAATCTTCAATGGTTGGTGGATATTTTAAACTTAAACATCCAAAAGAATCGGAAGAGATAATACATGCTTTCACTTCAAACGCTCAATCATCATCAATTCTCATGTCTGGAAAATGGCAGATTGAAACAAGCGGAGTGTGGGAAGGAATATTAAGGCTTGAAAGAAGTTTTAACAACGGAACAAGCTGGAACTATTACAGAAGCTGGACAAGTTCAAAAGATAGGAACATATCTTCCGACGGTCTCGAAGAAGAAACAGGCGTACTTTACAGAATGAGAATGGTGAACTATGTGGCAGACACAAATCAAGGATGCAAAGCTACACTTACTGCAATAGATTATTGGACTGACGGAATAGTTAAAATCACTGCATTTACAAACGCAAAAAATGTTTCTGCAAATGTGATTAAGCAAATAGGCAGCACTGCTCAAACTAAAAACTGGGCATTCGGTGCATGGAACGACCTCAACGGCTACCCTGCAAATGTCACCTTTTTCCAATCCAGGCTTGTGTTTGCAGGAACTTACGGACAGCCTCAAACTCTATGGCTTTCCACTGTAGATGATTTTGAAAACTTCAAAACAGGTACAAAGGATGATGAATCGCTTACTTTCACTATTAACGATGCGGAAGTTAATGCGGTTCAGTGGCTCATTCCACAAAAAAAGATTGTCATCGGCACAAAGGCAGCAGTTTCTATGCTGGGTTCTTCAGAAGACGGACAGCCTATCACTTCAGAAAAAAAACAGTTCACTACAGAGGTTTACACAGGCTCAGATGAAATTGGAGCAATTCGTGTAGATGATGTTATTTTATACGTTCAGAGACAGAAAAAATATATTCGTGAACTTGCATATAATTTTGAATCGGACGGATATGTAGCTCCAAATATGAATATTTTAGCTGAACACATTCTGCAATCTGGCATTAAACAGATGACTTACCAGCAAAATCCCTATTCTATTGTATGGTGTCTTAAGAATTCAGGCGAAATTGCAGGGTTTACATACAATAGAAGCCAGGATATTACAGCGTGGCACAGACACACTACACAGGGTAAATTCCATGCTCTTGCTGTTATTACTGAAACGGACGGCGATCAGCTCTGGTGCATTGCTGAAAGAAGCATAAACGGCACACAAAAAAGATTTATTGAAATGTTTATTGAAACTGAATATACAGGAATTCAAGATGGCTGGTTTCTTGATTCTGCTTTGAAATACAGCGGAACTGAAACAGACACATTCACTGGACTTAATCACATGGAAGGTGAAAATATTACAATATTTGCAAACGGTGTCTCTTATGAACGCACAGTAACAAACGGCTCTGTTACAATCAGTGAAAAAACTTCAGAGGCTCTTGCTGGGTTCCCATATACATCTCAAATGACTACAATGCCTCTTGAAATAGTGAGCCAAAAAAGCGACACAAAAGGCTCCGTAAAGCGTATATCTCAAGCGGAAATTAGATTCATACGGACTTTAGGATGTCAAATAGGAATTAACTCTATGCCGTTGGAAAATGTGATCTTCCGCAATGCTTCATCAATAATGGATAGACCGTTGAAACTCTTCACTGGAAGTAAAGTGGTTTTCTTCCCTTCTAAGTATGATAAAGAACAAAAAATAACGGTAAAGCAATCTCAGCCTATGCCGTGCGATATTATTGCTGTAACCTTTAACATGGGAGTATACGGATGATACTACAAGTTAGACCTTTTTTGAAAGGCTCAGATGATTATAGTATGGTTTCAAAATGGTGGGAAATACACAAATGGAAAACTGTTTCACCTGAATTTCTTCCTGTTTTAGGAAATGTTGTTTTTGATTCAGATTCAAACAAGCAGCTTGCTGCAGGTTGGTGCTATCTTGACAGCTCTTCTCTTGTGGCAATGATTGAGTGGGTTGTGGTTAATCCTGAAAACAGACCAAAAGAGTCATATTTAGCTATTATTCATCTACTTAAATCACTTAAAGAAACTGCTCAAAAATTAGGATATAAATTTATATTTACAACTTCTGAAAACAAATCATTGATTAAATTAATTGAAAAAACAGGTTTTACTAAAAGCGATAAAAACGTAACACATTTATACATAAGAGAGGATTAAATATGGCGTTATTTACTTCTATTGGTGCAGCTTTGGGTGTCACAATTGCAGGCTCTGCTTTTTGGGGCGGAATGGCAGTCGTTGGAACTACTGCCGCTACAGTGGCGGCAACTACAGCCTCAGTAATCTCTACAGCGCAGGGTGTACAGCAGCAACAATACAATGAAGATCTTGCAAATGCACAGGCTGAACAGGAAACTTTAAATGCATCTGCTGCACAAAAAAGAGCAGACCAAGAGGCTATTGCAAGAACTAATGATGCAAAAGAACAAGCTGGTTTGGAGCGTGAACGCAATCTAAGAATAAAGGCACAAATGAGAGCCTCCGCAGGTATGCAGGGAATGGAACAAAGCTCTGGTTCAGATCTCTTATTTAAAATTCATCAAGCTCAAAACATGGAGCTTAATGCCCTCGAACTAAGAAGACAGGGACAAATGGAATCTGATCAGATACGCTATCAAGGGCTTTTGAATAGATTTGACCATACCACTCAGGCTTCACAATATAAATCACAGGCAACCATGTTTAAAATGCAGGCAGGAAGTGAACTCACAAGCGGACTTGGCAACACCGCCTCAACTCTAGCCTCAGGGGCTTCTAGCTTCTCATCCA
>ORMF011810234.1_pt1 | contig 11098 bp, 9 predicted proteins | sample 1779871 | NCBI WGS metagenome assembly ORMF01 (sample SAMEA104232316, study PRJEB22302) | groundwater metagenome | biome: forest; feature: aquifer; material: groundwater | place: USA | collected 2011-08-07 | depth 5.4 m
ATGCAGCGTTGAAGTCGTTCTGGCGAAAGAAGAGGCTGAGAGAATTCCTGCGTCAATGTGGAATCTCTGAGAACTTCCTTGCAACCTGGGGCAATGAGGAAAGCAAGCGAGAGGTTCTGGACCGCACCTTTACTAAACTCCAGGAGAGTGTAAAAGGCCGCAACGCACTGCTTAAGATGGGTTCCTACTTGGCGGAGCAGAAAAGCTTTCCGGACCTTGAAAACTGGGAAGACTCGGAGCAGAAGATCGGAGATGCGTCAAAAGCAGTCGCAAGCTTACGAGACTACATCCTGACGCAAGACGAGCAACTAGAAAATCTTAAGGAACGCGATCAGGCTCAGAAACGCCATCGAGAACGTCAAGCGGAGGTTCAAAGGGCCACAACGGATCTTGAGAAGTTAGGTTCAAGACTTGATGCTCTTTCGAAGGTGCTTGGTACCCAACAAGCTGGATACGATTTCCAGACTTGGTTCTATGATTTGCTCGACTACTCGGAAATAGCCAATCGCAGACCATACAACCACGGGGGACGGCAAATCGATGGTTCGCTAACACACGATGGTACAACTTACTTAGTCGAGCTGAAATTCACAACTGAACAAGCGGCCGCAACCGACATCGATTCATTTTTCAAGAAGGTGACCGATAAGGCTGACAATACGATGGGAGTAATGGTTTCTATCTCCGGATATTCCCGCGTGGCGAAGGACGAAGCATCCGGTCCAAAAACGCCGTTGCTGCTTCTAGATCACAGTCATTTGTACACTGTACTCACGAACGTCATGAGTTTTGGGGATCTCATAGAACGTACCAGAAGACATGCCTCACAAACCAGCGAGGCTTATCTAAGCCCAGCTGATTTTGGTGGTTGAAGAATATGTTGTCTTTAAGGGAATGTGAAAGAACGATTGAAACCGATTTGTGGCCAGGAAGCTTTGAGATCTGTTCCTAGAAGCGCCAGAACACTACCGGTATTACGGTATGTGGCTGAAGGTGTCGGTGGTTGATTCAAGTGGTAGCATTCGAGAACGATGGTTGAATATACAAAGGAGTGGAGAGCTGCAGGCTACCCGGATGGGATGGGAAGTGCATCATTCCTACCCGCTCCGCCTAACGGGTTCATTCGCGCTTATCACTTTACGTCAGCAGACTACGGTATTGGCAGTGTTGAGCTTCGCCGGCTAAAGATTGCGCGATTCTCCGAAACGAATGATCCGTTCGAGCTGATGGGCCTGATGCTTCGTGAGAAAACCGTCCGACAAGCAGTCAAGGATTTCAAGAAGGCGCGCAACAATGACACGGGACTACTATGTTTCAGCACAAACTGGACCAACCCACTCTTATGGAGTCATTATGCAGCAAAGCACGCGGGCGTTTGCCTTGGCTTCGACTTGAAACAAGAAATCGTTCGTCGTGTGTGTTACGAAGATGATCGCCTGATGACAAGACTCGGCGAGAAGAAAGAAGCGTTTGTTATTGACCAAGACCTCCAAGAGCGGCTGGTTCTAACGAAATCTCATCACTGGCGGTACGAGGACGAACGCAGAATGTTCATAAACCTGTCCAACGCGACGAGAGAAGGTGAACTGTATTTCCAGCCCTTTGACAAAGACATGCGTCTTTCAGAAGTGATCTTAGGTCCACGGTGTGGGCTCAAGCCAGAGCACGTTTGGAACGTCACCCAGGCAATGAATCCTTGCGCGATCGTGTTTCGCTCACGTTTGGAGTTCGGAGAATTTAGGGTGATACGTAACGGACGGGACCTTCCGAGCATCGCCAAGGCTTTGACGGAAAGGCCGAGAGGGTGCACCTGATGCGTCTACGATTACGCCCTATCTGAGGGTGACCGGGACGTTTTTTACCGTGAAAGCACTACGACCGCTTACCCGTACGATTGCTGGTCGGCGCGATTCTATACCTCTCCAGGAATCTCCGATGCGAAGCGATCAACAGTTTCGTTTCCGCCGCATCCTGCAAACCAAGCGAAGAAATACCTTGAATCACCGCTCCTAACATTGACCTCTCACTTGAGAAAGGATTATTCAAGCCATTGTCTCCAGTTCTGGTGCGATCCATTTCAGGGAAGGTGCATTGCACACCAAGAAGTTCGGGGCAAGAAAGTGTCAACTCATTTTAGTGAGCGCCTGTAAATAAAAGAATAGGAGGGACTTCCGAGCGTCCCTCCCACCACTGAGCTAAGTGTGCATTTACCGCAGTTCACATATTGCGTCTCACACCGTTGACTCACAGCTCGCTCCCTTGTGGAGTTGTAACGCAGCGCATTACAATTGCAGCGCGTGATAAAGAGCTTTCGCCATAAGGGACTGAGGCGGCTCTTTGAAACCGGCGACCGGCGTGGAGTGGCCGCCGACCTTGCCGACCGTTTACGCAGGCAGTTGGACTTGCTCAACCACACACCAGCGGACTTGAACTTGCCCGGCTACCGCTTACACAGGCTGAAAGGCAAGCGCGCAGACCTGGAGTGGGGCTACAGCAAGACGTTGATCTCTGGGACACGTTGCAGGAGCGTCGCACAGAGTACGAGCGCGTCAAGCGGCTGGAAACTTCCAAGGCGGCATAGCAGTATGATTGAGTCGGACTGTGGTGTCAGCGAGTAGCGACGCCATCGGAAAACATCAGAACTTACGCCCCTCTGATGCTCAGTGATACCACTGAAAAATGGCCCGGACCAACTGCAAAAACGTTTATTGATCGGTTTGATGATTGGTCAATGACGCGTGTGCCACTAATTGTGTCACCAAAAACTGCGGAGACACGGTTTTTGGTGTCATTACCTGTCGCTCACTGTCGCAGTAAATTATTGATAACAAAGGTAAGTTGCTGATTTCATTGTGCTGGAGATTCAATCTGTCACGTCGGAGGTCGCGGGTTCGAATCCCGTCGGCTCCGCCATTTTTTTCAATAAGCTATTCCCACCTAATAAGTTAGCGCTATGAAGATGCGCTAACTTTTCTTTGGGAATCGATCATCACACGTCGGAGGTCGCGCCTATTGTTCGTGAAAATGCGTCAATCTTTTCAATAACTTAGCGTCCAGCTTGACGAGGCGCTAAGAGCGGCGTGCTACTAATTGTGTCACCAAATTTTCCGAGATCTTTCGAGGTTAGCTCGATGTTCTATTGCTTAGACATCGGCCTGAGTGCTGACAGCGCTGTAGCTCCATTCTTCTGCTGACAATAAAGACTCCCGTTAGGATTTAGCCACAGATCTGCGATGAAGCGCTGAGCTTCGACCCGTTCTGTTTGGATAGATGGATTCCCGAACGACCCTTCAGCCGCGCACTACGTAAAGGCCTTTCTGTAGAAGGGTGCGCCTGACCGCGCGCAACCACTACGATTGGCACATTGATGTTATCGCTGAGTTCCTTCGAGGTCACAATTTGTGACGTCAAAAACGAGTAGGCGATCGGGTGACCTCCGCATTCCCACGGAGGGCTGCCTCGTGGAGTCGGGCAATAAGAATCGTGGTTTTCTCAATCTTTCGAGGCGGAAAAAATGGCCACGTTTTGGCCCAATTGCCAGAGGCCCTCAGCGATCTGACGTTCTGTAACTGATTGATTTCGTGAGAGTTCTGGTGGAGCAGATGTGACTCGAACCCACGACCTCTGCGGTGCGAAACGGACTCTCGGCAAGAAAGTAAGTTATTGCCTTTTCGAAAGTTGCAGCCACCGAAGAAAATCAAGGGTTTTTACATTCTTTACCATTCCTTACCATCCCATACACGTCCCGTCCTTTTTTGTGGTCACATATTGGTCATTTGGGTTTGGGGTGAACCCCTCTGTTGAGAGAGTGTGAGCAATGTTCGGATGATTCAGTGCCGACAGCTCTTGCCTCCCTGCATGAATCGGCGCATGCGTTCCTGATTAACGGAGGACTTCAGCAGGAAGAATCTTCAGCGCAACTTGCGATCAGGTCTGATATCCCGCGCCAGGTACACCTTGCCCAGGCCGCCCGCCCCGAGTTTGGACGATGCCGTACGAGACGATTGAATTAACGGCAAGAGTTTCGCTCATAGTCTCGATCGATTATTGCGGCAAGCCGATGCGACGCTCCAGATCGCTCCAGCGCGCGTCGCCGTGCAATATTTCCATCAGGGGTTCAAGCTTTAAGAACACAAGAAAGACACTGTGATCTTCAAAAGCTTTTTCCAGCCAAGCGAAGGCCTTGTCTTTATCATCCAGACCTGTATAGACGACGACCAGCTCACGACCATCGGCTACCTTGTCGGTGTGTCGTTTTTCGAGCTCTGTTATTACTCCTTCAGCCTCGCTTCGCCGTCCCAGCCTGGCATAAACATGTCCTAACAAAGCCAAAGAGGCATTCGATCTGCTGGCAAGGTTGGTGCTCTTTTGCGCTTCGGCCAAAGCTTCAGCATAACGGCCTTCCTTGACCAGCACGATACCGAGGGTTTGGTGCGCAGCCCAGAAATTAGGATCAAGGTCGATCATTCGTTGGCATTCTTTAGCGGCCGAGTTCAGATCACCTTGATCGATGTAGATTTCAGCAATGTTGTTGATAATGACGAGCGACAATGGATCGAGTTCTTCGGCCCGCTTGATCTCACGAAATGCTTCATCCAGCCGTCCAAGACCTCGGAGATAGCGTGAATACCAATGATGTGCCGTTGGGTAATTCGGGTTAAGCTCAATCGCGCGGAGAAACTGCTTTTCCGCTTCCGCCTTGTCCCAATCGAGTAACCAAATAACGAACCCAAGCGTCGCGTGCGGTTCAGCCAGTGTCGGATCGAGCGCGATGGCCTTTGCAGCATAGGTTTTTGCCAACGGCATTATTTCGCGAGGACGTTCACCGATGTAGTAGTAAGAGACGGCGTAACAATCGGCCAGGCCCGCGTATGCGAGAGCAAAGTTCGGGTCCTTTTCAGTGGCCGCTTTCAGAAGCTCAGTAGCTTTTTTCACATTTTCCGATGAGCGCTTGTTCCAGAAATAACGGCCTTGAAGATAAAGCTGGTATGCCTGGTTGTTGCTCGTATATTCCTTGGTAATTCCTTTTGAATCGTTGCCAGAAAGTCGCAATTGAAGCTTATCGGCGATAGTCGAAGTGATCTCGCGTTGCGTTGCCAGCAGATCGGACATCTTGCGCCCGAACTGTTCGCCCCACAGCGTTCTTTTATTTCTAACGTCAACCAGATCGACGCTGATCGTGAGATTATCGCCGCGTTGGACTAAGCGACCGGACATTACTGCATCGACGCCCAACTCTTTGCCGATCTTTTCCGCATCGATCGCTTGTCCCTTGTAACGAAATACCGACCTGCGCGGGCTGACCTTGAGACTCGACAATTGCGAAATACGGTAAATGAGCGACTCTGCAAGACCGTCGGACAAATACTCCGAATCGGCATTGCCGCTCTTATTCTCAAATGGCAAGACCGCGATTGACTCGATTGCGACTTTCGTATTCCGCGCGTGCAGATAGACTCCGAGACCGGCGGCGCCAATCACCAGCACGATGACCGCGAGAGCTGTGGTGAGCTTGTGCTGTTTGATTCCTGAGACGATGTACTCGGCGCTGGAAGCGGCACTTTCAGCGTTGGCTGGTGTCGTCGCCGGCGCCGCGTCAGAAATAGTCGCGGGCGCACTCTGACCGCTGCTTGTTGAAGCAAACGATCGGAGCTCAGGCGCGATTGTGCGTTCGATCTCAGCGTCCACTTCGAGCTTGCGTTTCAAGGTGCGCAGGTCAATGAGCATGTCCTTCGCCGTCTGATAGCGCTCCTCTCGATCTTTCGTCAGCGCCTTGATAACTATCCTTTCCAATTCAGCAGGTACTTCATTGGCGAAGCGTGTTAGTGGCGATGGTTCCTTCTGAAGAATCAACGAGATGGTTTCAGTCGGAGTCTCGCCTGGGAACGGCACGTGTCCAGTGATCATTTCGTAAAGCACCGCACCAAGACTCCACAAATCCGTGCGTGCATCGACGTGAGTGCCCTTTGCTTGTTCCGGAGACATGTAATTCGCAGTACCCAATACTGTGCCGGCGCCGGTGTTTACCATCGCTTTCGTCGGCGCTTCAGTGTCCGTAGTAGAGCCCTTCGGCTCAGTAAGTTTGCGAGACCAAAATCCAGAACCTTAATGTAGCCGTCGCGCCGGACCATAATGTTCTCAGGCTTGATGTCGCGATGGATGATGCCCGCGGCGTGCGCGGCGGCAAGTGCACCTCCAGCTTGGATCGCGACTTCGAGAATCTCAACCAACTTCATCCCCGAGCTGATGCGTTGGCGCAGAGTCTCACCATCGATGAACTCAGTCGCGATGAAACGCGTTGCGCCGGTCGTTCCAATCTCGTGGATTGTGAGGATGTGCGGATGATTCAACGCCGATGCCGCTTTCGCCTCCTGAATAAATCGCTGCAACCGCTGCGGGTCCGAAGCCAGCGCTTCGGGAAGAATCTTGCCAGCATGGATCGTTTTCGGCCGATCCTGATGACTACTCTAGCCGCGGTTTTTGGAGCGATGCCAATCGCGCTCGGCTACGGAGCGGATGGTTCTTCGCGGCGGCCGCTCGGGCTGGTGGTGGTCGGTGGCTTGGTCGTCTCTCAATTCATCACGCTCTATATCACGCCGGTAATTTATCTTTACCTCGAACAGTTTCAGGAAAAGGTTCTGGACCGAACATCATTTTTCGGCTCGCGGCGGAAGCCGAAGTTTGTCAGCGGCGACACGCAACCCGCCCCGCAACCTCTGCCGTCTGATCTGGCGACAGGAGACTGACTCGACAATACGGTCCGGCGCCTCCAGAGTTGTTCTTTCGTGTGTTGAATGCAACCGCTTTTGCTTTTAGACTCTCATCCATGGTTCCCGTCAACGAAGCGATCAAAATAGTTCTGCTGCATACGACTACATTGGAAGTCGAATCAGTTAGCCTCAGCGACGCTTTGAATCGAGTCCTGGCTGAAGACATCGTCACCGATTGCGATCTCCCGCCCTTCGATCGCGCGCAGATGGATGGTTACGCCGTCCGCGCAGAAGATGTCTCGACGACGCCAGCGAGATTGGCGATTGTCGGTGAATCGGCAGCGGGTAGCGGTTGGCATCATGAAATGAAGGCAGGCGAGGCCGTGCGCATCATGACCGGCGCTCCGGTGCCTCCGGGCGCAGACGCGGTGCAACAGGTCGAGTTAACGCGCGAATCCGATGGCGAAGTCGAGATTTTGCAGCGCGTCGACATTGGTCGATCAATTGTCCGCAGAGCCAGCGAGATCAAGGCCGGCGAAACAGTTTTGCATGCCGGTGAAGACATTAATGCCGCGATGATCGCAACGCTGGCGTCGTTTGGTTATGCGGAGGTTAAGGTCGGTCGGAGACCGCGCGTGGCCGTGATGGCTACGGGCAGCGAACTTGTCGACGTCGATAAAAAGCCGGGCCGTGATCAGATTCGCGATTCCAACAACTACACCATCGCAGCGTACGCTGCCCTGGCCGGCGCCACGGTCAAGCGTCTGCCGCTGGCAGTCGATGACACGGAGGAATTGAAGCGGCAGATCGCCGAAGCCGCCGCCGGGGCCGACGTGTTGGTCACGTCAGGCGGTGTTTCGATGGGTGTCTACGATTTCACCAAAGCGGCTTTAAGAGAACTCGGAGCTGAGATTTTCTTCGAGCGCGTGGAGCTGCGACCAGGTAAGCCGACGGTCTTTGCTCGCCTGGGTGACACGCTCGTGTTTGGATTGCCGGGCAATCCCGTATCTGTTGCTGTCACGTTCAATTTGTTTGCACGAACCGCGTTGCGCGCGATGCAGGGAGCGGCTCAGCGCGAACTCGTAGCGGAAACCGCTGTCCTTGCTCGACCTCTGAAGGGATCCATTGAACGCACGAGCTATCTTCCGGCGGTCCTACGCACCGACGAGAAGGGAACTTTGCTCGCGGAGCCTTTGAAGTGGGGTGGCTCGTCTGACTTCGTGGCGTTTGCGCGCGCGACGGCCCTTATCGATGTACCGAAGGGTGTGAAGATGATCGATGCTGGATCGCCGGTGAGAATTGTCAGACTTCCAGGCTAGTGTTCCACGAGGTCTCACATACTGAGGCCGACTCAACCCTGCACGATCGGTGCGATGCGTTCTGACAGAGCAGTAAATCCACAGAACCCCGGTAGCCGGGCAATCCTGTGCGCCACGGTGCGATCGAAAAACTCCAGGCCCTTCGTTCCATGAAATAGCGTAGTGATGACGTAGTGGGTTTCGGGCGCGGTTTTTGGTCCCTGCCCCACGGGAGCCCAAAAACGCCGGATGATAAATTGCGCGAGATCGCGCGAGAACTTTGCCTGGCTAAGTTTCACGCGCGCGACGTTCCAGTAGAAACTGGAGTGCAGCGACTCTTCCTGAATGATTGCTCGCAGCACCGACTTCAACACCGGATGCCGGGCCAGCTCTGACAGACGCCGGTAACCTTGCAATGTGGTGATCTCGTTGATTGCGCCCCAAACCATGTGGGCGGCGTGAAAGTACTTGCCCAAAGGGATCACGGCAGAATTCATGAGATAACTCTGAACTGTATACCGCCTGGGAATTCTTGCTTTGGCGTCCGCGCGCCACGTCTCGCTGATTGCGACTCCCGCTTCGCTCAAAAAACGATTCAATAGATCAGCGTGCTGATTTTCTTCAACGCTCCAGCGATCCATGAACTTCTTGATGACGGGATCCTTGCCGGTGGGCGTTCTCAGCAGCTCGCGATAATACATGTCCGTCAGAAATTCAACGTCCCGCATGTAAATCAGCACTGGAACAAATGCAGGATTCAGCGCGTAGTTGGCGACGTCGCGCCAGCGAATGCCCTCAACAAAGTCCCTGGTCAAAGCCCGTGGCTGTTTCTCATACCACTCAAGAACTTCCCTGTCTGTTTCGAACACCGTATGCCTCCCTGTTGAAGACCGTTGATGAGCTTGAAAATCAGAAACTTTACGAGAGCTAAGCGGCAAGCGGATTTTCGACGGGGCATTATTCTGCTATGCTCGCCCAAAATCAAGAGGATTCTTTCAAGTTTCCAACATCGGTTTGCAAGCGTTCCGGACGAGAGGAATTTACCAGTTTAATGACATCTATCCCCAGCCCTGCAATTGTCAGCGAAAGGCCTCGCGGGGATTCAGCTGCAGCTCCGCTGGCTCATGAGGCGATCCATGACACGGTGGTGGGGATTCTTGAAAGAGAAACGCGCGGACCGCTGCTGGACGTGCCGGCGGGGGAAGGGGCGTTGGCCGCGCGTCTAATCGAGGCCGGATTTGAAGTGAGCTGCTGTGATCTATATCCCGAGATTTTTCGCTTAAACGGAGTGAGCATTCACCAGGGTGATTTGAATGCCGATCTGCCTTTTGACAATCACTCATTCGAGTATGTCACCTGTCTCGAAGGTCTGGAGCATATCGAGAATCCTCAACAGGCAATTCGGGAGTTCGCGCGCGTGCTGTTGCCTGGTGGAACGGTGATAGTAAGCATTCCCAACATTCTGAACATCGAAGAACGTTTGAAGTGGCTGCTCTACGGTTACACATCGCACTTCAAACCAATGACGAGCGCGCACGTCGCGCGGCTGCGCGCTGAATACGACAATCGGGAGGAAATTGCCGCGCATGTGAATCCGATCGGCTATTCCGAGTTACGTTACATCCTTGAGAAGTACGGCTTTCAAATCGCGCGGGTGTATCGCGACAAGCCCAAATCAAAGGCGTGGCTTTACTGGCCCATAGTCCTGTTGATTCGTTTGATAGCCCGGCTAACGCCGGCGGCGAAGCGAAAAGAGCGCTGGACTGAAGAGTTGGCATCGGATGAGGTTTTGCTGGGCGGGAATACTTTGATTGTGCAGGCCGTGTTGGACGACGATGGCGGAGCAACTTAAACGCAAAGGGCGCTAAGGTCTTCGCAAAGGGACGCAAAGTGACCGAAAACGAACTCTCACATTCAGTCGTGGGTTGTGCGAGTGCACTCTGCTCTTGGCCCAGGGTTGCTGGAATCTGCTTACGAAGCATGTTTAAACTATGAATTGACTAAGTCCGGCTTACGAGTGGAAGCGCAGAAGCCTCTTCCTCTCGTTTACCAGTCGGTAAAACTCGAGTGCGGCTATCGTGTCAATCTGCTCGTCGAAGGTAAATTGATCATCGAGGTAAAGTCCATAGAAGCACTTGCGGAGATTCATTTTGCTCAGGTTCTAACCTATCTTAGATTATCGGGTTTGCGGCTGGCCCTCCTTTTGAATTTCAATGTTGTTCACATGAAAGATGGCATTAGAAGGATAGTCAACAATCTATGAAAACCTTTGCGCCCTTTGCGAAAACCATTGCGTTCCTTTGCGTTTAGATTTTTCATTAGGGATCGGATGAGTAAACTAACCCACATCGACGAACACGGCCGCGCCCGGATGGTGGACACCAGCGAGAAGCCAATCACCACTCGTCGTGCCGTGGCTTCCGCGCGCGTGTTAATGTCGGCCGCGACCGTGGACGCGATTCGCAATCAAACCACGCCGAAGGGCGACCCGCTTGAGACCGCCCGTCTGGCTGGCATAGTGGCCGCCAAGCGCACCGCCGATCTGATTCCGCTCTGTCATCCCTTGCCACTGACGCACGTCGACCTACGGGCTGAGCTGGTCGAAGAGGGCGTGCGACTGGAATCCGAAGTCACGACGCGGGCGCAGACCGGAGTCGAGATGGAAGCATTGACCGCAGTCTCGGTGGCTGCGCTGACGATCTATGACATGTGCAGGGCCCTGGATAAAACATTGACGATTAGCGTTGTCCGTCTCGAGCTGAAGACCGGTGGAAAATCAGGCGATTATCGTCGCGAAGCAAATCAGCCGGGAACAAGTTGATTGCGTTGTGCGTTTGTAATCGTGGCTGTGGTGCAGGTTTTCGTTCGATAATGTTTGACCGCCGGTTTCGCCCTCTCCCTTTGGGAGAGGGAAGGGGAGAGGGTTTGTATCGGCGTTAAGCTTCGCACCCTCCCCTAACCCCTCCCAGAGGGAGGGGAAAAAAACACGAGATCAACCACCGGCGGAGGATTCATTTATGAAATACGGACTTTCCCAGGAGGCGCGCCCGCAGGCGTTGACGCTGCTGCTCGCGGCGGCGCTTTCGATCG
>ORMF011898336.1_pt1 | contig 11095 bp, 10 predicted proteins | sample 1779871 | NCBI WGS metagenome assembly ORMF01 (sample SAMEA104232316, study PRJEB22302) | groundwater metagenome | biome: forest; feature: aquifer; material: groundwater | place: USA | collected 2011-08-07 | depth 5.4 m
CGAGCCGCAGAGACACAAAGGCGCAGAGTCTGGTTTGGCTTGGTTTCCTTCGCGTCTTTGCGTCTCTGTGGCTATGTGGAAGTGAAAACAGCTGTAAATGCCGGCAATCGACACGGTCTGACACCGGGCCGCCTTCGGTCGGGCTTGCCACCATCAAGCAACCAGGAACCCGCCGTGGCCAAGTTCGCTATGCTGTTGCGCGTGACCATGCGCGACTGGCAGGCCCGGGTTCAAGGCGCCACCTTCGACGATTTTCTGTTCGTGCCGCAGCACAGCGTTCTGGAGCGGCGCGATCCCGCCGGTATCGATCTCACCTCGCGCTTCTCGGAACACCTCGTGCTCAAGCGACCGGTGGTGTCGGCCAACATGGACACGGTGACCAGATCCGAGATGGCCATCGCGGTCGCGGAGGAAGGCGGGATCGGCATTATCGACCGTGGATTCCGCTCGGGCGAGATTTCGCCGCAGGTTCGGGAGGTCGAGATCGTCAAACGACGCCAGCACGGCGTGATCGGCGATCCCTACACGATTGCGCCGAGCACGACACTCGCCGAGGCCGCCCAACGGATGCGGGCCACGACCGTCGGCACGCTTGTGGTGGTGAACAGCGAACGGCAGGTGATCGGTCTGCTGACAACAAGAGACCTGCGCTTCGCATCGGAGTCCGGCGGCACCGTGGCATCCCGCATGACGCCGCGGGAGCGTCTGGTCGTTCGAGAAGGCCTCATTGATCACGACGCTGCCGAGGACGTCATGCGCACGCACAAGATCAAGAAGCTGCCGCTCGTCGACGCAGGCGACCGTCTCGTGGGGCTCATCACCGCCAAGGACCTGCTGACGCAGCGGGAACATCCGTTTGCCACCCGTGATGCGCAGGGGCGGCTGCGGGTCGGCGCTGCCATTGGGGCCAAGGGCGACTACCTCGAACGCGCCGCCGAGCTCCTGCGATCGGGCGCCGACGTCATCGTGATCGACATCGCGCATGGACACTCCGTGGTGATGGCGCGAGCGATCGAGGCCTTCCGGAAGCAGTTCGGCGATGTCGAGCTCGTGGCTGGCAACGTCGCGACGGCGGAAGGAGTGCGCTTTCTCCTCGAGCGCGGCGTGAACGCCATCAAGGTTGGCATTGGGCCGGGCGGCGGCTGCACGACCCGTTTAAACACGAACTTCGGCGTGCCGCAGGTTCAGGCGCTCGTCGAATGCCGGCTGGCTGCCAACGGGCGCGTCCCGCTCATTGCCGACGGCGGCATCAAGCGCGACGGCGCGTTCGTCCAGGCTCTGCTGTTCGGAGGCGAGACGGTGATGCTCGGGAGCGTGCTTGCCGGGACCCTCGAAACACCGGGTGACGTCGTGCAGAAGCCGGTGCTCGTGCCCGACTCGAACAGGACGGTCACGGTGCCCTTCAAGGTGTTCCGTGGGATGGCGTCCCTGCAGGCGATCGTCGACCGTCTCGATGTGGAAGATGCCGAGGAGGCCGACGTCGAAGCGCTCGGCGCGGAAGGGATGGAAATCAGCGTGCCCGCGCGCGGATCGGTGCGGCCTCTCCTCCGCGACATGCTCAAGCACCTCTGTTCGGCCATCAGCTACGGTGGCGCGAGGACTCTACGCGAGCTACAGGAGACCTTCCGAGACAATCCCGAGCGCTATGCGATCCGGCTGACGGATGCGAGCCGACGCGAATCGTTCGAGCGGTAGCCTGCTGTTCTGACTACGGAGGGTTGACTAACCCAGTCCTCCGGTCGACGATTTGACTAACTCACGGAAGTTCTCGAAGTAACGTCGATGCGTGCGCCGCAGCGACTGCTCGTCTGGAGCTTCGAGGAGCACGACCTCGCGAATCACACCGCTCCGATTCAGGCTCAGTTCTAGCTGAAGCCGCTCCCGTTCAGCGTCGGCCCGCAGGTCGTCAGCAAACGTCTTGATATTCACCAACGCACCTAAGCTACGGTCGTAATCCAGTAGAAAGATCACAATGATTCGCCCCTTCCCGTCAGCCATGAGGCTCGCTGCATCCGCTGCAGTACGCGTTTGAGATTCGCTCGCTCTTCTGCGACCTGACCCACAAACACCCGTTTTTCGGCGCCTTCCGGCAGCTTGGCGACTTGGAGCTCAGCGTCCTCCAGCGAGCTCACGAGCCCGGAGACATCTTCCAGCCAATCCAGTACTTTGCGATCGCCGTGCCCGTACTTGATTCCGGGACTCACATCGGAGCGCTTTTCTGACAGCTCTGCCCAGAGATGCTGCACCTCGGATCGGATCTGAATTTCGACGAGCTTATCGGAAACGGACGCGATTACATGCACCGCTCGGTAGCCATGACTTGGCTTTACTCTACGGTCAACGACCATCGCGTCAGGGAGCCAACTCAATAATGCCCAACTGCCGAGTCCTGCGCCGTGATGTCGGAGACGACAATCCTGCAACCAGCGATGTCCTGAATCTGTGTAAGCCGTAGGCTTTCACGACGGAGCTTATCTACGATCGACTGGGTCGACTTTGCCGGCCGTCCTGTTGGCTCCAGATCCAATCGTTGCCGAATCAAGGTAACCACGGCGTCGTACGCCGGCCGAAATGACAATCGGAAGTCGTCTACAGCTGTTTTCACTTCCACATAGCCACAGAGACGCAAAGACGCGAAGGAAACCAAGCCAAACCAGACTCTGCGCCTTTGTGTCTCTGCGGCTCGTGAGTGAAAAACGCACTAGCTGACGGAGATCCACTTCGCTGGCCGCTCCACCACGTAGGCGTTCGCCCAGCTTATCGATTTGCGTCTTGGAAAGGTTGCCAGGGGCCACGCATCTCAGAATTTAGCACGCGGCCCCTGCTCAGACCTTCTTCGCGTGCTTCGTGTCCTTCGTGGTGATCTGTCTGTGGCTCCTTCGACGGTTAACGCGAGAGGACCTTCCGGGCCAGTGCTTTGACATCGGCCTCCGGACGCGCGCCGTAATGGCTGATGACTTCGGCTGCCAGGACGCCGCCGAGGCGCGCGCAGATCGCGAGGTCGTGCCCGTGCGTGTATGCGTACAGGAAGCCGGCAGCGTACGCGTCGCCGGCGCCAGTGGTATCGACGACGTGCACACCGGGTTCGGCCTCGATCACGTGAGTCTCGGTGCCGCTGACGACGACAGACCCCTTTTCGCTGCGCGTGAGCGCGGCTATCTCGCAGTGCTGGCGTACGAGCGACACGGCATCATCGAACGTGGAGACCTGATACAGCGACAGAATCTCGCTTTCGTTCGCGAACAGGATATCCACGTGGTTTTCCGCCAGCTCCAAGAACTCGTCACGGAATCGATCGACACAGAACGCATCCGACAGGGTCAATGACACCCTGACGCCGGCCTCCTGCGCCGTGATCGCCGCTTCGCGCATCGCCTTCTTGGCCCGGGGCTGATCCCAGAGATATCCCTCGAGGTACAGGACCTTCGACGACGTGATCGAGTCCATGTCGAGATCCTCGGAGCCGAGTTGCGTGGTCGCTCCCAGGAACGTGTGCATTGTGCGCTGGGCGTCTGGCGTCACGAGGATCAGGCATCGGGCCGTCGAGAGTCCGTCCTTGAGGGGCGGGGTCTCGTAGGTCACGCCGATCGCGCGGATATCGTGCGTAAACACATTGCCGAGCTGATCGTCCGCCACTTTGCCGATGTACGCCGCGCGCGCGCCGAGCGCCGCGATGCCGGCAACGGTGTTGGCCGCCGACCCGCCGGACACCTCGACACCAGGCCCCATGATTTGGTAGAGCCGCTCCGCATCGGCCGCATCGATGAGCGACATGCCGCCCTTTGGGAGATTGTGCTGCGTGAGGAACGAGTCCTCGGCCTTGGCTAGGACATCCACGATCGCGTTGCCGATGGCGGTGACTTCGAATCGCATCTTCTGTGTCATGCCTGCGCCTGTCTGGAGATCACCGGCGTTGAATACATCACTGGTGGAGCAGCCCTTCAGGGCTGCTTGACTTCCCGCAGCGCTAAAGCGCCGCGCCACCACAACACACAAGTGAGCCGGTCAGAGCCGGTCAGGTTGGCTGAAGGTACTTGCCAACGAGCGGTGCCAGGTCCTTCTTGATCTGATCCGACACTGCATCCGGCCTCGTGATCAGCGCGTATTTCAGCGCTGTGGCGCACTCGCAGGTCCGCTCGTACGGCAGCCGCCCCACGGCGTCCGCGATGATCTGCTGAGCGGCTTTCGCGTTCTGAAGCAGGTTGGCAATCACCAGGTCGACGGTGACCGACTCGTGATCGGGATGCCAGCAGTCATAGTCGGTCACGAGCGCAATGGTCGTGTAGCAGATCTCGGCTTCCCGGGCGAGCTTCGCCTCCTGCAGGTTCGTCATGCCAATGACGTCCATGCCCCAGGCTCGATAGAGCCGCGATTCGGCCAGCGTGGAGAACTGCGGTCCTTCCATGCACACATACGTGCCGCCGCGGTGAATCGTCACGCCGGCCGTCTGCCCGCTCTGGTAGGCGAGGCCGCTGAGGATCGCGCAGAACGGATGCGCAAATCCCACGTGCGCGACGAGGCCGCCACCGAAGAAGGTACTGACGCGCCCCTTCGTCCTGTCGAAGAACTGGTCAGGGATGACGATGTCGAGTGGCTTGTATTCGTCTCTGAGACTGCCGACGGCACTCGCCGACAGCAGGAATTCGACGCCGAGCGTCTTGAACCCGAACAGGTTCGCGCGGAAGTTCAGCTCCGACGGCGACACGCGATGGCCCGCGCCGTGGCGCGCCAGAAACGCGACGCGCTTGCCACGCAGCGTGCCGAGCACATACGGGCCAGACGGATCGCCGAATGGCGTCTTGATCGGCACGTCCGTCCGGTCCGTGACCTCGGCCATGTCGTACAGGCCGCTGCCGCCGATGATGCCTATCTGGATCTGTTCCATGTCAGTTCGTTCCAGGTTCCTCGTTCAACGTTCCAGGTTCGATGGTTCGTAGTTGGTCTGGCGTTCGAACCCAGAGCCATCGAACGTTGAACTTTGAACCAGGAACTATGAACTCCTCTTAGAGCACCTGCTCCACCCACCGCTTGCCGTCCTTCTCTCGGATGTAGCCGGCAGCTACGAGCGGATCGTGCTCGAAAAAGATCAGATACTCCCGATCGATGGCCTCGCTGATGAACCGTTTCTTGAAGGCCAGCGTCTCCATCGGGAACAGGTCGTAGCCCATGATCCATGCGTCGCCCACGTGCGCCGTGGTCGGAATCAAGTCCGCGGTGAATACCGCCGTTCGCCCGCCGGACTCGATGAACACAATCTGATGCTGCCCGGTATGGCCGCCGGTGCGTTGGACCCGCACACCCCGTCGAATCTCACCATCGTCGGTAAAGAACCGGACGACACCGGCATCCTTCAGCGGCACGAAATCGTCCTGCAGGTAGCTCGCGTGATTCCGCTCGTGCGGGTGTGTGGCGTCTTCCCACTCCGCCGCGCGGATTGGATGTTCCGCCTCGGGGAAGTGAGGCACGAGCTTTCCCTGCCCGTCGCGCACGGTGCCGCCGCCGAAATGATCGAAATGAAGATGCGTCGGCAGGGCCACGTCGAATGAATCGGCCTCCAGGCCCGCCTCGGCGAGAACGCGGTCGAGATGATGGTTGCGGTCGATCGCGTAGATGTCGGCCAGCTTTGCGTCCATCTTGTCGCCGGCGCCGCAGTCGATGATCATGCGGCCCCAGTCCGCTTCGATCACCAGCGGCCGCATGCAGAGCACTACGCGATTGCGGTCGTCCGCGCGCGTCTTGTGCTCCCAGAGCTGCCGGGGTACCACGCCAAACATCGCACCGCCGTCCAGCCGGAACGTCCCATCGTTCACCGTCGTCAACTGCAGGTCGCCCCAGGGAAGCCGCTTGGGAGCCAGGTTCGCGTGCGGCTGAGCGGGCTGCTTGATCTCGACGAGCACGCCGTGCGCGGCGGCCGGATGCACGAACGCGACCAGCGCGCCCTCCGCGCCGGGGCGCGCCTGCTCGTCGATGAGCCGTACGCCCCGCTCCTTCAGCTGAGCAAGCGCCGCATGAATGTCCTCCACTCGAAGCGTGATGTGGTGGATACCAGGACCGCGCTTCGCGACGTATTTGGCAATTGGAGAATCAGGCGCCGTCGCTTCGAGGAGCTCGAGCGACGACTGCCCCACGGGCAGAAAATGCGCGCGAACCCGCTGCGTCGTGACTTCTTCCGGCGCCTCGACCTCCAGGCCGAGCGCATCGCGATAAAACGCGAGCGCCTGCCCTACGTCCTGCACCGCGATTCCAATGTGGTCGAGTACTGCTTTCATGATGAGGTCTTCACGCGGGCTCGCGCCGCGCGGCGTGTACCACCCGGTCGACGATGTCGGCCGCCGCTGTGTACGGGTCGAGATCTCGTTCCGCAATGGCGTCCACGATGCGATTGAACTCGCCGGGCGCCAGCACACCGTCTACGTAGTGATGGAACCGATGCGCGAGCAGCTCACGCAGCCGGTACTCGTGCCGGGTACGGCGGCGCTGCACGCGCAGGGCCGCCGAGTGGTCGCGGAACTGCTCGATCGCAGCCCAGAGTTCGCCAATGCCTTTGTCGTTCGTGGCCTCGGTCTTCAAAATAGGCGGACGCCAGTCCTCCGGCTTGTAGGCCTGCAGCGACAGGTTCGACGCGATCGACTGCACGGTCCGGTCGGCGCCCTCACGATCGGCTTTGTTCACGACGAAGATATCGGCGATTTCCATGATGCCGGCTTTGAGCGCCTGCACCTCGTCGCCGGCCCCGGGCACCAGGGTCACGACAGACACGTCCGCAGTGCGCACGATATCCACCTCGTCCTGTCCCACGCCTACGGTCTCGATGATCACCACGTCCTTGCCCGCGGCGTCGAGAATCACGGCCACGTCGCTCGTGGCATGAGCGAGCCCGCCCAGGTGTCCGCGGGTGGCCATGCTGCGGATGAACACGCCGGCATCGGCGGCATGCGCGCCCATGCGAACCCGGTCGCCCAGGATCGCACCGCCGGTGAACGGGCTGGTGGGATCGACGGCAATCACGCCGACGGTGCGGCCAGTACGTCGAACCTCCGCCGTCAGACGGTCGACCAACGTACTCTTGCCCGCTCCGGGCGGCCCTGTCACCCCGACCAGGTACGCGCGTCCGGTATGCGGAAACAGCGCGCGAATCAGCGTCGCGGCGCCGGGGGACTCGTCCTCGATCATCGAGATCCCGCGCGCGACAGCGCGCGGATCGCCCGTCAAAATCCGCTCGGACAGCGAGAGATTAGCTGGCAAGGAGTTGGCGCGCGATGACAAGACGCTGAATCTCGCTGGTCCCTTCGCCGATGGTGGTCAGCTTGACGTCACGAAGAAACTTCTCCGCCGGATAGTCCTTCACGAATCCATACCCGCCGTGGATCTGCACCGCGTCCTCTGCGGAGCGCACGGCGATCTCACTGGAATACAGTTTCGCCATCGATGACTGCAGCGTCGTCCGGCGGCCCTCGTCCTTCATCGCCGCCGCGCGGTAGGTCAGGAGCCGCGCGGCCTCGATCCGCGCGGCGTTTTCAACCAGCTTGGCCCGGATGCTCTGGAAGCGTCCGATGGGCTGTCCGAACTGACGCCGCTCGAACGCGTACGCCCGCGCGGCATCGTAGGCGCCTTGCGCGAGCCCCACCGCGAGCGCCGCGATGCCGATGCGTCCCGCATCCAGCACCTGGAGCGTGTTGATGAAGCCCAGGCCTTCGCGGCCGAGCAGGTTCGCGGCGGGCACGCGGCAGCCCTCGAAAATCACTTCGCTGGTCTCACTGGCTCGCATCCCGAGCTTGTCTTCTTTCTTGCCCGCCCGGAATCCCGGCGCGCCGTGCTCGATGATGAAAGCGGAGATCCCACGATTGCCCTTCGTGCGATCGGTGACCGCCATTGCGACCAGCACGTCGCCGTAGCGGCCATGCGTGATGAACTGCTTGGACCCGTCGAGCACCCACTCGTCCCCGCTGCGCCGCGCGGTCGTGCGCATCGCCGCCGCATCGCTGCCAGAAGACGACTCGGTCAGCGCCCACGCCGCCAGCTTCCGCCCGCCCGCGAGCGGCGTCAGAAACGTGTGCTTCTGTGCCTCCGTGCCGAACATCGCGATGTGCGCGACGCCGAGCCCGTTGTGCGCGGCTACGGAGAGTGCGATCGATGGATCGACGCGGCCGAGCTCCTCGATGCAGATGCAGTAATCGACCGCCGACATCTCCGCCCCGCCGTAGGCTTCCGGCACCTGGATGCCCATCAGGCCCAGATCGGCGAGCTTCGGCACGAGCTCCTGCGGAAAGTGCTGCGCCTCGTCCCACGCCATGACGTTCGGACGAATCTCGCGCTCGGCGAACTCGCGCACGGTGCGGCGAAGCAGCTCCTGCTGCTCTGTCAGGCGCAGGTCCATGCGATTCTGAATGTATCACGGGCGAGCTCGCTGACAGGCGCACGGCGGTTATGATCGCTCCATGCGGATCTCGCGAATTTCGATGCTGTGCTGTTTCTTTGCGGTCGCCTTGCCGGCCAGGGCGTACGCGGATGCGACCGCGTTCATAGGCGCCGCAACGACGCCGACGAATCGGCAGGTACGCGGCTTCGCAGCGGGCGTGGGCCTACTGATCGTCGGCTTCGAATTCGAGTACGCGACGGCATCCACCGACGAGACCACCGGCGCGCCGTCGCTCCAGACGTTCATGGGAAACGTTCTGCTGCAGACGCCAATCCCGATTGCGGGGATGCAGTTCTACGTCACGACGGGCGCGGGCGGATTCCGAGAAAGGCTGGAGCCGAGTCACCAGGAAATCCAGATCGGCTTGAACTCGGGGGGCGGGGTGAAGGTCTCGTTACTCGGCCCGGTGCGCGTCCGGCTGGACTACCGCGTGTTCAAGTTGCGGGGCGAACCGCTGCACTCGGTGGTGCACCGCGTGTACGGCGGCATCAACCTCGCGTTCTAGCTTCGGCGACGGCACGTAGGCGGGGTCCTTTTGGACCCGGCATTCACTGCAGGCCGACAGCGGGCAGAGCCGTTGGCGGAGCGGCGGGGACTGCGGCGGGCGGCGGCATCTTTCTGATCGGCATCTTCAACGGATTGCCGAAATCCTGCACGGTCTGGAGATTCAACAAGCTCTGGCTGCCCGCGTACGCGGCGGTATAGAGCTTCCAGATCTCCTGCACTTCCAGCGGGAACGCATCCGATAGAATCCTGGAAATCGTGTAGTCGGCTCCCTTGACCGCGGGGTCCATGACGAACACGTAGAGCGCCGTGCCGTTCGGGCCCGGCTCGACGGCCCTGAACACTTTCCATCCCGCCGCCTGCTGCCGGCGCACCGCGTCGGTCGAGGTCATGAGCGCGTCGTGGATGCGCCCCAGCACCATCTCGAAGTCGAGCACCTTGTCGGGGCGAATCGGGTTGAAGATCATCCCCGCCTCCGACCCGAACACGCGGCCCGTTGGCAGCAGCGGCGCGCCCGGCACCGCGGGCACTGGCGCCGTTTGTGTGGGGGTCGCAGGAACGGCAACGGCCGGCTGCTGCGCCCCAAGAGCGCCGCCGCCGGCCGTGACGAGCACGATCAGCACCGTGCCAAGCACTCGCATGGCGGGCGCGACTACTTCGAGAGATCCGCTACTTGCGTGTAGCCGGCGGCGCCGAGGTTCTTGTCGAACGCGCCACGATACAAGTCATAGAGCGCCTTCTGTTCCGTGGGATCCGTGAAGCCCTCGTACAGGATCGTCATGATCGAGTAGTCGGCGTTCTTCACCACAGGGTTGATCACGTGAACATAGGCGACCGTCCCGTCCGGCAGCGGCTTCGGCGTCTTGACGACCCTCCACCCGGCGCCCTGCTGCTTGCGTTCCGGCTTCTCGGACTTGGTCAGGGCCTCCCGTAGCTTGCCGAGGATCTGCTCGAAGTCCGCCGTCTTGTCGCCCTTGATAGCCACGGTCCAGAGCGCGGTATCACCATCGAACGTGACGCCCTGTCCCTGGGCGGAGGCACGCCCAAACCCGCCTGCGTCCCCCTGCGAAAACGCCGGCAGCACGATCAACGCGGCCGCCAACAACACTCCCGACAATCGTCGCATTTGCAATCTCCTTCAGGTAAGGCCCGTTAATCTACCGTACTGCAGGGCTGATGAACACAGTCATGACCTCATTGGCCAGGAGCATGCCACGCCGGGTCAGCTGCAGGCGCCCGACATCATAGATCAGCAACCGCTCATCGACGAATAGTTGGAGGTCATTGGAAAACCTTTCCCAGACGTCCACGCCGTATCTGTGCCTGATAGCCGCGAGGTCAACGCCCCTGGCCAGCCGGAGGCCCGTGAACAGCGCGTCCTCCAGGCGTTCTTGGTGGCTCAGCCGCCGCTCGTCCACGGCGAGCCGCTCGCCACTCGTCACCGCAGCGATGTACTCCTCGGTGGCCGATCGGTTCTTCCACCGTACGCCCTCGCGCGTCGAATGGGCTCCGCAGCCGAACCCGCGCCACTCGCCGTCAGTCCAGTATTTCAGGTTATGGCGCGACTCCCGCCCCTCGCGGGCGACGTTCGATATCTCGTACTGACGATACCCTGCCCCATCCAGTCTTTCCAAGGCCCCTAGGTACATGTCCGCTGCGTCATCCTCCGGCGCAAGCGCCCATTGGCTGCGGGCCATCTCATCACGGAGCGGCGCGTTCGGGTAGAGCTCGAGGAGGTACAGGGACGCGTGGTCTGGGCCGAGAGCGATCAACGCATCGACCGACTCCAGCCACTCCGGTAGCGACTGCTGAGGCAGCCACATCATCAAGTCAAGGCTGATGTTGTCGAATCCCGCCTCGCGCGCCAGTGCGAAGGCCGCACGTGCCCGATCCGCCGAATGCAGGCGGCTGAGTCGCCCAAGCTCTTCATCGCGGAACGACTGGACCCCGTAGCTGAGGCGATTGACCCCGGCGGCCCGGAAGCCCTCTAGCTTCTGCCGATCGACCGTCTCAGGGTTGGCTTCGAGTGTGACCTCCGCCTCGTTACTGAGTGAGAACGACTGCCTGCACGCATCAAGGATGGCGGCGATGTCGGCTGGATCGAGCAAGGACGGCGGGCCACCGCCAAAGAATACGTTGGCGGCGGGGCTTTCATCGCGACGGCTCCCCACC
>ORMF011676717.1_pt1 | contig 11089 bp, 11 predicted proteins | sample 1779871 | NCBI WGS metagenome assembly ORMF01 (sample SAMEA104232316, study PRJEB22302) | groundwater metagenome | biome: forest; feature: aquifer; material: groundwater | place: USA | collected 2011-08-07 | depth 5.4 m
CAGGCGATGTTCCTGGAAAACGTCAGCGGGCTGGCGGAGCGGATTCTGCGGAACTTCGACCTGTCGCCCAAGGACTCGGCGCTGGTCGCCTCGTCGAGCGGCTGCAACGTCGTGCCGGTCGAAATCGCGCAAGAGTTCAGGAAGCGCGGAGTCAAAGTCGTAGCGATCATCAGCCGCAAGCACTCGGAGGCGAGCCCCAGCCGGCATCCAAGCGGGAAGAGGCTGCAGGATTTCGCCGACCTCGTGCTCGACACGGGCGCGCCGGTGGGCGATGCGATGGTGAAAGTCGATGGCTTGGAAACACCCGTTTCGCCCGGCTCGACGGTCGGTGGTTGTATGCTGGTGAACTCGATCAAGGCCGAGGTCGCAGCCAGGCTCACGCGCGCGGGCCAGCCGCCGAAAGTCTTAACCTCGGGAGTGGTGATCGGGGCGGAACGGGCGAACGAGCTGTTTGAGGCCGCTTACGACGAGCACGCGCGGCGGTTGGCCGGGCTCTACGCACGAATAGGTATGAGGTATGAGGTATGAGGTATGAATGAGGAAAGGCCGCGCCAGGATCTTCGAGCGCGAACGAAGCAGTTCGCGCTTCGAATCATCAGAATGTGTGGGACCCTGCCGGGATCACGTGCCGGACGCATCCTCGGCGATCAGGTCTTTCGGTCGGGGACTTCCGTGGCGGCCAACTATCGCGAGGCTTTTCGCGCGCGGTCGAAGGCGGAATTCATTTCCAAACTGGGAGATGCTCAGAAGGAACTGGAGGAAACCGTGCTTTGGCTCGAATTACTCGGGGACAGTGGGACGGTGAAGCCCTCCAAACTGCGCTTGCTTCTGCAAGAAGCTGACGAGCTCATGGCTATCCTTAGCTCCATCATCAAGAGTAGCCGCGACGATCGAGCTTGATTCTGACTTCATACCTCATACCTCATACCTCATGCCTCCCCCCCCCCTCCGCACCACCGTCATCGGCAGCTACCCGTTTCCAGGCTGGCTGGAGTTCGCGTGTCAGCATCTCGATCAATTTGGCGAGGCCGACCGCGCCGAGTTGATCGACGACGCGGTGCGCATCGCCGTCGCCGACCAGCTTGAGGCCGGGCTGGACGTGATCACGGATGGCGAACAGACGCGGCTCGACTTCAACCTCTCGTTCTACGGTTTCCTGGAAGGGATCGAGTTGGAATCGGCCTCCCCGCGGCGGTTCGGCCCGCCCGCACACGACCAGCGCGGACGGCACAAGGTGATTGGGGAACTAAGGGCGCCGCGTGGCCTCGGCACGGTGGAAGACTTCAAACGGTTCCAACGGCTGGCCCAATCTCAGATTTCAAATCTCAAATCTCAGATCACCCTCAAGGCCAGCGTGCCCGGCCCCTACACTCTCAGTGGCCGCTTGGTGCCGAACGCGCAGTACCCCGACCGCAACGCGCTCACCGAGGCGTTGCTGCCGCTCGTGCGTGCGGAGTTGGAGGCTCTGGTCAAAGCCGGTTGCCGCGAAATCTGCGTCGATGAGCCGAGCATGAGTTGCTACGCGCACCGCGAGGACCCGAAGCGCTTCGTCGATATTTTCAACCGCACTGTCGCGCCGGTCGTCGGCCAGTGCCGGCTTTCGACGCACCTGTGCTTCGGCAACTACAAAGGCCGCGCCGTCGGTCCGCGCCGTTACGCGCCGATGTTCCCCGCGTTCCTCGATCTGAGTGTCGATGAAATCCACGTCGAGATGGCCAGCCGCGAGTTTGCCGAGTTGGAACTGATCGCCGAGATCGCGAAGACGAAGGACGTCGCCGTCGGCATCATCGACGTGAAGAGCTACTATGTGGAGACGCCAGAGGAAGTGGCGAATCGAGTGCGGGCGTGCTTGAAGTATGCGCCTGCGGATCGGCTTTCCCTCGCGCCCGACTGCGGCCTGAGCCAAACCGCGCGCTGGGCAGCGAGGCAAAAGCTGGCCAACTTGGTCAGTGGGGTCCGGCGTGTGAAAACGTCGCTTGGCTTGTAGCAGCGACGCTGTCCTCAACTTCGCTCCGACTGCCATCCAGGGCTCCCTCCTCCCTGTTCGTGGAGACTACTGACGCACGACTCGGTAGAAGGGCGCCCCCCGATCCGCCGACAGCGTAATCGACAAAATCAGGTTGCCGGCACGAAGCTCCGGCGCTGCGGTCACGAACAGCCAGGCTTTCAAATCCGTGCTCTCCTCAAAGCGGGATCGCGCGGCTGTCTCCGCAATCCGCCCAAGTGATGGAGCGCTGGAGCGATTTCACCAAAAATCTCGATTCCCTTCCGCCGCCGGAACCGTTAGCTTCGCGGCGTGATCACTCCGCTGTTATCGGACGCTGCCTTTGTCGCCGACGTGGGGAAGGCTCGGGCTGACCGCGCACACGTGCATCTCTGGTGGCTCGGCCAAAGTGGTTTCCTGGTGCAATGGCAAAGCCGGCACTTGTTTCTCGACCCGTATCTGTGGGATTCGCTGACGAAGAAGTATGCGGACACGGACAAGCCGCACGTGCGGATGACGGAGCGCGTCGTTTCGCCGCAACGGCTCAACTTCATCGACGTGGTCACGTCCAGTCACAATCACACAGATCACTTGGACGCTGACACTCTGGGCCCGCTGCTGGTGGCAAACGCGAGGTTGCAGTTGGTCGGGCCGGAGGCCCATCGCGAGTTCGCAGCCAACCGGCTCCGGGTGCCGCTCGAGTTTCCCAAGGGGCTGGTCGCCGGTCAGTCAATCACGCTGGCCGGATTCGAGTTCCACGCCGTCCCGGCCGCGCATGAGACGCTGGAGACGGACGCGCAAGGCCGCCATTTCTGCCTTGGCTACGTGGTGCGGTGCGGGCCGTGGACGATTTATCACAGTGGCGACACGGTGCTGTTTGACGGGCTGGTGGAATTGCTGCGGCCGTGGAAAGTGGATGTGGCGTTGCTGCCGATCAACGGGCGCGCGCCGGAACGGAAGGTCGCGGGCAATCTCTGGGGACGCGAAGCCGCGTGGCTGGCAAAGGAGATCGGCGCGCGGTGCGCGGTCCCCTGCCACTACGAGATGTTTGAGTTCAACACGGCCTCGCCGGAGGAGTTCGTCGCTGAGTGCCAGCGTCTCGGGCAGCAGCATGCGGTGCTACGGTGCGGCGAGCGGTGGAGCAGCGCGGGGCTGTGAAGCGGGGAACCCCGCAAGCCTGGCCGCCGCCGACGAGCCAGCAGGGAGGGTGTGTTTTTGACCGCACAGGCCGGAACAGGCCGAAAACGGGCGAAATATTAACTGGACGGGGAGTTGACTTCGGGGCGCTGGCCCGTGTTAGTGTGTCGGCGCGAATATGAAGTTACTTGCACTTTCCTCCAGAGGGCCGCACCGCGGCTTGTCATGCCGGGCGTCGGGGTTCACGTTGATCGAACTGTTGGTGGTGATCGCCATCATCGCGATCCTGGCGGCGATGTTGTTGCCGGCGCTGGCCAGGGCCAAGCAAAAGGCCTCGGGCATCTCCTGCATGAACAACGTGAAGCAGATGGCCCTCGCCTCGGTGGTCTATTCGACCGACAACAACGATTCCTGGCCGTCCAATAACCCGGGCGACGATGTCGTCAATCTCGCCAATCCCCCGGCGAACTACACGCCGAAAGTCTGGGCCGAAGGGCGGGAAGGCTCGAACCTGACGGACGAGAACACGGCCAACGGCCTGGTGTCCGAGAAGCTCTCGCTCCTGGCGCCGTACATGAAGGCCAAGGCGAGCTTCCGTTGTCCGGGCGACAAGAAGCCGATCAAGTCCGGTCGCCTGCTCTTCCTGCGCCCGAAGAACTATGGGATGAATACGTTCATGGGGTGGAATACCGCGCCCTACCACAACGAGCCGAACGCCAGGTATCTGGTCTTCAAGAAGACGACCGAAGTGACGAAGGCCTCGAGCTTCTTCCTCTTCGGCGAGATTCATCCGTTCAGCATCTGCCGGCCGCAGTTCGGCGTGCACATGGAAGGCAACAACGTCTATCACGTGCCAGGCAATTACCACGGGAAGGTGTCCAACTTTTCGTTTGCGGACGGTCATGCCGAGTCGCATCGTTGGGCCAACGGCAAGTTCAACAACCCGGGTATGCGCGAGGATGACGGCTTCTGGCACAACCACGAAACGACCCTGCCCGGCGTGAATGCGGCGACGATCCAGACGGATTTGAACTGGCTCAAGCAACACACGACGGAGTTGAAGGACGCGAGGTAAGGCGGGTGGTTGTGCCGAGGCGCGGATGGTGCGGGCGTGAGAGCGGCAGCTTGAAAGTTGCAGGTTGCAGGTGCTGGCGGTGGCGGTGGTTCTGCCATCTGTGACGCGCACGCCGCAATTGGGCGCTGGCCTGGCTAAAACGGCGCCGCGCTCACCCCCCGAGTTCTGCTGGCGCTTCGCCAGCGTCAGTCGTCCGCCAGCGATTTCTCCAGGAGTTTCCTCTCGCGTTCGCCGTAGGATAACTGAAACGCCAATGTCTGGGCCTGCGGAGTCATTTTCTTCCACACCTTCCGGATCGCGCTGATCATTTTGTCTTCCGCGGTCTTGTTGGCCAATTCGGCGAACTGGAACTGGAGGAAGACGAGGCAGAGCGCGTCTTCGAGCACGCGGCTCTCGGGATCGGCGGGGAAGTTCTTCTTCAAGTTCAGCGCCTGCACACGGGCGACAGTCTCCTCGGGGTAACCGACTTCGCTCAGGATTTCGCCGGCCCTCTGCGCGTGAAAGTGTTTGAGGTCGGTGCGCCATTTGAGATAGCCGGCGCGGGTCATCGGGTAATCGGTGCGCGGGATCATCCAGCGGCAGAGGTGTTGGCAACGCGCCGCCAGGAGCAGGATCTCCGAGGCCTCCGGGCACAGCACCAGCACCCAGTCAGTGAGACGCCGGGCGTAGAGGAGTTCACGCGGGTGGCTCACGCCGGCAACGACCTCGGGGTTCGGGTCGCGCGCGTTCTCCTCGTCGAAACGACGGCGGGCCGCGTTGAAACGGGCGGAGACCTGACGAAGCGGGTCAGACGGTTCAGTGGCCATTGGGAAGAGAATGGAACCTCTCGCGGCGGCTGGCAATGGGGATGGTGAATGGAGGATGGTTGGTGGTTGATGGTTTGGGGCAGCATCGGACATCTCGTGGCGGCTGGTCATCCGTTTGTCTCGACACGTCCGCGCATCCGGTCGTCACTGCAGCTTTGGGGTGGGGAGAGAACCCCTCGAACTTGTAGCGCGCCGTGTGCCCCTGCCCCTGTCCACCAACCCCTCACCCGCCGTCCTGGCACCTTCTCCCCTCCGAGGGGAAAGGGTCAGGGTTAGATTTCCTCGAAGTCCAACTTCGCGCCTTGAACCCATGAACCAGGCGACAAGAATTTCCAGAGGATTCAAAGCGTTCGGAGATAAGAACAAACCAATCCGTGAACGCTTTGAATCCGTTGGGGGGTTCATGGGGCGGGGCGTCGTCGCACACGTGCTCCAGCGTGACCGTCTGTTTTGAGAGCGTCCTCCCACCCTCACCCCGGCCTTCTCCCGTCCGACGAGAGAGGGAGAGAGGCAGCCAGCGTTGGCACACGACCAAAGGTTGGGACGCGTCCGTCGTCCTCCTCCGCTTCCTCCTTCTCCCCGCTGGAGAGGACTGGGGTAAGAGGGAGGGCAACGCGCGCACCTCCGTAAGTGGATATGGCACCCGCGACTCATCAAGGCACCGAGCAGCTTTGCCGGAAGTCGCTGACTTCTTCGCGGCTCTCGGACCCACTGAGCCGCCCGGGGCTTGGCCGCCGCGCCAACCGGCCGATCACGACTCGCTCACCACCACAAAAACGCCGGGTCCGGTTTCTTGGCGGAGTCCCGCGCCCAGTCCTGCATGTTCTTCGGGGTCTTGAGCGCGTCCACATGGAGATCGCCGTAGAGGATGTTGTAGCGCGGCTGGCCTTTGTAATTGTGCCAGACGCTCTTCTTGTCGTACACGCTGCGCGCCGGCCACCAGTGCCAGTCGCCTTGGAGGACTTTGTTGCTCGGCTTGAGCGCGATCTCGGAGAGCTTGATCGGAATGGCTGAAGGCGTGCCGCGGGACTCCGGCCGCGAGTCGCCGGTGACGTGCTTCGCCGCATAGACATCAATCGCCCAGTGGACCAGGTAGCTGTTGCCCCAGCCTTCGTAGCAGGTCAGCTTGAACGCCGGGTAGTAGGCATCGCCCTGGTCCGCCGGACAGCGGAACGTCTCCACCGCGCTGATGTAGCGATAGAGCGGCCGGTTCGTCGCTTCCGTCAAGCCGCCATGCGGAGGCGTGTCGCTCTTGCCTTTCTTGCCGCCCACGTTGCCCCAGGAATTGTGGGCCGGAAAGGACTCCGCGTGATCCTCCGCGTAAATGTGGAACGCGACGCCGATCTGCCGCTGGTTGCTCAGGCACTTGATGCGCTGCGCCTGTTTCTTGGAGGTGGCCATCGCCGGCAAGAGCAGGCTGGCGAGAATCGCGATGATCGCGACGACCACCAGCAGCTCGATCAGAGTGAAGGCCAGGCGTTCGGCCGGGCGGCGCACGCCGTTTCGCGCCGCGAAGCCGCGCAGTCCTTCGTGTGGCGGAGTTTTCATCCCATCAGGGAGTCGTTTGGTTTCGGGTTGACTGCTTCTGTGTCCCGCAAAACCAGTTCCGCGTCAAGGCTGAAGCGCTGAAGCGCACCGAGCGCCGGTCTGCGGTGCATCCCAAAGTCGTTGGTCGCAATGGGAGCGGAACGCCGGATTCATCCGGCAGGGCGGTGGTCAACCGAGTCCGCTGCCGGATGAATCCGGCGTTCCTGTCTCCGGCGGGATAGGGCCGGCACCGACAACTTGAGGATGCGCACGCCGGCCTGAAAGACCGTAGCAGCCGAAGTAAGGCGAACCGAGGGCCAACGCCCCGGCCTCGTGATCCGGTACCGCAGCCGCCGACGTGAGTCGGCGCTGACTTCCTGACGGTGGGAAAGCAAGCGCGCGCCGACTCCCGGCGGCGGCGACAAAGTTTCTAGGGCGGCGGCTGCGAGCAAAGTGAATTCACACTCAGCCGCTGAAACACTCCCAGCCGGATGTGCCCCTCCCGACCAGTTCCCCTTGCACGTCCCGCGTTTCGTTTCAACGCAGGATCGCCTCGCGTGGCCGTTCCCGGTAACCTCCCGTCCGTGAAATTGATTTCGTGGAACGTCAACGGCCTGCGCGCGGTGTTGCGGAAGAACTTCCTGGAGTACCTCGAAGCGGAGCGCGCCGACATTCTCTGCCTCCAGGAGACCCGGTGCGAGCCGAACGAGGTCGAGCAACTCTGGCCCGCGGCCTACACGACCTACTGGAACACCGCGGAGAGGAATGGCTACTCCGGCACGGCGATCTTCACCAAGACGCGCCCGCTGCACATCCCCACCGGCATCGAAGTCACCGCGCACGACCACGAAGGCCGCGTGCTCACCGTCGAGTTCACGGACTTCTTCCTCGTCAACGTGTATGTCCCCAACTCGCAGCGCGAACTCACGCGGCTCCCTTACCGTCAGCAGTGGGACCGCGCCTTCCTCCGTTACCTCAAGAGGCTCGAACGCCGCAAGCCGGTGATCTTCTGCGGCGACCTGAACGTCGCGCACACCGAACTCGACCTCGCCAACCCGAAAGCCAACGTGAAGAACCACGGCTTCACACACGAAGAACGCGCCGGCTTCAGTGCGTTCGTGCGCGCGGGTTTCGTCGATACCTTCCGCGAGTTCGAGAAGGGCGGCGGGCATTACACCTGGTGGAGTCAGATGCCGGGCGCACGCGAACGAAACGTCGGGTGGCGCATCGACTACTTCCTCATCTCCGCCGCGCTTCGCCCCCGCCTCGAAGCCGCGTTCATCCGGCCCGGCGTGACCGGCTCGGACCACTGCCCCGTCGGCATTGAAGTCACATGATGGCGGCGGCTGCGCAGAAGTCCCGCCGGGCAGAATACGCCGAGCTGTCGGCGCTCTTCTTCCTTCACGGCATGGCACTGGGCATGTGGTGGGTGCCGCTCACCACCGTGCTCGACACGCACGGACTCCACGCGCTCCGGCCGTATGCCTTCGCCACCGCGGCGCTCGCGGCGTTGGTCTCGCCATTGATCTTCGGCGCCGTGGCGGACCGTCATGTCGGGCCGGTTCGCGTGTTGCGCTGGATCGCGCTGGCCAGCGCGGCACTGATGGCGTTGGCTTCCACCGCAATCAAGCGGGACTGGAATCCGTGGCTCGTGCTCGCGCTGATCCAGGTTCATTCGCTCGCTTCCGCGCCGACGTGGAGCATCGCGACCACGATCGTGCTGGCGAGATTGCACGATGCGAAGCGCGAGTTCGGTCCCATCCGCGCGATAGGCACGCTCGGCTGGATGGCGGGCTGCTGGGTCGTCAGCGCCCTGAAGGCCGACACTTCGCCCCTCGCCGGCTATTGCGGAGCAGTGACCTGGCTGGCGGTGGCCGCGTTCACGCTCGTGTTGCCCAGTGTCGCGCCGCCGAAATCACTGGAGCAGCTCACGCTCAGGCAGCGTCTCGGCCTGGACGCGCTCTCGCTGCTCAAGAACCACGATCATCGCGTGGTCTTCGTGACGGCGGCGCTGGTGACCATTCCGCTGGCGGCGTTTTATCCCTTCACGCCGCCGCACCTCCGCGACCTCGGGCTGGAGCGCCCGAGCGCGTGGATGACGCTGGGACAGGTGAAGGAGATTGCCGCGATGTTCGGTCTCGCCACGCTGCTCACGCGCTGGCGGTTGAAAACCATCTTCCTCTGCGGGCTTGGCTTCGCGCTGTTGCGCTACGTGCTGTGTGCATTGAACGGCAAGGCGTGGGTGCTCGCCGGCGTCTCGCTGCACGGCTTTGCCTTCACGCTGTTCTTCGTCACGGTGCCCATCTACCTCAACGAACGCGTCGATGCCGCGTGGCGGGCACGGGCACAGGCGTTGTTCAGCCTGATGACGAGCGGCGTAGGAAATCTCATCGGCTACCTCGGCACCGGCTGGTGGTTCGCGGCGTGTGAGCGGTCGGAAGGAATGAGGTGGTCGATCTTCTGGGGCGGCCTGGCGGCGGCGGTGGCTGGCGTGTTGATCTACTTCCTGGTTGCGTATCGTGGGCGAAGTCCAGGAGCCAGCAACTGAGCATGGTGGCCTTGCGGCGACGGGACAGGGTCCTTCAGGTTTGCCAACGTTGTTGCGCAGTTCATGATTTGCCAGCGAGCGAGCGAGCGATTTGCAGCACCTTGGGCCGGGCGGCGCGAAAGGCGTCGTGCAGTTCCTGAATCTCTGGCAAGCGGGCGCAGCCAAACGCCGTCCGCAACTCGGCTTCGGTGATCGGCTCCTGTCTCAAAAGAAACTCGATGTCGGAGAGATCTTCGCGGTCATCGCCACGCATCATCTTCGTCAGAATAAAGTCAATCGTCGCTGGGCGAAGAAGTCTCAGATGCGCGAAGGAACTGAGAATGGGGAGGCGGCGGCTGAGCCATTCGGGCCGCAGAAACACATCCGCCTCGGTGAACAGGTGCGTCAGGTAAAGCCCGCGCTCCGCCAATTCGGCGTTCGTCGCGTCGCGGGCGTCCCAGAACTGCCCGTCCGCGCGCAACTCGTCCAGTTGGACCAGAGGGATAATCGCGTCCACGTCTTGGGTGGTTTCGTGCTTGGCCTCGTGGGACGGAAACCCCAGCGCGAGTGCCCCGCGACCGTAGAGAGTCAACTCGACCGGATGATCGAGGTGGCGGTCGAGCGTTTGCAGGATGAGAAGTGGATTATTCACGGCGCGAGAGCCACTGTGGCGGGGCGTAGCCGTCGCGTGTCAGGCCCGGCAGGATGGCGAACCGCGTCCAGTGCGGCAGCGCGTCTGTGCGGACGGTTCGCCGGGGATGCAAGACCCGCCGCAAGGTCGCCCACGGCTCCAACTCCTCGTCCACCCGCCCGCACGCGGCGGCGATGTGGAGTAGCACCGGCTCCACGCGTTCCATCTCTGCGAGTCGGGAGAGACGCTGAGCATCCACGCGCGGCGACGACAGCAACTGGGCCGCCGCGCGAATGAACCACGGATCGTCCGGCATCTGGCCGAGACAGAGAGCCACGCCAATCTCCTCGCTGGGAATGTCCGGATTGTCCGGCGGCAAGGACGGGGAGAACTCCCGCTGGTAATGTTTCGCCCCGCGCTCAACGGCGACCTTGAGCAGCCATTCGGGCAACCGATCGGCCGCCCCGCTGATCCGTGCCAGCCGGATGGCCAGGCCGGAGACGTGAGTTGTATCGCCGAGCCGGCGGGCCAGTGTGTCGGGTGGAGCCGCCTCCGCAACCGCGGACACCTCGGCCGCCTTCGCTTGGCGATGACTCTCTCGTGTTGTCGAATCGGTTCTGGTGCGTGGACGGTTGCGGCGCGCGTGCGGCGGCAGATTGGCCTCAGCCCAGGTAATCGTCTGCTGGATGTGAAGCCACTTTTGCGCGGAGTCGCAGGCGGCGGCGCGCTTGCGCTCCTCTTCACGTTTCAACTCGTCCCAGTTCATCGGCTAGGAAGTTTTCGCCCGCCGGATGGCTTCGCGCAAAACTTCCATGCGCCGGAGGTTTCGCTCCGCGGGCGGCAACGCTTCCTGGCAGGCGAGCATGTCTTCATCGCACAGGCCGGTGAAGCGGACGCCGGTCCCCGTCGTCGAGGGCAGCCCGCGCGCATAGCACTCGGCGTAACGACCCTCGAGTCCGCGCACGTCGCGGAACACATCCAGCGCACCGTGCTGTGTGGTGAGGCAGAAGAGGACCTGGCTTCGCAGCCAGTGCCAATCGTCGAGCACCGGCTTCCATTCCGCTTCGGTGCGTCCCCACTCCGCGCCGAGTCGGCGCAGCGCGTGGTTGAGCTGTTGGAGATTTGCGGCGTCGTCACGCACCCAGATATCGACGTCGAAGGTCAGCTCCGGGAGGTGACGCAGTAGGAAGTTCATCCCGCCGATGAGCAGGTAATCCACCTTCGCGTCGTTCAACTCCTGGAGTATTTCATCCACGTTCACGGAGACTGTTTACCTCATCCCAGGGCGGGTCACAAGCGGGCAGAAGGGCAACCATGAAACCTGGCGCGGCGGAGCCGCAACCAAAGTAGCGCAGATTTCCAATCTGCTGTATCGCCGATTTCCAATCGGCAAAGGGTAAGA
>ORMF012627461.1_pt1 | contig 11088 bp, 9 predicted proteins | sample 1779871 | NCBI WGS metagenome assembly ORMF01 (sample SAMEA104232316, study PRJEB22302) | groundwater metagenome | biome: forest; feature: aquifer; material: groundwater | place: USA | collected 2011-08-07 | depth 5.4 m
CCGCCGCCGGGTTTGGTGCCGTCGTGCGCTGAAGGCGGAGTGCTCGGGGTACTGCCGGGAATCATCGGCGCAATCCAGGCGAGTGAAACGATCAAGATCATCCTGGGCGCGCCGGACATCATGGTTAACCGGCTGCTGCTGTTCGACGCGTGGCGGATGCGCTTTCGTGAACTGAAGCTGCGCAAGGATCCGAATTGCCCGGTATGCGGCGACAATCCGACGATCAAAGAGTTAATCGATTACGAAGAATTTTGCGGCATCACTCAACCAACACAGGCGGCCCAACCAACTATGGAAGAAATCACAGCTACTGAACTGAAGCAGCGCCTCGACCAGGGCGACGACATTCAAATCATCGACGTACGCGAGCCGCATGAGTACGAGATCGGCCAGATTCCCAACTCAAAGCTGATCCCTTTGGGCCAGGTGCTCAATCGCATGAACGAGATCGATCCGAACCGCGAAACCGTCGTCCACTGCAAGATGGGCGGCCGCAGCGCGAAAGCGATCGACGCCCTGCAACGCTCGGGCTTCACCGGCCACCTAATCAATCTGGCCGGCGGAATTACTGCCTGGTCGAACGAAGTCGATCCCAGCGTGCCGAAGTACTGAATAGCCGGAGCGCGGGCATCCCTTGCCCGCATTGAGCGCGTAGCGCGAAGAACTTTTCGTTGAATGCTCATTTAAGGGGTAAGTATTCAACGCGATTGATCCACTTCGCCGGATCTCCTGCCTTTGCGATCAGCTCCAGATCTTCTACGCACTGACGGATCGTCGTCCTGGTTTGAGGTGCGTAGACTACGCCAACAAAGTTGGCGCCGGTTCTTTGCCGCGAACTTGCCTCGGCCAAGAGATCGGTATCTTGCGTGAAGAGTATCCGGCCTAATTCGGAGGCCCGATCGAGGAGATCCGAATCTGAAGGCTCCCGAGCGCCGTCTTCCTGCGCCGTGAGGACATCAAGCCCATGAAGTCGCGTCTGATCCGTAATTGCGAACGGAATGTTCACGTCCATATAAATGGGGATGGTCACTTCTAAGGCTCCGCTCTTCTCAAAATGAAAACAGCCCGCCGATCCATTTATGGATCACCGGGCTGCTCTGAGCCCCTATATGAATTCTTTTTTTGACTCGGCCCGCTCTGGGGCGCTTATGAATCGAGAGTCTAACTCAGAACACGCAACGTCGCAAGAGCTTTTCATTTGTGCTCGCGCAACCTTGACTTGAGTTCTTGCCGAGTCAGCGGATCGTGATGCTGAGCCTTTAGCTCTTCGACGTATCGATTCCGATGCTCGATGTCCGCGTCCACTTCAGCTTGGTGCTCATAATAATAAGAGAGTGCGGCGTGAATCTGAGCCATTGACAGATGTGGATGCTGGCGGTGCATTTCCTCAGGACTCCACCCGTACGCCATCTTATCGAGCACGACCTCAACGACCTTGGTATTCGCGCCGCTAATCCACGGAACTCCCTTCTCGTCGATTTCGATTAGTGAATTGATTACAGCGACCATGGCATACCTCGGCCAATAAATTACCACGAGTAGGAACGCTGAACTAGGCTTTCCAAATAACTTTATCACCCAGTGCAAGTGAGATTTTTTGCATCGAGTATTGAAACCGTTGAAAACGGTTTCAAGTTGAGATTGACTGGCGATCACCTGGCTGAAGCCAGGTGCTAATGAAACCATGAGATCGTTTTAGAGAGGGGACCGGACCAATATCCACCGCAGGCTGCGTCATCTTCCTTCTCGGTGTATGATTAGGCCCGCAAAAATCCCTCGGCGAGGTGAACACCAAACGTGAGCGAAGCAACCTTAGAAGTGACAGAACCGGCGAAGACGACCCACACACCCCAGGAGCAGCAACACAAGTGGGTCTATCTGTTTGAAGAAGGCAGCGGCGACAACAAATCGCTGTTCGGCGGCAAGGGCGCCGGACTTTGCGAGATGACCCAAGCCGGTCTTCCCGTCCCGCCCGGCCTGATTGTCACCACTGAGGTCTGTAACGCCTATTACGCCAACAACAAACAATTTCCCGAAGGCATGTGGGAGCAGGTAACCACGGCTCTACATGAGATCGAAAAGAAGGTCGGCAAAGAGTTCGGCGACGAGAAAAACCCTCTGCTGGTTTCGGTGCGATCGGGCGCCGCGTTCTCGATGCCGGGGATGATGGACACGGTCCTGAATCTTGGCCTTAACGAAGAGACGGTCCAGGGCCTGGCTGCACAGACAGGTGATCTGCGCTTCGCACTCGATGCCTATCGTCGCTTCGCTTCACTGTTCGGTGAAATTGTGATCGGCGTCGCGCATGAAAAATTCGAACGCGTAATGGATCGCTTCAAAGCGCAGACCACCGGGGGACGTGACACTGATCTTAAGCCCGAGGAGTTACGCGGAATTATCGCGGCTGAAAAAGAAATCATACTCGCCGAGCAACACTCAATCCCCGATGATCCTTATGAGCAACTGCGCGTCGCCATCGGCGCAGTTTTCAACTCCTGGATGGGCCGGCGGGCAATCGATTATCGCCGTATCAATCGCATTCCTGACGACCTGGGTACTGCCGTCAATGTGCAGGCTATGGTGTTTGGCAACATGGGCAAGACCAGCGGCACGGGCGTCGCTTTTACCCGCAATCCATCCACCGGCAAAAAGGAACTTTACGGCGAATACCTTTTGAACGCGCAAGGCGAAGACGTCGTCGCCGGAACTCGCACTCCAAACCCCATCAGCCAACTCAAAAAGGAACTACCGAAAGTCTACGAGCAGTTCGATGCCATCACACAATTGCTCGAAAAGCATTACGGTGATATGCAGGACTGTGAATTCACGATCGAACGCGGCAAACTCTGGATGCTCCAGACGCGCACCGGCAAGCGCACCGGCGCGGCTTCGGTGCGCATCGCGGTTGACATGGCGAGCGAGAAATTGATCGACCGCGCGACTGCAGTGCGGCGTGTTACTCCTGAGCAGCTCGATCAGCTTCTGCATCCGACAGTCGATCCGAAGACCGACGCGCGGGTCCTCGCTACTGGCTTGCCGGCCAGTCCTGGCGCCGCCCAGGGCACGGTCGTGTTCAGTCCTGACGAAGCCGAAGAATTAGCCAAGGAAGGTGCGCAGGTCGTGCTGGTGCGGCACGAAACCAGTCCTGATGATTTTCATGGGATGGTTGCCGCCCAGGCGATTGTCACGGCCCGTGGCGGAATGACGAGTCACGCAGCGGTGGTGGCGCGCGGCATGGGCAAGACCTGTGTCAGCGGCGCATCTGACTTGGAAGTTGATTACAGCCAACAGCAATTCACTGTTAAGGGCGAGGTAATTACCAAGGGCGAATGGATCACTGTCGACGGATCTACGGGTCGGGTTTTTCTTGGCAAGGTGCCAACGGTGCAGCCTTCTCTGGGTCCGGATTTTTACGAATTGATGAAGTGGGCCGACGGTTTTCGCAGTCTTACCGTGCGCGCGAATGCCGACACGCCCCACGACGCCCGCGTCGCGCGACAGATGGGAGCGGAAGGCATCGGCCTCTGCCGTACTGAACACATGTTCTTCGGTGATAAGCGTCTGGCGTCAATGCGGCAGATGATTCTCGCGGATGGTACCGGCGCGCGCGAAAAAGCGCTCGAACAACTCCTGCCCCTGCAGCGCGGCGACTTTGTCGGCATCTTTCGCGAGATGGCTGGTTTCCCCGTAACGATTCGTCTGCTTGATCCGCCGCTGCATGAATTTCTTCCAAACGTGGATGAACTTCTCGGCGAGTTGTCTGAGTTAAAGATGGCGCTGCGTCATGCGGGCACACTGGCCGACATGGATCACCTGTTGGATGAAATCGACGAGAAACGTCAGTTGCTGCACCACGTCAACAAGATCCGCGAAGCGAACCCGATGCTCGGCTTCCGTGGTTGCCGCCTGGGTCTGTTATTCCCGGAAGTCACTCGGATGCAGTGTCGTGCAATCTTCGAAGCCGCCTGCCAGGTGAAAGGCGAGCGCAAACAGGTGACGTTGGAAATCATGGTGCCGCTGGTCTCGATTAGCGAGGAACTGAAACAACAGGCTGAGATGATTCACGACGTAGCCCGCGAGGTCACCGGTGAACACGGCATGAAGATCGAATACGCGGTGGGAACTATGATCGAGTTACCACGCGCTGCTCTGACTGCCGGCAAGATTGCTGAACACGCCGACTTCTTCTCGTTCGGGACGAACGATCTGACGCAGACGACATTTGGCTTGAGCCGCGACGACTCTGGCCGCTTTCTGCCGGCTTATGTAGATCGCAAAATCCTCTCTGACGATCCCTTCCAGGTCCTCGACCGCGAAGGAGTGGGCGAGTTGGTGCGCCTCGGTACAGAGCGCGGCCGCAACGTAAAGCCAAAACTCAAGGTGGGCATTTGCGGCGAGCACGGCGGCGATCCCAGCTCGATTGCTTTCTGCAACGAGATCGGATTGAACTATGTGAGTTGTTCGCCTTATCGCGTTCCGGTTGCGCGTCTGGCCGCGGCTCATGCAGCATTGGACGCTGAAGCCAAGGCTGCGGCCGAGAGAGAAATTGAAGAGCAAGCGCAGAAAGCTGTCCGTGCGTAAACGCCGAAGGCGTTCGCCAGTCTCAGCCCAGGGCAACGCCCTGGGGATCATGGATTGTTGTCTGACAATACCCTGAAAGGGTTAACAAACCGGAGGACTCCCACGATGGCACAATCTCTCGCCAGACTCTGGACGCATCTGATCTTCTCCTCCAAAGAGCGCTATCCGTTTCTTTCTGATCCGATCGTTCGCGCTGACATGCACGCGTACCTCGGAACTGTCTTACGCTCGCATGACTGCCCGACGATTGTCGTCGGAGGATGTGAAGACCACGTCCACGCTCTGTTCGCACTTTCGAGAAATCACTCGATTGCCCAAATTGTCAAAGAGATTAAGAGAACATCGTCAGCTTGGATCAAAACAGTGGAACGACGCTATTCGAAATTTCATTGGCAGTCCGGCTACGGCGCTTTTTCGGTTAGTCAGTCACACGTTAGTCAAGTTCAAGGTTACATTATGAATCAGGAACAGCATCACCGGCGAAAGACATTCCAGGACGAGTTCCGTGCGTTTTTGAAGAAATATGAAATCGAATACGACGAGCGTTATGTCTGGGATTAGCGGCGCGAATTACACGTCACAATGCCGAAGGCGTTCGCAAGTTTCAGACCCGGGCAACGCCCCAATGGGTAAACGAACGAAAAAAAGAAATGAACACCGGAGTTGTTCACGAATTTAACTTCGTGATGATGTTGACCTTCCGATCCTTCGCGAACCCTTACAGGGTTTGATTCTCAATTCCGGCGCGTAACCCAGGGCGTTGCCCTGGGCTGGAATTGGCGAGCGCTTTCAGCGCTTAACCGCGGCGATGGGGTCCAGATCATTTCTTACTAAAGCGCTCGCGAGAGCCCAGTCTTCGCTGCTATACTCACCACTCTTCTTGGGCCAATGAAACATGAAATGGATCGACAACTCCAACCGTTACTTCGGCTACTAGATCAATTATCTGACGAGTTTGTCGAACTCCGGGACGGCGTTCGCAAGGCCATTCGCATCGCCGACCATGATCCGGAGATGGCCCTAACCCGCATTCGCAAGGTTCTAGAGTTCATTGTCCGTGATGTCTACACTAGACGGTGCAATGAAGAGCCAGGTACCTGGCTGCTTGAGAACCTACTGCAGCGTCTGACTCACGACGGGCACTTACCCAGACGGATATCCGCGTATGCCAACTCTATTCGCGACCTTGGTAACGTAGGAACGCATACATTTGGCGAAGGAGTGTCAATGGACGACGTACGACAGACGTTGGGCCAGTTAATGCCCGTCGTGGAATGGTATGTCAAAGTAGAACGTCCAGATGCCGTCACGACGAATCAGCAGCAAGACGATTCTAGCCGCAATACGGACATTGAGACCACGAAGCGACGTTCCTCCCCGCGCAATGAGTTGTATCGACGATACTTCAACATTCTGCGTGCTGAGTTGCGCGAGAACGGCGAAAAAAGGGTCTCCATAGGTCGAAGCTGGTGCAATTTCTCTTCGGGAGCTAGTGGCATTCTATACAACACGGACTTTGGCCGAGGCGACCGGGTCCGCGCCGAACTCTACATTGTGAACAACAAGGAGGTCTTCAACGCGCTTTTGATTCAACGTGGGGCAATTGAGCGCGAACTCGGCGAAGGGCTGGATTGGCAACGACTGCCTGATCGGCACGCCTCCCGAATAACCCTCTACTGCTTTGGCAGCATTGAGCACTCCGGGGAACAACTGGCTCAGATCCGCTCATGGGTCGTTGATCGATTGCTTAAACTCAAGCGTGTCTTTGGGCCCAGGCTGGCCGAACTGAGTAGGCGCAGCGTCTATTGATTAGCGGTCACCTATTGCCGGTTCCCAGAAAGGATCATGAAATGCGCAGTGCTCTTCTCCTTTTCCTGTGCTTCGCTTTTCCGCTGACTCAAATGATTCCGTCGGCTCAGACTCAAACACCTGTTCCAAAGCCGCCCGACACCGTCTATCTGCTCACACCCGCGCACATTTTTGATGGTGAGTCGATGCAACCACACGGGGATTGGGTAGTTTTAATACGCGGCGAGAAGATCGAAGCGGTTGGTCCGGCTAATGAAATCAAAGCCCCCGCAGATGCAAAGGTGATCAACTTGCCGGGCATGACTTTGATGCCGGGTCTGATCGAAGCTCACTCGCACATTCTGCTGCACCCTTATACCGAGACGGTTTGGAACGATCAGGTCGCACGTGAGGCGCTTAGCCTGAGAGTCGCGCGCGCGACAAATCATTTGCGAAGCGAATTGCTGGCAGGTTTCACCACGATTAGAGATCTCGGAACTGAAGGCGCCGGATATGCCGACGTCGGCCTGAAGCAAGCGGTCCAACAGGGCATCATACCCGGTCCGCGCATGCTGGTGGCTACACGCGCGATTGTGGCAAGCGGCAGCTACGGACCGAAGGGTTACGCTTCCGAATGGAATGTGCCGCAAGGCGCCGAAGAAGCAGATGGCGTCGATGGCCTCACCCGAGTGGTGCGCGAACAGATTGGCAAAGGGGCGGATTGGGTGAAGGTCTATGCCGACTATCGTTGGGGCGCGGGTGGATTAGCCCATGCCACGTTCACGCTCGAAGAGTTGAAGTTAGCTGTCGAGGTTGCGAGGAGCGCCGGCATTCCCGTGTCTGCGCATGCCACCAGCACCGAAGGCGCGCGCCGCGCGATTCTCGCCGGCGTCGAAACGATCGAGCACGGCGACGGCTTGACGCCGGATCTCTTTCGCTTGATGAAAGAGCGCGGCACCGCTCTCTGTCCGACTCTCTCAGTCGCCAGCGGGCCCAATATCGATAAGAAGAAGATCGTTTTCAAACAGGCGCTCACAGCCGGCGTCACGATTGCCAGCGGCAGCGACGTCGGAGTGTTCGCTCACGGCGACAATGCGCGCGAGATAGAAACCATGGTGAGTTGGGGAATGCCAATTATTGATGCGTTGCGATCTGCGACCTCTGTCGATGCCCGCGTGCTGCACATGGAAGACAGGATCGGACAAGTCAAGGCCGGCCTCTTTGCTGATCTAATCGCGGTCGAAGGCGATCCCACTCGCGATATCTCGGCATTGCGTCGCGTGCGTCTGGTGATGAAGGACGGTGTTATCTATAAGCAACCCTGAGGCGCCTCGGGCCCTCGAATCAAGTCGACCGATTATGTTGCGCAAGCCCATCTATCTCCTGACAGTAATCGTCTGGCTGGCCGGCGCCACGGTTGCATTGGCCCAGGAGTCCTCCGGCGATGTCCATGTAAAGCTCTCCCTCGCCGACAGCAAAACCTCTTTTCGCTCTGGCGATCCAATCAGACTGGTACTCGAGTTCACCGCCGACCGCGAAGGCTATGACGTCGACACGGTGACGGATAAAACAGTCTCTCCCAGCGACACGCTGTTCATTTCGCCCGACGCCGGCGTCTTTCATTGGCTGGACGAATACTTGGGCGGGGGCAGAGGTTTTCGCGACTACTTCACAGTACAAAAACTTTCGCTTGCTCCCACGCGGGTCGAAATAATGGTTAATTCCGTCGTGCGTTTCGAAAGGCCCGGCAGGTATTCAGTTTCGGTCAGGACGCGCCGAGTAACCCAACGAAAAGATCTGAACGACCGCACCCCTCGCACAGTCACCCTCACCTCCAACGAAGTAAGTTTCGACGTTCAACCCATGAGTGACGCCGAGGAGGCTAAGGAAGTCGAAAGGTTGTCCGCGGGGCTGGACTTGTTGCGGGACGTGCAATCCGAAGAAAAGCTGACCCTGGAATTATCATTTCTTACCGGAGACATTTCGTCGCGCGAAAAGGTGCGGCGCTTTCTCAATGCAGAGGGACGATCCGGGAACTATTTTCAGAATATCAGTCTTGGCCTTTACAGCGCCCGGAATCGTGCGCTGGTTTTTCAATTGTTGGAAGCCGCCATGCGCGATCCGAGCCGGCCCGTGACCTACGCGCTCCTCGGCGCGGTTGCCGAACTAAAACTGTTGCGGCAAAACGCTGGCCTGCCCCAAAAACCGGCCGCCAACGGTGCCATGTTGGATCCATTTGGAGATCCACAATACAACGCGATTCAAGACGCCTATGTAACCGAACTTGCCGCCGGTCTTTCCAAACGCACCGGCAAGAGCCAAACAACTACGGCGATTACGCTTCTTAGTCGCCTATCCAAAACGCCTCAGTCGGCAGCCCTGAACGAAGTGCGACGCGTACTGATTCAGCAGTTTCAAGACTTACATCCTTACGATCAGGAATATTTGTTACGTGTCTACTGGGATCAATTGCATGATGCTTCCCTGCTGCCCGCGATAAAACAAATGCTCAGCAGCAAAGGCCTGGCGAGCAAGACCATCCACGACAGCGCTCTTAAGCGATTGATCGAATTAGCTCCTCAGGAAGCGCGGCCTTTTGTCGTCTCCGAAGTCATAGATCCAACCTCGATGGTCGATTTCGAAATACTGCGCAGCCTGGCCGATGCCACGCTGCCAGAGACTGATGCGCCGTTGCTGGAACAGATACGGCGGTTCAGTTCATCTACCCGAAACTATGAAGTGATATATCTGAAGCAGAAGGCTTCTCTGGCCGCGCGTTACGCCACGGTCGGTATTTATCAAAGTCTGATGGAACTCTATCAACAGAGCGGCGCGAAATGGCCACTGGAAGCGCGGGCTTGCCTGCTCGCGTATTTTGCTCGCTACAATGAAAATGAAGCCCTGCCATTGATCGAGCAAGTGCTGGCCGGAATCGAGCCAGGACAGGATTTTAACTTTCTTCCCGACCTTACTCGTCTTTACTATTCAGATGGCATTGATGGTGTTTTGAGAAAGCGACTTGAAAGTGACGAGCCCCGAGCGGTAAGCACCTCAGCGTGGTTGATGTCCAAATACGGTCCCGCCGGCGACCAGCAGGTGATCGAAGCCCGGCTCGAGCGCTGGCGGAAAGAGTGGGGAAGTCGCGCCGCAGAGGCGCAGGCTAACCTGCAGGGTACGGCTGAGCGGGAAATGATAGAGGCGCTGATCCGCGCCAAGTCATGGAAGATTTCGCCGGAGCGAGCCAAAGAACTCGAGCAAAGTTGCATCACCGAGCTCTGCCGTCAGCATTTTCGGCGGCAATAGGTTCGATTAATCGTGCCGCCTCGCTCGGATGAAGACCTTTCAAACTTACCAATCAATTCGCTACGCTTACTTCCCCCAGGTCAGAAACATACCCAGGGCTGCCGCGGCCATCACCGCAGCCGTAGCCCAGCCTATGAAATTTGTCAGCTTTCCGTTAACCCGGTCGCCCATGACCTTTCGGTTGTTGGACACCAACATGATCATTACGAGCAGGGGAGGGGCGAGCACGCCGTTGATTACCGCAGTCCAAAAAAGCGCCGTTACCGGCTCGATTTTCAGAAAGTTGATCAGCATTCCCACGAATGTAGAAGCAACGATTATTACGTAAAAGCGTGGTGCCCCGCGAAATTTTTCATCCAGACCGCACTTCCATCCGAAAGCTTCGCCGATCGCATACGCGCTTGATCCGGTTAATACCGGCACCGCCAGAAAGCCCGAGCCGATCAAGCCCAGGGCAAAGAGAATACTAGCCAGGCCACCGGATAAGGGTTTAAGGGCTTCGGCCGCCTCGGTCGCGGTTTGGATGTTGGTCTTGCCGGCCACGTGCAGAGTTGCCGCTGATGCCAGAATTACAAAATAGAAGACGATGCTGGCAAACAGCATTCCCGCGTTCACGTCAATCTCGGCAAATTTTATTTCTTTGTCCGTGGCGCCTTCTCTTTGGGCAAGGGTTTCGCGCCCCATGCTCAATTCCTCCTCTACCTCCTGACTTGCCTGCCAGAAAAACAGATAGGGCGAAATGGTCGTCCCCAAAATAGCCACCAGAGTCATCAGGTACAGGTGGTCAAAGCGGATAGTCGGGATCACTGTTGCCCAAAGCACTTCGCGCCAATGCGGTTTGGCGAGGAATGCCGCCGCGATGTATGCGAATAGAGTCAACGTCAGCCACTTAAAGATGCGCGAAATCAGCGCGTATGAGCCGAAAATCTGAAACGCCACAATTCCAATAGCGATAGGTACGACGAGGGCGACGGCGGAAATGGGTACGAGCAAATTGATCGCGGCGGCAATCGCCCCCGAGATGCGCAGCGCGCTGATCGCGGCGCACCGCTCGACGGAGCCGGGGCATGCCATGACGCTCGAATACCTGCGCCTCGAGCCGCTGCTCGACCTCGGCCTGCGCCTCGGCGAAGGCTCCGGGGCGGCGCTGGGCATCACGCTCTGCGTCGCCGCCTGCCGCCTGCTGGACGAGATGGCGACGTTCGCCGAGGCCGGGGTCTCCGCTTCGGACGCCGTCGTCGAGCCCGAGGCCTGAGGTGCGCGTCCTCGCGCGTCACCTCGCGGGCGCGCTGATCGCGTTCGAGTTCCTCACGCCGCTGCGACTGCGCCGTGTGCGGACCTACGACGATCGCGTGTTCGCGGAGGCGCTGGGCTGGTACCCGCTCGTCGGCCTGCTGATCGGCGCGGCGCTGCTGC
>ORMF010159117.1_pt1 | contig 11087 bp, 11 predicted proteins | sample 1779871 | NCBI WGS metagenome assembly ORMF01 (sample SAMEA104232316, study PRJEB22302) | groundwater metagenome | biome: forest; feature: aquifer; material: groundwater | place: USA | collected 2011-08-07 | depth 5.4 m
AAGGTCCTCAATCATGGGACCGATGAATTGGCGAAACTGGCGCACGCTGTTTTTCCAGTGGTTGATGTTCCATTCCATACGGAACGCATTTTGAAAAGAGCGGCCACAAAAGCAAGTAAATACTTAACATAGTAATACTAGTCCGAGGGCTGGGGCAGCGGTTGCGGTTCATTCAGCCAGCCGGGAGAAAGGATTTCAAGCAGACCCAATTCGCAGGGCCAAACCGGAAAATCACAGTGGTGCCGCACTCCATCGAACTGCTGAAGAAGACCTGGGATCAACTTGGTCAGGACGACCCCTTGTGGGCCGTCGTGAGCGACCCCGCAAAGCGCCGAGGCAAATGGGCCTTGGACGACTTCCTCGCCACAGGCGAGCGGGATGTGACTCGACTCTGCGAGTTGATCGGCCGGTGGGGCCAGCGCCTACCGCCGTTTGATCACGTGCTGGATTTTGGCTGTGGAGTGGGCCGGCTCACTTTGGCGTGGAGCAAACGGGCGCGGACCGTCACGGGCGTCGATATTTCGGCGACGATGATTCAAAAGGCGCGCGCTATCCTGCAGTCTGCGGACAATGTCACTCTTAAGGTCAACTCGGAAGCCGATCTGCGATGCTTGCCGGCCAACCTTGTTGACCTGGTCGCCTCGCACATTTGCTTGCAGCACATGCCGTGGTCACTGGCCGAGGGCTATGTCCGGGAATTCGCGCGCGTGGCCCGGCCTGACGGGCTTGTGGTCTTCCAAGTGCCCTCGAGCCTGGCCAAAGCGCACCTAGCAGACACGCTGAAGAAGAAGCTTGTCGAGAGCCTGCCCTTCGGCTGGGGCGCTCGGTATCGGCGTTGGCGGCGAGGAACGGACGCCGTGTTTGAGATGCATTTTACCCCGGTGGAAACCGTGTTGGCCAGCGCTGAAGCCGCCGGCCTCAAGCTGCTGCATCGGGAGCCGGACCTTTCGGCGGGCGATTCGACCGAGGGTTTCATCTATCTCTTCCAAGTCCCACGGCGCGTCTGATGCGTGTCGCGCTGGAAACCAACGCCCTCTACACCACCCAAGCGGGTGTAACCCGCTATACACGCGGCCTGCTCAGCGGCCTGCGCCAATTGGCCGCTCCAGACCTCGAGTGGTCCGAGTGCGCCTGGCCGGTGACGAACTTTTCGTTCCGTCAGCCGCAGCGCGCGCTGAAAACGTTTTACCGCGAGTTCATCTGGTTTCGCCTACTGGCCCGTTCTAAGAGCCCGTCTGAGAATCCATTCGCCTCGTAGCAGCCGACGTAAGGAGGCTCATACTTCCTTAGGGAAATGGCCGTTTCGCGGGGAGGATGAGCCTCCTTACGTCGGCTGCTACAATTTTTCAGACAGGCTCTAACGGGAACGGGAACTCGTACCTCCACGACGGCTCGCAGCGGAAAGCCGTCCTCGGGTAATGAGTTCTCCCTGTCGGCTCAGTTGGTTCCTACCGCCTCCTACCGCCTTGCCGCTATCCAATGAGCGGTGACGAAGTTGTCGAGTCTCGGTTGAATCACCCGCATCCTCAGGAAACCGGACGCCTTCAGGGCCTCGATCAGTTCGCTGCGCTTGAGGCCCACTTCGTGGGTGTTGGAGATTCTCCCAACGCGGTAACTGATGTAGGTGTGGAGGCGATTCGGTTCGTTGGCAATCACGAGCCAACCGCCCGGCCGCAAACACCGATAGGCCGCGGCGATCGTCAGACGCCAATCAAAGGCATGGTGCAGCGCCTCGAAGACATACACGCAGTCGAAGGCCAGCCCGTCCGCGACGCAGCGGTCGATGGATTCCATCGGTGCTTCAATAAAGCTCAGGTCGAATGGCACGCCTTTGGCCTGCAACGATGCAACACGCCGGTTAGCCATCTGGATTTCGCGCGGCACCAGCGAGCTCCCCACGACCGAGTACCCGCAGAGCGCGAAGAACTCCGCCATCCAGCCGTGCCCGCAGCCCAGTTCAAGGAGTCGGCTTTTCGGCCTGATCCCAAGCTCCTCAAACACTTTCAGCAAACGCTGAAAACTGGATAGGTATTTCGCGAGAGTGTCGGCGTCCCAGAAGGGTTTCCGCATTTCTCCCGCCTCCACCTGTTCGGCACTCAAACCCGGCAACGAATTGTGGTAGTTGGTCTCGCCTTGGTACGTTCTGGCTTGATCGTCGAATCGCGGCGGGAACTTTCCCTCAGAGTAATCCTTGAGGATCAGGTAGCCGCCGCACAGGAGTTTCTCCAGCTTCGAAAGCGGCAGAAGCCAGTTTTGGCTGTTCAGTTCGGACAACCTCCTCCCGCGCGAGAAAAGGAAAGAGTCCGCGACGCGACCTGCGAGTTGCTGCATCAGTCTATCTGCGTTGCTAGTCATTTGCACAACGGATGTGACGGCCAATGGCAGTCAGGCCGCCGCCGCTGGCCACGGGAAGGTCTCAGAATCGCAAAAAGATGAAAAGCGTCTTCTTCCCTGCTCGCTTTGCAGAATGAGGCGCCTCACGGGAGTTGCCTCTGCTATGGGCGGGCAGGGCTCGACCTCGAGGCTTGCTGAGGATCAAGGCCGCGGGGAGAACAAGTGACGGCACTGCATTTCAGGCTCGTCGCCGCTGGCGCCGGCCTCTTACTCTGCGCTCATGCGCGTGGCGTTGGAAACAAGTGCGCTCTACACGACCCAGGCCGGTGTGGCCCGCTATACACGCGGCCTGCTCAGCGGCCTGCGCCACCTGGCGACCCCGGACCTGGACTTCTGGGAGTGCGCCTGGCCGGTGACGAATTTCTCTTTCCGCCAGCCGCAACGCGCGCTGAAAACGTTCTACCGCGAGTTCATCTGGTCCCGATTGCTGGCCCCGCGTGCGCTCCGCCGGAACCGCGCGGACCTGTTTCACGCGCTCGTCAGCTCGCTGGTAGTCCCGCCCAAGGCCATCCGCACCGTGACCACTCTGCACGATCTGGCGGTGTTGCGTTACCCCGAGCGGTTCCGCCGCTGGCACATCAAGTCCAGCTTGCTCCGATTCGAAAACACCAAGCGGGCCGACCGGGTCATTTGCATCAGCCGCTTCACCGCCGATGAAGCGATGCAGTTGATCGGCCTGCCCGCGTCCAAGATCGAAGTTGTCCCGAACGGCTGCGATTTCCACCCTGACGAGACCCCGCCCGCCGAGCAAAGGCCGGGCTTCGCCGTGCCGCCGGAGTTTTTCCTGTTTGTCGGTTCGCTCGAGCCGGGGAAAAACCTGGCGCTGCTGCGGGACGCCTATCAACTGGCCGCAGGCGCGGGCCAGGCGCTGCCGCCCTTGTTGATCGTCGGTGCCCGGTGGGAAGGTGTCGGCACCGAGGGCCAGCCGCCCGCCGGCTGGCAATATCTCGGCCGTCAACCGGACGAGGTGCTTGTGCATTTGTATCGCCGGGCGCTGGCCCTGGTCTTCCCCAGCAAGTACGAAGGCTTCGGCCTGCCGGTCGCCGAAGCGATGGCGCTGGGCTGCGGCGTCATTTGCTCGCCAGTGGCCAGCTTGCCGGAAGTCGGCGGCGACGCGGCGCTCTTTTGCGAGATGAGCCCCGCGGCTTACTTCAAGGGGATGCAGCAAGTCAGCCAGGACACCGCGCTGCGTGAACGCCTTGTCGCCGCCGGACGGCAGCAGGCGAGAAAGTTTTCGTGGGCGCGCTGCGCGGCAGAGACGGTGGCGGTGTACCACCAAGTCGCGAGGCCCTGAATTCGTTGCGACACGGGCCGGCTGGTGAAGGAGCTCGACGTCGAAACTTCACCGTATAGCCAAAGGGATCTGAAATCCTGACCTGCCCAACCTGCCGGTTGGCCAAACAGGACCAGGTGAAAAGAATGATTCTGTCCTCAATGATTCTGTCTTCCCGGATCGGGCCGCTTCGCCGCCGTGCCCAGGCTGGCAGAATCATTCAGGGCAGAATCATCATTCTGTCGGGACCGCTGTGATGCCTGCCCTGGCCGCGCCGATGCAACGCAGTAAGATTCTTCGCTGGCATTTGAAAAGAGGAACCTCAAACGACATTCAAAAATGCCGCGCTCCATTCCTTCGGCTCGCGGCCACCTGGCGCTCGAAGCGGCCCTCCAAGCGGGCGCTTTCAACGCTGCGGCGCCGCGAGTTGGAACTCGGCCCTTGAGAGCTTGAAGCTGTCTTAGGCTCTGGATTTCACGCCTCTTTCGGATTTCGGATTTCGGTCTTCGGAATTCGGCTTCACCCGTTCTCGCCTTGCAAACCCCGGCCGATCTTCCGAAAGTCCGCGCACCGATATGAACTGGACCTACCTGCGGCGCGTCTCCTGGCTCGATACCCGCGCGCGCTTCGTGGCCCAGACGCCGCCCACCGGGAGCCTGCTCGATCTGGGCAGCTCCGACGGTGAAACGTTGCGGCATTTCGCCGAGCTGCGGCCCGACCTGCGTTTCTTCGCCGCGGACATCGCGGGCTCGCCGGAGAACTACCCAGCGGGTTGCCAGTTCCACCGCTGCGATCTGCTGCGCGAGCGCTTGCCGTGGCCCGACGCCTCGCTGGACGCGATCACGGCGATGCACCTGGTCGAGCACTTGCCGGAACTGCCGCCACTGTTCGCTGAGATCGTGCGGCTGCTCAAGCCCGGCGGGCGCGTCTATTTCGAAACCCCGCATCCGAAGACCGTGACCTACCCCAGTCCGGGCGGCGCGGCAGTCGGCGACTTCACGCTCAACTTCTACGACGACCTCACGCACGTCCGGCCCGTGAGCGCGGGCGCACTGGCGAAGCACTGCCGGCGGTGCGGATTGGAAGTGTTGGCCTCGGGCACGTCGCGCAACTGGCTTTTCGCCGCGGCGTGGCCGCTGTATCTGTTCCGCGCCGCCAGCCGCCAGCGCTGCACCGCGCGGACTCATTGGCTGGGTTGGTCGGCGTACCTGATCGCCCGCCGTCCGGCATGAAGCCCCGACTGCTGGTCGTGGAACTGTGGGGCCTTGGAGATCTGGCGCTCGCGACGCCGTTCCTGCAAGCCGCTGGCCGCGCGTTCGAAGTCACCCTGCTGGCGAAGCCCTTCGCGCAGGAACTCCACGCGCACTTTTGGCCGCAGGTGCGCGTCCTTCCCTTCGTCGCGCCCTGGACGAGCTTCCGCGGCAAATATCGTCTTCAGGCCTGGCCGTGGCGCGAACTGCTGCGCGTCTCGCGCACGCTGCGGCAGGAACATTTCGACCTTGGCCTGTCGGGCCGCTGGGACCCGCGCGATCATCTCCTGTTGCAGTTCTCGGGAGCCAAACGCCGGCTCGGTTTTGCGCGCGTGGGCAGCCAGCTTTTTCTGACGCAGCCGCTGGCGCGACCAGACGCCCAGTCGCACCGCTATGAAAACTGGCGCGTCGTGGCCGCGGCCCTCGACCTCGCGCTGCCCGCGCTCTCGCAGTTGGACTGGCCCCGGCCCAAGTCGCAGACGATCATCGTCCACAGCGGTGCGGCGCAGTCCGTGCGCGTCTGGCCGCTGGAACGGTTCCACGAAATCGTCCGGCGGCTGCGCGCATCGCGCCACAGCGTCCAAGTGCTCTGTGATCCCGGCCAGCTTCCGTGGTGGCAGGCCCACGGCGAACCGCAGGCCGTTGCTCCCGGGCGTGTCAGCGAGTTACTCGCTCTGCTCCAACGCGCCGGCCTGTTCATCGGCAACGATTCTGGCCCCGGCCACCTGGCGGCGCTGTGCGGCCTGCCTACCTTCACCCTCTTCGGCCCGCAACTGCCGGAATGGTTCCGGCCCCTGCATCCCGACGGCGCTTGGATCGCTGGCGGGCCGTGCCCGTACAAGCCGTGCTTCGACAATTGCCGTTTCGCGTCGCCGCTCTGCCTGCTCGCGGTGGAAGTGGAGGCCGCCTGGCTCAAGATCAGCGACTTCATCCGCCGCCAACTCTCCGCCGAACGTTGAAGCGCTGAGCCCGCAGATCACGCCGACTTACGCGGACAAAGCGGTTCGTTGACTTCACGGCGCTCTCGGACACATCCACGAGTCGTCGCTGGCAGCCAGCGTCGCAAGTGTCAGGTGCCCGCTGCCCCGCCGCCGCGGAAAACGCGAAGCGTCTCTGGAGTGCGCGCGATCTCACGCCGCTCTGGCTGGGCGGGATTCGATAAGCGTTTCCACACCGCTTCAGGGCGGAACACAGATTGTCAGTTCAGAACGCGAAGTTCTTCTCTGCGTTCCGTCCTGAATCTGCGTGGTGCTTCTCGCCGTGGGCTCGTCCGTGCTCGATTGCGTGCGGAAGAACAGGCGGAAGAACAGGCTTGCACAGTGGCGCCGAGTTTGTTGTCTTGCGGGAAATGCAATTCAGGCCGTGGGTCGTCTTCTGGGCAAGGATCGGATTGATGGCAACCGCAGGGGTGCTCGGGCGGGAGTCGCACGCAGTTCAGCGTGTCCCGAACCGCACCCTTCAGGTCCCTCTGGATCCTCCCGTCGAAGGTTACGTCGTCACGAACGCCTTCCCAGGTTTGACCTTTTCCGAGCCGGTTGCTGTGGCGACTCCGCCTGGCGAAACGAACCGGCTTTTCGTGGTCGAACGGGCAGGACGAATTCTTGTCCTCACGAATCTTGCCCACCCGAATCTGTCCGTCTTTCTCGATCTCACGGGGAGCACGTATTCTGAGATTCTCGAGGCTGGATTGCTAGGCCTGGCGTTCCATCCCGGCTTCGCGACGAACGGCTTCCTTTTCACCTATCGCACCCGCATCCTCGCCGCGGAAACGACGACCAACGCGCTGCACGATTGCGTGAGCCGGTTCCGAGTCGCCTCCGACGACCCCAACCGCGCGTCGCCCGAATCCGAGCTTCCCCTGATCCAACACTACGATATGAGCGGCGAACACAACGCCGGCGACGCGCACTTCGGTCCGGACGGCTATTTGTACGTCGGCTTCGGTGATGCCGGGCCAGCGATCGCACAGAGCGGGTTTCCGAAGCAAGCGATCGACCGAGACTTCTACGGGTGCGTTATTCGGATCGATGTGGACAAGCGGCCTGGCAGTCTGCCCCCCAATCCGCGCCTCTCGGACACGTCCAATTACAGTGTGCCCCCGGATAATCCCTTCGTTGCGGCGACCCACTACCAAGGCCAGCCAGTGGATCCGGCGCGCGTGCGCACGGAAATCTGGACTTTGGGCTTCCGCAACCCGTGGCGGATGTCTTTTGATCCCGTCACCGGCACGCTTTACTGCGGCGATGTCGGGGCCGGGGTGGTGGAAGAGATCGACATCATTCAGCGCGGCGGGAATTACGGTTGGCCGTTCTTGGAAGGCCCGTACCCGTTCTTCAGGGATCAACCGCCGGAGTTCGCCCCGAGCGCCCCGGTCCATTTCTACCTTCATGGCGTGGGGGTATCCACAGGCCGAGACGTCATCGGCGGGGTCGTTTATCGGGGGTCAAAAATACCCGCTCTCCACGGCACTTACGTTTTTGGCGATCATACCAATGGGAACCTCTGGACGCTCGGCGCGGACGGAGCGACCACCGGCACGTCCCGCTGGCTCGCCTTGTACGCAGGAGTTGCGGCGTTCGGCGTGGATCCCAGGGACGGTGAGCTTCTGCTCGTCAACGTGGACAAGGGCGAGATCGGCAAACTCCTGTTCCTGCCCACAGGGCCTGTTCCGTCGCTCCCGCCGACCCTGGCGGACGCCGGTGTCTTTGCGGACCTGGCGGCGCTCACTCCACACGAGGGAATCCTGCCGTACGAAATCAACGTGCCGTTCTGGTCGGACCATGCGCTGAAGCGGCGGTGGTTCGGGATGCGCGACACAGACCGCCCGATCCAGTTTCAAGCGGACGCGAACTGGCAGTTCCCCGGCGGCTCATTCTGGATCAAACATTTTGAACTGGAGCTTCAGCGGGGGAACCCCAACTCCGCGCAGCGTCTGGAAACGCGCGTGCTCGTCAAGAGCTGGACGGGCCTGCATGGCGTGACGTATCGGTGGGACGATTCCAAGAAGAACGCTCTCCTGGTGCCCCCGGAAGGAATGAGTGAGACGTTTTTCATCGACGACGGCGGGGCCATCCGGCCGCAGACCTGGCGCTATCCCGCCCGGGTGGAATGTCTCGACTGCCACACCGCCGCGGGCGGTTACGCGCTCGGGTTTAACACCGCCCAACTCAATTGCGCCGCCTCGCCGCAGCCGGGCGCAGAGAACCAACTCGTCCTGTTCAGCCGCGCCGGGTTATTCGACCGCCAAATGCCGGACCCAAACACGCTCCCCGCGATGGCGCACGCGACGAACACAGCCTATTCCTTGACCCATCGTGTGCGCTCTTATCTGGCGGCCAATTGCTCGCAGTGCCACCAGCTTGGGCTGACGGGCTACGCCTTCTGGGACGCGCGCCTCGCGCTGCCGCTCAGTGCGGCCGGAATCATCGACGGCAAAGTTTACAACAATTTTGGGGCCCCGCACCTGCGGATCATCAAGCCCGGATCGCTGGCTGACTCCATCCTCTTGATCCGCCTGACACAGCCCGGGCTGATTCACATGCCTCCGTTGGCGACGACGGTGTTAGATCAGACGGCCATCGACCTCGTCAGCGCCTGGATCACAAACGAGTTGGCGTCCTATCAGAGCTTCACGGACTGGAGCGCGGCGCACTTCGGCAGCCCGGACCTCCCTTCGGCGGAGCCGGAGGCGGACCCGGACAACGATGGAGCTTCAAACGAGTTGGAGTATCTCACCGGCAGCGATCCGCTGCTCGGTTCCTCCAAGTGGCAGATCGCCATTCGCCGGCGGAGCGACCGAGTGCAGATTGTGTTCGAGCGCGTCGGCTATCGGGGTTTTGAAGTCGAATGGACTGCGGACCTGACACCGCCGATTCAATGGCTCGTCTTGGCCGTCCCCAGTAACCGGCCGTTCCTCATGTCTCCGGACGGATTGGGCATCGTGGAAGATCTAGTACCCGAACGAACGGCCCGGTTTTATCGCGTGCGGGTTTTCGAGCCTTGAATCAAATCGACGTCCGAGAACCACAGCCGCCTGCTCAATGAGCCGTAAGGATGTAGCTCGGACCTGTTGCCGTCGGCCTGCGTTGCGGACGCGGAGCGTCCGCTGTCCGTCTGCATACGTGCCTGGGGCTGTGCAAAACGATTGCTTGTGAACTGGAGCATGCGCACGTGCGCGCCCCCGGCCGTAGCCGCCGACGTCAGTCAGCGCATCCTGCCAGAACGAGCGTGGCGCGGAGTGACCTCCGCGGCTGCGAGGTCCAGGGGGAGACGCGTTTGGCGGAACCGGGACGCGCCTTGGAATCAGAACAAGGTGTAGATGAACGGCGCCAGGGCGGAACCTTTGGACAGCAGCAGCACGCCGCCCAGCAGCAGCAAGAACATCAGGATCGGCACCAGCCACCACTTCTTGCGCACGCGCAAAAAGTCCAGGAACTCTTTGACGAAGCCGAGTTTGTTCATGGCGCCAGCAGATTGGTCATGGTTTGAAACAGGCGCCGAGCGATGATCTCATTGCCTTGCGCGTTAAGGTGGACAGGGTCGCCTTCCAAGTAAAGCGCTTTCCCCGCCGCCAGGTCAGGCCGCAGATCGACCAGCGGCACGTTCAGATTTTGGCTGACGAGCCGCTTCGTTCTGAGCACGCGGTCTTCGTTGGCCGATTCCAACGCGGTCAGCGTGGGGATGTACACGAGCACCGGTTTCACCCCGTGAGTCTGGGCCGCGCGGCACAGCCCGGCGATCGCCTCCCGGAAAAAGGCGTCCGGGTCATCCTGCTGCTGTTCTTTGAACAACGTGTCCTGCTGCGGATCGACGGGGACGAAACGCGTGCGGGTCCGTTCATAGACTTCCTTCAACTGGACCTCGATCAGGTAGTGGTAGGTCGCGAAACGGCGCAGGAGATTCTTGAGCCGCACGCGGTTCATGAACTTTTTGACAAACTCCGGACTGCTCTTCTCCGAGAACTGGGTCCAGAGATTCGCTTCGGCCAGCAGCACGAAGTCGGGCTGAAACTGCAAGCCGCGGTGCTCAAAGTACACCTTCATTTGCGAGAACGAGTAGGCGTTCACGCCCGCGTTGATGACCTCGACCTTCTTTCTGCTGCCGACCGACTCTTGCAGCGTCCGCTCGAGCAAGCCGGAGTAAGTCTCGGGTCCGGCCAATCCCCAGCCGAACGTCCGCGAGTCCCCGAGCGAAAGGACCCGGAGCGTGTCCGGCGGCTTGGCGGGCGAAAACTCCGGGCCGCGTGTGCCGAGCGAATTGATGTGCACCGGCTTGTGGTCCACCTTCGTGAAACAGTCCTGCTTCGGCCTGAGCCGCCAGAACAGCACCGCGTCCGGCTCATAAATCTCGACCTTGCCGTAGCCCAGCAACCGCAAGACGATCTCCAGCGCGGCGAAACAGACGAAAAAGCTGATCCCCGCCACAGCGAGGTTCTGGCCCAGGCGTTTGAGTTTTCCGCGTTTCATGCTCGGTCAGCCCGTGCGCGCCCGCCCCGCGCGGCAGGCGCGCTTGGGTTCGGCGGGAACGCTCAAGCGTGTGCCCATTCGCGGGCGTGGGGAATGTCGTTCGTGCGAAGCGAACGCATTTGCTCGCGCTCCAGGTTCAGGAGGGCAACGGTGTGGCCGTCGTAGCCGACGAACTCCACTTCGAAGGCCGCTCCGTTCCCATGCACCAGCACGGCTGTGCCCACGTCACCGCGCTTCAACCCGTGCCCCGGCAGGTCGCACGTCAGAGCCACGGCGTCCAGTTCTTTGATTTCGTTCATCGTTTCGGAAGCGGATGTGCGGTTACGAAACGCGGCGCATCGCTACCGGGCTTGGATATACCAAGCCGTGCGAACATTCAAGACCGTGCTCTAGCGCGCGGTCAATGGCCCGTCCACGACGTATCGTTCGCCATGCCGGGTCCGTTCCGTCTCGGTGGCCTCATGCTTCCGCGCGTGTCGAAGCCGTGCCTTGGCCAACTGCCGCCAATCGGCCGCGCTAAAGCCGAAGCGCAGAAAAAACGACGCCTTGCTCCCACCGGCCGGGCGCGCGGGGTTGAGCAAATAACATGTGATCTTCTGTTCCGGCACGGTGGCCAGTTCGACGGTGGGGAGTTTCATTTCGCCACACCTTCCACGATTTTGATCTCGTCCTCGGTCAGGCCGTAAAGGTCATAGACGAGGCGGT
>ORMF011217336.1_pt1 | contig 11087 bp, 10 predicted proteins | sample 1779871 | NCBI WGS metagenome assembly ORMF01 (sample SAMEA104232316, study PRJEB22302) | groundwater metagenome | biome: forest; feature: aquifer; material: groundwater | place: USA | collected 2011-08-07 | depth 5.4 m
CAGGCCCCGCAGGCCCCGCCTGCAGGCTTTGCGGGTCGATCAATTCGACCGTCGAACCACTCACGGTCTGGCCGGCGCCCTGGACATCGACGCTCGTCAGGTCGGCGCCATCGAGCTCGAGGCGAAGCAGGCGCACGTCGCGAGGTTCGTCGATGCGCTGCCGCATGGCGGGCACGACGGCTGCGGCCTGGAGCAGGTCGGGCTGCATGCGGCCCGACACTCCCAATGATTGAGCGCGATCCTGCGGCTCCCGCACGGTCATGAGTCCAAGCGGACTCTCCTCGCGCACCACGTCGCCCGTGTCGGTCACCCACGACGTCGTGTGCAAGCCCTGATATTCCATCTCGACACGGAACGCGGGGATCGGACGCTCGCCGGCATTGCGCACGACCTCGCGATTTCCAATCCGCACCGTGACGGGGGCGTTGCGCAGCGTCGCGGGATCGAAGATCGTCCACTGCTGGCGCGAACCAGCCGTCAGGTGGCCACCCGCCAGCAGCCTGGAAAAGTTCAGCGAGAGGACGGGCACGTCCGGCAGGTCGCGCTCTTCCGTCCTTGTGCTGCCGCCAGACGTGATACCGATGACGAGCCGCGCCCCGCGCGCGCCGTCCGGCATCGGGTCGACACGGCCGCGCACGATGACGGCACCAGTACCGGGATCGAGTGAGAACTCAAAGGAACGCAACCCGAAGTTCGAATCGACGCGCGCCGCCGTATGGATCGCCGCGGCGGTCGTTGCTCCGAGCAACGACATCTGCATACGGCCATCCTCCTGCAGCTCGAAGCCATCGTCAGTCGGGACCGTCTGGCTGACCGTGAAGCCGATCTTCTCTCCACGGTAGTACACGCCGCGCCACGCCGCGTTCGAGCCGTACCGCGCGAGATCGGTGGCGAGGTTGGCGGATGACGCGTGCAGGTACGACTTGTTGACGAGGACCGCCATCGAGGCGACCCACGCGATGAGAATCGCGATTGAGACAGGCCGCGTGACGGAACGCGGCAGCGGTTTCAGAATTGACATGGATCGAATGGAGGCCCCGCCGGTGTATCGGCGCCAATCGCGGCGCTGGACAGTGTGGGGGCAGGTCGTAGGGCGGTCGGGCGTAGGGGCGGGTCTCAAGACCCGCCCCTACCCTATTGTTCTAGCGCAGCGCCCACGCGAAGAATCGCTCGGTGTAATACAGCGCAATCTGTCCGCTGAGCCCGTTCGGCAGCGCGTCGAACGCATGCTCGGCCCACGGGATCTCCAGCAGAACCGACGTCGCACCGTTCTCCTCCAGCCGGTCGTTCAACTCCCTGCCGAAACGTGCTTCGACAATGTGATCGCGGGCGCCGTAGACGAGGAGCGTTGGCGGCACGCGCGGAAGCGCATACGTCACCGGCGATGCATCGTGGTAGACCGCCGGCACTGTTTCCGGAGTGCCTCCGAGATAGCTCTCGAGGATGGCGCGGACATCGAGCGGGTCGGGACGAGGGGGCCGGCGCCAGCCTTCCGCAAGATCGACGGGCCCGTAGTAGCCGGCCACGGCGCGGACAAGGGGCATGCCTGCCTGGTAGGCCGCGATCAGCGCCAGTTGCGCACCTGCGGAACGGCCGATAACGGCAATGCGACTCCGATCGCCTTCGTATTCGGCCGCGTGGGCGATCACCCAGCCGAGCGCCGTGCGTACATCCTGGATTTGGGCCGGCCACTTCCATTCGGGCGCATGTCGATAGTCGAGTGCAATGACGACGTAGCCCTTCGACGCGAAGTAGCTCGCGAAGGTCGGATTGTCTTCGGGCGATCCGCGCTGCCACGCACCGCCATACAGCTGCAAGAGAATCGGATGAGGGCCGGCTGACACCGGTCGGTAGACGTCGACGGTGAGCGGGACACCGTTCGGCTTCGCGAATTCGATCCCTCGCCGGATCAGCACGTCACCGCGGCTGATTCCGCGGGCGAAGTCCATGGCGGATATCCGATGCGCGCGAAGCACCGCCCTGGCATCGGCCGGAATCTGACTTTCGTAGTCCTTGCCGAAGCCCTGCTCCATTGCGCTGTCGAATCCAGCAAGCACGAATGGCGCACGCGCCAGCGGATACGCGCACAGGACCGCCGATACGACGGCAACGTTGAAGACCACTCGCGCCGTGACATCGACGCTGGCAGCGCGGAAGGTGGTCGCGCACAGGATCAGCGAGGCAAGCAGGAGCCATGGGCTGAGCTCGGGAGCGCCAACCGCCAGCGGCAGCAGGCTCGCGTGCGGCGGTGGAACAACGATCCAGATCGAGATGAAGCAGAGCGCGATCGACGCGATTAGCAGCCACACAGTCATGACAGGGAAGGTCGCCCGCGGCACTACTCAGCCACGCTGAAGCGCGTCAGCGCAAACTTCGCATCCTGATCGATCCATTGCACGCCGCCGCTGAACCCGGCGGCGATACCTTCCTCCAGCACTTGCGCCGGCTCATACTTGTGCGAGCTCTCGGTCCAGATCGGTTCGCCCTCACGCAGGTCCAACTCGATCGGTACCGCCGGAATGGTGACCCGCTGGGCTCTGACGCTCATGAGATGCACCTCGACACGTCGCTCCGCGGCGTTCCATGTCGCGCGGTGCGTGAACCCGTCGAGGTCGAAGTTTCCACCGAGCTCGTCGTTGATCCTCCGAAGCAGATTCCGGTTGAACGCCGCGGTGACCTTGAGCGGATCGTCGTACGCGAGCAGCAGCTCACGCTCCGATTTGACGAGATCCGTGCCGAGAAGGAGCGCGTCGCCAGGGCGCAGTGAACGCTTGATGCGCGCCAGCAGATTGCGCCCCACGGTAGGCGCGAAATTCCCGATGTTGGATCCGAGAAACAGCATCACGAGCGATCCGTTGCGAGGCCGCTGCTGTGCCGCCAGGAGGACGCCCTGTTCATAGGGCACATGATGTGCGAGCACGGCGCGCATCCCGATCGCCTCGAGGCGATAGCGCGCCATATCGAGCGCGGCCTGCGAAATGTCGATCAGCTGAATGAGCGGGAACCGTTCACCTGCCGCGCTCGCCAGCAGGGCGATTTTTTCTCCGCTGCCGCACCCCAACTCGACGAGGCTGACCGGCCGCCGGAGCGGACGGAAAATCTCGCGGGAGAAGCGAACGAGCATGGCCGATTCCGCGCGCGTGATCCGGTACCACGGCAATCGGCAGATCGCTTCGAACAGCGCGGAGCCAAGCTCATCGTACAGATACGTGGACGGAATCTGCCGCGGCTGCCGGCGGAGCGCGTCGGCAAGGTCGGCGGCAAATGCAGCGGTGAACGCGGCGCGATCGTCGAGAGCGGGCGTCGGCTGCATCTACGCGTCCTGCGCGCAGCGGAACGTGGCGTAGACATACGGATACCGCGGCCGGAACCAGTTGCGGAAGCCGGGCCTTACGAGCCCCCGCGCGGTCATCGGTGACGCACCCTTGAGCACGACATGCTGACCATCGAAGAAGTCGGCGGAGTATTCAGGGTACGACGGAAGCGGCGCAAAGCCATCGAACGGCGCGAAGACATCTGAGGTCCACTCCCATCCGTTGCCGACCAGGTCCTGGACGCCGAAGGCGCTTGCGCCGCCAGGAAAGGCACCGACCGGCAGCGGGTCGAAGCGGGCGAAGGCGAGGTTGCCGCGTTCCGCCGCGCGATCGAGCGTCTCGCCCCAGGGAAACCGGCGGTCGCGTCCCGACGGAGTCGCGAATGCCGCGCGATGAAACTCCGCTTCGGTCATCAACCGCCTCCCACGCCAGCGCGCGTAGGCATGCGCCTCCGCCCACGTGACGTACACAGGCCACGTCGGCGGCAGCGGCACGCGCTCGAACATGGCAAGCCAATGCCACCCGGCACTATCGCGCCCCCAGAAGGAAGGTTGCATCACGCGCTCTTCCACGACCCAGGCCCAGTCTTCCTCGCGCCACCAGCGGGGATCGCCGTAACCGCCCGCGTCTACAAACGCCATGAAATCGGCATTCGTGACGTTGAGGACGTCAACCTCGAATGCCCGAACATCGACGCCGTGGGCAGGGAGTTCGTTGTCCCAGGCAAATGTCGTGTCGTCAACGGAAGTCCCGAGCGTCGCGGTGCCCGCCGGGATCCTGACGCGCGCTGCCCGCGGCGAACCCGCCGACAGCCGTGGAGGCACCGTGAGATAGTGCTCCGGCTTCGACTTCGATCGATACGGGAGCCGATGCCACATGTAGGCCAGCGTCTCCTGGTGCATCTCTTCGTGTTCGACGATCGCCCATACCGCCTGCGCGTCCCGCAGCAACGGACGATCATCCCGCGCCAGATCGCCGTTGGCGATGGCGTCCTCGACGAGCGCGTCCGCCGCGCGGGCGTACGCGAGGACGACGTCGCGCCCGGGCCAGGCCGGGTTGCCGCGCGCGACGGCCGCTGCCTCCGCTTCGGGATCGATACCGCGGGCGAAGATCGTCTCCAGGGGATCGTCGACGCCCGGGCGGCCAAGCCCTTTCTTGATCAGCGTGTTGACCGCGAATGCGGGCAGATGGCCTTCGTAAAAGACGATGGGATTGCGCAGCGCAATCGGCTTGTCGAAGTAGGCCGCGGGATCGAGTAGGTCGAACAGCGCACGAGTCCGTGCGCGCGCGCGGCGGAACCGATCGAGCGCCGCGGACCGATTGAACGCCGAGGATGCTGTCGAGATACTTCGGAGCATACGTCACTGAGACGCCACTTGCGTGCCGCGCGTCGCAGTGACAGACTCAGGTACAATTTCTCGCGGCCACGCCGGTGCTCATCACGCTCAACGGGGAAGCCTTCGAGCTCGACCAGCCGTTGTCGGTCGAAGAACTGCTGCAGAGGCTCGAGATCGATCCGCGGCGCGTCGCCGTCGAGCACAATCTCGTGATTCTCAAGCGCCACGCGTTCGCCGCCACGCTCGTCGGCGATGGCGACCGCGTAGAGATCGTGAACTTCGTCGGCGGCGGCTAGCCACGCTCGTCACTGAGACGGGCCACAGAGACACAGAGGCACGCTTTGGCAATCGCTGATACCGCCTTCACAATCGCGGGTCGTACGTTCAAATCGCGGCTGATCGTCGGCACCGGCAAGTACTCGTCGCACGCCGTCATGGCGCAGGCGCACGAGGCCTCGGGCGCCGACATGGTGACGGTCGCGGTGCGCCGCGTGAACATCTCCGATCGCACGCGCGAGTCACTGCTCGACTACATCGACACGGCGCGGATGTTCATCCTCCCGAACACCGCCGGGTGCTATTCCGCCGACGAAGCCGTCCGCACGGCGCGGCTCGGGCGCGAGGCAGGCCTGTCGCACTGGGTCAAGCTCGAAGTCATCGGCGACGAGCGCACGCTCTTCCCCGACAACGAGGCGCTGATCGACGCGACCCGCATTCTCGTCAAGGAAGGCTTCGTCGTGCTGCCTTACACCAACGACGATCCCATCGCGTGCCGAAAGCTCGAAGAGGCGGGGGCCGCGGCAGTCATGCCGCTCGGCGCACCGATCGGCTCCGGCCTCGGGATCCAAAACGTCAATAACATCCGCATCATCCGCGAGTTCTCGCGCGTCCCGGTCATCGTCGACGCGGGGGTCGGCACCGCGTCGGACGCGGCGCTGGCCATGGAGCTCGGCGCCGACGGGGTACTGATGAACACAGCGATTGCGGGCGCCCGCGAACCGGTCGCCATGGCCGATGCGATGAAGCACGCCGTCATCGCTGGACGGCTCGCGCACCTTGCCGGACGCATTCCGAGGAAGATGTACGCGACGGCGAGCAGCCCGGTCGAAGGTCTCGTCGGCCGCTGACCCGATGTCCGATCGCACGGGTCCGCAGCCTTCGCCGATTCCTCCACCCGATCGCCACCAGATCGAACGCCTCAACAGCCTGTATCAAATCATCGACGCGCCGGCTGCGGGCGGGTTGAAGTCTCGCCTGGCGTCCACCGCGCGGCGCCTCCTCGGGCGAGTGCTGTCGCGCCAGCAGGAGTTCAACGCCGCGTTGGTCGACCACATCAATCGCGACGCAGCCGTCGCGGTCGAGGCGCACGAGGCCAGCCTCAAGACGATCGAGTGGATAGGAGGCGCGATCGACCAGTGGGACGGAATCCGTCGGCATACTGAGAGCCTGCTGGCGCGCGAACGGCGCAACGACACCTCGGTCGCGGCGCTTGCAGCGCAGCACGACGAGCTGCGCTCCGCCGTCAGCGTGCTGCAGCAGGCGGCGCAGAATCTCAAACGGGAGGTCGCCAGGCTGGCAGCCGGTGGGATGTCAAATCCCAAATCCCAAGTCCCAAATCCCGACGTGTCGGATTCACGCGCGTCGTCACCCGCGCCGGGCAACCAGTTCGACGACCTCGACAGTCACAAGTACGTTGGCTTCGAGGATCAATTTCGTGGCTCGCCCGAAGACATCCAGCGGCGCGTCGCCGAGTACCTGCCGATCTTCCTGGGGATCGGGGATCGGGGATCAGGGATCAAAGCAAGCGATGTACTCGACGTGGGGTGCGGCCGTGGCGAGTTCCTCGCGCTGCTCCGCGAGCACGGCATCAGCGCCCGCGGTATCGACGTCAACCCCGCGATGGTGGAGGTGTGCCACGCGCACGGGCTCGATGCGACAGCCGCCGACGCGCTCGCCTACGTGCGCGCCCTCCCGGACGGTTCTCTCGGGGGACTGTTTGCGGCGCAGGTTGTCGAGCATCTCGAGCCGCGCTACCTGACGCAGCTGCTCGATGCCGCGTTCGACAAGCTGCGTCCGGGGGCGCCGATCGTGCTCGAGACGATCAATCCCGCCTGCTGGTTCGCGTTCTTCGAAAGCTACATCCGCGATCTGACGCACGTGCGTCCCGTGCATCCCGACACATTGAAGTACCTGCTCATCGCCACGGGCTTTCAGCACGTGGAGATCAGGTATCGGGCGCCCTATCCGGAGAGCGACAAGCTGCAGGAAGTAGGGATCGGGGATCAGAGATCAGGGATCAGGGACCTGGTGGACACGCTGAACGCCAATGTCGAAAAAATAAACCGGCTGCTGTTCACGTACCTCGACTACGCAGCGATCGGCAAACGATCCTAGTTCACTGCCACGAAGGCACGGAGAATCTTTGCTCCGTGTCTCCGTTTCTCCGTAGCCCGTCTCGTCTACAACCGGAAAATGTTTTCGTCCGCCATGCCCCTGAGGGCATTGCGCGTATCGACGACCAGCGGAAAACTCTTGGGCATATCAGCGTAGGTGAACACTGTGTGATTGGTGCAGATCACGGCGCAGTCGATTCCTTTGGCGGCGTCAAGCTCGGGCACCGACTCGAGCGTGAGCCCGCCATGGTCGAGCGTGGGCACATGCGGGTCCGTGTAGCTGAGCACCGCTCCACGGCGGTGCAACAGCTCGATGACATCGAGCGCCGGCGACTCGCGCATGTCGCTGACGTCCTTCTTGTAGGCCACGCCAAAGACGTGAATGCGCGATCCGTTGATCGACTTCTTCTGCGAATTGAGCGCCTCGCCAACCCGCTCGACGACGAAGGCGGGCATCGAGCCGTTGACATGCCCGGCGAGCTCGATGAAGCGGCACTCGAAGCCGTTCTGCCGCGCCTTCCATGAAAGGTAGAACGGGTCGATCGGAATGCAGTGGCCACCGAGGCCCGGCCCCGGGTAGAACGGCATGAACCCGAACGGCTTGGTGCTGGCCGCCTCGATCCCTTCCCACACGTCGATGTTCATCCGGTGCGACATCAACGCGATCTCGTTGACCAGACCGATGTTCACGGCGCGGAAGGTGTTCTCCAGCAGCTTCACCATTTCGGCGACCTGCGTCGAGCTCACCGGCACGATGGTGCTGATGATCGATCCGTACAGTTCCGCCGCCAGCTCGGTGCTCGCCTCGTTGACCCCGCCGACCACCTTCGGAATGCTCCGTGTGGTGTGCGTGACGTTCCCCGGATCGACGCGCTCCGGCGAAAACGCGAGATGGAAATCCTTCCCCGCCTTGAGGCCGCTCTCCTCGAGCGCAGGCTGAACCACTTCGTCCGTCGTACCCGGGTACGTGGTCGACTCGAGAATCACGAGCTGTCCCGCGCGCAGCTGGGCGCGCACGGCGTCGACCGCGAGCACGACGTACGACAGGTCCGGATCGCGCGTCTTCCGGAGCGGCGTCGGCACGCAGATGTCAATCGCGTCCATGTCATGGAGACGGGACATGTCGGCAGTCGCCGACAGCTTGCCCGCCTTCGACGCCGCGGAGACATCCTCGCTGCTCACGTCGCCGATGTAGCTGCGGCCTTTGTTGATGGCGTCGACCTTGGCGAGATCGACGTCGAAGCCGGTGACTTCAAAGCCCGCTTTCGAAAACTCCACTGCGAGCGGCAGACCGACGTACCCGAGACCGATGATGCCGATCCGGGCCTGACGATTTCGTATCTTGTCCTTGAGATCCAAGTTCTCTCCGGTTTTACCGAGCGAGGCCGGCACGCGCCGACGGCGAAAGGCGCACGAGATCGGCCTCAACCATCATCGCGACGAGCTGCTCGAAGGTGACCGACGGCGTCCAGCCGAGCACGCGTTTGCCCTTGCTGGCATCGCCAATCAAGTGATCCACTTCCGCGGGGCGCTTCAATGCGGGGTCGATCCGCACGTAACGCTGCCAGTCGAGGCCGGCGTGGCCGAATGCCGTCTCCACGAGTTTCTTGACCGAGTGACTGACGCCGGTGGCGATCACGTAATCGTCAGCCTCATCCTGCTGCAGCATCAGCCACATGGCGCGCACGTAGTCACCCGCAAACCCCCAGTCACGGCAGGCGTCGAGGTTGCCGAGCGAAAGATGATCGGCGAGCCCGAACTTGATCCGGGCGACGCCGTCAGTGACCTTGCGGGTCACGAACTCGAGGCCTCGCCGCGGCGACTCGTGATTGAACAGGATCCCCGAGCACGCGAAGATTCCGTAACTCTCACGGTAGTTCACCGTGATGTAATGCGCGAAGGCCTTCGACACGCCGTACGGGCTGCGCGGATAAAACGGCGTCATCTCGGTTTGCGGCACCTCACGGACCCGCCCGTACATCTCACTCGATGACGCCTGGTAAATGCGGATGGCAGGGTCGACCTGGCGGATCGCCTCGAGCACGCGGGTCACGCCTTGCGAGTTGAATTCCCCAGTCAGCAGCGGTTGATCCCACGACGCCGGCACGAATGACATCGCCCCGAGGTTGTAGAACTCGTGCGGCCGCACGTCCTGAACAATGCGCATGAGCGAGAGCTGGTCGAGCAAATCGGCGGGACGCAGTGTGAGGCGATCGAGGATGTGCTCGATGCGCCACAGGTTGGGCGAGCTCGAGCGGCGGACAACACCCGTTACGTCGTACCCTTTCTCGATCAGGAGCTCCGCCAGGTACGAGCCGTCCTGGCCCGTAATACCGGTGATCACTGCGCGTTTAGCCATAGGTCTTTTCATTCTATGCTGCGGGACGGCCGCGCGCCCCGAGCCAGCGCTGCAAGCCATCCTGCCAGGGGGGCATCGTGAAACCTGCGGCGGCCAGCTTCCGGTTCGCCAGCGCGCAGAAGCGCGGCCGCGCAGCCGCCAGCGACACTTCATCCATCCTGACGAGCTTCAGGCGCGGAGTGACGCCCAGGATGCGGGCGACTTCGAGCGCTACCTCCCGCCAGGTGCCGTAGCCCGTGTTCACGCAGTGGTAGGTCCCTGGCGCGGCATCGGAATCGACGAGATGTCGAGTGGCGGCCGCGACGTCCACGATGTAGCTTGGCGACACCGTCCGGTCGGTGAAGACCGTGACGTCACGACCCGCCTCGAGGGCCGCCACAATTCCGTCGAGCGTGCCTCGCCTGCCGGTCCAGTCCGTGGGCGACCCGAACAGGCTCTCGACTCGCAGCACGTACGCGCGCGGTGCCTCGAGCGCCAGCCATTCGCCAACGAGCTTTGACGAGGCATAAACGCTGCGCGGCGCTGGCGCGGCGGCTTCGTCATACGGCTGCGTGGCCGTGCCGTCGAACACGAAATCGGAGCCGTAGTGCACCAACGCGGCCCCGCACGATTCGGCCGCGCGGGCCAGGCTCCGTACGGCAAACGCATTGACCGCAAACGCCTCGGTCGCGCTGCGCTCGGCGTCATCAACCTGGTTGAACGCTGCACAGTTCACGATCAGATCCGGACGAGCGCTCCCGATCTCCCGTCGCACGGTCGCGCCGTCCGTCACGTCCAGCGTCGCATGCGTATGCGCGATCACGTCGCGATCTGAAAAGGCGCGGATGATCGACGCCGCAAGCTGTCCGGAGGCGCCTGTCACGAGGACCCGCGAGATGGTCACGCGACGTGCTCAGCGATGCGTGCGACCACGTACTGTTGCTGCTCGCGTGTCAGCTCGGGATAAATCGGCAGCGCGAGCACGTCGGATGCCGCCGCGTCGGCATTCGGAAAGGCGTCGAGCGGCGCCATCAATGCGACGATCAGCGCGTCGGTTCCCGACGAGAACTCGATGGCATGTGGAACGCCGATGACGGCGGCTACCTCGGATTCCAGCCGGTCTACTTCCGGTCCCATAATGAACTGTTGCGAATCGCAGGCGCGCGTGAGAGCGGACAGGACGTCCTCGCGCATCGGCGCGTACTGGAGCCGGAGATCAAGTAACGGAACCTGCATCTGTTCGTCGGTGTGAGCCTGTGGAGCGCGCACAATCGACGATCGTACTTCATGGGCTGGTGGGGCACAACGCGCGGCTGGATCGAACGGCCCGCCCTGGCTGAGAGATGGAACAGATCGATACGGCGGTCATTGGAGGGGGTGTCGTCGGACTGGCCGCGGCCCTGGCGATCGCGCAGCGGGGGCGCAGCGTGTGCGTCCTCGAGAGAGAGCCGCGTCCCGGCATGGGGACCAGCACGCACAACAGCCAGGTGATTCACGCGGGGATCTACTATCCGCCCGGGTCGCTCAAGGCGAGACACTGCGTGGAAGGTGCGCGGCTGCTCTACAACTTCTGCGCGGCGCATGGCGTGCCGCACCGCCGCTGCGGGAAGCTGATCGTGGCGCACGACGACACGGAAATCCAGGCGCTCGAAGCATTGCGCGCGACAGGGATCGCGAATGGCGTCCAGGGCCTCGAGGTGGTGGA
>ORMF010243293.1_pt1 | contig 11086 bp, 8 predicted proteins | sample 1779871 | NCBI WGS metagenome assembly ORMF01 (sample SAMEA104232316, study PRJEB22302) | groundwater metagenome | biome: forest; feature: aquifer; material: groundwater | place: USA | collected 2011-08-07 | depth 5.4 m
CCTGGCTGCGGCGCTCGCCGAGCCGCGGGAAGTAGGCGAACGCCTTGTCCAGCAACTCACTTCGGCGCGCATCCGTCACGCCGGCGCGGTCGAGGCCGGTGCGCAGGTTCTCCATCACGGGGAGCAGCTTGAAGATGCGGCGGTCCTCCGGCACGAAGCCGATGCCGAGCCGCGCCAGCTTGTGCGAGGGCTGGCCGGTGATCGGCTTGCCCTCGAACAGAACCTTGCCCTGGCTGGCGCTGACGAGCCCCATGATGGTCTTGAGCGTCGTGCTCTTGCCGACGCCGTTGCGCCCCAGCAGACCGACGACCTCTCCCTTCCCCACAACCAAGGAAACGCCGTGCAGAATATGGCTTTTGCCGTAGAAGGTGTGGATGTCGTCGACCGTGACGAGGGGCTGGACCGGGGGCTGGGGCGCGCTCATGTCTTGAGATAGACCTCCAGCACCTTGGGATTTTGTTGGATCTCCGCCGGCGTTCCCTCGGCCAGGATCTCGCCATAGTGCAGCACGGTGATGCGGCTCGCCAGCTCCATCACCACCTGCATGTCGTGCTCGACGATGAGAATCGTCAGGTTCTCGGCGATGCGGCGCACCAGCGCCATGGTGTCATGGGTTTCCCCCGCGCTCATGCCCGCCGTCGGCTCATCGAGGCACAGGAGCTGCGGCTCGGTGGCGAGCGCGATGCCGATCTCGAGGTTGCGCTGCTCGCCGTGCGAGAGGTTGGCGGCGAGCTCGTCGGCCTTGGCGTCGAGACCCACCGACTGCAGCACGGCGTGTGCCTTGTCGAGGATGTCGTGGAAGTCGGCGTGGTGGGTGAGAAGGGCCCAGCCGTGCCGGCGCGACTGGGCGGCGATGCGCACGTTTTCCAGCGTCGTGGCGTTGGGCAGGATATTGGTGATCTGGTAGGAGCGGGCAATGCCCTTCTGCGAGATGCGGTTGGGGGGCAGGCCGGCAATGTTCTCGGCGTTGAACAGGATGCGTCCGAAGGTGGGGCGGATGACCCCCGTCAGGCAGTTGAAGAAGGTGCTCTTGCCCGCCCCGTTCGGCCCGATGATGGCACGAATCTCGCCTCGTCCGACCTCGAAATTGACGCCATTGAGCGCGGTCAGGCCGCCGAAGCGGACGGTCAGGTCCTCGGTGCGCAGCATGGGCACCGAGGGGCGACCTCGCTCCGCGCTGGCCGAGGGAGGCGATTGGAGGGAGGGATCGGCTGTCACGTAATGGAACTGAAGGCCAGCGAGGCATTTTGTGGACGCCCCTCGGCCTTCTTGCTGGACCGAGGGGCGCTGTGACGGAAAGGTCGGCGGCCGTTCAGGCGAACTTGCAAGCCGGCGGGACCATCGTCTTTTCCTTCGGGATGACATCGAGGATGCGGTGCTTGCCGTCCTTGATGTCGAAGATGAACTCGCGCAGGAACGCCTGGTGGTCCTCCTTGCGCAGCACCTTGTCGCCCTGCGGGAAGTCGTCGCCTTCCTTCATCTCCAGCCCTTCGAGCGCCTCGATGAGCTTCATGGTGTCCTCGCGGCCCTTGAAGCCGGACTTCTGCATGCCGATCTTGAGGGCGTTCATGGCCTCGTAGTTGGACTGCGTGTAGCGGTCGGGCAGCGGCCCGGACGGGTCGATCTGCTTGAGCCGCGCCACCGCGTCGTCGAAGAACCTCTTGTGGTGCGGAGTGTTGAGCGGCGGGTCCATCACCGGCAGGTAGCGGTTGACGCCGACGAAGCCCTCCACCTTCTTGCCGAGTGTCGGCAGGTGGGTCGACTCGGCCATGGCCCCGTCACCGGCCATCTTGTACTTCTTGGTGAGCCCGAGGTCGTAGGCCTGGTTGATGAATGTGACCGCGTTGGCGCCGAACATGATGCCGAAGATGCCGTCGAAGTCTCCGGTGATCTTGGTGATGAACGGCGTCATGTCGGCCGTGCCGAGCGGGATGCCGGTGCCGCCGACGTACTCGCCGCCACTCTTCTTGATCTGCTCGATGTAGGCGTCGCGGGTCGACTGCCCCCACGCGTAGTCGAGGTAGGCGATATGCCACTTCTTGCCCAGCTTGTTGATCAGGTAAGGCGCGATGGCGACAGCCTGGGCCGGCGCGTAGTCGAATGGCCGGAACGTATAGCGGCTGCACTTGCTGGTGGTGATGGTGGTGTCGAGGCAAACGCTGATCATGTTGACGATCTTGGCCTCTTCGTACACCGGCATGCAGGCGAGGCACACGTTGGAGAGGTAGCCGCCGACGTGGGCGTCGATCTTGTCCTCGACCACCAGCTTCTCGGCCTTGCGGCGGCCGACGTCGGGCTTGGACTCGTAGTCTTGAATCAGGAGCTCGACAGGCCGGCCGTTGATGCCACCACTCTTGTTGATGCGGTCGACGGCCATCTGCACGCCAACGAGCGCCGTCTTGCCGCCGGCGGCCGCGACCCCCGAGAGGGGCTGCAGCGTGCCGATCTTGTAGGGCTTGGCCTGGCCGAAGGCGGAGAGCCAGGGTGCCGGCACCAGCATGGTGGCGCCGAGCGCGCCGGCGCCGGCCGCGCCGTAGCCGATCACGCGGCGGCGCGTGACCTTGCCGCTGTACCAGACGTCTTGCGCCCACTTCTGTTCTTTCCAGTCGTCGGACATTGCCGATCCTCCCTTTGGTTTTCCCTGTCGGCGCCGTAAGCGGACGGCGCGGACCACCGCACTGCACTATCCTGTATTTGAAACGATAGCGCAAAAGAACCCGTCCCAACAAGCCGCAGCCGCGCCGGGCTGGGATCGACCACCCAGGATCTCAGCCCCTTCGAGGGATGAGGGCCTTGGCGTGACGCGGGCAAGCGCATTTTTCGATGTTGCGGCGGTCTAAACCGTCGGCAACATGCCTGCGCCGGCGGCAATCCGATGTCGGACGTGGGGGTGAGGCCCGGCGCGGGGAGGCAGCGCACGAGACTATAGTCTATGTCGAGGACGGAGCGGTTCCTCCCCGCCCGCCGACGCAAAATAGCTTTTCTCGACCCAGGCGAAGCGCAGCCGCCCCAGCGCCGCGGCAGGGAGCTGGAACCCGCAAGAACCCCAAGAACTGGCGCTTTCCGCCGCTATCTGCGATGCTCCTGCGATCACGACTCGAGGTGATACCCATGCCCCGGCACAAGAGCTACGTCCCCCACGGCGTCATTCCGGCGGTGCTGCTGCCTTTCGATGCGGATCTCGCCATCGACGAGGCGGGCTTCCGCAAGCACCTGCGCGACGTGGCGGCCACCCCCGGCATCTCTGCCATCACCATCAACGCGCATTCGACCGAGGTTGCCTCCTGCACGTTCGAAGAGCAGGCCCATGTGCTCGCCATCGCCCAGGATGAGATCGGCGGCCGCCTGCCGGTGGTGAACGGGGTGTGGGCCGACGGCAGCCTGGAGGCGGCGCGCATCGCCCGCATGGCGGCCGACGGCGGGGCCTCCGCGCTGCTGGTGTTCCCGCCTGCGCCCTTCACGCTCGGCCAGTCGCCGCAGATGGCGCTGGCGCATTTCAAGCGCATCGCCGATGCCACCGACCTGCCGCTCATCGCCTTCCAGTATCCGCTCATCACCGGCCAGGGCTACCCCAAGGACACGCTGCTGCGGCTCGTCGAGGAGGTGCCGACCGTGCGCGCCATCAAGGACTGGATCGGCAACGTGCCGCATCACGAGTGGCACGTGCGCACGCTGCAGAGCCTGCCGCGCCCCGTGAACGTGCTTACGACGCACAGCGCCTGGCTGCTGCCCTCGCTGGTGCTCGGCTGCAAGGGCCTCTTGTCCGGCAGCGGCAGCGTCATTCCCGACCTGCAGAGCGCGCTGTTTGCGGCCGTGCAGCGCAACGATCTGGCCGAGGCGCGGCGCCTCAACGACCGCATCGAGCCCTTGGCGGGCGCCTTCTATGCCGACCCGTTCGTCGACATGCACAACCGCATGAAGGAGGCCCTAGTGCTGCTCGGCCGCCTGCCGCGCGCACACGTGCGTCCACCGCTCGTCAAGATCGGCCGCGCCGAGATCGCGCGTATTCGTGAGGCGCTGGTGGAAGCGGGGCTGCTCGGCACCGAGGCCGGGCGCGACGCGGCCTGAGCGGTGAGCACCATGGCCGGCATTCTCGCCGTCTGGAACGATTGCGCGCCCGAGGGCTACGAGCACTTCGAGCGCTGGTACATCCGTGAGCACCTGCAGGAGCGGGTGGGCGTGCCTGGCTTCCGCTTCGGCCGGCGCTACGAGGCGGTACCGGGCTCCGGCGCCGACCGGCGCTTCTTCGCCTGCTACGAGGTGGAGAGCCCGGACGTGCTGAGCTCTCCGGCCTATGTGACGCGGCTGGAGAACCCGACGCCGTGGACGCTGGAGGCCATGAAATCGTTTCGCAACATGGTGCGCACGGTGTGCGACCTGCGCGCCGCGGCGGGCGATCTCATCGGCTCGCACGCCGTCGTGCTGCGCGCCGACGGGGCGATGGCGCCGACGGCGGGCGCGGGCGAGCTGGTCGAGGACCTCGCCGGCGAGGCCGGCGCGGCGCGCGTGCAGCTGTGGACCGCCGCAGCGAAGCAGACGCCGGCCGATACGGCCGAGATGCGGAGCCGCGGCAAGGACCAGCTCACTGCGGGTGCCCTTGTCGTCGAGTGCGTGCGCCGCGCCGACGCGGACCGCATTGTTGGCACGCTGGCGAACCTGCCGGCGGCGCTCGGTGTATCGGGTCCCAGCATGCTCGGCATCTACGCGTTGTTGTGCGTTTACACGCGCCCGGCGTAGTCGTCAGCCTCGAGCCGGACGGCGGTCAAACCGCAGCCTATTCAGACAGAAGCAGATTCAACAAGGTCCTCGAGGTAAGGACGCCCTCGCAAAAGCTGTGGGTCGGTTCCGACCCGAACACGCAGGGGTGTCGGCATGGTTGCCCCGTCAATGGCAGGTTCCTCGGCTTGGGGCGAGCTTGCTGACATTGATGATGGTCGGCAAGACCTCGAAAGGCGCCTTTCGTAGGGCGCTGCTAAGCAAGGAGGCAGTCACGTTCTTGTCGCCACCCTCGCGCTGTGGCACTGTCACGGGGTGAAGAGATCGCTGCACCGCTGGTTCGTGAGCCTTGGGGTTCTCGCCATGCTGCTGGCGCTTGTCGCCATTCCGGCGGGCATAGCGCTGGCGTCCGCGAAGTCGGACATGGCGACCATGACCGCCGGCTCGGACGACATGCCGTGCGACCATCCATGTCCAGGCTGCGCAAAGCCCTGTCCGGACATGGGCAGTTGCCTCCTCAAGTGCTTCCAGCCGCCATCCAACGCCCCGGCCGAGGCGAGCCTGCAAACACATAGTGCGCGCGACCTTATTCCGCCCGGGCTCTCCCGGGAGATGACCGAAGCGCCCATCCCACCCCTGTTGCGACCTCCCAGCGTCTGAGCAGCGCCATCTCGGCGCCTGCGCGACTGCGCCCTCGGCGCGGTTCGCCGCTAGCGTTGGCCTAACCGGCCGACCATGGAGTCACGACAACAGGACATATCACGATGATCAAGAACTACGTGCGCGCGGCCGCCGTGGCGGCGGCGCTGACCATGACCACGGCCACGATGCCGGCATGGGCCGACGTCAAAGACTACGAGTTCCAACTGGTGAGCCGGGAGGTAAACAAGGGCGACGCGGTGATAACCGTGAAGCTGGTGCACAAACCGTCCGGCCGCGCCATTCCCGATGCGGTGATCTTTGCCAAGCGCATCGACATGGGCCCCGACAATATGGCCGAGATGCAGGCGAAACTCGATCCGGTGCCCGGCGGTGAGCCCGGCGTTTACCAATTCAAGGCCAATCTGGAGATGGCCGGTCGCTGGGCCTTGACGCTCGGCGCCAAGGTGCAGGGCGAGACCGGCACGGTGCAGAGCAAGCTGATCGTCAACGCAAAATGACACCGCTCAGTCGACGACTGGCAACCGCCGCGGCCATCGTGGTCGCGGCGGCAGCCGGCTATTGGGGCGGGCACATCGGCATTGTCCGTTTGCCCCTTCACAAGTCATCGACGGCCGGGGTGGCTCAGCCCTCCGGACCGACCATCTACTACAAGGACCCGAACGGGCGGCCGTTCTACTCGCTGACGCCGCGCAACACCGACGATGGCAAGGCCTATCTGCCGGTCCACGCCAGCGAGGACGTGAGCGTCGACCCGAAGCCGGCAAACGAGGCGCAAGTCGGCCGAAGGATCATCCACTACCGCAATCCCATGGGCCTGCCCGACATCTCGCCGGTGCCGAAGAAGGATTCGATGGGCATGGATTACATCCCCGTCTACGAGGGCGAGCAGGACGACGGCACGGCGGTCAGGGTCTCTCCCGGCAAACTCCAGCGCACGGGCGTCAAGACCGAGCTGGTCGGCAAGCTGCCGATCACCCAAACCATCAAGGCACCGGGCGTCATCGCCTTCGACGAGACCAAGCTGTCCGTCGTCGCCATGCGCTTCGACGGCTTCATCAACAAGGTGATGCCGGTGACCAGCGGCACGCACGTGCGCAAAGGCGATCCGCTGATGTCGGTGTTTGGCCAGGAGCTGCTCAACGCCAGCGTGCAAATCATCGTCGAGGAGGTCACCGGCTGGAAAGGCCCCGAACGTGAGGAGGCCACGAAGCCGCCCGCGCCGCGCGACCCGCGTGCCCGTGTGGTCGGCGCCCGCCGCCGGCTGGAGAACCTGCAGGTCCCCGCCGAGGTGATCGAGGAGATCAAGAAGAGCCGGCGCGTGCCGGATGCCATCACCTGGCTTGCGCCGCAGGATGGCATCGTCACCGAACGCAATGCCGTTGATGGCCAGGCCTTCAAGGCGGGCGAGGTGCTGTTCCGGCTGGCCGACCCTTCGGTCGGGTGGGTGATGGCCGACGTTGCCGAAGGGGAAGTTGGCGCGGTCAAGCCGGGCCAGGCGGTCACGGTGCGCATGCGCGCCCATCCCGGGCGCCTGTTCAAAGGCAAGGTCGCCATCGTCTACCCGCATCTCATGAAGGAAACACGGACGGCGCGGGTCCGCGTCCAGATGCCCAACCCGGATCTGGCGCTGCTGCCCGACATGTATGGAGATGTCGAGATTGCCACCGGTTCCGATGAGCCAGTCGTCGTCGTGCCGGCCAGCTCGGTGATCGACAGCGGCAGCCGGCAGGTGGTGATTGTCGATCTGGGCGACGGCCGGTTCGAACCCAAAGACGTGAAGCTTGGTCGACGCGGCTCCGGCTACGTCGAGGTCCTGGAAGGCATCCAGGATGGCGATAGCGTCGTCGTCGAGGGCAACTTCCTCATCGATGCGGAAAGCAATCTCAACGCCGCCCTGCGAGCCCTCACGGCCCCGCCCAAGGAGGCCAAACCATGATCGCCCGGCTGATTGCCTGGTCGGCGCGCAATCTGATCCTGGTGCTGATCGCGACGGCCTTCGCAACGGTAGGCGGCCTCTGGGCGCTCAGGAGCCTGCCGCTCGACGCCATTCCCGACCTCTCGGACACGCAGGTCATCGTCTACACCGAGTTTCCCGGTCAGGCCCCGCAGGTGGTCGAGGACCAGGTCACCTACCCTCTCACCACGGCCATGCTCACCGTCCCCAAATCCAAGGTGGTGCGGGGGTTCTCCTTCTTCGGCGTGTCGTTCGTCTACGTCATCTTCGAGGACGGCACCGACATCTACTGGGCGCGCAGCCGCGTCCTCGAATACCTCAACGCAGCCGGCAAACGCCTGCCGGCCGGCGTAACGCCGACATTGGGCCCCGACGCCACCGGTGTGGGCTGGGTTTATCAATACGCCGTCGTTGCCAAGAACAAGTCGCTGGCCGAGCTGCGCTCGCTGCAGGACTGGGAGATCCGCTTTGGCCTCGCGAAGGCCGAAGGCGTCGCAGAAGTGGCCAGCGTCGGCGGCTTCGTCAAGCAATACAACGTGGTCATTGACCCCGGCCGGATGAGATCGCTGGGCATCCCGCTCTCCAAGGTCCGCGAGGTCATCCGCCAGAGCAACATGGACGTGGGTGGCCGCACGGTGGAGCTTGCCGAGCACGAGTTCATGGTGCGCGGTCGTGGCTACATCAAGAACATCGCTGACCTCGAACGCATCGTGGTCAAGGTGGACCGCGGCACGCCGGTGCTCTTGAAGGACATTGCCCGCATCGAGCTTGGCCCGGATGAGCGGCGCGGCATCGCCGAACTCAACGGGGAAGGGGAGGTGGCGAGCGGCATCGCGCTGCAGCGCTTCGGCGCCAACGCCCTCAATGTCATCACCAACATCAAGGCGCGGTTGGCGGAGATTGCTCCCTCGCTTCCCGAGGGCGTCGAGGTGGTGCCGGTCTACGACCGCTCGGAGCTCATCTACCGCGCCATCGAGACCCTGCGCCGCACTCTGCTCGAGGAGAGCCTGGTGGTGGCGCTGGTGTGCATCGTGTTCCTGCTGCACGTCCGCAGCGCCCTGGTGGCGATCATCATGCTGCCTGTTGGCGTGTTGATGTCGTTCCTGGCCATGAAGATGCTCGGCCTCGGCTCCAACATCATGAGCCTCGGCGGCATTGCCATCGCCATCGGCGCCATGATCGACGCCGCCATCGTCATGATCGAGAACGCGCACAAGCACCTTGAGCGTGCTCCGCCCGATAAACCCCGCCTGGAAATCCTCGTTGAAGCCGCCTCCGAGGTCGGCCCGGCGCTGTTCTTCTCGCTGCTCATCATCACGGTGTCGTTCCTGCCGATTTTCACGCTGGAAGCGCAGGAAGGCCGTCTGTTCGGACCGCTGGCCTACACCAAGACGTTCGCCATGGCGGCGGCCGCCGTGCTGTCGATCACGCTGGTGCCGGCGCTGATGGTGCTGTTCGTGCGCGGTCGCATCATCCCGGAGCACAGGAACCCGCTCAACCGGTTCCTGATCGCCATCTACCGGCCGGTTATCCAGCTGGTGCTGCAGGCGAAGACCCTGACCATCCTGGTTGCCCTGGCGGTTCTCGCCGTCTCGATGTGGCCGGTGACGCGCCTCGGCACGGAGTTCATGCCCAACCTCGACGAGGGCACATTGCTCTACATGCCGACCACCCTGCCAGGCTTGTCGGTCACCAAGTCGGCCGAGCTCCTTCAGATGCAGGACCGCATCATCCGCTCGTTCCCGGAGGTGGAGTCGGTCTACGGCAAAGCCGGCCGAGCGCAGACCGCCACCGATCCTGCGCCGATCGAGATGTTCGAGACCATCATCAACTTGAAGCCGAAGACGCAATGGCGGCCGGGACTGACCGTCGACAGCCTGATCCAAGAGATGGATCGTTCGTTGCAGTTCCCTGGTGTCTCGAATGCTTGGACGATGCCGATCAAGGCCCGCATCGACATGCTGTCCACCGGCATCCGCACCCCGGTCGGCGTGAAGGTCATCGGCAAGGTCCTCGCCGAGATGGAAAAGACAGCCAGAGAGGTCGAAAAGGCGCTCAAGACAGTGCAGGGAACGGCCAGCGCCTACGCCGAACGCGTGGTCGGCGGCTACTACCTCGAGATCATCCCCAATCGCGACCGGCTGGCGCGCTACGGTCTCATGATCTCGGACGTCCAGGACGTGGTGGCCATGGCGCTCGGCGCCGAGCCCATTACCACCACCGTCGAGGGACGGGAGCGCTATACCGTCGCTATCCGCTACCCGCGCGATTTGCGCTCCGATCCACAAGCCATTGCCAAGGATGTGTTGGTGGCCCTCCCAAGCGGCGGAGGCACGGTGCCGTTGGGCGAGGTGGCCGACATCCGGCTCACACAGGGCGCCACCAGCATCCGCACCGAGAACGCGAGGCTCGCCACCTACATCTTCGTCGACATCCGCGACCGCGACCTCGGCGGCTACGTCGCCGCCGCGCAAAAAGCCGTTGCCGAGCAGGTGAAGCTACCGGCCGGCACCTACCTGGTCTGGAGCGGCCAGTTCGAATATCTGCAACGCGCCGAAGCCCGCCTGCAGGTGGTGGTGCCGGTGACGCTGATGATCATCTTCCTGCTGCTCTACCTCAACTTCCGGCGTCTTACGGAGACGCTCATCGTCATGCTGTCGCTGCCGTTCGCCCTGGTCGGTGGGCTGTGGCTGCTCTGGTGGCTCGGGTTCAACCTGTCGGTGGCGGTGGCGGTCGGGTTCATCGCGCTCGCCGGCGTGGCCGCAGAGACCGGGGTGGTGATGCTCATCTACCTGGACCATTCGGCCGAGCAAATCCGCGCGCGCTGTGCCGCCGAAGGGCGGCCATACACGCGCAAGGACCTCAACGAGGCCATCATGATCGGCGCCGTCGAACGCGTGCGCCCGAAGATGATGACCGTCGTTGCCATCATGGCCGGGCTGCTGCCGATCGTGTGGAGCACCGGCACCGGCTCGGAGGTCATGCGGCGCATCGCCGTGCCGATGATTGGGGGGATGGTCTCGTCGACGCTGTTGACGCTCATCGTTATCCCGGCCATTTACGGCCTGGTGAAGGGTTGGAATCTGCGGAACGGCATGCCGGTAATGAGGTCCCGGCGGTCGGCAACAGTAGAGGAGACGACTGCTTGATCCTGGCGGCCGTAGGAGGCATCTCCGCCACCCGGCTTGCCCATTCGCAGGCAATCACATCATGCCGTGACGCCTTGCGGCAATCGCAACGGAATGGTCGGCCCCGCGTCATGCAGGTGGCAGGAGGCCCAGTGACGGGGTACGACCTCGCGCAGTGCAGGCGGTTCGGCGCGGCAACGCGCATGCGCATAGGGACAGCGCGTGTGGAAGTGACAGCCGGTCGGCGGGTTGATGGGGCTCGGAACGTCGCCCTTGAGGATCACACGCTCACGCCGCCGCGCACTCGCCTTGGGGATGGGCACGGCCGACAGCAGCGCCTCGGAGTAGGGGTGCAAGGGCATCTCGAACAGGCGCGCCTTGTCGGTCATCTCGACGATGCGGCCGAGATACATGACGGCCACGCGATGGGAGATGTGCTGGACGACCGCCAGATCGTGCGCCACGAGCAGGTAGGAGAGCTTGTATTCGTCCTGCAGGTCCATGAGCAGGTTGATGATCTGCACCTGGATCGAGACGTCGAGCGCCGACACCGGCTCCTCGCCGGCGATCAGCCCGGGGTTGGGCGCCAGGGGCCGGGCGGGGCCCGTGCGCCGGGGCTGGCGCC
>ORMF010489136.1_pt1 | contig 11086 bp, 8 predicted proteins | sample 1779871 | NCBI WGS metagenome assembly ORMF01 (sample SAMEA104232316, study PRJEB22302) | groundwater metagenome | biome: forest; feature: aquifer; material: groundwater | place: USA | collected 2011-08-07 | depth 5.4 m
ACTGTAAGGGCAATGCCTGTGTGCCCGCTTGGGAATGCGTCCCGCTTTATGCCTTCGAGCCTGTTAAGGAGCTGCTGAATCGGTTCTGCAATAAAAAATCCCTGCAATTTTTGCATTTGCAAATGGTCGAGGGTAAATCTTGGGCCAAGCGCAGGCCAAATTATATAGCCGATATAAGAGAGATAAAAACAGAATAAAATCAAAAACAAGGACCTGTTAAACTCTTCCCGCTGGTCATTTTTCAGAAGTGCAATGCCCAGGGTCACGGGAAGAAAATAATAAGAAGAATATGCAAGCTGGAGAATGTCGGTTAAAACAGGGTTCATCACTGCCTCAAGCATAACAGTCGGATGATTTTCAAAGAGCATGAAGTCTAATTTAATAAGCAGAGGGTCTATATCAACAGGATTTATATAATGCACAACCCAGCCCAGGCTGTCAAAAAGAATAAGCACGGTTATTACCGGAAAGATCAGGTTGTAAGCGAATCTTAAAAATCTGTTTTTATCCCTTACTTTGATGAGGATGAATTGCGTAATAAGCAGCGAGCTGTATATCGAGATTAAGAGCAGCCTGTTCGGTATTGCTGAATTAAAGGCTATTGTGAGCAGCAGCAGGATGCTCACAAATACCACTGTCAGCGCGTCAGCAGGCCTTAGTTTAAATAACCTTTTCATGCAGTTGCCGAATGATAGGATATGGTATTCGAGCGGTTTTATTTTGCCGATATTCCTTGGAGTAATACAATAAATATGGTAATGAGGCAAAATACCTCGGAGGTCGGAACGACCGAGAATGAGCGAGGATGCCATGTCCTATCATTCTCTTCATAACTTATCCATCGCCCTTTTCTTTGCCTTTTCTTTTTTAGAAAGCTTTCTCGGGCTTCCCTTTTTTTCTGACTCATAATCCTCTTCCTCCAAAAACTCAAAATCACCTGAATCAATCCTTCCTGATCTCTCAAAAACATTTTGGAATTCCTCTGAAGATACAGCTACAGAGCCGCATCGCCACGCATGGTCAGCTATATCCCTGTCTGACGTGACAACAATCCATTGCCGTTTATCAGAAGATATCATCCTCTTGATAACAGAATCCGCCTTTTCACCGAGCCTTGAATAAACTACGATTACTCCGTTTACTACTGATTGATTTTCTTCTCCGCTGCCGTTTTTCCAACCGTCAAATACAACTGTTATATCATGCCCTTTGAGATTTTTATATTCTACAAGGCGTTCCACAAGCCTCCGCCTCTCATTCTCAAGGTCTTTGTGATATATGCCAATAAGGTTGTAGCCGTCAATTATTATCGAAGCGATATAACACCTCCAAACGTGGATATTATAGCAGAGAGGGGAAATCGGGTGCAGCCTCACGAATTATGCTTTTAAATAACGGGAATGGTTGGCTTGAGCGATATTAGAGATTTTTCGTTGACGTTCTCGGCGAAATGGAGCGGCCACAGCCGCAACTGTCTGAGCGAAGCGAGTTTTGCGGCTGTAGCAGAATGAGACTTAGAACGACAGAAAAATATCTGCAAAAAGCGAAAGGCAGCCACTCCCGTTATCTCCCTGACGCTAAGCCCGATAATGTATAATAAATAATGATTAAAGACCGTGATTATGACGTAATTGTTATCGGCGCCGGGCACGCAGGCTGCGAGGCAGCGCTTGCTGCATCGCGCATGGGTTTTTCCACATGCCTTTTCACAATGAACCTCGATACAATCGCGCAGATGTCATGCAACCCGGCCATCGGAGGGCTTGCTAAGGGGCATATTGTGCGCGAGATAGACGCCCTCGGCGGAGAGATGGCAAAGGTAACAGATAAGGCAGGCATCCAATTCAGGGTATTGAATAAATCAAAGGGGCCTGCTGTGTGGTCTTTGCGGGTGCAGGCTGACAGGGTCTTGTATAAACTTGAGATGCGAAAAGTCCTTGAGTCACAGCAAAACCTTGATATCAAACAGGCATCCGTGGAAAAGATTATTGCTGAAGATGGAAAAATAAACGGGGTACTCACGTCCCTTGGTATTTTCTATGGCGCTTCTGCAGTCATAGTAACTACAGGCACATTCCTGAAGGGGCTGATTCATATAGGGCTTGATAATTTTCAGGCCGGGAGGGCCGGAGAGTTCCCGTCTGTCGGGCTTTCTGCATCCCTGAAAGAGCTCGGGCTGGAGATGGGACGACTCAAGACAGGCACTCCCCCAAGGCTTGATGCAAAGACAATTGACTTTTCAAAAACAGAGCCGCAATACGGAGACGACCCGCCTGTGCCGTTTTCACACAGCACAGAGAAAATCACAAGCCCTCAGCTCCCGTGCTTCATAACATATACAAACTCCGAGACACACAGGATAATCCGGGAAAATCTTGACCGCTCACCTTTGTACAGCGGAAAGATTCAGGGAATCGGGCCAAGATACTGCCCTTCTATCGAGGACAAGGTAGTAAGATTTTCTGAAAAACCAAGACACCAGGTATTTTTAGAACCCGAGGGGTTAGAAACAAAAGAATATTATGCAAACGGGATATCAACAAGCCTTCCGTATGATGTACAGGTCAGGCTCGTAAGGACCATTCCCGGACTTGAAAAAGCAGAGATAATGAGGCCGGGTTATGCCATTGAATATGATTTTGTGTATCCGACCCAGATTAAGCACAGCCTCGAGACAAAATTAATCAGCGGACTTTTTCTTGCAGGCCAGATTAACGGCACATCAGGATACGAAGAGGCTGCTGCGCAGGGACTGATGGCAGGGATAAATGCAGGCTTAAAACTCAAAGGCAAAGAGCCTTTAATCCTCCAAAGGCCAGAGGCCTACATCGGGGTTTTGATTGACGACCTTGTCACAAAGGGCACATCAGAGCCGTACAGGATGTTCACATCAAGGGCAGAATACAGGCTGCTCCTTAGGCATGACAATGCTGATTTGAGATTGATGGAAAAGGGATTCAATATGGGGTTAATAAACAATGAGACATTCAAAAAATTCGAAGAAAAAAAAAGGCTCATAGATGAAGAAATAAAGAGGATTAAAAAAACAAGGCTCAAGCCGTCACAGATTAACGGGGAACTTGCAGCGCTCAATGCCTCTCCTGTATCGGAAGACATAAGCCTTGAAAATCTCCTGAAGAGGCCTGAGGTCAAATATGCTTTCATAAAAAAGTTTTCTCCTTCGGAAAAATCTTTAGCGCCCGGCATAGAGGAGCAGGTTGAGATACAGACAAAATATAACGGCTATATCATAAGGCAGATGGAACTGGCGGAAAAACTAAAAAAAACCGAGAAGAAAAGGATACCTGAGGGGTTTGATTATAAATCTGTTAACGGCCTGTCAACAGAAATACTTGAAAAACTGCAGAAGGTTATGCCGGCAAACATGGGACAGGCAAGCAGAATCCCCGGCATTACACCGGCAGCGCTATCGCTTTTGCTGATAAACATAGAGAAGAAAAAGATGCAAGGCTCAAGAGAAAAAACAGGGTTGACTAAAGACACTCTTTAAAGTTTAAATAACAATATGCAAAAAAATAAACTGGCATTTCTGCTTTTGTCCCTGTTGCTTGTCTTTTCATGTTCGAAGAAGGTCACAAAGCCTGAGGAGGCATTTGATGCCGAGAAGGTATTTGCAACGGCAAATGAACAGATGGGCAGAAAAGAATATGAAGAGGCAAGGACCTCATTCCTTGAGATCAAGAGCAGGGACCTTACAAAGAAATATGCCCCCCTGGCCCAACTGAGGATTGCAGATACATACATTCAGGAAGAAGAACCCGACCGCGCTGTTGACGAATACAAAAGATTTCTGGAGATCTATCCCGAGCACAAATATGCGTCTTACGCCCAGTATCAGGTCGCAATGATATACTTCAATCAGATAGAAAGCTCGGAGAGGGGATATGGAGCCGCGTCAAAGGCCCTCGAAGAATTTGAAAAACTCAAACAGATGTTCCCGAGAAATCCTTACAGGGATATACTGGAAGTCAGGATCGAGAAATGCAAAGATATCCTGGCTGATTATGAATTTGTTGTAGGGACGTTCTATTACAACAAGGGTTCTTATGATGCAGCCATTAAAAGGTTCCGGGTGTTATTGGAGAAATTCCCGGGATTCAAAAAAGAGCCTGATGTGCTGTACAGTCTTGCAATGGCATATAAAAAACACGGGGAAAAAGATAAGGCAGCAGAATATTTCAAACTCCTGATAGAAAAATATCCCAATAACAATCTTGCCCCTGAAGCAAAGAAAGAATTGTCACCGGCTCCCGTTAAAAAGAAGTAATGACCTTACCTTCCTGCTATCCTGTTTTCTTAACCCTGAAAGGGAAAAAATGTATCGTGATTGGCGGTGGCAGGGTCGCTGAAAGAAAAGTCCTCTCATTGCTTGAATCAGGCGCTGATATAACTGTAATTAGTCCTGAGGTCACAAAAAGGCTCAGAGGAAAAAGTGTAAACAGGGTAAATAGGGTAAATAGGGCAAAAAGTTCAGGTGGAAATTTAAGGCATATCTCTCGGGAATATAAGAAGGGCGACCTGAAAAATGCATTCCTCGTTATTGCAGCCACTGATTCAAATGAGATAAACAGAAGAGTTTCAAAAGATGCCCCTTGTCTTGTAAATGTAGTTGACGTGCCCTCACTCTGCAATTTTATCGTGCCGTCCGTAGTTAAACGGGGCCCTTTGACTATAGCTATCTCAACATCAGGAGTCAGCCCTTCAATAGCAAAGGCCATCAGGAAGGAACTGGAAAAACTTTATGGCGCTGAATTTGGAAAGCGCCTCGCCTCCCTCAGAAAAATACGCACAAAGGCCATGGCTGAGATTAAGGATAAAAAAAAGAGGGGGAGGTTTTTGAAAAAACTTGGAACAGAGGCAATAAAAAAGCTCAGACAGAAGAAATTCTAAAATTATCCTGCCCCCAGATTTCTCTTTATTTTCAGGGCTGTTCCTCTTATAATTTCCTTGTTGAATAACTATAGTGAAAAACTATATAATTTGGCTATAAAATATGCTGACTGTTACATTTTTACTTTGTGGGACAGGAGAAGGATGGGGAAGGATAAGATTTTGAAGGAAGCGGAGCAAGGGATTTGGGGGATGTGAAATGTGGCTAAAAGATAAATGCACAGAAGCAAGCCTGACCCGAAATCGGCTTTCTTGAATATGGAAACAGGATATTTTATTTATGATTGATTATTCCAAGTGGAAAAAATCAAGCGAGAAAGTTTCTAATCTTCTTTTGGATTATCAGAATCCACGGTTTTCACACAAGAAAGAACATCTATCACAGAATGAATTGATAAATGAAATGGTCAGGAAGTATGACGTTTATGATTTGGCAAAGTCTATCGTTAACGATGGATATTTTCCCGACAAAAGTCTTGTTGCGATCAGAGAAAATGACAAATTACTGGTAATCGAGGGGAATAGACGATTGTCTGCTCTCAAATGTCTACTGAACCCTGGTATTCTTGCGGGAAAAGAAAAAGACAAGTTTTCAAAGCTGAATTCCCTCGTTGAAAAGAGTTATATAAATACGGTTATTGTTGTAATTGCGCCCTCTCGGGAAGCCGCAAATCCAATCATTTTCAAAGAGCATACGGGTAATACAGCAATGCCGTGGTCGCGTATAATGCAGGCAGAATTTTATATGCGGCAAATTAACAATGGTATCAGCATTGACGAGCTTGAGAAAGAATATCACCGGCCAAAATCTGAAATTAATAAATTTCTGAAACTGTATTATATGTACAATATTGCAAGAAATATTTCTTATGGGAGCAGAGCAATCCATGAAAAGGTGGAAGATAAGCAAAATTTCCCTGCGTCAGTGCTTGAAAGGATTTATGACTCCTCAGTTATGAAAGATTTCCTCGGAATATCTTTTGACAGCCATGGGAATATAAAAGGTGAAAAAGCCAAAGAAGCTTTTGTAGGGGCTTACAAAAAAATAGTCACAGATATTGTAGAAAAAGAGGTGGATACGCGCACTCTAAACAAGGAAGATGATTTTAAAAAGTACGCTGTAAGGTTGGAGGGTGTAAAGCCCCAAAAAAGAGGGAGCTTTACTTATGACGATTTTGAAAAGAAGGAAGTGGAGACTGAAGTTTCCGAAACAACGGTAAAGCCTTCAAAAAGGAGTGTGAGAAAATCGTCCGGAATTATTCCCGCAGGCCTGCCTTTTAGCCTTAAAGGGGCATCAAATTTACACAAGAACTATGAGGAACTGCGGAAGCTGCCTGTAAAAACATATCCGAACACCACTACTGTGATGTTGCGCACCTTTCTGGACAAGTCGTTACGAATGTATCTAAAGAAATGCAACATTCACAGAATCCCAATTCAGGAAGATGGAACTATAAAAAACAAAAAAATATCAGATGCCACGTTGGGAGAAATACTTGACTATCTTATTTCCAAAGATGTAAACATTATTGACGATGATAACGTAAAAAAAACGATCAAGAAATTTAAGAGTTCAGGAGACCCATCCGTCTCTCTTTCGGGTCTGAATGCCGCAACTCACAACGAAGAATTCTCCTTGACTGAAACTGAAGCAAGAAATATTTGGCCCAATCTGGAAGGTCTACTCAAAATAATATTAACGGAGCCTGATAGGGTATGATTAGAAACATCAGCCCTCTTCGATATCCTGGCGGCAAAAAAAACTTAACGAATTTTCTGGCAACCGTTCTTAAGATAAATAAAATCAATAATGGCATTTATGTTGAGCCCTTTGCCGGGGGAGCTGGCGCAGCATTAAATTTGATGGTCTTGGAGCATGTTCACAATATAGTCATTAATGATGCCGACTATAATATTTATTGTTTCTGGAAAGCGGTTCTCAATCATACTGATGCTTTCAAAAAACGTATACAATCGGTCAGAGTTACAATAAATACTTGGAAAAGACAAAAAAATATTTTAGAAAACCACAAGAATTATGATCAATTTGATGTCGGCTTTGCGACGTTTTTTCTGAATAGATGCAATCGATCTGGTATTCTTAATGCAGGCCCGATTGGTGGATTGGATCAAAGTGGACCTTATAAAATTGATGCGCGATTCAACAGGAAAGGACTAACGGAACGAGTCGAAGAAATTGCCTATTATCAAGATCGCATTAAGGTGTACAATTTGGATGCAGTAGATTTGTTAAAGATGTTTTCTAATTCGAAAAGATGTTTGATTTACATAGACCCGCCATACATTATAGGCGGCAAAAAATTATATCTCAATTATTACAAATCTGACGATCATGGCAATCTCTCGCGATTTATTCAGTCCGAGTTGTTTCCGCCATGGGTTCTTTCATACGATAATGTGCCTGAGATTGCAAAGCTTTATTCACAGAGAAAGAGCCTGATGTATAATTTGCGATATTCTATAAGCGTAGCCAAGACCGGCAAAGAAATAATGTTCTTTAGCGATAACTTAAGAGTCCCCAGATACAGCAATTGAGAAAATACAGAGGAAGCAATTAGGGAAGGAAAATGGGTTGAAACGATAAATTATGAACGATAGACCTGACCATACGTTGGCTTCATTGAACAGATTCCTCAATATGGATTTTTTACAGGATTTGCAGGGCATGCAGGAACAGTTCTCAAAATTACTTCACCTTTCTATTGCGGTGATTGATGTGGCTGGGGGGCTTCATACTGAACCATCTTCACCGTATTGTGATACTTTTAAAAAATCTACCGAGTCAGGGAAATGCAATCAGTGTATTTGGTGCGCTGAAGATGACCGTTTTATCCCGCATACGTATGTGCCACAAATGAACTGCCCGCTTGGTTTTGAAGACTTTGAAATTCCTATTGTGATTAATGAACAAGAGGTAGGCTATATAGTATTTGGCCAGGTATATAAGAACATCCCTTCAACCTATATCGAAAAACATCCTGAACTGCAAGATGTCTTGAGTAGAATTCCAATATATTCTGAGAGTGATCGCAAGATATTGCTTGAGGTAGCTTCTTCTATCACAAAATTTATTACTCAGATAAGTTTTTCGAGAGCCATAGAAGCAGAAAACCATAAATTGGAGATGGTCCAAGACGTGATGTTTCAGATAAGCAAGGAATCCAATCTCCAGACAATTTTTGACATATTACATAATGAGCTTCCCAAACTTGTCAAATTCGACCTTCTTGGTGTTTATTTCTACGATCCTCAAAGCAAAGAACTTAGGAAAAAATTTGCAGAGGGTTATGCTAAAGAGGCGCTTGGTGAGGATTTCAAGGAAGGCGAGGGTTATGCCGGCATAGTTGCCAAGGAAAAAAAGAAATGTTTAATCATTGATGATGCACGTATCTCAGATGTCAAGATTAAATACAAAGCACTTGTGGATAAAGGACTTTATTCGTTTCTTATAGTTTCCTTATCATTTGACGAGAAGTTTATTGGTGTAATTATTTTTGCACGAAAAGAAATCTCTGGCTTTAAGGAGGATGTGGCCAGACGTGTTGAATTCCTCGCTGAAAACATATCAGCCACAATCTGGAAAACTGGCATTAATAATGTCTTGGGCGAAAAGGTAGAAGAACTGGAGCGACTTCACAAAATACAGGCCGAACTCCACACTGGTCTTGACGAGGACAAAGAACTGTTTCATATACTTACGGGGCTAACAATCAAAGGTGGCCTCAGCTTCAACAGAGCTCTTCTCTTTTTAAAGCGAAAGGAAAACAACAAGGATGTTGTTTGTGGGAGATTGGCAATTGGACCTAAAGATAAAACGGACTCCGAAAGAATTTATGAAGATAAGTTGTGGGCGGATGAGAACAAGTCTTTCAGTGATTTCTTAAGAGTAGCTGAGAACGAGTTCGAAAAAAACCGTAGCACCATATTGTTTTCGAGGTTGAATCGGGCTACAATAGAACTCGTCTACGACTTAGATGAAAAAAATATTCTTACAAACATAATTAATGAAGGTACGACCCCGTTGCTCTTTAAAAGTTCAACACTCAATGGGGACTCTTTTTATGCTTCTTTGGTTAGAAACGATATGGCCGCTTCTGAGTTTATAATAGCACCATTAATATATCATAGAAGTATTTTAGGCGCAATTTACGTTGATAATAAGTTTACTGGTGAGCCAATCACAGACGAAAAGCAGTACTTTCTTAATATCTACTTGAACCAGGCAGCGGCTGTGTTGCAGAAGGCTTTAAAGTTGAAAACAGAAAGATCAATTCTTATAGGGAATATTTGTCATAATGTAACTGCAAAACTTTCTCAAGTGCAGAGTTATAAGGATCTTATAATAGATGGCGTGCGTGAACGTTCTGAGGCACTCGATAGAAGTAGCAATGATTTTGATAGGTGCATGACCGCATTATCCAATCTTTATCGAGAAATGAGGGAGTATAATTCATTTAAACTTAATAAAGTCAATGGAGCAATAGCTTTGTTATTGCCCGAATCTAACTTTTATAAGTCTTGTGGGGTGAATAATTCACGGGTAAAAATATACTCAGAAGTTCTTGATGAGCAATTTGTATGCGATTTTACAGCCCTTAGGAATGTCATGGAAGAGCTAATAACAAACAGTTGTAAACATGCAGGCAAGGGATCTGATTTAGAGATAGAAATTAAAATAAAGGTGTCTACAGTTGATAAAATGCACTTGCTTGAGATCGATTATTCCGATAATGGTAGCGGAATTTCCGATGAGCTAAGAGAAAAAGCATTCGAATTAGGTGTCACCACCTCAAAAGAGGGCGATGGAACAGGTGTTGGTTTGGCGGACATAAAGCAAAAAGTGTTAGCACATGGAGGAGGGATAGCATATTTAAGAAATGCTACTAAAGGTGGCGCAGAGTTTCGTATTCAGATTCCAGTATCTAAAGGAGAAGTTAACAATGGAGATATCTAAAGCTATTCTTGTGGTTGAAGATGATAAGGAAAATCGGAATATTTTAAAGGAGATTCTTACACGGAAATTTCAGGACTATGAACATGTTATTATTGACGATAAGAAAGCTGCCTTAGAGTCAATCGAAAAAAGAGATGTGCCATACGAAGTTATAATTACTGATATGCGATTGCAAGGGACTGAGGATAGAGAAGGCGGCATAGAGATTATTAAGTGCGCACGAAGGGTTGATCCTGCGGCCCAAGTTATAGTCATCACTAGTTATCCGGGTGATTTTAGTAACGTTCATAAGGCATTAGAAGCCGGCGCTTCATTTTATCTAGCACGTGAATTAGTATTTAAAGCGCTTCCTTCAGCCATGAAAAAGACGATTGAACAAAGAAAAGCTATTGTGCTTCTTAATGATTTTATTCAATGCATATCTGCTGCTATAGATGCAAAGGATGCCTATACCAGCGGGCATTCTTTCAGAGTCAGGGAGTACGCCGTTGCTATTAGAAACTACATCCCTGAATTTACCCCAGATCGAAGAAATGACCTTTCAATGTCAGCCCTTCTTCATGATATTGGGAAAATTGGCATAAGTAATTGCTTATTGCACAAGCCGGGTAAATTTACAGCCCTTCAGAAATCAATGATGGATGAACATACACTCATTGGGAAAAGGATTCTTGAAGAAATTAGAAACCTCCCAGAAGTATTAAAGGGGATTGAAGACCACCACACGCATTACTGGGATTATGTGAATAAAAAACCGAATCAAGAGCTTTCCCTTTTCGGAAAAATTATAGCCATTGCTGATAGTTTCGATGCAATGACTACTACTCGAGCTTATAAAGCTAAGAGAACCCTTGAAGAAACCCTTAAGGAAATTCAAAGATGCAGTAGCGTAACGGAAAGTTTATCAGAAAAACCTTTAGGACAGTTTGATCCGTCAATAGTGAAGGCTTTTCGAGAAGCTTACAGCGAAATAAAGGATATCCATAACAGACTTGCTGACAAGGAATTTTCGTTTAAAACTTTTTAGAGCAAAGGATATGTTATCGCAAAGTTCGAATGTAAGGCTCCGGGGTCAGGCATGAAAACGTGAATTCGCAAGCGCGGAAGAACAATAGTGCAAAATAGCGGAAGGCTGGTCGCCACGTCGACTCTTCGCTAACGCTGCGAGAAGCAAGCAAGCTCATAGTTCATAGTTCATAG
>ORMF011314757.1_pt1 | contig 11086 bp, 7 predicted proteins | sample 1779871 | NCBI WGS metagenome assembly ORMF01 (sample SAMEA104232316, study PRJEB22302) | groundwater metagenome | biome: forest; feature: aquifer; material: groundwater | place: USA | collected 2011-08-07 | depth 5.4 m
CCTTGGCAGCGACGGAGCGCAGGGCGCTGGCGGACGGGTTCCTGGCAGGGAGCGAAGACGCGCTGGCAACCGTAGTGGGCGGCTGGCTCGAGTGCCTCGGCCCGACGACCGCTAGCGCCCTCGCGACTCGCCTCGGGGTGGTACCCGCGCGGATCGCGATCGCGCTTGCCGCGCTCGAGCGCGACGGCCGCGTTTTGCGCGGTCGGTTCACACCCGGAGGCGCCGAGGAGGAATGGTGCGAGCGGACGCTCCTCGCGCGCATCCATCGTCTGACGCTCGGCCGTCTGCGCCGCGAGATCGAGCCCGTACCCGCGGCCGACTTCCTGCGCTTCCTCTTTCGCTGGCAACACCTCCACCCCGGGACGCAGCTGCATGGACGCGAGGGACTGCGCGAGATCATCGGACAGCTGCAAGGCCTCGAGCTACCCGCTCGCGCGTGGGAGGAGCAGGTGCTGCGTGCGCGTATCGCGCGTTACAATCCGGCCGATCTGGAGCAACTCTGTTTGGCCGGCGAGGTCGCTTGGGGACGCCTGGCGCCCGACGCACCGAGTGACACGCCGGCACCGCGGCGCAGGTCCCCGCCGGGGCGTGCCGCGCCGCTCGCCTTCGTGCTACGCGACGACCTGCCTTGGCTGCTCGCTCCGATGAGCGGCGCATATCCGTGCGATCTCCCCGCTTGCGCGCAACAGGTGCTCGCTCATCTCGAGCGGTTTGGTGCTTCCTTCCTCTCCGACATTGCCCGCGCTACGGGCCTCATCGTGGCCACGGCGGAGGAGGCCATGTGGACGTTGGTCGCGCGTGGGTTGGTGACGGGCGACGGTGTGGCCGGGTTGAGGTCGCTGCTCGCGCCGGACAAGCAACGCGCGCAGCGCCGCCTGCGTGCCGTGCGCGGTGGGCGGGCGCGGCCCCTGCCTAGCGGCCGGTGGGCGCTGTTGCGCGCTGGCTTCGATCCCGAGGGCGAGGACCCAATGCGATTCGCGCGGCAGCTTCTCCACCGCTATGGTGTGGTCGTGCGTGAGTTGCTCGCGCGCGAGCCGCGCGCACCTCGCTGGCGGTCGCTGTTAAGCGCGCTGCGGACGCTCGAGGCGCGGGGAGAGATCCGTGGGGGCCGGTTCGTCAGCGGTCTGGTCGGGGAACAGTTTGCGCTCCCGACCGCGGTCGAGGTGCTACGTGCCGTGCGCCGACGACACGACCAGTCAGAAGTTCAAGTCGTGGCGGCCGCTGATCCGTTGAACCTCGTCGGTGTGATCCTCCCGGGTGGACGGATGGCGCCCACGCTGCGCGAGGTGGTGGCCTACCGCGACGGTGTTCCCGTAGAGCGCGGTGAGCTGGGCTCCGTGCTGAGCCGCATGCGGCGCCAGGCGGCGGGATAGACCGTGGCCAGGGTCACGAGCGCGATCCCGCACGCTTGCGGCAGCGTGAGCCCGCGATAGAGGAAATCCGTTTCGGCCGGGTCACGCAGGCACTCGAGCAGGATGCGGGCCAAGCCGAAGAGTTGCGCGGCACGGCAGCTGACCATTCCTACCCACCGCGGAGAGGACGGCAGCAACGCCACCATCAGTAGGTCTGCCGCCGCCGAGTAGAGCTGCAACGGATGGCGCGGTCGCACGTCGACCTCTGGGAACACGACACCCCACGGCGCCTCGGTCGGTGCGCCGTAGCAGCAGCCGGCGAGAAAGCAGCCGACTCGGCCGACCGCGAGAGCGAGGAGCCCAGCCGGCGCGATCGGGTCGAGCAGACCAAGGAACGAGCTCGGCGTCACGACGGCGACGGTCGCAACGACGAGCAGCCCGCAGACCAACCCGCCCACGGACGCGAGGCCTCCGTGCCACCCTGGCAGGTGGCTGCCGCGGAGGAACGCATATAGACCGTGGGCGCCAAAGAGCGCGGCAGGGGCGGCCGCGGAGAAGCAGAGCAGCGCCAATGGCCGAGCCCGGAGACGCGCGGCACCGAGGGCCACCCCTACTGCGAGGGCCAAGGCGTGTGTCGAGATCGCGATCTGAGTCCCGGACATCGCGACGTACACGACCGGCAGCATGCCGATGAGCGGAGCAATGGGCGTGCCGGGGGGGCGATCCTTGCCCCGGCTGGTTTCGGGGCGGTGCGGGAGAGTCGCCTGAGAAACCAGGTGTTTCGGCAATTGCATCCGACCGGCCCACCGTGGTCGTAGTACAGGGCAATGGAGAACTTTGAGCTCGAGCCGTTCCTCGCCCGTTCTCGGGCGCTCGATTTGGCCGGCATCGATTTCGCTACGATCCGAACCAGCCCTCTGCCCCCAGGGGCCATTCGCACGCTCCGCTACATGCAGGACATCGAGTCGTACACCATCGTCTATCTCAAGTCCCTGCTGGCGACGCGCGCGATCGACGACTCCGAGGTCGCCACTTTTCTCCCCTGCTGGCTCTACGAGGAGACGTTCCACGGCCGAGCACTCGCCAAGCTACTCGATGCCGCCGGAATCGAGGTCACGCCCCGGGCCTTCTCACAGCATAGCGTGAGTGAGCGCATCGAGATGACGGCTACGGCACTGGTCGCGCGTGCCTGGCCAGATTTCGTCGCCGTGCACATGACCTGGGGTGCCATCAACGAGCTCACGACGCTCACCGGATATCGGCGACTCGCCGAAATCACCGGCCATCCCGTACTAGAGGAGCTCCTGGCACGCATCATGCGCGACGAGGCACGGCACTTCTCGTTCTACTATCATCAGGCCGAACGTCGTCTCGCGCGACCGGCAGCGGCGCGAGTCACGCGCTTCCTGGTCGATCACTTCTGGGCCCCGGTCGGGAGCGGCGTGCAACCAAAAGAGGAGACCCGCTTTCTGGCCCGCTACCTCTTCGGGGGTGCCGACGGCCGTGCGGCCGCGCGACAGATCGACGAGCGTATTCGACGGCTGCCGGGATTCTCGGATGTGCAGCTGGTCGAGGCATGGATGGAGCACGAGCTGGATGCCTCCCCGCCGACCGCCGGCTCGCATCTCGCGTCGGCCGCTGCCTAGGGAGGGTCGCGCGTCGTCGGAAGCTACCGCGGCTCGACGTTTCGGTCCCGGCGCGCGAGGTGCGCGTACCAGGTTGGTACGACGAAGAGATTGAGCCAGGTCGAGGAGAGCAATCCACCGACGATCACGAGCGCCATGGGCTGCTCGATTTCACCACCGGCTCGGCCTCCGAGGAAGAGAAGCGGCAACAAGGCAATGCCCGTGACCAGCGCCGTCATCACGATCGGGGCAAGGCGGTCGGTCGCGGCGGCGACGAGCGCCGCATCGTCCAGCGCCCCGCCGTGCTCCGCTTCGACGTGGAGAAAATGCGCGATCAGCACGATGCCGTTGCGTACGGTGATACCGAAGACCGTGACGAACCCTACGATCGCCCCCAGGGAGAGGCGCCCACCAGCACCCAGCAGCACGGCTACGATACCGCCGATGAAGGCGAGGGGCACGTTGACGAGCGTCAGTCCCGCCAGCCGAGCCGAGCCAAAATCGATGAGCAGCAGGATGAAGATACCAAGCAAGGCAAACACGCTGAGCCCGATCAGGCGGCGCTGGGCGGCAGACGCGGCCGCATACTCGCCGCCCACTTCGGCATAAACCCCGGGTGGCAGGGTGAGCTCACGGACGGCGGCGGCGACGTCCTCGGCTACCGCCGCGAGCGAGCGCCGCGCGGCATCCAGGCGGACGACCACCGTGCGCAAGCCATCCTCATGCGCAATCGCGGTGCGCAAAGGTTCCGGGATCACGTCGGCCACCTCGGCGAGGGTGACCACGCGGCCAGCGCTGGTCACGATCGGTAGGCGGCCGATCCGTTCGGGGTCACTGGCGACGTCGATACCGAGGCGCACGACGATGTCGGTTTGCCGCTCGTTGTCGACGAGCCTGCCGACGGGTAGCCCTCCCAGCGCAGCGCGGAGCGCCTGCTGTACCTCGACGGCCGAGACGCCGTGGCGCAGGAGATCTTCGCGCCGCGGCGTAAGACGTACTCCGGGGGCGGCGAATGCCCCCGGGGCGTGCACGTCGATCGCTCCAGGAATGGTGGACACACGTTGCACGACCGTGCGCGCCGCCTCGGTGAGGCGCGTGAAGTCTGCCCCACGCAAACGCACGACCAGCTCGGCGCCGGTGCCTTCGAGCAGCTCTTCGATGCGCTCGTTCAAGTACTGCTTCACGTCGAACGTGAAACCGGCAATCTGTCCGGCGCGCTCGGCCAGCGTCGCAGTGACATGCTCGGCATCGGCATCGGGGTCGAGCTGAACCATGAGCTCGCTCCGCTCGGCGCCGAAGGTATCTTCAGAGAGCGTCGAGCGGCCGATTGCCTGAGCGATGGCATGCACGCCAGGCACGGCGAGGAGGGTGCGTTGGACCTCTCCCGCCACGCGCGCGGATTCTTCGAGTCCGACGCCGGGCGCACCCGTCATGTGCATGATGAAGTTGGTTTCGTGGAACGCTGGCAGAAACTCGAGCCGCAGGAATGGCGTCAGCGCGAGCCCGCCGACCAGCGCGAGCCCGCTGACCCAGGCGATCGGGGCGGGGTGCGCCAGCGCGCGGCCGAGCGCGCGCCGGTAGCGGACCTGGAGAGACCAGAGCAGCCGAGGCGTGGCGGGCGCCACGCTGGTCGCGCCCGGGAGCAGTACCGAGGCGAGCACCGGGGTTACCGTCAGCGCGACCCCCAGCGACGCCAGCGTTGCCAACACGTACGCGGTCGCGAGCGGAAGAAACAGCGCCCCCTCAAGACCCCCCAGCAGGAAGACAGGAAGGAATACGAGCGCCACCATCAGCGTGGCGTAAACGACGGCGCTGCGCACCTCGACCGAAGCAGCCAACACGATCTCGATCACGTTCGCACCGGCGGGTGCGGCGCGGAGCCGGCGCCACGCGTTCTCGACGTCGATGATGGCGTCGTCGACCACCTCGCCGACGGCAATGGCGAGGCCTCCCAGCACCATCACGTTCAGGCTCGCGCCGGCGGCCGTGAGCACGGTCACCGCGGCGAGGAGGGAAAGCGGGATGGCTATCACGCTGATCAACGCCGCCCGCATGTTTCCCAGGAACACCAGGAGCACGATGAGCACCAGCACGGCCCCGGCCCACAGCGCGCGCCGGACGTTCTCGAGCGCATGCAGCACGAAGGTCGCCTGACGAAGCAGTGACGCTTCGACGTGCACGCCCGGAGGTAGGAGGGCGACGATCGCGTTCAACGCCTGTTCGACGGCGTCCGTCACCTCGATCACGTTGACGTCGGGTTGGCGTGTGACCAAGAGGAGTACGCCTGGCGCGCCGTTGACGACCGCGTCGCCCACGGGGACTCGGGCGCCGTCGCGTACGTCAGCCACCGCATCAACCGACAACGCGGGGCTGTGCGCGGGCAACGGTGCCCGCGCCAGGTCGGCAGTGCTGCGCAGGCGCCCGTCGAACCACGTCGTGAGACGCTGCCCGGAGCGATCGAGGAAGCCGGAGCCGGCGCTCGCATCCGCTTGCGTGGCGGCAGCCACCAGCTCGCTGAGCGCGACGCCCGCGGTGCGCAAGCGCTCGGGACTGGTGTTGATCTCGATCTGGCGGATGCGGCCGCCGTAGACGACGACGTTGGCGACGCCGGGTACGGCGAGGAGCCGCGGTCGGATCGTCCATTCTGCCAGGTCACGCAAGGTGCTGGGGGAGACTTCTGGGCTGCCGCGGAGACCGATGGCGAGGATGGTCGAGAGGGCGGCAGAAAGGGGCGACACGCTGGGTCGGATCCCGGGCGGAAGCTGCCCGGCAGCCAGCGCCAGCCGCTCGATCACCACCTGTCGGGCCCGGTACGCGTCGGTGCCGTAGGGAAAGATGACCGCCACGTCGGCGAGGCCCGCAATCGAGGACGAGCGCATGGTGGTGACCCCGGGCGTGCCGCCGAGCGCTTGCTCGATGGGCCGCGTGACGAGCGCCTCGACATCCTCGGCGGCCAACCCCGGCGCCTCGGTCTGCACCTCGACCACCGGCGGGGCAAACTCCGGGAACACCTCGAGGGAAGCGTGACGCGCAGAGAAAATCCCGGCAGCGAGGAGCGCGGCCGCAAGCAGCAGAACGACGGTGCGATGGCGCAGCGCCTCGCCAACCAGCCTGGCGACCACCGTCAGTCCCCTTCGGTTGCCGCCGGAAGGCGCGCGGCGGAAAGCAGGCTAGCCGCACCCGTGACGACGACCTTCGCGCCGGGCTCGATTCCGCTCCGAATCTCGACCTGCTCCCCGCGGACGACGCCCAGCACGACCGGACGCGGCTCGTACCGCGCCTCCTTGATTTCGACGAACACGACGGGTTGCCGCTCGTCGTAGACCACGGCGGCGGTGGGTACCACCAGGCCGGGTCTCGGCTCTCCGACCTCGAGGTGGACACCGCCCGTCATCCCCGGTCGCAGACGGTGTTCTGGGTCGCGAACGCGTAGGCGCAGCGGCGCCGTGTGTGTCACGGCGTCGACGTAGGCGGGCGCGGCGTCGATGCGCGCGACAAACGTTACCTCGGGAAGCGCGTCGGCGGTGAAGGTTGCCGCGCTGCTGCTGTCGATCCGTACGGCATCGCCCTGCAGGAGCTGGGCGATGGCCCAGGTGTCGGTCGACTCGAGGGGGGAGGGAGGCTCCCCCACGCTGTAGGCGGCGGCGGTAGCGTGTGCCCGTTCGGCCGCGGCCTGGGCCGTTGCCTGCTCGGCGCGCGCCGCCTCGAGATCCTTGCGCGCCGTGGCGGCGGTACCCGCCAGCGTTTCGGCGCGCTGCAGCTGGGCGGTCGCAAGCCGTAGACGGGCTTCGGCTTGCGTTAGATCTGCACGCGCTTGGAGCACGTCAGGTGGATCGCCGTATGCCGCGATCACGGCACCGGCGTGCAGCAGCTCGCGCAGCGACTCGTTGCGTGCCACTCCGGTCTCGACCCCGGGTACGCGGGGCTCAGCGGGTGGTGCTCCATGCTCTGCTCCGTGGCAGCCCGTCATCACCAGCACAGCGAGCAACAGCGACGGCAACCGTCGTGCGATCATCGCAGCTCCTTCCCGACGGCTTCGCCCAAGTCCGTTTCTGCCTCGTGCCAGTCGAGCCAGGCGGTGATGGCCGTGGCGCGGACCGCCAGCAAGCGATCTCGCTCACCGAGCGCATCGTGGAGAGAGAGGTCGCCCGCTTGCGTTCGGGTCACCAGTATCCTCTCGGCCTCGCTGACCGTCGGCAGGACCGTCTCTACGAAATGCTTCCAGATCGCGGCGGCGGCGTGGTGACGCGCCATGGCGACATGCACCTGCTGGCGCACCTCGCGCGTGAGTCGATCGCCCTCGCTCGCCGCTCGGCTTGTCAGCGCACGGAGCTCGGCCTCGGCACCTTGCTCGCGATTCCACAGCGGCAAGGGGACCGAGATCTCTCCCCCAGCAATGGTCTCGTCGCGTTGCTCGTGTCGGTAGAAGCCGCGGACGGTGGGATTGGGGACCCAGCCGCGCCGATGTGCCAGGTCGGCTTCGACCTCGTGCTGCCGGCGTTCCGCGCGCAAGGCCGCCAGATCCGGTCGCTCAGCGATGGCGCGCTCGACCAACGCGTCCTCGCTCGGAAGAGTGGCCACGTCGTCGTGCGTAGCGGTACCGAGACGGAAGTGCTCATCGAGCGGTGTGCCGAGCAACGTCGCGAGGCGCGTCTCAGCGTCGACGCGGGCGGCTTCCGCTTGCGTGTAGCCCTGCTCGGCCTGAGCGAAGGCGATCTGCGCGACATTGGCATCGTAGTCAGCGATCTCGCCAGCGCGCGCCCGTTGTCGCGCCACGTTCATCAGCTGCTGAGCGAGTGTCATGCCGTCACGCGCGATGTCGTGACGCTGCTGGGCGGCAGCCAGCCCGAAGAACGCGTGTCGCACTGCCGCCGCGACTCGTCGCTCCTGGTCAGCCAGTGCCAGCCGAGCGCGCTCCACGTCGTGCTGCGCCGCGGTCATGCGCAGGCCGCGCTGCCCCCCGACCTCGATCTCTTGTGACAGCGATACCCCGCGATCGATGTTCTCCTCCGGGGGCACGGCATGGCGGGCGAGCTCACCGGCGATGATCGGGTTCGGGTACGCACCGGCTCGCGTCAGCCGCCCACGCGCGGCGGTGATGTCGGCGGTGGCGGTGCGGAGCGCCGGGCTCTGGGCGCGCGCTTGCGCCAAGGCGTCCTCAAGCGTCAGGACATCCGTTGTGCCGGCCTGCACCGCTCGACTCACCAGAAGTCCGAGGACCCAGCTTGCGCACACACCGGGCACCGAGCGTTGGTCCATTGGTGGCAGAATACACGACGTTTGCTGACGCTACGATGAAGCCGCGCTGGACGAGTTCCTCTCCCATTCGTTGACAGGGTCGTCCTCGCTCGCTAAGCGGGCAATGCACATGGGCAACAGGCACCACCGCGCGATGGGCCGCACGACGATCGTGTTCCTGATCGCGCTCCTCTTGGTGCCGCCCCTGCTGAGCAGGCACGATCACGCCAAGCAAGAGGCCCAGGGCCGGCCGTGCGCCGCCTGCATCATCGCGCACCACCTGCCTGCGGTCTCGACGGTAACGGTCGCTCCCACCCCGGTCGACTTTCAGGACCACGTCGTCCAGGCGGATAGGCGCGTCCCGACTGCTCGCCTCGACCGGTCGCCACAGGCCGGTCGCGCACCCCCTTCGCGCTCCCTCGCCCGCAAGGCGTAGCGCCAGCTCCCCGCGCTGCCGCGCAGCGGCCCGGGAACGGACCGCCCGCATCGCGCGGCGGCTGGCACGTCGAACCGCAGCGGCTGGGGAAGACGCGCAGCGTTCGCGCTAGACGTCCTTCTCTAGCCTAGACCGTGGCGCTTCAAGTGGAAGCCACCGACGATCGAGGGGGAGAGACCATGAGAGCGAAGCACACAAGCCCGCTGCTCGTCGCAGCGTGGCTCGCCGTCGCAGCAGCAGCGCCCACAGCTGACGCCCAGAACTCGCCCGCGGACGACCTCCGCCGCGAGCTCCAAGCGATGAAGAAGATGCTCCAGGACGTCCAGGACCAAGTGAGGAAACAGACGGAGCTCAACAAGCGCCAAGCCGAGATCAACAAGCGGCAGGAGGAGTTGATTCACACGCTCACGGCCGAGCGGGTCGCGGCGCCGCCCCCGGGGGAGCCGGTTCAGGCTCCCGCCGCACCACGACCGGCCCCTGGACCCACACCAGCAGGGCCAGCCGCGGAGAAGCCGCACGAACCATGGTCCCCAAGCCAACCGATCACCCTCCTCTCCGGGGCTCGCGGGTACATGAATATCTCCTTCGATGCCCTCATGGACTTTGGCTGGTCGACCACCTCGGATGTGACCGCTATTGAGCGCGGCGACCACGACCCGCTCCAGCGGGGCTTCACCTTGCCGAACGAGGAGATCTTCCTCGACGGCGCGGTCGATCCGTACTTCAAGGGCGTCGCGGATCTCGTCTTCAAGCTCGACCAGGACAACGCGACGAACGTGGAGTTGGAGGAAGTGTATCTCACGACCACCGCGTTACCGTGGAACCTCCAGGCCAAGGCAGGTCAGTTCTTCTCTGAGTTCGGTCGCATCAACCAGCAGCATCCGCATGCGTGGGACTTCGTCGACCAGCCGTTGGTGATCGGACGGATGTTCGGGCCCGAAGGGCTGCGGAATCCCGGCACGCGGTTTTCCTGGCTCGTGCCGACGCCGTTCTATTCCGAGCTCTTCTTGGCCGCGCAGAACAGTCAGGGGGACACGGCCTACAGCTTCCGCAACACGCCGGACACCCTCTTCGGCCGCACACCGGTTGACCGACCCGTCCGCAACCCGGGTGACCTCCTCTACGTCCCGCGCTACGTGTCGTCGTTCGACCTCACCGACTCTCAGACGGTCGTCGCGGGTGTCTCGGGAGCATTCGCCCCAAATGCCTCGGGCACCGACACGCGGACCCAGATTTATGGGGCGGATCTCTACTGGAAGTGGAAGCCTTCCTGGCAGTCGGGCGGGTTTCCCTTCGTCTCCTGGCAGACGGAGGCGCTCGGACGCCGCTACGAGGCCGGGGCCGGCACGCTGGAGCGCCCGGGCATGCCAACGCTACTGCTGCCGCGCGAGACGCTCTTCGACTGGGGCGTCTACTCCCAGGTCCTGTACGGCTTCACGCAACGCTGGGTTGCCGGACTCCGAGGCGACTGGGTAAGCGGCGATCGCGGAGCGTTTGGCCCGGACGAGAACCGCGCCGACCGCTTCCGTATCTCTCCGAACCTGACCTTCTATCCAACAGAATTCTCCAAGATCCGTCTGCAGTACAACTACGACCACGGCCAGACCATTCCGAACGGCAACGACAGCTCCGTGTGGCTGCAAGCCGAGTTCCTCCTCGGCTCACATGCGGCCCACAAGTTCTAATCAGGAAGAGGCATGTTATGGACATACTCACACGACTACTTGCGGCCCTTCTCGTTGTCGTCGTTGCTGGCTCCTCATCGAGCCGCGCCGCCGACAAGTTGAAGGTCGTTGCCACCACCGCCGACCTCGCGGCCGTCGCCCGTGCGGTGGGCGGCGATAATGTGGAGGTGACGGCGCTTGCTCGCCCCACGGAGGACCCTCACTTCGTGGACGCCAAGCCGAGCTTCATCCGCGTCGTCAACCAGGCGGATGTCCTCATCGAAGGGGGCGCCTCGCTCGAGGCCGGCTGGTTGCCACCTATCCTCGATAGCGCCCGCAACCCCAAGGTATCGCCGGGTTCTCCCGGCCGCGTCGTTGCCGCGCAGGGCATCGCCCTCTTGGAGGTGCCCACCCAGCTCGACCGCTCGATGGGTGACGTTCACCCGCAAGGGAATCCCCATTTCATGCTCGACCCGGTCGCGGCCAAGACCGTGGCGCAGAGCATCGCGACGGCCTTCTGCGCCGTCGACAACGCCCGCTGCACTGACTACCAGGAAGGCCTCAACCGTCTCCGCACAGCCATCGATGCAAAGCTGCTCGCCTGGCAGGCTACGCTGGCACCGTTCAAAGGGACCAAGGTCGTGACGTACCACAAGGACTTCGACTACTTCTCCGAGCGCTTTGGACTCGAGGTCATCGACACGCTCGAGCCAAAGCCCGGCATCCCGCCGTCTCCGACACATCTCACGGAGCCCATTCCAAAGATGCGCG
>ORMF010875211.1_pt1 | contig 11082 bp, 15 predicted proteins | sample 1779871 | NCBI WGS metagenome assembly ORMF01 (sample SAMEA104232316, study PRJEB22302) | groundwater metagenome | biome: forest; feature: aquifer; material: groundwater | place: USA | collected 2011-08-07 | depth 5.4 m
GAACAGTTGTACTCTCGATCAACTACGACCACTATTACCTGCCAAGGGCGGAGAGGTTCTTTCGCGCGTTTTGAAAGCTAACCCCCAATTCGAGAAGGACGCGCGGCAAGAGCAGCCGCGCGCCTCTCAATTGGAACGTTACAGGTCGCAAGCAGGCATCTCGCGTAGCCATATCGATGTATGGCCATATTGCCATACCTATGCTAGTCTTTCGCTATGGCAAAGCCCCGGTTCGAATGGGATGCAAAGAAAGACGCCGAAAACCAGGAGAAGCATGGCGTGTCCTTTGCAATTGCACAGTTCGCCTTTGGCGATCCGAGCCGCGTGATAGCCGAAGACCATTCACATAGCTCGAATGAGAAGAGGCACTACTGCTTCGGATTTGTCGGTGGCGGCGTTCTTACCGTTCGATTTACATACCGGCACAACGTGATCCGCATTTTCGGTGCCGGCTATTGGCGAAAAGGAAAGCAAGTCTATGAGCGCGAAAATCAAATACACAAACGAGCCCCTCGGAAAACTTGAAGTTGTTTCTGACTTCCTTCCTCCTCCCGAGGATCTGGTCTTTCGGGATGATGGGGTCAAAGTAACGCTTGCTCTGAGTAAGCGGAGCGTAGAGTTCTTCAAGACCCAGGCACAGAAGCACAACACGCAGTACCAACGAATGATCCGACGCCTTCTCGATGCTTACGCCGAGTACCACGCGCGACCTCTAACTTCGCGCTCAAGCAGACGCGGCCAAAAGCGCCGCGCCACTTAGCTCCGCGTTATGCGCCGTGGCAGGTGCGTGGAGATTTGATGAGCGGAGACAAATGAAGAATCAGCACTTTGAATTGAATGAACTTGGTTGGGGCGACTGGTTCGAGCAACGGGCGGAATGCGGACCAACGGATACTGTCGCCCGCGTTGCGGCTGTCGATCGTGGTCAGTTGCTGCTTGTTGATCAGACCGGTCATTTCCGGGCAAGGCTGGCCGGTAGCTATCTGCACCGCCATCACCTGTCCCATGAGCTGCCGTGCGTGGGCGACTGGGTGTGTGTGGAGAAACAGCCAAGCGACGACTTCGGGGTGATCCACGCGCTCCTTGAGCGCAGAACTTCGCTACGCCGAAAGTCGGCTGGGAACGTCATCGAGTACCAGATGATTGCGGCGAACCTGGACCACGTGGTCATCGTTCAGTCCTGCCACTTCGATTTCAATCTGAGGCGCTTGGAACGCTATCTCGTCATGGTGATGGATGGTGGGGCCGAGCCGTACATTCTGCTGACCAAGACTGACCTGGTGGAACCTGCCGTGCTGGCTACGCAGTTGGCAGAAATGCAATCTGCCGGTATTACCGCACCGATAGTGCCGTTGAGCAACGTGACGCGAGACGGCCTAGATGATCTCAAGCGGCTGCTGTTGCCTGGAAAGACCTATTGCTTCGTCGGGTCGTCGGGGGTTGGCAAGACCACGCTGATCAATCAGTTGATTGGCCGCGAAAGGTTGGAAACCGGGGCTGTCAGCGGGACAGGCGAAGGACGGCATACGACCGTTCGTCGCGAGCTCATTCGTCTCGACGGAGGTGCGCTGGTCGTCGACAACCCGGGAATGCGTGAATTCGGCATTCTCGGCGCGCAGGGCGGATTAGGGAGCAGCTATTCCGACATCACCGCCCTCTCGTCTCGCTGCCGCTATCGAGACTGCACCCATGCCGGCGAGTCGGGCTGTGCTGTGCTCGCGGCCGTGCATGCCGGCGAAATCAGGCAGGAGTACCTTGAAAACTTTCTCAAACTCAGGGAAGAGTCTGAGTTCAACGACATGTCCTATGCCGAGAAGAGAAAGAAGGATCGGGACTTTGGTCGATACATCAAGTCGGCAAAGAAGGACTTAAGGGATAACTAGCGTGTTCGCGGCGGCGCCTATGAGGCATGCAGTTCTCGCTTCCGTTGTTATTGTCGTCTTTGCTTTTGGCGCACTGGCTCAAGATAAGTTGCCTTCTGACGTGGCCCGGTTCATTGAACGCCGAGACCGATGCGACCACTTTCGCGGAGAAGACCCGTATGACGAAGAACGACGTACGTTCTTGAATCGGAAATTGACAGAACTATGCCCAGGCACGGACGCGTCTCTTGCCCGCCTCAAGGACAAGTATCGGAAGAGCAAGACGATCATGGCAATACTCGACAAATATGAACCGCAAATTGAATCACGCCCTCGCATGAAGTAGCCGCATAACCGTTTGCCGCTGCGGACGCCGGTGATTATTCATGCGCGGTGCGCGGCGCGCGGATGGGCTCTACGCTAGACGGCACAAACACGAGGAGCCATGCGCGTCAAACCTTGGGCTATCTGGAGCGTCTTGCTCGGCACGCCGATCGTGCTCATTGCAATCGTTGGCTTGGTCGAAGCGAACGCGGAGGCAAAGGCGCATGCGTTCTGCAACCGATTTCCAACCGGTTCCTCGCTGGCTGACGTTGCGACGGCGGCGCGCGACACAGGCGATCGTAGGTACCGGACAATTCGCGCGGGCGAAATCTCGATTGCGTACATCGGCGTGCCGCCCTATTCTCGGCATGTGTGCGCATTTACCGGCGAGGCGGGCAAGGTGACGAAGGCCTGGTATGTCCATCTTGATTGAACCAGCCAACGACAAGGTGAGCGGGAGCCTTATTCCGGATCGGGCCTACTTGGCGGAGCTCGCCCGTCCTTGGAAACTTCTCAGCTTCGCGATCGGCATGGGATGGCTGCTCTTTGGGGCCCTGAACTACGGTATCTCGGACTGGGATATCGGGGTCAGCCTGCTAATGGGCGGCTTGACCTATCTTAGCGCACCCTGGAGCGTAGCGACCATACTCGCGGCTGTGCGCTACCGGTCGCGGGGTTGGTTTTTCGGGATCGCCATGGCGCTCTTTGCCGCATGGGTCGTGGTGGACGGCGTCTACGTGCTTTACCATACCATCATGGGAAACCGGATGTTCCGCATTGAGAACTTTTTCGCCTCTTCGGCACTGTACTTCCTTGCGGGCTCGATTTGGCTCTACCGCGGGTCTTTGCGCGAGTTTCTGGCAAATGTGCGACGTGTCCTCCGAAGTGCCGTCTGACCGCCTGGTCGAATTCGACGCGCGGCACGAGCGGCCGCGCGCCGGTGGGTTCGGACATTGGCTGTCATCCGCAATATGAAAATCCGGGTGTTTCAGCCAATCGACGGGACGGCGGTTGTCGCGCTGTGGCAAGAGTGCGGTCTTACGCGCCCGTGGAACGACCCGCGCGCTGACATTGCACGCAAGCTCACCGAACAACCCGAGTTGTTTCTTGTGGGCACGGTCGGTGTCGAATTGGTGGCTACTGCAATGGTCGGTTTCGACGGGCACCGCGGGTGGGTGTACTACCTGGCTGTCTCGCCCGGCCATCGCAAACAGTCATATGGCCGCGCCCTTATGCAGGAAGCCGAGCGCCTCCTCATGGAACGCGGTTGCCCAAAGTTGAATCTGCTCGTGCGTTCGTCCAACGCCGAAATCATCGAGTTCTATCGAAAATTGGGGTATGTGCAAGACGAAGCGGTCAGTCTGGGCAAGAGGCTCATTCACGACCAGATGCCCGACATCAGCCGCGCCGGAAGCGCTAAAGCGCGCCGGTGAGGATGACGTTGGGAATAGGAGGAGAGCGCCGTGTCAAGACATCGAGCCACGATTCTTCTATTTGCCCTTGTCGCCGCAACTGCACATGCCGAAGACAGGAAACCGGATCCATGGCAAGCAGTCCGTTTCCTTGCCGGTAGCTGGCGCGGCACGGTGTCGGGCGAGTCTGGCACTGGCACGGTATCGCGCAGCTATAAATTCATTCTTAACGGCAGGTTCATACAGGAAGAGAATACGTCCACATACCCGGCTCAAGAGCAGAAGAAGGCGGGCGAGGGGCACCACCATCTTGCCTTCATCAGCTACGACCGTAAGCGCAAGACACTCATGCTGCGGCAATTCCATGAGGAGAGCTTTGTCAATCTCTATGCGCTCAACCAGGCGGCCAGCCGCCCTTCCTTGCTGGTCTTCGAGAGTGAAAACTTCGAGAACTTCGATAACTCCTGGAAGGCCGGGGAAACCTACGAAATAATCTCCAATGATGAGTTCACCGAAACCTTTGAACTGGCGCCCCCCGGCAAGGCATTTGTGGTCTACAGCCGCAACCACTTCAAACGTGCGCCTTAGAGCCCCTAACACAATGAAACGCGTGATGCGTTGCGACCAGGACGGGATGGATGCAAGGCGCGGCGCGCTGGCAAGGGTCATTTCCTTGCCAAGCGCCGCAACGCCGCAGACGCCCCGGAGGAAGTACCCTTGGGGTGCGCCCGTCCTGGCCGCAACCCGACGGGACGTCGGCGTTTGGGCGCATCGCTGCGTTGCGCCGGCTTGCTTGGGAACCACCCAAGCTGCGCCGCCGCGCCTTGCGCTGCATCCCAAACGCCATAGTCGCACACGCGTTTCATTGTGTTAGGGGCTCTTAGCCATGCCCGACCTGGCGTTCGAGCGCACAGCCCCGGCAAGCCGGGGCTGTGCGCTCAGCTCTGCTTTGCCCGCCGTCATCCCGAACGAAAGCGATGCATAATATCCGCGGCAACCGGACCGTCAAAAAGCTGCGCTTTCGGCCATCCGGCCATGCCGGTCGTTGGACCACACCAGGAGGGAGTCAGTGATGGTCGGATTTGTTGCGGGCGGGTGCTGTTGCGGCGCCATCCGCTATCGGATTGAAGGGCAACCATCCAATAGCATGATCTGCCACTGCCAAACGTGCAGGCGCGTCGCCGCATCCCCGGCCGGACAGAGCGCCGCCAAGGGCTTTCCGCCCCGGGCGGCTACTGTAGGTCAATAAACGCGGCAATCACCTTTACCATGGATACCGTCATGACCGCTCGCTCAATGTGGCTCCTTGCCCTGGTGTTGGCGACGCAGAACGTCTGCGTCCAGGCCCAGTCGTCGCCGGTCGACCCGGCCGCCGTGGCATCGACCGTCAGTGGATTCCACGCGGCTCTCGAGCGCGGGGACGCGGCCGGCGCCCTGCGCCTCCTGGCCGCTGACGCGGTGATCCTGGAGAACGGCAGTCTCGAGACGCGCGAGGACTATCGCTCGCACCATCTGCCCGCGGACATGGAGTTTGCCCGGGCGGTGCCGACGCGCCGCAGCGAAGTGCGGATCGCGGTGAACGGGGACACCGCCTGGGCGAGTTCCACCAGCGTGACGCAGGGCAGCTTTCGCGAGCGGCCGATCAACTCGGCGGGCGCGGAACTGATGCTGCTGTCGAGAACCAGTACAGGCTGGGTCATCCGGGCGATACACTGGTCGTCGCGGACGCTGCGTTCAGGCGGCTGAGCCGCAGCGGGCAGCTGTTTTACACCTCCAGCAATGATGTTCAAACCGGTTCCGCGTTGACAGCCATAGGCGGCACCAGCATGCGTCTCTCTTGCGTAAAGATCGCCTCAGGCGTTACAGCGCTTGCCCTGCTGTGCTGCGGGCTGGCGTGGGCGCAGGCAGGCGCCGATGCGACGACCGATTTGTTCAAGCTCACCGAGCTTGCGCCGGGCGTGTACGCCGCCACCGACCTTGAGGGCAAGGCCGGCGCGAATGCGGGCTTTGTCATCGGCGACGACGGCGTGCTCGTCATCGACAGCTTCTACAAGCCCGAAGCGGCGCAGGCCCTGCTTGCGCAAATCCGCAAGCGCACCGCGCTGCCGCTGCGCTTTCTGGTCAATACGCACTATCACATCGACCATGTGTCGGGTAACCAGGTGTTCGCCGCGGCGGGCGCGCAGCTGATCGGCCAGCGGCGCATGCGCGACTGGGTGCAAAGCGAAAACCTGAAATTCCTCGGCGGCAAAGCCACCGACGCCGACCGCGAACGGGTGCGAAAGCTGCTCCCGCCGCAACTGGGCTACGATCAGACCTTGCAGCTCTGGCTTGGCCGCCGCGGCGTGCTGCTGCGTGCCTGGCCCGGGCATACCGGAGCGGACACCGTGGTGTATGTCCCGGACGCCGGGGTCATGTTCGGCGGCGATCTGTTCTGGTCCCGCTCGATTCCGAATCTGATCGACGCCACCGTGGCGCAATGGACGCAAAGCCTGGCGCGCATGGCCGAGGAACAGGGCCTGCGCTACAACGTCCTGGTTCCCGGGCACGGTGAGGTGGCCTCCGCGGCCGAACTGGAGGAATTCAGGAACTACCTGCTCGATTTGCGCGAGGCGGTCGCCAAATCGCAGCGTCAGGGGCTGACTGGCGATGCGCTGCAGGATGCGGCGCTGCGGGAACTCGAACCGCGCTATGGAAACTGGCGCTATCAACGCCTGATGCGCGCCAATGTGCGCGACATGGCGGCTGAGCTGTCCGGGAACAAACGGCTGCCGGGAACGCCGAAGCCCTAGGCTGCGCGCAGATCCATGCTGACCATCCATCAAGTCGAATCCTAGGAGGATGAAGCCATGCCGTCGAATACACTTGCGACCCTCGCGCTCTGCTCTTTGCTCGTTGGCTGCGCCGTCTCCCCTTCAGCGCCCGCCGTCGCCGATGCACGGCAGCAGGTTGTCGCAGCGGAACGCGCTTTCGCCAAGACCATGGCAGATAGGGACCTTGACGCGTTTGCCTCGTTCGTTGCCGAGGATGCCGTATTCTTCTCGGGGCCGAAGCCGCTGCGGGGACGGCAGCAGGTTGTCGACTGGTGGAAGCGCTACTACACCTCCGCGTCCGCGCCGTTCTCGTGGGAGCCGGAGGAGGTGGAAGTCCTCGAATCTGGCGCGCTCGCATTGAGCTCGGGTCCGGTGCTCGATCCGCAGGGCAAAGTCATCGCCCGGTTTACCTCCATCTGGAGGCGCGAAGCGCCCGGCACATGGCGCATCGTCTTCGACAAAGGCAGCAAGAGCTGAGGCATGAAGAACGAAGCACTGCCCACCGTTTCGGTGATACCCACGCTGCAGCTGCTCTACACATCGCGCATAGACATCGCCGCGCCGCTGGATGTCGGCAAGGCGCCCCATGGCCAAAGACGGATCATCAACATCACCGGCGGGGGAGCGTACCTCAAATGCCATTTGACGATGCCCTGCGGAAGATTCTAAGCGCACCGCCAGCGCATAAGGTAGCGAAGAAGAAAGCTAAGAAGAAATAGTACGCGCTGATTATTGGGACATAATGCGCGCGGAAAATAAAAAGCCCGCCGAAGCGGGCTACTGTTGCGCATAGAGAGCTAGGCTGCTTTTTTAAGCTTATCTTCTTTTTTCTTTTGTTCTTTTTCTTCTTTAGCTAGCTCTGCTTGCTTTTCCAGGATCGCTATAATTTCATTTCTCGCATAGCGTTCCATTATGTCTCTCATAAGAGGCTGGTATCCAACCCCGTGGAAGTGGCCAATCAATTTGAATTGATTAATTAACTTCTTTGGTAGTCTTATTGAAATCAATTTCAAATTCAATGCTTCATCTACAGCGTCTCCTTCCGCCGTATCCACTACTCGTACATATTTTTCATCTCGGCCAAGTTTGCCGTCTTCCCACGCGTTAGCCGAGACCTTGCCTTTCTCGGAACGGGCCATTGTAATTTCTCCTGTTTGATTCAAACGTAACCTCCGTACTTCAGGTATATCCTAACTTCTTCTGCGTTTGGATCATACGCAGTTTTAAGATGCACATCCTTGCCAACTCTTACGAGAACTATTTTCAAGTTCCTATTCTTGTTTGTGTTCGCAATAAACCATTGGGTCGGTGGATCTGTCTTATTTCCCTCTCTTTCATCATACAAAAAAGTACCAATCCGGTTGTCAAAACATTGCTCGACCTCGCGTTTCGATACAGGAGGAGTTTTATTGCTCAACTTCTCCAATACCTGCGGTGAGATTATTAACGACATCTTCGCTGGTTACTTGAGATTAGACAATGTATTGTATATACACGTTCAATAGAAGTAAAGCTATGATTACATTATCCGAAATGCATTAAAACATATAATGCATATATGATGTTATCTTGCTGAAATTAAAGCGATATGGCCGCACGATGGGCCGGCCCTTGGCTTTCACGACTTCTTAAAGCCGCGCTTACTGTGCGCTAATCCGCGGATAGGTCAGGCGCTTCCCGCTAATGCCTTTGAGTGCACTGTCTGAGCGTTCCGAATCAGTAACGCCAAGCTTCTCGCGGTTGTTGTAGCGGAAGTCAAATTCATTGATGTAGCGCTGCAAGTGCTGTTCGCTGACGTGGTGATACGTTCGACTAGGCCACGCTTGAGCAAGTTAAAAAAGCCCTCTACCGTGTTCGTGGTCACATCGCCACGCGCATATCCCCTGTCCCCATGATTCACGCTGCTATGCTGGTTAAACTCTTTGCCAAGCTTCCAATAGCGGGTAGCTTCATCGGTCATTAGGTGCGTGCCTTTGGCAATGTGGTTTAGCAGAATCGGCTTGAGATTCTTTCCGGTCACTTTGGCAAGAACGCGGCGGCACCTGCCGCCCGGGTTGCGCGTCAGGCCGGGCGCTGGGGATGCACCTGCATCGCCTCGAGGAAGCGCGACACCAGGTTGTAGCCGGCGACGGTGGCGGTCAGTTCCACCAGCTCCTGCGCGTCGAAATGCTTCTGCACTTCGGCGAACAGCGCGTCCGCGACCTGGATCTCCCTGGTCATGGCGTCGGTGTAGGCGAGCACCGCGCGCTCGGCCGCGTCGAACAAGGGCGACAGCGGCCACGCCTTGAGCGCGGCGATCTGCTCCGCAGTCGAGCCTTCCTTCAGCGCAAACGGCAGGTGCGCCTGGTACTCATAATCGGCGCCGTTGAGAATGGCCACGCGCAGGATGGCAAGCTCGCGATAGCGCCCGCCGAGCTTGGTCTTCTGGCGGATCGCGGTAAAAAAACCCAGCCAGCCCTCCATCACCGCCGGGCTGTGAAGCAGAACCTTGTACAGGTCGAGCAGCCTGCCGCGCTCGGCCTTGATGCGCGCGATGAGCGGCGCGAGCTCGGGATGGTCCTGTTCTTCGATATACGGAACGCGCGGCATCTTTCCAGCCCTTGATATCAGAACGGCAGCTGGGCGCCGGGCTTGGCCGCCAGCAGCACGGCGCGAAACTCGGCCTGGATGCGCTCGATCGCGGCCCGCGTCTCGCCCTCGAAGCGCAGCACGATCACCGGCGTGGTGTTGGAGGCGCGCATGAGGCCGAAGCCGTCGGCGTATTCCACGCGCAGGCCGTCGAGCTTGATGATTTCGCGCGCGCCGGGAAAGCGCGCGCTTTGCTGCAAGCCCTCGATCAGCCGGTGCGGTTCGCCCTCGGCCAGCTTCCAGTTGAGCTCGGGCGTGTTGATCGAGTCGGGCAGCGCGTCGAGGATTGCGTCCGGGTCGGGCGAGCGGCTGAGGATTTCCAGCAGGCGCGCGCCGACGTACTGCGCGTCGTCGAAGCCGTACCAGCGCTCGCCGAAGAAAATGTGCCCGCTCATTTCCCCGGCCAGCGGCGAATGGCGCTCCTTCATCTTCGCCTTCACCAGCGAATGCCCGGTCTTCCACATCACCGGCTTGCCGCCGCGCTCGGTGATCCAGGAGGCGAGCCGGCGCGTGCACTTGACGTCGTAGATGATCTCCGCGCCCGGGTTGCGCTTGAGCACGTCGTCCGCGAACAGCATCAACTGGCGGTCCGGATAGATGATGTTGCCGCGCTTGGTGACCACGCCGAGACGGTCGCCGTCGCCGTCGAAGGCGAGGCCCAGCTCCGCGTCCGTGTTTCGCAGCGCCGCGATCACGTCCCGCAGGTTTTCCGGCTTGGACGGATCGGGATGGTGGTTCGGAAAAGTGCCGTCGACGTCGCAATAGAGCGGCGTCACCGCGCAGCCCAGGCGGCGGAACAGTTCGGGCGCGGTGGCGCCGGCCACGCCGTTGCCGCAGTCGACGACGATTTTCATCGGCCGCGACAGCTTGGCGTCGGAGACGATGCGCGCCAGATAGGCTTCGCGCACGTCGGCAGTCGAGAATTTGCCCGCGCCCTGCGCCAGATCGCCACCCTCGACGCGAAGGCGCAGGCGCTGAATGTCTTCGCCCGAAAGCGTAACCCCGCCGAGCACCATTTTCAGGCCGTTGTAGTCCGGGGGATTGTGGCTGCCCGTCACCATGACCACGCTGCCGCAGCCTAGGTGATGCGCGGCGAAATAGCCCATCGGCGTTGCCGCCATGCCGATGTCGATGACGTCTACGCCGGCGGCGCGCAGGCCCTGTGCCAGCGCGGCGCATAGTTCCGGGCCGGACAACCTGCCGTCGCGTCCGATGGCCACCGCCGTTTGTGCGCGCGCGCGCGCCTCCGAGCCGATCGCCTGGCCGATGGCGGTGACGATTTCCGGGGTGAGCGTGCGGCCGACGATGCCGCGGATGTCGTAGGCCTTGAAGATCTCTGCGGGGACGGAGCTCATGTGATCTGCGCTCTTGCGCGATGGGGAAATATCATTTTACCGCAGAGGGCGCGCGAGCCGGAGAGGAAATCCGGCAAATAATCTTCGTCGTTTAGGATCGAGGTCAAACCGCAGGCGGCACGCGCGCCCGCGAAGCCTCACGCGGGATTCAATGCAGTACTTTTGGCGATTCCACCGGAACGTCGCGACGGACGACGGGCGCGGGCGCAGGCGAACCGTGGTGCAGCACCATGCGCCAGCCGCCGCCTGAGCGCAGATAGACGTTGGTCGCGACCACGATGCTGCGCTCGCCCGCGGCCTCGCCCTGCGCGCTTCGTACCAGGATGTTCTCGTGCAGGCTATGGACCGAGAACATCATGCCGGAGATGACCACCTGATCGCTCAAATGCACGTGCAGGCGCTGCCCGGACTTGAACATCTGCGCCCAGTTTTCGCGCACCTGCTCGAAGCCCGTGAGGCGCGGACCGTCCGGATGGATGCAGCTTACCTCGTCGTCCTCGGACCAGACTTCCATCATCGCGTCGAGATCGGCGCGCTCGAGCGCCTCGTAGAACGCGGCTTCGGCTTCCTGCGGCGTGAGAAAGGTGGTCTTCTTCAAAGGATGGCTCCCGGACGGCGTTTATACTATCGATAATCGCAAGAGTTTGTCATCCCCTTTCACGGTTCTCGGTAAGCCCAGGGCAGGACC
>ORMF010949489.1_pt1 | contig 11074 bp, 8 predicted proteins | sample 1779871 | NCBI WGS metagenome assembly ORMF01 (sample SAMEA104232316, study PRJEB22302) | groundwater metagenome | biome: forest; feature: aquifer; material: groundwater | place: USA | collected 2011-08-07 | depth 5.4 m
CCCTGGGCGGCGAAGGCTTCGTTGAGTTCGATGACATCCATCTGGTCGAGCCGCAACCCGCTCAGCGCCAGCAGTTTCTTCACCGCCGGCGCCGGGCCGAAGCCCATGATGCGCGGTGTCACGCCGGCCGTGGCCATCGCTACGACGCGCGCTTTCGGGGTCAGGCCATGGGCCTTGGCCGCCGCCTCGGAAGCGATCAGCAGCGCGCAGGCGCCGTCATTGACGCCGGAGGCATTGCCCGCGGTCACCGTCAGTTCGGGGCCGTTGATGCCCTTGAGCTTGGCCAGTTGTTCCAGCGTGGTGTCGGGACGCGGGTGCTCGTCGGTGTCGAAAACCTTCGGGTCGCCTTTCTTCTGCGCGATTTCGACCGGGACGATTTCGCTCTTGAAGAAACCTGCGGCATTGGCGGCGCCCCAGCGCTGCTGCGAGCGCAGGGCGAAAGCGTCCTGCTCGGCGCGGCCGATCTTGAAGTCGGCGGCGACGTTGTCGGCGGTTTCCGGCATCGAGTCGACGCCGTACTGCTGCTTCATCAGCTTGTTCACGAAGCGCCAGCCGATGGTCGTGTCATACACCGCGTTGCTGCGCGAGAAGGCGCTGTCGGCCTTGGGCATGACGAAGGGGGCGCGGCTCATGCTCTCGACGCCGCCGGCGATCATCAGCCCGGCTTCGCCGGCCTTGATCGCGCGCGCCGCCGTGCCCACGGCATCCATGCCGGAGCCGCAGAGGCGGTTGATGGTGGCGCCGGCCACAGCGACCGGCAATCCCGCCAGCAGCGCCGCCATGCGCGCGACGTTGCGGTTGTCTTCGCCGGCTTGGTTGGCGCAGCCGTAAATGACGTCCTCGACCACGGCCCAGTCGACCTGGCCGTTGCGTGCCATCAGGGCCTTGATCGGTAGCGCCGCCAGGTCATCGGTGCGGATGGTGGCCAAGGTGCCGCCGTAACGGCCGATCGGTGTGCGGACTGCGTCGCAGATAAACGCTTGCAAGTTCATGCGGATTCGCCTTCTTCAAAAAAGTGTCCCTTGATGCGGGTGGAGCGGCCGCGAAAGATGGCAATCGTCTTGCCCTCCTGGTTCGTGACCTCGATGTCGTATATGCCACTGCGGCCGCCCTGGTGGCGGGCGCTGCCGGCGGCCGTCAGTGTATCGCCAAGATGCGCCGGGGCGATGAAATTGATATCGACGCCGGCGGCGACTGCGCGGTGGTTGAAGCTGTTGCAGGCATAGGCGAAGTTGGTGTCGGCCAGGGCGAAGATGAAGCCGCCGTGGCAGATGCCGTGGCCATTGACCATGTCCTGGCGCACTTTCATGCTGACCGTGGCGCCGCCCGGCGTAGTGCTCTCGATGCTGATGCCGAGGCCTTGCGCGGCGTGGTCGTCCGGCCACATGACGGCGGTGCAGCGTTCAGCGATTTGTTGGGGTGTCATGGCCATGATCATTCGCCGGTGAACTGCGGGCTGCGCTTTTCCATGAAGGCGGCGACGCCTTCGCGGTAGTCGTGGCCGAAGCCGAGTTCCTGCTGGCTGGCTCGCTCCAGTTCGAGTTGCTGTTCGAGGCTGTTGCCGCTGCTGGCGTAAAGCGCCTGCTTGGTGCGGGCCAGGCCCTTGGTCGGCGCCGTGCTGAAATGCACGGCGAGCTTGTCGGCCTCGGCCATCAGCTGGTCGTCATCGACGCACTTCCAGATCAGTCCCCAGTCTGTGGCCTGTTCGGCCGTCAACTTGTCGCCGAGCATGGCCAGGCCCATGGCGCGCGCGGTGCCGACCAGGCGCGGCAACGCCCAAGTGCCGCCGGCGTCGGGCACCAGGCCGAGCTTGCAGAAGGCCTGGATGAAGCTGGCCGAGCGCGCCGCGATCACGATGTCGCAGGCCAGCGCGATGCTGGCGCCGGCACCGGCAGCCACGCCATTGACGGCACAGATGATGGGCATTTCCAGTGCGCGCAGACCGAGGATCAGGGGCCGGTAATAGGTTTCGATGGTGTAGCCCAGGTCGACCGGTTCGGCGCCGGCCGAGGCATTGCGATCGGCGAGGTCCTGGCCGGCGCAGAAGCCGCGCCCCGCTCCCGTCAGCAGCAGTACGCGGGCGCCGCCGTCGCGTGTGCGCTGCAGGGCATCGCGCAGTTCGAGGTGCATGTCGACGTTGAAGCTGTTGAGCCGGTCGGGCCGGTTCAGGGTGATGCGGGCGATGCCGGATTCGAGGGAAAAAATGATGTGCTGGTAGTTCATCGCGATGACTCCGGGGATGCTTCGTTTCTGATTGGGGCTGGATTTGCTGGCGCAGGTTTCCGAGGTGCGCTAACGTAACACGAGCGGGAATTGCTGGAAGCCTGGCAAATTCATTGTGACACAAAATACCGGTTTAGTTTAGAATGAAAATGTATCATTTCCTACAGTATTGACGAGGCCACCCCAAATGAAAGTCTATGCAATCGACGGCATCGTGCCGGTGGTCGATCCATCCGCGTTTGTCCATCCCTCGGCTGTGCTGATCGGCGACGTCCATGTCGGGCCGGGTGCCTATGTCGGCCCCTGTGCCAGCCTGCGCGGCGATTTCGGCCGCCTGCTCATCGGTGCCGGTGCCAATGTTCAGGACTGCTGCGTGATGCATGGTTTTCCCGGCAGCGACACCATCGTCGAGGAACAAGGCCACATTGGTCACGGCGCGATCCTGCACGGCTGCATCGTGCGCAGGAACGGCATGGTCGGCATGAATGCGGTGGTGATGGACAATGCCGTGGTCGGCGAATCGGCCATTGTCGCGGCGCAGAGCTTCGTCAAGGCGGGCATGGAGATTCCGCCGCGCATGCTGGCTGCCGGTGTTCCGGCCAAGCTCATGCGCGAACTGACCGAGCTGGAAATGGCCTGGAAAATCGAGGGCACCAGTGTCTACCATGACCTGGTCAGGCGCTGTGCCGGCACGATGCGCGAAGTCGAGGCACTGACGGCCGCCGAACCGGACCGCCCGCGGCTCAAACTGCCCGATCTCAAGACCCTGCAGGAAACCCGGCGCGGCAGCTGATCCCACCGAAGCTCAACAGTCGGCGCTGGCACTACGGTGCTTGCAGCGTGGTCTGCGCCACGGCATGGTCCCAGCGCTGCATCAGTTCATGGGCGCGGTCGCGCGACAGGGTCGGATGGAAGGTCCGCTCGGACTGCCAATGCGAGGCCAGTTCTTCGAGGCCGGCATACACGCCGCAGGACAGGCCGGCCAGGTAGGCCGCGCCCAGCGCGGTGGTTTCGATGACTTTCGGTCGCACCACGGGGATGCCCAGCAGGTCGGCCTGGAACTGCATCAGCAGGTTGTTCACGCAGGCGCCGCCATCCACGCGCAACTCAGTCACGCCGGCCCCGTCCGCCAGGTCGCGGCTCATGGCCTGCAACAGCGCGGCGCTCTGGAAAGCGATGCTCTCCAGCGCGGCGCGTGCGATGTGCGCCACGGTGGTGCCGCGGCTCAGGCCAAGGATGGCGCCGCGTGCATCGGGCTTCCAGTACGGGGCGCCGAGGCCGGTGAAGGCCGGCACGAACATCACGCCGCCGCTGTCGGGAACGCTTTCGGCCAGATTCTCGATGGCCGCACTGCCCTCGATCGCCTGCAAGCCGTCGCGCAGCCACTGCACCACGGCGCCGCCGATGAACACGCTGCCTTCCAGGGCAAACTCGGGCTGCGCCGTGACTTGCGCAGCGCGGGTGGTGATCAGTCCGTTGCTGCTGGAGAGGCAGTGCTCACCGGTTTGCAGGAGCATGAAGCAGCCGGTGCCGTAGGTGTTCTTGGCCAGGCCGGCAGTGAAACAGGCCTGCCCGAACAGCGCGCTTTGCTGGTCGCCGGCAATGCCGCCGATGGCAATCGGCACACCGAACAGTTCGGCTCGGGTATGCCCATAGATATGGCTGGAGGGATGCACAGCGGGCAGGACTTCGTGCGGGATGTCTAGCAGAGCGAGCATCTCGTCGTCCCACTGGTTGCGATGAATGTCGAACAGCATGGTGCGCGAGGCGTTGCTGACATCGGTGGCATGGACCGCTCCGCCCGTGAGTTGCCAGGTCAGCCAGGTGTCGACGGTGCCAAAGGCCAGTTCGCCGCGCTTCGCTGCTGCGCGCGCGCCGGGAAGCTTGTCGAGGATCCACTTGAGCTTGGTGCCCGAAAAGTAGGCGTCGATCACCAGGCCGGTCCTGTCGCGCACCAGCGCTTCACAGCCGCGTTGCCGCAGCGTGGCGCAGTCGGGTTCGGTGCGCCGGTCCTGCCAGACGATGGCATTGCACAGGGGTTCGCCCGTGCTGCGGCTCCATACCAGCGTGGTTTCGCGCTGATTGGTGATGCCGACGGCGGCCACCTCGGCGGCACCGATCCCGGCCTTGCCCAGCGTCTCCCGCGCGGTGGCCAGCTGGCTGGCCCAGATTTCCTGCGGGTCATGTTCGACCCAACCGGGCTGGGGGAAAATCTGGCGGAATTCGCGCTGGGCCATGGCGACCACGCGACCCTGCGTGTCGAACACGATGCTGCGCGAACTGGACGTACCCTGATCCAGGGCCAGCAGATAACGAGGATGAGCCATCGAAGCCTCCGGCGGATGAACATAGGCACGCTGTAAAAATTTGAATCCAAAGCCATTATGCCGGCTGCTTGGCCGGCAATCGGCAATTCCGGAAGCCTCGCTTGTAAGCTTCCATTAAGTACGCTTATGTTAGTATTTCGCGCCGCAACAATCGCGCGACGGCTTTATTTCCTGTTCATGCGGCGGCGCACAAATACTTCGGAAACAGCCCGGCGGTATGGTACGCGCTGGTTCCGCGGCAACAAGACTGGCACCTGATCTCAATTCAAATGCCGGCTCCCGATCAACGCACCATATACAACAAGGAAGACGCATGAAGATCCACGAATATCAGGGCAAGGAACTCCTGAAGAAATTCGGCGTGACCACCCCGCGCGGCATTCCCTGCTTCTCCGTCGACGAGGCGGTCAAGGCGGCGGAAACCCTCGGCGGCAAGGTCTGGGTGGTGAAGGCCCAGATCCATGCCGGCGGTCGCGGCAAGGGCGGCGGCGTCAAGGTCGCCAAGTCGATGGATGAGGTCCGTACCTACGCCGGCCAGATTCTCGGCATGCAGTTGGTGACCCACCAGACCGGCCCCGCGGGTCAGAAAGTGCGTCGCCTGCTGATCGAGGAAGGTGCCGACATCAAGAAGGAATACTACGTCGCTGCCCTGACCGACCGCGCCACGCAGAAGGTCGCCATGATGGCCTCCTCCGAGGGCGGCATGGACATCGAGGAAGTCGCGCACAAGACCCCCGAGAAGATCATCAAGGTCTTCGTCGATCCGGCCACCGGCCTGACCGATGCACAAGCGAGCGAACTGGCCAATGGTATCGGTGTGCCGGCAGGCTCCCTGGCGCAAGCCGTGGATACCCTGAAGAAGCTATATACCTGCTACATGGAAACCGATTCCAGCCTGGCCGAGATCAATCCGCTGATCCTCGAAGGCAATGGCGGCATCAAGGCGCTCGACGCGAAGTTCAACTTCGACGCCAATGCACTGTACCGCCACCCCGAAATCGTCGCCTACCGTGACCTCGATGAAGAGGACGCCGACGAGATCGAGGCCTCGAAATTCGATCTCGCCTACATCTCGCTCGACGGCAACATCGGCTGCCTGGTGACCGGCGCCGGTCTGGCGATGGCAACCATGGACACAATCAAGCTGTTCGGCGCCGAGCCGGCCAACTTCCTCGACGTCGGTGGCGGCGCGACGACCGAGAAGGTCACCGAGGCCTTCAAGATCATGCTCAAGAATCCAAAAGTCAAAGGCATTCTGGTGAATATTTTCGGCGGCATCATGAAGTGCGACACGATTGCCGAAGGCGTCGTGGCTGCTGCCAAGGAAACCCATCTCAGCGTGCCGCTGGTGGTGCGCATGAAGGGCACCAATGAAGACCTCGGCAAGAAGATCCTCAAGGAATCCGGCCTGCCGATCATTTCCGCCGACACCATGGCTGACGCTGCGGCCAAAATCGTCGCTGCCGTCAAGTAAGGAACCCACATGTCCATCCTGATCAACAAAGACACCAAAGTCATCACCCAGGGCATCACCGGCAAGACCGGCCAGTTCCACACCGAGAAGTGCCAGGAATACGCCAACGGCAAGAACTGTTTCGTCGCCGGCGTGAATCCGAAGAAGGCCGGTGAGAAAATTTTCGACATCCCGATCTTCGGTTCAGTCAAGGAAGCCAAGGCCCAGACCGGCGCCACGGTGTCCGTGATCTACGTCCCCCCCGCCGGCGCCGCCGACGCAATCTGGGAAGCCTGCGAAGCCGACCTCGATCTGGCGATCTGCATCACCGAAGGCATCCCGGTCAGGGACATGCTGGTCGTGCGCAACAAGATGAAGGCCAAGGAAGCCGCCGGCGGCAAGAAGACCCTGCTGCTCGGCCCCAACTGCCCAGGCCTGATCACGCCGGACGAAATCAAGATCGGCATCATGCCCGGTCACATCCACAGGAAGGGCCGCATTGGCGTGGTCTCGCGCTCCGGCACGCTGACCTATGAAGCCGTCGCCCAGCTCACCGAAATCGGCCTGGGGCAATCGTCCGCGGTCGGCATCGGCGGCGACCCGATCAACGGCCTCAAGCACATCGACATCATGCGCGCCTTCAACGATGACCCTGACACCGACGCGGTGATCATGATCGGCGAAATCGGCGGGCCGGATGAAGCCGAAGCGGCGGTCTGGTGCAAGGCCAACATGAAAAAGCCCATCGTCGGCTTCATCGCCGGTGTCACGGCGCCGGCCGGCAAGCGCATGGGCCATGCTGGTGCCTTGATTTCCGGCGGGGCCGATACGGCCGATGCCAAACTGGCGATCATGGAGGAATGCGGCTTCACGGTAACGCGCAATCCGTCTGAAATGGCCAAGTTGCTGAAGGGGCTGTTGAAGTAATAGTCGGCGCTGGCTATACGCCGACTCCATCCGAGGCCGCTCCGGTGCAGACCGGGGCGGCTTTTTTACGCATAGAATCGCTACATTGCTTGGCTGCACAGGGCCGAATGTCATTAAATTGATTGACGGACTTGATGCAGGACTGTAAGAATTGCGCTTATTGTCCTGTTTTAATGCAGGCTCTCATACAGGGTAGCAACCGATGAAGAAGGCAGGCTTCTGGAAGAGTGACTGGTTCTTCGGCGTCGTGGTCAGCGTGTTGGTGCTGATTTTTGGCAATGGAGACCTGCTGCAGGGTATGGAGCGCAAGGCGTATGACATGGGTGTGGCGGCAACTTCGCGCGCACCCTCGGACAAGGTGGCGGTGATCGCCATCGACAAGCCCAGTCTCGACAATATTGGCCGCTGGCCGTGGTCGCGCGAGATCATGGCCGATATGGTGGACAAACTAGCAGGTGCCAAGGCCAAGGTCATTGCCACCACGGTGTTCTACTCCGAGCCGCAGCGGGATCAGGGCTTGGCGTATATCAACAAGCTGATCGAAACCTGCGGTGTGGCGCTGCCATCGACCGCGGCTGTTGCTGCAGCGCCTGCCGCTGCGCCCGCCGTTCCGGCAGCTTCGCCGGTGACCGACACGCCGCCGCCTCCGATCGCGGCGTCGAATTGCCCGCAGATCGAGTCGATACTGATCGAGGCGGACCAGAAGCTGAATACCGACCGGCGTTTGGCCGATGCCTTCGCCAAGGCCGGCAATGTAGCACTGCCGATGCTGTTCGTGCTGGGCGAGCCACGCGGCCGCCCCGACAAGGATCTGCCCGATTACGTCAAGAAGAATGCCGTCAAGCTGGCCGGCGGCGCCGATGCGCCGCCTTATCAGACGCTTAGCGTTGATGCTGGTGTCATCGAGCCGCTGGGCAAGGTGGCGACGGCCATCGGCCACCTCAACGTGACGCCGGACGTCGATGGCGCGATCCGCACCGAGCCCCTGGTGCTGACCTATTTCGATCAGGCCTATCCTTCGCTGTCGCTGCTGGTAGCGGCGAAAAGCCACAACCTGACCGTGAACGACATTCAGGTGACGGCCGGCAGTTCGGTCAAGCTGGGCAAGCTCAAGATTGGCACCGACATCGATACGCGGATGCTGACCTTCTTCTACAAGGACCGCGAAGGCGGTCAGCCTGCCTTCCAGGTCGATTCCTTCTTCGACGTCAAGAGCGGCAAGATTCCCTATGAGAAATATCGCGACAAGATCGTCCTGATCGGGCCAGCCTCGTCATCGGTGGGCAGCGTCTTCGTTACTCCGATCAGCCCGGCCATGCCTGCCGTGCTGATGCAGGCGCACGCGGTGTCCAGCCTGCTTTCTGAACACTTTTTCGTCGCCCCGACCTGGGGCTTCTGGGTCGAAAAGCTGGTATTCCTGTTCATCGCGGCCTATCTGATCGGCCTGCTGCCCCGGATCAAGGCCGGCATGGCGGCTGGGATTACCGCAGGATTGCTGGTGGCATTGATTGCCATCCACTTTGCGCTGATGACGACGCAACTGATGTGGCTGCAGTTGATGGTCCCGGCAACCTTGCTGCTGGTCGGCCATGCCCTGCTGACTCCCAAGCGTTTCCTGGTTTCCGAGCGCGGCAAGGAAAAGTCGGATGCCGATTCGGCCGAGTCCAACCGCATGCTGGGTCTGGCCTTTCAGGGCCAGGGTCAGCTCGACATGGCATTCGACAAGTTCCGCAAGTGCCCGATGGACGAGCAGTTGCTGGAAAACATGTACAACCTGGCGCTGGATTTCGAGCGCAAGCGCCAGTTCAACAAAGCCGAGGCGGTGTTCCGCTATATCTTCGATTTCAATCCGAAATTCCGCGACATCGAAACTCGCGTGAATCGCGCCAAGCAGCTGTCCGAGACCGTGATCCTCGGTGGTGGCAGCGGCGGGCGCAGCAATGCCAGCCTGATCGATACCGCGGGCAATGTCGAGAAGCCGATGCTGGGTCGTTACGAAATCGAGAAGGAACTCGGCAAGGGAGCCATGGGCGTGGTCTATCTGGGCCGCGATCCGAAGATCAATCGCGTGGTGGCGATCAAGACCATGGCGCTGTCGCAGGAGTTCGAGGCCGACGAACTGGTCGAGGTCAAGGAACGCTTCTTCCGCGAGGCCGAAACGGCGGGGCGCCTCAACCACGCCAACATCGTCACCATGTTCGATGCCGGTGAGGAACACGATCTGGCCTACATCGCGATGGAATTCCTCAAGGGCAAGGATCTGGTGCCTTACGCCAAGGCGGGCAACCTGATGCCGTTGCCGCGTGTCATGAGTATTGTCGCCCGGGTCGCCGATGCGCTGTCCTATGCGCACGAAAACAACGTGGTGCATCGCGACATCAAGCCGGCGAACATCATGTACGAGCCCGAGTCCGACCAGGTCAAGGTGACCGATTTCGGTATTGCGCGCATTACCGATTCGTCGAAAACCAAAACCGGCATGGTGCTGGGGACGCCGAGCTACATGTCGCCGGAGCAACTGGCGGGCAAGAAGATCGACGGCCGCTCCGACCTGTTCTCGCTGGGCGTGATGCTCTACCAGATGACTTGCGGCAAGCTGCCTTTCGAAGGCGATTCGATGGCGCAATTGATGTTTCGCATTGCCAATGAGCCGCATCCGGATATTCGCAGCATCAATCCAGACCTGCCCGATTGCCTGTTGGCGATCATCGACAAGGCCCTGACCAAAGATCCGGGTGCGCGCTACCAGACCGGTGCCGATTTCGCGCGGGACATTCGAACCTGCATGACAATGTCTGGTAGCAGCGCCGCCGCTGCCGATTCCGGCGTCGATATCAGCATTTGAGGACCGAACCATGGACATGAGCACTGTTCTGGAAATTGTCACAAGCAGCGATCCGGGCATGGTGCGCTCGAACAATGAGGATTCCGTGATGGCCAATGCGGAGTCCGGGTTTGCCGTACTCGCAGACGGAATGGGCGGCTACAATGCCGGCGAAGTTGCCAGCGGCATGGCGACGACCATGCTCGGCTCGGAGCTCGCCAAGGCATTCCATGAACGTGAGCCAAGTAGCGACGTCGGTGGCATGTCGTGGGCCGAGGCCTCCCTGAAAACACAGATGGGCCTGGTGAATAGCGCCATTTACCAGTCTTCCCAAACGCAGCCGCAATATGCCGGCATGGGTACGACCCTGGTGGTGGCGGTGTTTCATGACAACAAGGTGACGGTGGGCCATATTGGCGACTCGCGCCTGTATCGTCTGCGCGGCGAAGAGTTTCAGCAAATCACACGCGACCATTCGCTGCTGCAGGAGCAACTCGATAGTGGCCTGATCACGCCTGAGCAGGCGCGTCATTCGCAGAACAAGAATCTCGTCACCCGTGCGGTCGGCATCGATCCTGAAGTTGCGGCGGAAATACACGATCATGCGGTTGTCCCCGGCGATGTCTATCTGCTGTGTTCAGACGGTCTAAATGACATGGTCGAGGATGACGAAATTGCGATGACTCTGGGCGCCTTGTCGGCGAATCTCGAGTTGTGTGCGATGCAATTGATTCAGATGGCCAACGACAATGGCGGCCGCGATAATGTTTCGGTAATCCTGGTCAAGGTGAAGGGCGAATATCCGGCGGTACGCGGATGGTGGGCCCGTCTCATGGCTTGGTTCAAGTAAAGCAGCGCTCAGTGACCCTGAAGGACGAAAACAATGGCTAAGCTCATACTCAGTATGGAAACCACAATGCTCAAGGAAATCCCCTTGACCAAGGAGCGCACCACTATCGGACGCAAGCCGCACAACGACATTCAGATCGACAATCTGGCGATCTCGGGAGAACACGCGGTGGTGATCACCATCCTCAATGATTCCTTTCTTGAGGACTTGGGGAGTACCAACGGCACTTTCGTCAATGGTCAATCGGTGAAAAAGCATTTTCTGCAAAATGGCGACACGATCGAGCTTGGCAAGTACCGCCTGAAATATGTCAGCGAACTGCCGCAGCAAACTGGTGCCGCCGATTTCGAGAAGACCATGATTCTGCGCCCGGGGGCTGCGCAGAAGCCGGCCGAACCCCATGCCTCACTGGGTGCCGCTACGATTCCGGGTGCGCCCGCAGTACCTGCCGCTCCTGCCGCTCCCGCCGC